>ERZ772948.571-NODE-571-length-24075-cov-9.735928_pt1 | contig 24075 bp, 23 predicted proteins | sample MGYA00511945_ERZ772948 | MGnify/ENA primary metagenome ERZ772948 (study PRJEB29015, sample SAMEA2737927) | human oral metagenome | biome: human oral; feature: human-associated habitat; material: dental | place: China | collected 2141 ... | reverse complement strand
CGCGCGGCGGCGCGCTCAGGCGCGTTTGCGCAGGGCGACCAGGCCGGTGCCAGCCGCCGCGAGCGCGCCCGCGGCCCCGACGACCACCGCCGCGACCGCACCGGTCTTCGCCAGTGGTCCGGCACCAGCGGATCCGCTGGGAGCGGGAGCGGAGGACGAGCCCGACTGCGGCGCCGGATCAGCAGTGGCGCCGTCCGACTGGGGCCCCTCCCCCTCGTCCGGGTTCTGCGGGCCCGCGTCGGGCTTGTACGCGTCGCCCGCCCTCTCGATGGCATCGGCGCACTTGGCCATGTCGTAGTACTCGGTGCCCTCGGCGCAGTAGTAGATGGCGTCGAGCGCGGCGTCCTGCTTCTTCAGCTCAGTCTCAGCGGCCTTCGCGTTGGCGCACTTGGCCATGTCGTAGTACTCGGTGCCCTCGGCGCAGTAGTAGGCCGCGTCGTCCTGGGCGTCTTTGATCGCCTCGGCGTAGCCCGCCTTGTCCGTCGTCTTGGGCTTGTAGGTCTTCTCCTCGTCGGCCGGGGCGCCCGGGCCGCTCTGCGCGGCCTCGGCGTCCGCCTGGTCCGAGGCCTCCGCGCCCCCGGACGCGGGCGCCTCGTTACCGGCGGGCGCCACCACGGTGGCTGGCGCCTCCTGGCTGGCGGCGGTCTGGGCGCCGGTCGGCGTCCCGGCCCCCTCCTGCTGTCCCCCGGTTGCGGAAGCGAGGCCGCTGGCGCCGATGACGGCCCCCAGCGACAGAGCTGCGGCCGCGAGTGCGCGGATGGTCTTCCCCATTGATCTACTCCTCATTGTGCGATGAAACGAACGGAAGGGTTACTCAGGTAGTTTTACAGAGAATCCGTTGCTGATTCCACCGAATCGGAAGACCGTTTTCCCGGCAGCGGTGGACCGATGTGCACTACGGCGCCCGCAGCGGATTAATCGGAAATCCTCACTGCGGGTACGTGGACGGCCGTACGCGCCCCGCCGGACGGGGAGGAAGCAGGGCACCCGAGCGGGACGGGGCCCGCACTCCCTCCCCCGGGGCTGCCCCACCGCGGGGAAGGCGGCCGAATCGGCACGGAACGCACACCGGGAACGGCCCCCCGTGGCCGCGCTCGGCCGCCCGGCAGAATCCGACCACGTTGAAGGATTGCGGCCGCGCCAGCCCCTCGCCACCGCGCCCGGAGCGCCCCCGGAGCGGATTAAGCCGGTGCGCGGCGGCGCCCGCCCCGCTCCGGCGGGCTTTCCCCACGGATCAGATCATGGGACTGCTGTCTCAGATAACGGAACGCAGGGGCTCACAGGGCCTTCGCATTCGCGATGAACCCGAAGACGCCCCCCATTACCAGTTCCGTCGCGATCGCGGCCAGCAGCAAGCCGGAGATCTTCGTGAGCAGCATGATGCCGCCCGGCCCGAGCAGCTTCGACAGGAAGAGCGAGAAGCGCATCGACGCCCACATCACCACATGCGCCAGGGCGACGGCGGAGAGGACGGACAGCCAGCCCGACAAGGACGCGCCCGCCTGCCCCACGGCCACCATCACCGCCACGATGGCGCCCGGTCCCGCCAGCAGCGGCGTGCCCAGGGGGACCAAAGCCACATTGACCGCGTCGTCGCCCGTGTCCGGGGTGGACGAGTCGGATCCCATCAGCAGTTCCATCGCCACCAGGAACAGCAGGACACCGCCCGACAACCGCAGCGCGTCGACCGAGATCTGCAGGAAGCGCAGGATCTGCCCGCCCAGGATCGCGAAGGCGATGATGATGCCCAGCGACACGGAAGTCGCCTGGCGCGCGGCGCTCTTCTGCTTGGGGGCCGTCAGCCTGCCCGTGAGGGCCAGGAACACGGGGACGGTCCCGATCGGGTCCATGATGACCAGGAGCGTCATCAGGGTGGTGGTGAATAGAGTTATGTCGAAAACGAAAGGGGTGAGAGTCATGGGTGCACTACGTCAAGGGTTCCCTGGGAGACGATGCCGTCGATGACGGCGGGGTCCGTGGTGTTCTCGCCGAGCCGGTTCGGCTTGCCGGTCCCGTGGTAGTCCGAGGAGCCGGTGATGGCCAGTCCGAGGCGGGCGGCCAGGCGGTCCACGTCCGCGCGGCCCGCCTCGTCGTGGTCGCGGTGGTCGCGCTCGATTCCGTACAGGCCCGCCTCCGCCATCCGCTCGATCACGTCCTCGGGCAGCAGCCGCTGGCGCGCCCGCGCGCGGGGGTGCGCGAGCACGGGCACCCCGCCCGCCCCCCGCACCATGCGCACGGCGTCCACCGGGTCCGGCGCCCAGTGCCGCGCGTAGTAGGGGCCCGACGGGTGCAGCGCGTGGACGAATGCGGAGTCCCGGTCCGGGAACGCCCCGGCCGCAACGAGCGCGTCCGCGATATGGGGCCGGCCCACCGGGCCGTCGGAGGGCGCGAAGGCCAGGACCTGCTCCCACGTGATCGGGAAGTCCGCGGCCAGGTTGTCCACCATGCGCCGCGCGCGGGTGCGCCGGTCCTCGACCGTCCTGGCGAACGCCCCGTTCAAGGCGGCGTCGGCGGGATCCACCAGGTAGCCGAGCAGGTGGACGGTGATGCCGTCGGCGGAGCACGAGATCTCGACCCCGCGCAGCAGCGCGACGCCCGTCTCCCCGACGGCGGCCGCCGCCTCGTCCCAACCGGCGAAGGTGTCGTGGTCGGTCAGGCCGACCATGGACAGGCCGGCGTCGCGGGCGGCCCGCATCAGCTGGGCGGGGGCGTCGGTCCCGTCCGAGTAGGACGAGTGGGTGTGGGGATCGATGCGGGTCATCCTCCGAGGATAGCCCATCGTGCCGTTCGCCTCGCAGGGGCGTAGTACCGTGGCCCTATCGAGCCGACCGTCCCGAGGGGGGAACGGCCGCGCCAGCCCCTACCGAGGAGGAGCATGCGGATCCACGTCACCTACGCGGGCGGAACCATTGGAATGGTCGACTCCCCCGGCGGGCTGCGCCCCGGCGCCGACCTGGAGGGCTGGCTCCGCCGGCAGCTCGACGGCATCGAGGCGTCGCACACGATCTCCGTTTCGTCCCTGGACCCCCTCATCGACTCGGCCGAGGCCGCCCCCGGCGACTGGCAGGCCATCGCCGATGACATCCGCGCCCACGCGCCCGCGGCCGACGCCTTCATCGTCCTGCACGGCACGGACACGATGGCGTACACCAGCTCCGCGCTGTCCTACGCGCTGGCGGACCTCGGCCGGCCCGTCGTCCTCACCGGCTCCCAGTGCCCCCTCGGAGTCGTCGGCTCCGACGCCTCGCCCAATGTCACCGGCGCGCTGCGCGCCGCGATGTCGGGCCGGGCACACGGCACCACCCTGTTCTTCGGGCACCTGCTGCTGGCGGGCAACCGCGTCACGAAAACGTCGTCGTGGGCCTACAACGGCTTCGACTCGCCCGCGGTGCCGCCCCTGGCGCGCACAGGGGCCCCCTGGCGGTGGGGCGGCCCGCCCTCCCCCGGGACCGGGTGGGAGTCGCCCGAGCCCTTCGCCGCGCACGACGTGGCAGTCATCAGCGTCGTCCCCGGCATGAGCGGCGCCCGCCTGCGCGCGATGCTCTCCCCGGCCCCCGACGCCGTCGTCCTGCGCTGCTTCGGGGTCGGCAACATCCCCGCCTCCCAGCCGGGCCTCATCCCCGCCCTGGCCGCCCTCCGCGAGGCGGGCGCGCCGCTCGTGGTCGCCTCCCAGTGCCACCAGGCTGAGGTCGTGCTCGGGCACTACGAGGCGGGGGGCTCCCTGGCCGGGCTCGGCGCGATCAGCGCCCACGACATGACCCTGGAGGCCGTCTACGCCAAAACGGTGTTCCTGCTGTCCCAGGGGCTGCGCGGCGAGGAGTTCGCGGCGTGGATGAACCGGTCCATCGCCGGGGAGCTCACGGCGCGGCAAGACTAGGCCGCTACCCCCACGCCCGGTCTAGAATCGTGCTCATGATCGAAGAATCCCAATCGATGGCGGACCGCGGCGAGAACCGCTCCCGCCGCCCCAGTTCCACCGCCTTCCGCGACTTCATCGGCTCCGGTTGGGGACCTCGTCCCACCGAGCTTCCCGCGCGCGAGCGCGTCGCCGATTTCCTCAATGACCGCACCCTCAAGGCCGGAGCCCCGTTCCCGGGCGAACGCCTCGTCATCCCCGCGGGCCCCTACAAGGTCCGCTCGAACGACTGCGACTATCGTTTCCGCGCGCACTCCGCCTTCGCGCACCTGTCGGGCCTGGGCGGCGAGAAGGAACCTGACACGGTCCTGGTACTCGAGCCGAACGACGATGGCACCCACACTCCCCTGCTCTTCTTTAAGCCCCGCGCCTCGCGTTCCTCCAAGGAGTTTTACGCGGACGCCCGCTACGGCGAGTTTTGGGTGGGCGCGCGCCCCTCGCTCGAGGAGCTAAGCGCACAGACCGGCCTGGAGACCCGCCACATCGACACGCTGCGCGACGCGCTGGCGAAGGACGCCGGGACCGTGCAGCTGCGCATCGTGCGCGGCGTCGACACCAACGTCGAGGCGATGGTGAACGAGGTGCGTTCCCAGGCTGGGCTGCCCGCAGGCGAGGAGGCCCGCGAAGACGACGAACGTCTCGAGGAACGCCTGTCCGAGATCCGCCTGACCAAGGATGCGTTCGAGCTCGAGGAGATGGTGCGAGCCGTCGAGGTGACCAAGGCCGGCTTCGAGGACATCATCCGTATCCTGCCTCGCGCCGTCGGCCACCGCCGTGGCGAGCGCGTCATTGAGGGCGCATTCCGAGCGGTCGCCCGAGAAGAGGGCAACGGCGAAGGCTACGAGACGATCGCCGCGTCGGGCAACCACGCGAATACCCTGCACTGGATCGACAACGATGGCGTGGTGCGCGAAGGCGACCTGGTGCTCGTCGACGCCGGCGTCGAGGTCGATTCCCTCTACACCGCCGACATCACGCGCACCCTGCCCGTCAACGGTCGCTTCACCGAGGTCCAGGCGCGCGTCTACCAGGCCGTCCTCGACGCGTGCGAGGCCGCCCTGGCCCGCGCCAACGAGCCGGGCTGCCGCTTCAAGGACGTGCACGACGCGGCCATGCGCGTCATCGCCACGCGCCTGCACGAGTGGGGCATCCTGCCCGTCACCCCGGAAGAGTCCCTCGCCCCCGAGGGCCAGCAGCACCGCCGTTGGATGCCACACGGCACCAGCCACCACCTGGGCCTGGACGTGCACGACTGTGCGAAGGCGCGAGACGAGCTCTACAAGGGTGCGCTGCTCGAGCCGGGCATGGTCTTCACGATCGAGCCCGGCCTGTACTTCCGCGCCGACGACCTGCTCATCCCCGAGGAGTACCGCGGGATCGGCGTGCGCATCGAGGACGACGTGGTGGTCAACTCCGACGGATCGGTCACCCGCATCTCCGAGGACATCCCCCGCACAGTCGCCGACGTCGAGGCGTGGATCGCCAGGGTCCAAGCCGAGTAGTCGACGGGCGGGCCGCCCGGGGCGCCGGCCGGCCTCGCGTCCCACCTTCCGGTTCCTCCTCTCCGCGAGCGCACCCGGCGGTCGCGTGGGAGGAGCGCAGTCTGCCCCGTCTTCAACGCCTCGCCGCTGGGGCGGGCGTCCTGACGAGACTGGCGCGGGCCTTCCCGGGTCCCGCCCTTCAGTCCCTCCCCGCGGGAGCGTCCTGCCCCCCGGGTGTTCCGCCGGCCTCCTGCTCAGCGGCCCCCTGCCTCGCAGCGTGGGCGGTGGGACCTTCCGCCCCGCTCCCGGGCGCCCCCTCGTCGGCCGGCACGGATTCGGGTACGGCCTCCCCGGTCGGCGCGGACGCGGGCGCGGCCTCGTCCGTTGCTGTGGGCGCCCCCTCCCCCGTCGCCGCAGCCTCCTCTGATGACGCCGCCACTGGCACGGAAGCGGGCCCCTCGGCGGCGGCTCCTGCGGCAGTGCGCCCACTGGGCACCGCCCCGGCAGTGGTCCTCGCCGTGCTGGCGGGAGCGCCGTGCGTCCCCCCGGCCGCTGCTCCGTCGGCGCGCCGCGCACCGGGCAGGCGCACGCCGAAACGCGGCTCCTCGTCGGGGCGCGATCCGTACTCCGTGGGGCCGGAGTCCTCGGCGCGCCCGCGCGCGGCCTTGGCGCGCGACTGGTTGCCGGGCGTGCGCTGCAGCAGGCGGTACGCGGTGTCGATGTCCGAACTGGCCAGAACCGCGTAGCGCGAGGCCACCACCTGCGAGGAGGAGACGAAGTCCCTGCGCCCGCCCCGGGCGGTGTAGGCGAGGGCGGACAGCCCCATCCCCAGCAGGGCGCCCCCCAGGAGCCCGCCGAACACCCACGCTCCAGTCGCCGCGCCGCCCGCCCCCGCGGACATGAGCATCCCGAACAGCGCCCCCCACAGGCCCCCGTTCGACGCGCCCGACAGGGCGGCGCGGGCGATCGTCAGGCGCCCCGTCACCCGTTCGACCAGGTGCAGGTCGGAACCGACGATCGTGATCGCCGAGACGTCGAAACCGTTCTCGGAGAGAAAATCCACCCCTTGCTGCGCCTCGAGGTACGTGGCGTACGAGGCGACCTCCGTCCCCGTGGGCATCGTCGGAGCGGGGTGCGTGCGCGTCACTTGGGGCATCTGTCCTCCTGTGGTGTGTTTGCCCCCATTTTCCCACGGGTCGAGGGGCGCGGGGCAAACGGAGGGGCGCTGCGGCATAAACTGCTGGGGTGAGCAATGTACCCATGGAACTCGGCACAAAGGGACGGCGCGTCTACATCGGCAAGCTGGCCGGCACCTCCGTGTTCGACCCCCTGGGCGACCAAGTGGGCAAAGTCCACGACGTCGTTGTGGTGTTCCGCCTCAAATCCGAGGCCAACGTCATAGGCGTCGTCGTCGAGGTGGGGCCCCGCAAGCGCGTGTTCCTGCCGCTCACGCGCATCACCTCCATCGAGTCGGGGTCGGTCATCACGACCGGGCTGCTCAATATCCGCTCCTTCAACCAGCGCCCCATCGAGACCCTGGTCGTCTCCGAGCTCTTCGACCGGGTCGTCACCATGAATGACGGGTCGGGGCAGGTGCAGATCCTCGACGTGGCGATGCGCCAGCGCCGCCCGAAGGACTGGGTGATCTCGACCCTGCACGTCCAGAGGGTCCGCACCTCCGCCCTCGGCTTCTCCCGGCGCGGTGAGACCCTCACCGTCGACGTCTCCGAGGTGTCGGGCCTGCTCAAAACCGATTCGAACCAAGCCGCCACTGCACTGGTCCAGTACACGGAGGACATGCGGCCCGCGGACCTGGCCGACTTCATGCACACGCTGCCCCTGGACCGCAAGATGGCCGTCGCCCTGCAGCTCACCGACGCCCGCCTCGCCGACGTCCTGGAGGAGCTCGGCGACGACGACAGGGTCGCGATCGTGTCCGGCCTCGACGCCGCGCGCGCCGCCGACGTGCTGGACGTCATGCAGCCCGACGACGCGGCGGACCTGGTCTCCGAACTCCCCGAGAAGCAGGCCCAGTCGCTGCTGGCCCTCATGGAGCCCGAGGAGGCCGCCGACGTGCGCCGCCTCATGACCTACGAGGAGTCCACGGCCGGGTCGTTGATGACCACCGAACCCGTGATCCTGGGGCCCAACGCGACCGTCGCGCAGATGCTGGCCGCCGTGCGCCGCGAGGACATCCCCGCCTCCATCGCCACCATCGCCTTCATCACCCGCCCGCCCCAGGAGGCCCCCACCGGGCAGTACCTGGGCATGGTCCACATCCAGCGGGCGCTGCGCGAGCCCCCGCAGACCCTGCTGGGCACCATCTTGGACCGCGACATCGAGTTCGTGGCCCCCGAGTCGCATGTGGCCACGGTGACCAGGCTGCTGGCGACCTACAACCTCGCCGTCCTGCCCGTCGTCGACGAGGACGGCCACCTGATGGGGGCGGTTTCCGTGGACGACGTCCTCGACGCGCTGCTGCCGCAGGACTGGCGGGACTTCGACGACGACGTGACCGACCGGATAATGGCAAGGAGCATCGATGGCTGACCGGCTGGACAACCCTCTGGAGCGCCGCCGCTGGTTCTCGCGCCGCAAGGGCGCGGGCCGCGGCGACGGCTTCGGCCGCTTCGCCGAGGCGACCGCCCGTTTCATGGGCTCCCCCAAGTTCGTCCTATACATGACGGTCTTCGTCGTCCTGTGGATCGCCGCGAACCTGATGCTGTACAGGATCTCCGAGGAGGCCGCGTGGGACCCCTACCCGTTCATCCTGCTCAACCTGGCCTTCTCCACGCAGGCGTCCTACTCCGCCCCCCTCATCATGCTCGCGCAGAACCGCCAGGACGACCGCGACCGCGTCCAGGCCCAGCAGGACCGCCAGCGCGCCGAGCGCAACCTGGCCGACACCGAGTACCTCACGCGCGAGATCGCGGGCCTGCGCCTCGCCCTTCAGGACGTCGCCACCCGCGACTTCGTCCGCTCGGAGCTGCGCGACATGCTCGAGGAGTTGCGCGCCGACCTTTCCGGTCCCCCCGAAGGAGGGGAGGGCACGGGGGGCGCGGAGAGCCCCGATCAGGCCTGACCCGCGCACGCCCGCCGGGGCCGCCCCTTGGAAGAAGGCCCCCGGGATCCGTAAAATCATCCCCATGACGCCTTCAATCGACATGGTCATGGATGCCCTCTCGCAGGTCATCGACCCCGAGATCCGCCGCCCCATCACCGACATCAACATGGTGACCCCCGACCTGGTCCGCATCGACGGCGCCGTCGTGCACGTCAAGGTCCTCCTCACCACTGCGGGCTGTCCGCTCCGCACGGCCATCTCGAAGGACGTGACGGCCCGCGTCGGAGCGCTCGACGGCGTCGAGCACGTCAACGTCGAGATGGGCGTCATGGACGACGAGCAGCGCAAGGCCCTGCGCGAGAAGCTCAACGGCGGGCGGCCCGAGCGGGAGATCCCCTTCTCGCGCCCCGACTCCCTCACCAGGGTCATCGCCGTCACCTCGGGCAAGGGCGGAGTCGGCAAGTCCTCGATGACGGCGAACCTGGCGGCCGCCCTGGCCGGCGAGGGCCTCAAAGTGGGTGTGATGGACGCCGACATCTACGGGTTCTCCATCCCCCGCATGCTCGGCATCGGCCACGACCCGCAGGTGATCGACGGGATGATGATCCCGCCCGTGGGGGCCTCCGGGGTGAAGGTCATCTCGATCGGCATGTTCGTCCCCGACGGCCAGGCGGTGATCTGGCGCGGCCCCATGCTGCACAGAGCGCTCCAGCAGTTCCTCGCCGACGTGTTCTGGGGGGACTTGGACGTCCTCCTCATCGACATGCCCCCCGGAACGGGCGACGTCGCGATCTCGATCGCCCAGCTGCTGCCCACCTCGCAGATCCTTGTCGTCACGACGCCGCAGGTGGCAGCCGCCGAGGTCGCCGAGCGCGCCGGATCCATCGCCTCGCAGACGAACCAGAAAGTCATCGGGGTCGTGGAGAACATGTCCTTCCTCCCCCAGCCCGACGGCTCGCGGCTGGAGATCTTCGGCTCGGGGGGCGGCCAGTCCGTGTCCGAACGGCTCAGCGCCCAACTGGGCTACGAGGTGCCGCTCCTGGCGCAGGTCCCCCTCGATATCGCCCTGAGGGAGGGCGGGGACCGCGGCCAGCCCGTGGTGGGCGCGCAAGGGCCCGCTGCCGACGCCCTGCGCGCCATCGGGCACCGCCTGGCGGGCGCAGAACGCGGTCTGGCCGGGCGCCCCCTGGGCGTGTCCCCCGTCCGGCGCTGAAGGAGCCCAGAGGGGACGCACCCGCGCCGGTCCTGCTGGGGAACGCGCGGGGGCGCGCCTGCGCGTCCAGCGGACGGAAGACTGTAGGCTGAGCACCGAAAGCGGGATGGGCCCGCGATGATCGAGGAGGGCGCCGTGGCGGACAAGGCTCAGGCGTGGGTCTACACGGAGGACTTCATCCCACTCAGCCACGCACTCCTGCAGGCCCACCAGACAGCCTCCGAACTGGGCGTCCCGCGCGTGTCCACGGGCACGGGGACGGCGCTTCGCATGCTCGCCGCAGTCTCCGGGGCGCGGGCCGTCCTGGAGATCGGGACCGGGACGGGCGTGTCCGGCCTGTGGCTGCTCGACGGCATGGCGGCCGGGGGCGTCCTGACGACGATCGACTGCGAGTCCGAGTTGTTGCCGCACGCGCGGCGGGCGTTCCGGGGTGCGGGCGTGCCCTCGCACAGGACCCGTTTGATCGCCGGCCGGGCGCTGGACGTGCTGCCCCGCATGGCCACGGGCGGCTACGACATGATCGTCCTGGACGGCGACATCGCCGAGACGCCCCAGTACCTCGACTACGCCGTGCGCGTGCTGCGCACGGGCGGGACCATCGCCATCGTCCACGCCCTCTGGCACGACCAGGTCGCCGATCCCGCCCGCCGGGACACCGAGACGGTCGTCGCGCGCGAGGTCGTGAACTTCCTGCGCGAGTCGGACCAGTTCATCCCCGCCGTGCTCCCCGTCGGGGACGGGCTGGCGGTGGCCGTGAAGCGCTAGGCCGTGTGGTCTGATTCCGGTTCTTTGTGTGCGTGGTTGGGGAAGGGGCCGCGTGTGCGGCTCGTTGTCGGTGTTTTGCGCGTCTCCCTGCACGATGCTGCGGGACTCGCGCGCCACTGCACCACTTAGCGCGCCACTGCACCACTTAGGTCCAAGCGGGCCCTAGTGCTCCCGGCGTGTCGGCGGCCTAAGTGGTACGGGCGATGCCCAAGTGGTGCAGGCGCAGGCTTCAGGGCGTGTCATGCGAGTCGTTCGAGCCGGTGGCCGGTGCCGGCCATGCGGGCGGTGAGTCCGCTTGGTGCCGGGCGGCAGGTCCACCCGTGGCGGGCGCGGTCGACCCACCCGCCAGCCGCACCCACCCCCATAAACAACGTCACACCCTTATACATCTGGCGCGCATCCGCCCCCCGGCGGGCGGTGGCCTGGCCGACCCGGATACGGCACTGCCCCGGTCCTGTCAGACCGGGGCAGTGGGCCCTGAACACTGGATACAGGCCTAAACCGCCTCTGAGAGGGCAGCGGCCAGCTCGCCCGCCTCCTCGGGGGTGAGCTCGATGACCAGACGGCCACCCCCCTCACTGGGAATGCGCATAACGATCCCGCGCCCCTCTTTCGTCGCCTCCAGGGGCCCGTCCCCGGTCCGTGGCTTCATGGCCGCCATGTGCGCACTCCTCCCGTGCTGGAGCTGGCAGCGCCGTGCGCGCCGCAGCAAACGCCCCTATTTTACCCGATGGGCGCGATCTTTCTTGAAGAGTGAGCAAACTCTAATCGTATAAACGTTGCGATCACGCGGATAACGAGCCGGTGGCCAACTCGACCGCCTCCTCGACGCCGTCCACCACGCTCAGCAGATCCACATCCTCGGGTCCCACCATGCCCGCGCCCTCCATCGTCGAGCGCACCCAGTCGATCAGTCCGTCCCAGTAGCCGTGCCCGACCAGCACCACGGGGAAGGACTCGATCTTCCCGGTCTGCACCAGCGTGATCGCCTCGAAGAGCTCGTCCATGGTGCCGAACCCCCCGGGCATGACGATGAACCCCTGCGAGTACTTGACGAACATGGTCTTGCGGGCGAAGAAGTAACGGAAGTTCACGCCGAGGTTCACCCACCGGTTCATCGACTGCTCGTGGGGGAGCTCGATGCCCAGGCCGATGGAGGTCCCGCCCGCCTCCCACGCGCCCCGGTTCACGGCCTCCATCATGCCCGGCCCTCCGCCCGTGATGACGCCGTAGCCGCGCTCGGCCAGCATGCGCCCGACGCTGCGCGCCCTCTCCCAGTCGGGGCTGGAGGAGGGGGTGCGGGCGGAGCCGAAGACGGAGATGGCGGGGCCGACCTCGGCCAGGGCGCCGAAACCGTCGACGAACTCCGATTGGATCCGCAGGACCCTCCAGGGATCCTCGTGCATCCAGTCCGCGCCGGCCCCGGTGCGCAGCAGCGAGGCGTCCGAGGTCTCGTCGGGGATCTGGTGCCCCCGCAGGATCACCGGCCCGCGTTGGTAGATGCGGCGCCCATTCGTCCGCTCCGCGTCGTGCGCCATCGTGTCACAGTCCTTTCCCGGTGAGCATTGCCATGAGCGTATCGGAGCACCGCACGACCTCGTCGGCCGCGACGTGCTCGTCGCGGGTGTGGGCCAGCAGGGGGTCGCCGGGGCCGAAGTTCAACGCCGGCACCCCCGCCGCCGAGAAACGGGCGACATCCGTCCACCCGACCTTCGCGCGCACCCGCACCTCGCCGCCGTCCCTCGCGGCGACGGCGCGGGCCGCGTCGATGAGGCGCGAGGCCGCGGGCGAGTCAGCGCCCGGGCGGGCGCCGTCGCACAGGTCGTCGACCTCCAGGCGGGCGCCGCTGCCCTCGAAGAGGCCGCGCACGAAGCCGAGGGCCTGCTCGGCGCTCTTCGACGGGGCGAAACGGTAGTTCACCGTCATGGAGGCGGCGTCGGGGACCACGTTGTCGGCGATGCCCCCGCTGATGCGGACCACGGACAGGGACTCGCGGAAGTCGAGCCCATCGACTGCGACCACGGGGTTGCCGAAGGCTGCGACGCGCGCGATGACGGGCGCGGTCTTGTGGATCGCGTTGTCGCCCCTCCACGCGCGGGCAGAATGCGAGGCCTCCCCCTCGAAGCGCGCGATCACGCGCAGGGTGCCGTTGCAGCCGCCCTCGATGTGGGCCCCGGTCGGCTCGCCCAGGACCGCCAGGTCGGCCTCCAACCACCGGGGGTGGTTCCGCTGAACGCGCCCCAGGCCGTTGAGGTGCGAGGCCACCTCCTCGTGGTCGTAGAAGATCCACGTGGCGTCCGCGGTCGGCGGCTCCCCGGCCCGGACCATGCCCCCGATCCGGCAGGCGGAGGCCAGGGCCGCGGCCACCCCGCCCTTCATGTCGACGCTGCCGCGCCCCCAGACGGTGTCGCGCCCGTCGCGCTGCTCGCGCCGCCCGGGGACGTTGTCCGCGATGGGGACCGTGTCGAGGTGCCCTGCAACGGCGATCCGCGTGGCCAGGCCCAGGCGGGTTCGCGCGCACACGGCGTCCCCGTCGCGCAGGATCTCCAGCCGGGAGTCCTCCCCGTAGCCCGCGGCGCGCAGGGCGGCCTCCACCGCCGAGGCGGCCCGCGCCTCGTCGCCGGAGACGGACGGCAGGTCCACGAGGGCCAGGGTGAGGGCGACGGGGTCGTCGACGGGAAGCTGGTTCATGTGCGGGCCCTCCGGGTGCTCGGTGTCGGCTCCAGGATAGCGGCAGCGCGGCGCCCCGGGGGCGCAATGCCCACCACGGCCATCGGCGCCTTCCCCTCCCGCGCGGGCGGCCAGGCCCTCGGGCTCGAACAGGCGGGCTTCGACCACGTGGCGGATCACCGGCGCGAAGACCAACGCCTACAGGCAGGTGGACAACGCCTTCCCGCCCCCGGTCGCCCGGGCAGTTGGCCAGCAGATCGCCAAGGCCCTGGGCGCCCTGCCCGACGGGCACGGGGCGCCGGAACGGGAGGCCGTGGCGTGAGTTCCTTGATCGCCCGCAAACGGGCCGACTTCCACTTCGTGGCCGACACGTTCGCACTCCTGTCGGCCCTGCGCCCCGGGCCACAGCCCGACCGCGTTGCACTGCGTGGTCACAGCCCGACCACGTCGTACTGCGTGGTCACAGCGAGGCCGCCGGTCTCGATCTGCCCGGCCATGTCGGACAGCCCGAGTTTGAGCTCCGTGGACAGCATCGGCGTGTAGGACCCGAAGCCCGTGAGGATCACGCCCCCGCTGATCAGGCTCACGTACTGCATGGGCGCGGTGGCCCCGCCCGCCGCGGAGGCGATCAGGGCGTCGAAAGCGCCCGAGTAGTCCACGACCACGGAGGTCAGGACGGGGGCGCCGATGGCGGCCCGCGCCTCGTCGTCCAACTGGATCGAGGAGAACGCGTCGGCGAAGGAGGATGTGTCCACCCGCTGCGCCTGGGTGCCGCTCTGGCCCGACATCGGCAGCTGGCCGTCCTCCCCGGACTCGGCGTCCTCGCGCGAGATCCCCTTGAGGTCGGACTTGTCCAGTCCCGTCCACACGAGGCGGAGCGCCGGGTTGTCCCGGGCGGCGATGGCCTGGGCGGCGCCGGAGTTGGCGGCGTCGGCCACGGGCATGACGATGTCCGCGCCCTGGGCGATGAAAGTCTCGGTGAATCCCCGCACCCCGTCGGCGTCGGAGGCGAAGGCGCCCTCCTGCATCACGGGGCTCCACCCCAGGACCTGGATGGAGGTGCCCGTCGCCAGGTTGTAGGCGTCGACGCCCTGGACGAAGGCGTCCATCTGCGACAGGGTGACCAGGTCGCGCGCGCCCCCGACGACCGCGACCGTGCCCGTGGTGGTCATGCCGGCGGCCGCGTACCCGGCCAGGTAGGACCCCTGGGAGGCCTGGACGTTGATGACCGTGCCGTTCGACGGCTTCTCGGGGTTGCCCTTGGAGTCGGTGAACGCCGAGCCCACCAGGGCGAAGCGCTTGTCCCCCGTGGAGCGCGCCGCGTCGGAGACGGCGGCCGCCAGCGTCGAGTCGGTCGCCACGACCAGGGAGCAGTCCCCCGCCGCCAGGGCGGGCACGGAGTCCGCGCCCTCCGCCGCCTCGAAGGAGGCGCCCGCGCGCGCGGCAGCGTCCGCCAGGGAGCGCGCGACCGGGTCGGCCTGCGCCCCGCCGTGGGAGCCCGACACAGCGGCGCACACCTTGATCCCCGCCGCGTCGGCGATGCTCTGGCCCTCGCCGTTCGAGCACGCCGCCAGCCCCACCAGGGCGAGCACGGCCAGGGCGGCTGTCGTCGTCTTCTTCACTGCGGGGCCTTTCCTCTCGGCTGCGGGTACGCGGCACACGGTATCAGGGAGGGGCTGGCGCCGCCTCATAGCAAGTCGTCCCTGCCGGAGGCGCCGAGGGCGTCGACGACGGCCTTCACGCTCTGGCCCATGCCCGAGCGGATCACGGCGACCGCGTCGTCCGCGACCACCACGTTCACGTCGGGCACCCCCACCAGGGCGACGGCCTGCCCAGTGGTGGAGAACACTCCGGCGCCGTCGGAGTCGATGCGCACCGCGTCGCCGAGGGCGCCCTGGGGTCCCCGCACGGCGTTGAGCGCGTCGAAGTCGCCCAAGTCCGTCCACCCCAGCGCCTCGTCGGCGGGGACGACGGCCACGCCGCCCTGGGCGGCCGCGGGCTCGGCGATGGCGTGGTCGATGGCGATGCGCGTCAGGTGCGGCCAGTGGAGCGCCAGGGCGTCCTCGAAGCCGTCACTCCCCCACTGGGCAGCGATCGCCTCCAGCCGCTCGTGCATGTCGGGCATGAGGCGCGCGAGGTGGCCGGCCAGGACGCCGGCGGTCATGAGGAACATGCCCGCGTTCCACAAGAACCCCTGGTCCACGTAGCGCTCGGCCGTCGCCCCGTCGGGCTTCTCCACGAAGGAGCGCACCGCCAGGGCGCCGGAGGGGGCCGGGAGTCCCCCCGACCGGTCCGGCTGGATGTACCCGTAGGCCGTCGACGCCCCCGTGGGCCCGATGCCGACGGTGACGACGTAGCCCTGGCGGGCCGCCCCGATCCCGCTGGCCACAGCGCGCTCGAGCAGGTCCGGGCGCGCGACCACGTGGTCGGCGGCGAAGGAGCCCACGACCGCGTCGTCCCCGGAGCGGGCGCGGACCACGTAGGCCGCCAGCCCGATGGCGGCCATGGAGTCGCGGCCCGAGGGCTCGACCAGCAGAGTGCGGTCGTCGCGCGAGGCGAACTCCGGCAGCTGCTCGAGCACGCCCTCGCGGTGGGCGGCACCGGTCACGATCGTCACCGACGAGGCGGACGCCGCCATGCGGTCCACCGTCGCCTGCAGCAGGGTGCGCCCCGACCCGGTGACGTCGAGGAGGAATTTGGGGCGCGCGCGCCTGGACAGCGGCCACAGGCGCGTACCCGCTCCGCCTGCGGGGATGATGACGTGGAAGCCCGGGGAGTTCATACGGTCAAGGGTATAGGAAGGCGGTGCCCGCGGACTCCCGCAACGGCGAGGGGCCGGGCGCGCCGAGACGAGGGCGCGGGTCCGCGACCGACGAAGGGCCGGGCATGGGGAGACGAGGGGGTGGGTTCTCGACGACGAGGGGCGCGGGCCCAGTCGGCCCGCGCCCCTGCCACGACGGCGAGCGGCCTCACTCGGCCTCGGAGGCCTCCGCCTCGGCGGGGGCTTCCTCTTCCTCGGCGGCCGCGGTCTCCTGGATGGAGACGATGATCTGCTCGGGGTCGAGCTCGACCTCGACGCCCGCGGGCAGGACCAGGTCGGCGACGCGAACCGCCGAACCCGCCTCGAGGCCCTCGATGGAGACCTTCAGATCCTCCGGGATGGCGGTGGCGGACGCCTTGACGAGGATGGTGAACTCCTCGATGGTGTGGGCGGTGCCGGGCGCGGATTCGCCGTCGACGACGACGGGGACCTCGACGTCGACCTTCTCGCCGGCCTTGACGGCCAGGAAGTCCGCGTGCAGCAGGTTGCGGCTGACGGGGTGGACCTGGATCTCCTTGACGAGGGCGAGCTGGCTCTTGCCGTCGACCTTCAGCTCGACGAGGGCGTTCTTCGTGCCGCGCACGATGAGGAACAGGTCGTGCCCGGGGACGTCGATGTGGACGGGGTCGGCGCCGTGCCCGTAGAGGACGGCGGGGACCTTGGCCGCACGGCGGGCGCGGCGCGAGGCGCCCTTCCCGAACTCGGTGCGGGTCTCGGCGATCAGGACGGGGGTGTCGCTCATGGTGTTCCCTCCAGGGTAGTGCGGACGCCGGCGTCGACGAACCCTGGATCCCCGCAGTGGGGAAGGCCCTGTCGATAACGGCGGACACGGGCCCGCCCTCGCCGGAGCAACCCGATCAGGGTACCGCACGGCGGGGGCGGAGGGAAACCGGGCCCATCAGGTGAAGAGCGATGTGACCGAACCGTCCTCGAAGACCTCCAGGATCGCCCGCGCCAGCAGAGGGGCGATCGAGAGGATCGTGAGGCTGGGGAAGCGCTTCTCGGCGCTGACCGGCAGGGTGTCCGTGATGACGACCTCGGTGGCGCCGGATTCGCTGAGGCGGCGCACGGCGGGGTCGGAGAGGATGCCGTGGGTGGCTGCGACGATGACCTTCTTCGCGCCCGCGTTCGTGAGGACCTTGATGGCCTCGGTGATCGTCCCCGCGGTGTCGATCATGTCGTCGACGAGGACGCACTCCTTGCCCGCGACCTCGCCGACGACCCTGTTGGCGACCGCCACGTTCGGGCGCGTGGTGTCGCGGGTCTTGTGGACGAAGGCCAGGGGGCAGCCGCCGAGTTTCGTCGACCACTTCTCCGCGACGCGGATGCGCCCGGCGTCCGGGGAGACGATGACCGCGTTGGCCAGGTCGACCCTCCCCCGCACGTAGTCGACGAGCACGGGCATGGCGAACAGGTGGTCGACGGGGCCGTCGAAGAACCCCTGCTCCTGGGAGGCGTGCAGATCGACGCTCATGATGCGGTCCGCGCCGGCGGCCTTGTACAGGTCGGCCATGAGGCGCGCGGAGATGGGCTCGCGCCCCTGGTGCTTCTTGTCCTGGCGCGAGTACGGGTAGCAGGGGGCGACCGCGGTGATCCGCTTCGCGGAGGCGCGTTTGGCGGCGTCGATCATGATGAACTGCTCCATCAGCCATTTGTTGATGTCGCCCGCGATGGACTGGAGCACGAAAACGTCCGCCCCACGCACTGACTCGTTGAAGCGGACGTAGATCTCACCGGATGCGAAATCGTAGGCGGTGACCGGTGACACCCCGCATCCGATCTCCTCGCCGACGGCCTGCGCTAGGTCCAGGTGCGCTCGTCCTGAAACCAGGACGAGGTTCTTCTCTCCGGTGGTCACTAGTCCGCTCATGCGGCTAATTCTCCTTGCCTCGGTTCAGGCGCGCGGCGCCCGGATCGTCGTGCCGATTGTGCTGTACGGCTCCACTATCGTATCCGCTGCGACCGCGCCACCTCCGACCCACGCCGTTGGGACGACGGCGCGCTCGCCGACTTCCGCGTCTATCAGAGTGGCGGAGGGACCGATTTCACAGTTACTAGCAATATTTGTCGCACCTCGGAGGACGGTTCCCGGATGGATCGTCGTGTCGGCGCCGATGACCACGTCGACGCCGATCCACGTGGAGGCGGGGTCGATGATGGTGACGCCCGCGCGCATGTGCCCCGCGCAGATGCGGCGGTTGAGCTCGGCCCCCAGCTCCGCCAACTGGGCGCGGTCGTTCGCGCCGGCCGTCTGCCACACGTCGTCCAGTTCGAGCGCGCCCGCCCCCCGCCCCGACTGCGCTGCGGCCGCGAGGGCGTCGGTGAGGTAGACCTCCCCCTGGTCGTTGTCCGTGCCCAGGCCCGCCAGCGCGCCGCGCAGGAAGTCCGCGTCGAAGGCGTAGATGCCGGCGTTGATCTCTGTGATGAGGGCCTGCTCGGCGGTGGCGTCGCGCTGTTCGACGATGGCAGTGACACTCCCGTCCGGTGCCCGGAGGATCCTCCCGTAGCCCGTGGGGTCCTCGACGCGGCTGGTGAGGACGGTGACCGCGTCGCCGCTGGCCTCGTGGGCCCCGACGAGGCGGGCGAGGGTCTGGGACGACAGCAGGGGCACGTCCCCGTAGGTGACCAGGACCGTCCCGTGGACGGCGCCCCTCGCCCCGTCGAGCGCGGCGAGCCCGCATTGGACGGCGCGCCCGGTCCCGGGGACCTCGTCCTGGTCGGCGACGATGGCCGAGGGGAGGACGCGGAGGATCTCGGCGGCGACGACATCGCGCTGGTGGCGGACCACCGCGACCACGTCGTCAGGGTCGACGCCGACTGCGGCGCGCAGGGCATGGCCGATCATCGACAGCCCCGCGACGGGGTGGACGACCTTGGGGAGCTCGGACTTCATACGGGTTCCCTGGCCGGCGGCCAGGACGATGACGGCGGCTGGACGTGCCACGGGCCCTCCTGAGCGTTCACACACGCGGACCGGCGGCCCCGGCCCGAGCTCCGCCCCTAGGATTCGAACCTAGACTAAAGGCACCAAAAACCTCTGTGCTGCCGTTACACCAAGGCGGAAAGCACTTTGATTCTGCCATACGGCGGCCCGGCGCGCGAGGGGGTGGTGCCGCAGCCGGGAGGACCGCCGCCGGCGCCCCGGAGGGCGTGGGCGCGCCAGGTCGCGTCAGCACGGTACGAACCAGGGGTCGACACGGGCGCGCAGAAGACGGTCGTACGGGATCGTGCCGACACGGCGCGAACCGGGGGCGCCACGGGCGCGCAGGAGGGCGTGGAATACTGGGGGGCATGGCTGAGAAACGCACGCGCATGAGCGGGGTCGCGCGCCGCGAGCAACTGGTGGCCGTGGGCCGCTCCCTTTTCGCCGAGAAGGGCTTCGACGCCACCAGCGTCGAGGAGATCGCGGCACGGGCGAAAGTCTCCAAGCCCGTCGTCTACGAGCACTTCGGCGGGAAGGAGGGCCTGTACGCGGTGGTCGTCGACCGCGAGGTGCAGTCCCTCATCGCCTCCCTGCACTCGTCGCTGGAGTCCTCCGACCGCCCCAGGCTCATCCTGGAGAACGCGACGCTCGCGCTGCTCGACTACATCGAGTCGAACACTGACGGCTTCCGGGTCCTGGTGCGCGACGCCCCGACGGACCGGACGGCCGGGTCGTTCTCCTCCGTCATGGGCGATGTCGCCTCACGTGTGGAGCACGTGATCGCGGCCCAGTTCGAGCGCTCGGACTTCCCGACCAGCTGGTCGCCGCTTTACGCGCAGATGCTGGTCGGACTCATCGCCCAGGTCGGGCAGTGGTGGTTGGACGACAGGCGCATGAAGAAGGACGAGGTCGCCGCCCACGTCGTCAACCTGGTGTGGAACGGGCAGCGCAATCTGCGCCCGAATCCGGCACTGCGGCTCCGCCAGGCGTAGGGGCACTGCGGGGCGCCCCGTCGGGGGCCGGGCAACCCGGGTCCGCTCATGGCCCGGGTCCGCTCGTGGTCCGGGTCCGCTCGTGGTCCGGGTCCGCTCACAGTCCGAGCCCGTTCGCGGTCCGGGTCCGTTCTCAGTCCGACGGCCCCCCGCTGGGAGCCTGGCGAGCTGCCTGGGCAGAGCCTTCCGACGATCGGGCTGCCCCTCACGACGCGGACGAGGCGGGAGCGCGGATCCCCGACTATAAGGGCGGCCATCCCATCACCCCCGGCGGGTACGGGCAGCTGCGAGGCGCAGAACCCCCTACCATAAGGGCGGCCATCCCGTCGTGGTGGAGTTGCGCATTGGGAAGTGCGCCGGTCAGGGCAGGGCCGAGGCCGTTTTGCAAGCGATGTCGTACTTTCAAAGGGAAGTCTCGCCCGCCGGGTGGATGCAGTGGGCTGTTTTGCAAGCGATGCGGAGTTCTCAAAGGGATGCCGCCACTTCGCAAGTGTTATAACGCTTGCAAAGTGTGGTAGCGCTGTGAAACCGGAGGCATCGCTGTGAAAACAGACCCCGTCGCGCGGGCACCGCGCCCTCCCGGGCGCCGCGGGTCGCATTGGGGAACGTTAGCTGCATTGGGGCAGGTTAGCCCGCATTGGGGTAGGTTATTAATCTGCACCAATGACCCGTTGCCTGCCCCAATGCGGGTCTTCACCCCTCCATGACCGCACAACGGCCCTGCCAGCGGCCCTCCAGCCCTGCAGCAGGAGGCCACCGAGCTATCCATCACCACGCGGCCCCGTACCCACTTCCGCCGACCTGCCAAACCCTGGGTTTTATGGTTCAGACCGCTTTCCTTCTTGTTGCCGCGTGCTGGCTCTGCGCTTGCTTCAGCACGGCGCCGCCCAGTGCGAGGCGGGGGCGGGCGGAGTCGCACCAGTGGACCCGGGCCGCAGTCGCCTTCCCGGCCTCCGCGCGATAGCTCTACAAACCCGCATGCACGGACCGGCGCTCATTGTGGATGAGCCCGCCTTCGCACAAGGCGTTGAGAGCCCCGACCACAACGGCGCCCCCCGAATACGAAGAGTCCGGTCCCGCGCTCATCGGCTGAACAGGTCGTGACCCTAGTGGACGGTCGTCCGCCTATGCGCCCCGTGCTCCGAGCCCGCTCGCTCCCGGGTCCCAGCCCTGCCCTCGGCGGATTGCAGTGCGCCACAGGATTCGATCCGCCATGCGCGACGCGCCCGGGGGAAGAGGTCCTCCCCCGGGCGCGGTGATGTGGAGCGCGCGGTCATTCCGCCCCCTACCCAGGGGAACGTCGCACACCGAAATCGCCCCGGCGTCCCTGGTCACAAAGCCGCGCCCCGACCCGGGGGGAACGGCCCACAACCCGCTATGCGCTGCGCGCCGGGCGGCCGGATGCCCTGGGGCCCCGGTCCCGCTCCGGCGCGCGGGCGTCACCTCGCCTCGTAGGAGAGGCAGTCAGCCGTTCCGGCGCCCACGGAAATGGAGTCGGCGGTGCACTCGAGGGCGCTGTTGTGCACGCAATCGGCCTTCTGGCAGGCGCCCACGAAGGACTGGGGCTTGTCCAGGCCCCCCTTGACGGACAGGGGGATGAAGGTCGTGCAAGTGGACGCGTAGCCGACGGTGATGGCCGCAGCGGAGCACGACTTCGTCTTGTTGTAGGAGCAGGACGTCACGGAGCAGTCGAGGATGCGGGGCATTGCGGTTGTCATGGTGTTCTCCTTTTCTCGCCGCCCTGGGGCGGTTCTGGGTGGAGGCGGCCGACCGGTTGGCCGACGTGATGCGACTATCGAACAACGAATTGCGGCCCCTGGCAATCGGCATTGGTTTTCCCTTGCGGTTCCAACACTTCAGAAGACTGCCCAATAGGGCAATTCCATGCCCCCGCCCTCACTAATTACACTCGATTCCGCCCCTGTTCTTTTACGTTATTCACGCAGGTTAGGCTGGGCTGCCCCAACGCGCCCATGGAACCCTTCGGTGTATTGACGGCCTTATTCCCGTGCCGATAGGGCCCCGGATCCTGCGGTATTCGACTGCCCCGCCCGCTCGGCGGCTCTCATTCCAGCAGTTCCGCGGCCTCCAGCCACGCTTCCTCGAGTCCGTCGATCTCGTCCAGCACCCGCTGGTGCTCGGCGGAGGCCCGCGCCAGGGAGTCGACCGCACCGGGGTCGGAGGCAGCTTGGACCGCCAGTGCCCCGAGTTCCCCCTCCAGTTCCGCGGCCCGTCCGCGCAGCCTCGTGATCCGGCGGTCGAGGCGGTCCGCTTCCTTCTTCGCCGCCCGCCGCTGGGCCGCGGAGGCCGCATGGGGCCCGCGCGCGCCAATGCCCGCGCCCGCCGGAGCCGCTCCCCCATCCGCAGCGCTCCGAGTTCCACCAGCAGCGTTCCCGCTCCCGCTCGCAGCGCCCCCGCGCTCTGCGACAACGCCCGGCCCGGCACCGCTGCCTGCCCCATCGGCCGCGCCTTCGCCCGCCCCACCGGCAGCGCCACCAGAGGAACCGACCGCCGCGCCGCGCCGCATCTGGAGGTACTGCTCGACTCCCCCGGGCAGGGCACGGAGGGTCCCGTCGCCCAGTAGCGCGACCTGGTGGTCGGTGACGCGCTCCAACAGGTAGCGGTCGTGGGAGACCACCACCAGGGTGCCCGCGAAGGAGTCGAGGAGGTCCTCCATGGCGGCCAGAGTGTCGGTGTCGAGGTCGTTCGTGGGCTCGTCGAGCAGCAGGACGTTCGGTTGGGACATGAGCAGGCGCATGAGCTGCAGGCGGCGCCGTTCCCCGCCGGAGATCTCCCTGACACGCGTGTGGGCCCGTTCCCGGGTGAAGCCCATGCGCTCGGTCATCTGCTGGGCGGTGATCTCCTTGCCCCCCGCGACCACCACTTGCGCGATGTCGGCGACCGCCTCGACGACCCGCATCCCCGCGACGGCGTCGAGTTCGCGGGTCTCCTGCGACAAGGTGGCGACCTTCACCGTCTTCCCGCGCCGGACGCGCCCGCCCGTGGGCTCCACTTCGCCGCGCAGCAGGTTGAGCACGGTGGTCTTGCCCGCGCCGTTGACGCCGACGACGCCCACGCGCTCGCCGGGCGCCAGCCGCCATGTGACGCCGCGGAGCACGTCGAGGCGGCTGGAGTCGGGCAGGGTGAAGGACACGGACACGTCCTCCAGGTCGATGACGTCCTTGCCGAGGCGCGCGCTGGCCATCTCCACCAGTTCGACGCTGTCGCGGGGCGGGGGCGCGTCCGCGATGAGGGCTTCGGCGGCCGCGATGTGGAACTTCGGTTTCGAGGTGCGCGCCGGCGCCCCCCTGCGCAGCCACGCGAGCTCTTTGGTGAGCAGGTTCGCGCGTTTGCGGGCGGCCACGCCCGCCTGCCGGGCGCGCTCGGCCCGGGCCAGCGTGTAGGCGGCGTAGGAGCCGTCGTAGATCTCGACGCGCCCGGGGATCTGGGGGCGCTTGCCCCCGGGGTCCACTCCGGGCACCACTTCCCAGATGTGTTCGCACACGGCGTCGAGGAACCACCGGTCGTGGGTGACGGCCAGCAGCGCGCCGGAGGCCCCGGGCCGGGCGAAGCGGGCGTTGAGGTGGTGGGCCAGCCAGGCGACGCCCTCCACGTCGAGGTGGTTGGTGGGCTCGTCGAGGCACACGATGTCGGCGTCGGCCGCCAGGACCCGGGCGAGGGCGACGCGCCTGCGCTGGCCGCCCGAGAGCGCGCCCACGGCAGCGGCGAGGGGCACGGAGGCCAGAAGCCCCTCGTGGATGTCGCGCACGCGCGGGTCGGAGGCCCACTCGTACTCGGCTCTGCCCGGGTGCACTGCGGCGGCGACGGTGTCGGCCGAGCCCAGGGCGTCGGCCTGGGAGAGCACGGCGACGCGCAGCCCGTCGCGGCGGGTGACGACACCGCCATCGGGTTCCTGGATTCCGGCGACGATGCGCAGCAGAGTGGATTTGCCCGCGCCGTTGGGCCCCAGGATCCCGACGCGGGAGCCGTCGTCGAGCCCGACGTCCACGGACTCGAGCAGTCTGCGGCTGCCCGCCATCGCGGCCACCGACTGCGTTCCGAGCAAGTGCGCCATGCGCCTACCCCTCCTGGCGGTCGACGCGCGCCCCCAGCGCCGGCCCGGTGGCCGTCAGGACCCGGGCGACTGCCGGGGCGGCGGCGAGCCGCTGGGCGATCTCGTCGGCGTGGTCGGGGCTGGAGGCCAGGGCGGCGACGGTGGGCCCGGAGCCG
>ERZ772948.569-NODE-569-length-24151-cov-7.465803_pt1 | contig 24151 bp, 23 predicted proteins | sample MGYA00511945_ERZ772948 | MGnify/ENA primary metagenome ERZ772948 (study PRJEB29015, sample SAMEA2737927) | human oral metagenome | biome: human oral; feature: human-associated habitat; material: dental | place: China | collected 2141 ... | reverse complement strand
TACTGTCTGCGGCTTCGTCGCCTTGTCCTGATTTAAATTTAATCCACTATATTTTACCAAAGCGGGCAGGGGTCGTCTGAAAATATTGGACGGGTGTCGATTTGTCAAACCGATAATCCAAAGGTCGTCTGAAACTGTTTTTTAGCGTTTCAGACGACCTTTGTTTGCTTTTACGGCGCAGGTTTAGCGGAAGAAGTCGCCCATGCCTGCGGGCAGGCCTTGGGTGAATGCACCCATGGTTTTATTGGTGGTTTCTTCGGCTTTTTCAGAAGCGGCGTTGATGGCGGCAAGCACCAAATCTTCGAGCATTTCTTTGTCGTCTGCGGCTTCTTGAATCAGGTCGGGGTTGATTTCGAGTTTGCGGACAACGTGGGAACAGGTCATCACGACTTTAACCAAGCCGTTGCCTGCTTCGCCTTCTACTTCGGTCTCGGCAAGTTTCGCTTGCGCTTTTTTCATGTTTTCCTGCATTTGCTGCGCCTGTTTCATCAGGCCGCCTAATCCGGCTTTTCCGAACATATTTAAAACTCCTGTGGTTGAATCGTTAAGGTTATGGGTTTATAGCGTTTGGTGTGAAGGGTCGTCTGAAAGCGGGTTGATGGTTTTCAGACGACCTGAATGTTTATGTATCCGAAGGGAAACGGAAATTCTCGATGCCGTTATTCCGCCTGCTCCGCCAGTTCCAAAGAATCGGGCTGCCATTGGGTTTCGAAAACTTTTAAAACCTGACGCGCGGTTTCGTCGGCTTCGAGCAAATCCTGTGCCTGTTGCCTGCCTTCAAGTTGGAGGCGTTGGCGGCGCATGGTCGGGGTTTCCCAGCCCGCATCGTCGCGCCACGGTTCGGTTTGCAATTTCAATGGCAGACCGTAGGCTTCGGCAAGCGTGTTTTTGATTTTGTCGAGCCGCTCTTTGTTGGCGGTCGCGCGGGCTTCGTCGGTCATCGACAGCATCATCAGATGGCTGCCTGCGTCGTAGTTCGTCCATGCGGCGTGTTGCGCCAGCATTTGCGCGGCGCCGAGCTTGCGGGCGAAATGTCGGACGATTGCCGCCCAATTTTCGGTGGAAAACTCGGGCAACGGGGCGAACTGCGTGCCTTCTTCGTCGTCGTGGTCTTCTTCGGCTTCCGATTCTGCCGTATCGGCAGGGACGGCGTGTTCCCAATCCGGCGGCGGGGGCATTTCCGCGCTGTCTTCTACGGGGTAGTCATGATCGGGCGCACCGTAATCGTAGAAAGGCGCTACGGGGGCTTCATGCGCAAATGCTTCTGCGTCCACGGCTTCTTCAATCGGGGTCATCTGAATGGGGTTTTCAGACGACGTCTCAGACAAGGAAACGTCGGTTTCGTTGTTTGCTGCCTCGTTATCGGAAACTTGATTTTCAGACGACGTTTCGTCTTGAGGGGTCGTCTGAGACGGCGTTTCTGCTTCGTTTGCGGACTGTTTGTCTGTCTCTACTGCTTCGGAGGTCGTCTGAATGCTCTCTGCCTCCGCTTGCGCAGGCGTGTCCGTTACGGTTTCTGCCTCGCTCGGCGCGTCTTCCCAAGGTGGGACGTCGTTGTTTCCTTGAGTTGAAACCGGTTCGGAAACCTTGTTTTCAGACGACGTGGCAGGCGCAGGGGTCGTCTGAACGGGCGGTTTGGCGGCTTCAGACTGGGGAAGTTGCAAAGGCTTCTTTGCGGTATGGACACCCGTTTCGGCAGAATGCAGCTCAGTATTTTCGATATGTCCGCCAACGTCGTGCGCATCCGCTGCCAGCGGCGCAAACGCAAGCATACGCAGCAGGGTCATGACGAAGCCGGCGTATTCGTCGGGCGCAAGGCTCAAATCCTGTTTGCCGTGAATCGCGCATTGATAATAAAGCTGAATTTGTTCGCCGCTGAGTGCCTGGCTCAGTTGCAACAGAGTTTCGCGCTCAGGGTCGTCGTGCGCCAAGGCGGAAGGGACTGCCTGTATCAAGGCGAGGCGTTGCAACAGCATGGCAAGTTCGCTCAACGCGCTGTCAAAGCCGATGGCGCGCGCCGCCATTTCCTGCGCTTTCGCCAGCAGGGCTTCACCGTCTTGGTTGACGATGCCCGCCAGCAGTTCGTACAGATATTGTTTGTCGACCGCGCCAATCATTTGGCGGACGTCTTGTTCGGCAACGCTGCCCGAACCCATGGCGATGGCTTGGTCAAGCAGACTTAAGGCATCGCGCATCGAGCCTGCGGCGGCACGACCTAAAAGTTGCAGGGCGGCAGGTTCGTAGGCGATGTTTTCGTTGTTTAAAACGTGAGCAAGGTGATCGGCAACCTGCTGCGAAGTCATGTTGCGCAAGACAAATTGCAGGCAGCGGCTCAAAACGGTAATGGGGACTTTGTGCGGATCGGTGGTCGCGAGAATGAATTTGACGTGTTCGGGCGGCTCTTCCAGCGTTTTCAGCATCGCGTTGAACGCGCTTTTGGAGAGCATATGCACTTCGTCGATGATATAGACTTTGTATTTGCCGGCGGTCGGCGCGTATTGGGCGTTTTCCAATACTTCGCGGATGTTGTCGATGCCGGTATTGGAGGCGGCGTCGATTTCCAGCAGGTCGACGTAGCGTCCAGTGTCGATTTGCGTACAGCTTTGGCACACGCCGCAAGGCTCGCCGTGTTGCGCGTTTTCGCAGTTCAGGCTTTTCGCCAGAATACGGGCGATGGTGGTTTTCCCTACCCCGCGCGTACCGGTCAGCAGGTAGGCATGGTGCAGGCGACCTTCGTCCAGCGCGTTGCGCAAGGCTTTGACGACGTGTTCCTGACCGACTAAATCGGCAAAGGTTTTCGGACGCCATTTGCGGGCAAGAACTTGATAAGCCATAAGGTTTTCTCTGCTGGAAATAAATCGGAAGGTCGTCTGAAAAGTGGTTGAACGCCTTTCAGACGACCTTAGAAGATAACGGGTATTTTAGCATTTTTTTGATTTTTATTAAGGATTTTCTGTCTGCATATCGGTAATGGCGCGTGTATAATCGTTAGAATATTACAAAATCTAAAATATCTTGAAGAACAAATCACTATGTCTGAAATCATATTACGCAACCATTCCGCATCCATGCAGATAAACACCCTAGGCGCATATGTGGACAATTTGGTTTTATACGGTCGGGAAGTGTTATTTCCGAAAACCACCGTCCAAGTCGGTACTGACACAAAATTACGCGGCGGGATGCACGTCTGCCTGCCGCAGTTCGGACCGGACGGTAAAAACCATTTGGCGCAACACGGCTTCGGTAGAACCTCCACTTGGGAAATCCGTTATCAAAACGAATCGAATGTCGGCTTGAGATTAATCAGCACGGCAAAGGGCTACGAAAACGTCGAATGGCTGCTGGATTACAGCCTGCCGAACGAAAACGAAGCGGTCGCCACGCTGACCGTCTGCAATTACGGCGACGCGCCCGTGCGCACTTCGCCCGGTTTCCATCCCTATTTCCCTGCCGTCGGCACCCAATTTGATTTCAACGGCGCACCCTACGACGCCGACTATATCGCACACACGGAATTTGTCGCTTCGCCGTCAGATACACATGTTGCGTTTGACGGAATTAAACTCGACATCCGAACTCAAAATCTGCCCGTTTACGCACTCTGGAGCGACCGCAACGGACAATACACCTGCGCCGAGCCTACCGCCGAAGGCAACGCATTTTTATCGCCTGCGCGCGGCGGACAGTTTGTTTCCGGACATGGCAAAAAGCATTACGGTATGAAAATCCGTTTGATTGCTTGAGTTTGGAGTGAATTGATTTCAAGCTCTCAAATAAAAAAACCACCTTGAAAAAGGTGGTTTTTAAACATTACAAACCGTTATTGTTGATTGCATTGGCGATATCACGCACGGCAGTAACATACATCCGGCTGTTGTTATACTGCCAAACTGTATAGAAATTATTCAGACCGAGATAATATTCAAATACACCCGGACTGGTTTCCAAACTGAATAAAACGGCTTTCTCATTATCGGCAACCGCTTTTTGCGGAATCACGCCCATCGCTTTGAAATCGGCGACGGTACGGTTTAATGCGGTTTTTTCATCAATGATGGCTTTCAAGTCAGGCGTAATCGTCAGATTGACGGGAACAATCATTTTGCCACCTGTTTTCCAGCCATGTTGCTTCATATAATTGGCAACAGAAGCGGCAACGTCGCCGATATTGTTCCAAATATCGCGGTGTCCGTCGCCATCATAGTCGACCGCCCATTTGCGATAGCTCGAAGGCATGAATTGCGGCATACCCATTGCGCCCGCATAGCTGCCTTTAAAGTCAAGAACGTTCTCTTTTTCCTCTTTCGCCATCAGCAAAAGCTCAATCAGCTCGTTTTGGAAAAACTCGGCGCGACGCGGATAATCAAAACCCAAAGTACTCAAAGCATCGGCAACGCGGAAACTGCCCGTGTTTTTGCCGTAGTTGGTCTCAATCCCGATAATCGCCACAATCAGCTCGGCAGGTACACCGTATTTGCGCGCCACATCATCGATAACGGCACGGTTGGCGGCGTAAAACTGTTTGCCGCCGTTAAATTTCGTCGCGCCGGAGTTGCCCGTGCGGAATTCATACCAAGGGCGGGAAGTTGACGGGCGGTACATGATATTGATGATATTGCCCTTGTAAACCACGCCATTAAAAAAGTTTTGCAGCTCAGCTTCTGTAAACTGCTTTTTCGCCGCTTCGTAACGGATAAACTGGCGGACATTGGTATTGGCATTAAAGCCGCTGCTGGCAACCGATTCCGCAGCAGAATCAAAAGCAGGACGCTGGTTTTTGCTTTGATTGATCGGCTCAACCGTTTTAGCAGACTCAACGTTTGTTTTGGTTGTATTGCAAGCAACAAGCAGCAACGCGGTTGATATTGCGATGAAAGGGATAAGTTTTTTCATATCTGAATTTATAGTCACTAAGGAAGCAGTCTTAATTATGCAAAAAGGTCGTCTGAAAGACGGTAGGAATATACATTCCCTTTCCTTTCAGACGACCTTTTAAGACTGTCTATTACTCGGCAGCCGCAACAACAGCAACGGTAATCGCAGCAACAGCGTCAGTGTGCAGAGCCACTTCAACTTCGTACTCGCCTACGGCTTTCAGAGGGCCGTTAGGCAGGCGGACGTTGGATTTTGCAGCTTCAACGCCTGAAGCAACAATCGCAGCAGCGATGTCGGCATTGGTAACGGAACCGAACAGACGACCGTCCACACCGGCTTTTTGAGCAATAGTGATGGTTTGACCGTCCAGTTTTTCTTGACGTGCTTTAGCATCGGCCAAGATTTCGGCTTGTTTGGCTTCCAATTCGGCACGGCGTGCTTCGAATTCTTTCATATTGGCTTCAGTAGCGCGTTTGGCTTTGCCGGCAGGAATCAGGAAGTTGCGGGCGTAACCGTTTTTTACGGTAACGATGTCGCCCAAGTTGCCCAAACCGCCGATTTTCTCTAACAGAATAATTTGCATGATTTAAACTCCAAAATTATTTGTGTTGATCGGTGTAAGGCAACAGAGCCAAGAAGCGTGCGCGTTTGACTGCAGTAGCCAATTGGCGTTGGTAATGCGCTTTGGTGCCAGTGATGCGGGCAGGGATGATTTTGCCGTTTTCAGAAATGAAGTCTTTCAGCAGATCAACTTGTTTGTAATCGACTTCTTGGATTTTTTCAGCCGTAAAGCGGCAGAATTTTCTACGTTTGAATGATTGACGAGCCATTGTCGTTTAACCTTTATATTCTTTAATGTTCTGTATGCGGAGTATCGGCCTTGGGAAGCGTTTGCTTCGCTGTGCGAGAAAGCCTTCTGCTTCAACCATCGTATCTTGCCGATACTGCCATTCTTCAGCCTGCTTACCTAAAATACGCGCGGGAATTTCAAAACTGACCAGGCATTTTTGCCCGTTTTCTTCCTGCCAAGATTCATGCTTTAACATAATATCCAAAACAGGGATTCCTGCCGGCGTGTATCTTAAGGATTCAACCTTGTAAATCAGGGCGGTAAGCTTTGTAAGATTATCCAATCTTATTCGGCTGCTGCAACTTCTTCAGCTGCACCGTTCAGCAAGTTTTTTGCTTTTTCGCCGCCCAGCATAGGAGAAGCTTCGGTTACAGCATGTTTTGTTTTGATGGTCAGATGGCGCAGTACGGCATCGTTAAAGCGGAAAGCGGTTTCCAGCTCTTCAACTACTTCAGGAGTAGTTTCGATGTTCATCAAAACATAGTGTGCTTTGTGGATTTTGTTAATCGGGTAAGCCAGTTGACGACGGCCCCAGTCTTCCAAGCGGTGGATTTTACCGCCGGCTTCGGCAATCATGGTTTTGTAACGTTCAACCATAGCAGGCACTTGCTCGCTTTGATCAGGATGAACGATAAACACGATCTCATAATGACGCATGTTATCTCCTTATGGATGATTAAATACAGCCTTTTGCCATGCGAAAGCAAAAGGCAAGGTTTGACAAAACGATGGATTTTATCCCATTCTTGCTTTTTCTGCAATGCATGATATGTAAGAAAGGGTTTTTGAATAAAAGTGTTGTCATGAAAAGATTGGCGATTTGGTTTACAATAATGCCATTTCTGAATTCTATTGAGAGAATAACAAAATGTTAGACATCCAACAGCTCCGCAGCCACACCACAGCCGTCGCCGAACGTTTGGCGCAGCGCGGTTACGAGTTTGATACCGCACGTTTCAATGCCTTGGAAGAGCAGCGCAAAGCCGTCCAAGTGAAAACCGAAGAACTGCAAGCCTCGCGCAACAGCATTTCCAAACAAATCGGCGCATTGAAAGGACAGGGCAAACACGAAGAGGCGCAGGCAGCGATGGATCAAGTCGCCCAAATCAAAACCGATTTGGAGCAGGCAGCCGCCGATTTGGATGCCGTTCAGAAAGAATTGGACGCATGGTTGTTGAGCATTCCCAACCTGCCGCACGAAAGCGTACCCGCCGGTAAAGACGAAACCGAAAACGTCGAAGTCCGCAAAGTCGGCACCCCGCGCGAATTTGACTTTGAAATCAAAGACCATGTCGATTTGGGCGAACCTTTGGGCTTGGATTTCGAAGGCGGCGCGAAACTCTCCGGCGCGCGCTTTACCGTCATGAAAGGTCAAATCGCCCGCCTGCACCGCGCGTTGGCGCAATTCATGCTCGATACGCACACGCTGAAACACGGCTACACCGAGCATTACACGCCCTACATCGTGGACGACACCACCCTGCAAGGCACGGGTCAACTGCCTAAATTTGCAGAAGATTTGTTCCACGTTACCCGCGGCGGCGACGAGAGCAAAAAAACGCAATACCTGATTCCGACCGCCGAAGTGACGCTGACCAATACCGTTGCCGACAGTATCGTGGCAGGCAGCGATTTGCCGCTGAAGCTGACCGCCCATTCCCCATGTTTCCGCTCCGAAGCGGGCGCATACGGCAAAGACGTGCGCGGTCTGATTCGCCAACACCAATTCGACAAAGTGGAAATGGTGCAAATCGTTCATCCCGAAAAATCATACGAAGCACTGGAAGAAATGGTCGGTCACGCCGAAAACATCCTGAAGGCTTTGGAACTGCCCTACCGCGTGATTACCCTGTGTACCGGCGACATGGGCTTCGGCGCAACCAAAACCTACGACTTGGAAGTCTGGGTTCCCGCGCAAAATACCTACCGCGAAATCTCAAGCTGCTCCAACTGCGAAGATTTCCAAGCACGCCGCATGAAGGCGCGTTTCAAAGACGAAAACGGCAAAAACCGCTTGGTACACACTTTGAATGGCTCCGGCTTGGCAGTTGGTCGTACTTTGGTGGCGGTTTTGGAAAACCATCAAAACGCCGACGGCAGCATCAATATTCCTGCCGCCTTACAGCCTTATATGGGAGGAGAAGAGAAGATAGAGATTAAGTAATTTTACTTGATGATATGAGGCTTGAAGAGGGTATCCTGAGTAATCTTAGGATGCCTTTTTTGTATCTGATTTTCATTAAGGTTTGCTTATTGATTTTTTGATTATAGTGGATTAAATTTAAATCAGGACAAGGCGACGAAGCCGCAGACAGTACAAATAGTAGGGCAAGGCGAGGCAAATAGTACGGCAAGTCGAGGCAACGCTGTACTGGTTTAAATTTAATCCACTATATTATGGGGGTAAGAGTGAGGGGGGATAATAAGAAAACCCCGCAGATGCAGGGTTTTGAATTAAAATTGAATTTAGTTAAGGTTTGGCGTAACCGTGTACACCGTTGTAGGGAGAAGGAATCCAACCTTCATCTACTGCAGGACGTTCACCTTGACCTTCAATTGTTTGACCCGGGGCAACTTGTTTGGTAACAGTGCTGCGGATTTTCACGTCAACACGACGATCAGGTTCGATACATGCAATCAGAGCAGCACGTTTTTTAGCTTTGGATACTTTTTTGCCCAGATTTGCTACTTCTGCTTCACAAGTAGCAGTCATTTGAGCTTGAGACTCGCCAAAGCCTGTAGCGGAAACTTTGCTGGAAGGAACACCACGGCCAACCAAGTAGTTGGCAACTACGTTTGCACGGCGTTCGGACAGAGCTTGGTTGTACTCTTCTGAACCCATAAAGTCGGTATGGCCTTCAATACGTACAGTTTGAACGTTTTCATTGCTCAGGCGTTGGGCTAATGCGTTCAGATTCTCTTGAGCTTCAGGGCGGAGGTTATCTTTATCGAAGCCGAACAGTGTTTTAGAAGACAGAGATACGGTTTCGTCAACATATTCGGGAGCTTGTTGGACTGCGGCTACTGCTTCGCGGTCACCACATTCGACACGACCTTGAGTCTCTTTGTCGAAATAGCTGTTTTTCCAGCATTCGCCATAGTTGTTGCGGACAACTTCTTGAGATTGGCTGCTTACGGTGTAGCCGTGTTTGGTATGCGGTTCGCTTGCCATTGCGGTGCCGGAAGCAACCAATGCAACGAACAATGCGCTTAATTTCAGCTGTTTGGTCATTTTATTCCCTCATCTAAATTGTTATGCGGCGGGTGTTTAAGAACCGCTGCAAATTACCAATATACAGGCCGCAGCATACTAAGCAGCGGCAAATCGGATATATCAGTTTGCACTATAAAGAAGCATGGTGCCTACTGTCAATACTCAATGCCTCATACAATCATGAAACTGCCTGCTTCCTAGCTTCGAATCATGCCTAAAAATCAAGTTTGTGTCATTTATTTATGGGTAAATCGGAGTTTGTTGCCATTTGTTGTTGTATGAAGGATACAGTTTGTACTGAGGGAAATGTTGGTTTCGATAATCGGTTTGTATAGTACTATTTAAAACAAAAGTTTTTATTTGAGGTGAGGGTGCTGCCGACAATTTAGGAAAAATATGTTAAATTGTCTGCCATTTGTCGCACAAATCATACAAATATATAGAACACGAGCCGTTTATGAAATTACAGCAATTACGGTATGCATTGGAGGTGTACCGGCATAATCTGAATGTGTCTGAAGCTGCTGAAGCCCTTTTTACCTCCCAGCCGGGTATTTCCAAGCAAATCAGGCTTCTTGAGGAGGAGTTGGGCGTACAGATTTTTATCCGCAGCGGCAAACGCGTGGTTTCTGTGTCGCAGCCTGGCAAGGCTGTGTTGGAAATTGTAGAACGGATTTTGCGCGATGTGCAGAATATTAAAAATATAGGCAGTGAGTTTACTGATCATGACAGCGGTTCGTTGATTGTTGCGACGACTCATACGCAGGCACGTTATGCCCTGCCTTTGATTGTGGCGGAATTTGTCAAACGTTATCCGAAGGTAACACTGACCATCAAGCAGGGCAGTCCTGCGGCCATCGCCCAGATGGTTAGTAACGGAGAGGCGGATATTGCGATTGTAACTGAGCGTATCGATGAGCATCCGGAGTTGGGTAAATTAACTTGTTATGAATGGAATCATGCGGTTATCGTGCCGCATGAACATCCTTTGTTGGATTGTAAAAATCCTTTGAGTATTGAGGATTTGGCCTCTTTTCCCTTGATTACTTATGAATTTGCGTTCAATCAGGGGAGTAGTATTGCCCGGGCTTTTAATAAAGCCAGATTAGAGCAGCCCGATGTTGTGTTGTCGGCAGCGGACACGGATGTTTTAAAGACGTATGTCCGTTTGGGTCTTGGTGTTGGGTTGATGGCGAAGATGGCTTACGATCCTGAGAATGACACAGATCTGGAATTAGTGGATGCCTCGCATTTGTTTGAGTCGTCTCCAACTTGGATTGCCGTTAGGAAAGATACCTATCTTAGGGGTTATGCATATGATTTTATAGAATTGTTCGCGCCTAAGCTGACACGTGAAGTGGTCGATAGAACGCTTTATGCTCCAGTTGTCGAGGATTTTTCTATTTAATCGTTGGTAATGTAAATCTATTTAATATGAAATAGAAGGTCGTCTGAAACCCTATCTACAAGATTTCAGACGACCTTCTTTAATCTATTCGTACGTTTTGGGTAACGCGAGCTAGATCTGTTGACTTGGAAAATTGTAGGCTATCATAGCGCGTAAGTTTTGGATTGTGCCGAGTTTTATTTCGAATATACTGTGGTAATAATAAGAATCAACAGAAAAATCTGCAAAAAACACCCTGAGTTTTACCAAATAGATTTAAAATTCTCGTTTTTTGACGGCAGAGGTCGTCTGAAAACTGTTTCAATGAATTATCAGGAGTAAGATATGCAAGTAAATACTTTTTTTAAAACCCTTTCTGCTGCTACGCTTGCTGTAATGCTTGCAGCTTGTGGTGGGCAGAAAGATAGCGCACCTGCCGCATCCTCCGCATCACCGGTTGCCGATAATAGCGCGGCGAAAAAAGAGATCGTCTTTGGTACAACCGTTGGCGACTTTGGCGACATGGTCAAAGATCAAATCCAACCTGAGTTGGAGAAAAAAGGCTATACCGTCAAACTGGTTGAGTTTACCGATTACGTCCGTCCTAACCTCGCTTTGGCTGAAGGTGAACTGGATATCAACATTTTTCAACACAAGCCTTATTTGGACGACTTCAAAAAAGAACACAAATTAGATATTACTGAAACTTTCCAAGTGCCGACTGCGCCTTTGGGTCTGTATCCGGGTAAATTGAAATCTTTGGATGAAGTTAAAGACGGCAGCAGCGTTTCTGCGCCTAACGACCCGTCCAACTTTGCCCGTGCATTGGTAATGTTGAACGAATTGGGCTGGGTTAAGTTGAAAGACGGCGTTAATCCGCTGACTGCTTCCAAAGCCGACATCGCTGAAAATCCGAAAAACATCAAAATCGTAGAACTAGAAGCCGCACAACTGCCACGCAGCCGCGCTGACGTTGATTTCGCCATCGTTAACGGCAACTATGCCATGAGCAGTGGTATGAAGCTGACCGAAGCCCTGTTTCAAGAGCCGAGCTTTGCCTACGTCAACTGGGCAGCAGTCAAAACCGCTGACAAAGACAGCCAATGGCTCAAAGATGTAACCGAAGCCTATAATTCCGACGAGTTCAAAGCCTACGCTCACAAACGCTTCGAAGGTTATAAATATCCTGCTGCATGGGGTGAGAATGCAGCCACTGGTGCAAAAACCGAAGCAGCGTCTACTGCTTCAGCGGCAAAATAAGCTATAAGCTAAAAAACAAAAAAGGTCGTCTGAAAACCAACATTGGTTTTCAGACGACCTTTTTAATTGGAATTCTTGCCGCAAATCGGTATGAATTGAAATTCAAGCCTGCCCCTATCTTGTAAGTGGAGGAGTGGTGAAATAGGGAATGATGATGAAGGTGTTGTTTGCGGCAATTTTGTCATTTGGGAGATCAGGCTTCAGCACTGATTTTTAAGTATAGTGGATTAAATTTAAACCAGTACGGCGTTGCCTTGCCTTGCTGTACTATTTGTACTGTCTGCGGCTTCGTCGCCTTGTCCTGATTTAAATTTAATCCACTATATCTGCACAATGCGGGCTATAGAGCAGCTTGGATTTCGCATAACTTTGTTGCTGTAACGGTAATCTTGCACTTTTCCTGTTTCGGTAGGGAAAGTTAGAGTATGGCTTGTATGCAAGTATAAAAATCTTAGAGTTGCCATCTGCTTTCTGTTTGTCTCTTGTTAAGCGGAAGCAGGTGGTATAGCCAATAAAAACGCACCTTGTTTGAAGGTGCGTTTTTGATGGAGCATTTATGGCGTTTTCTGAATGAATCAGAATTTGGCGCCTGATTGGTTAGCCATGTAGTTGACCGCTGCTTTGATTTCGTCGTCGCTCAGACCGGCATTGCCGCCTTTGGCAGGCATGGCGTTGAAGCCTTCGAGCGCGTGTTTGTACAGGGTCTCTTTACCTTGTTTGATACGCGGAGCCCAGTCTTCTTTTTTGCCGACATGGGGAACGCCGGGGATGGCGCCGCCGTGACACGCTTTACAGTTGGCTTCGTAAACTTTTTGACCGTCTGCACCGCCGGCTGCAGGAGCGGCTGCGCCTTTGTCTTCGGCTTTAGGTGCGTCGGCTGCGGGAGCAGAGCCAGCAGCGACCGGTGCGGATGCGGCTGCATCGCCTGAAGCTGCTTGATCTGCAGGTGCTGCGGCATCGGGATCAGGGAAGTTGCCACCGCTCTTGTTTGCCATGTAAGTGATGACGCGTTTGAGTTCTTGGTCGGTCAAATCGGCTGCGCCGCCTTTGGCAGGCATGGCGTTAAAGCCGTTCAGAGCGTGTTGGAACAGCGTGTCGAAACCTTGTGCGATACGGGGAGCCCAATTGCCGTTGTTTTCGATTTTAGGTGCGTTGGGGACGGAGCTGTCCGCACCGTGACATTGGATACAGATTTTGTTGAAAATCTGATCGCCTTTGCGTTCGCCTACCGGAATGCCGTCGCCCAAGGCGAGCTGCCCTGCGGGTTGGATACGGGTTTGGGTGGCGGCTTCGGACGATTGGTTAACGTCTGCGAACGAGCCGCTGCCCGCCAATTTGATGAGGAAGTAAATGACTGCAATGGCAATAACGATACCGCTCACAAGGGTAAACAATGCAGAGCCTTGGGCTTTTGAGTCGCGGAGTTGTTTCATTTGGTAGGCCTCGCCGTTAGGTTAGGTTGTGCTTTGAGTTATAGTTTGGTGTGTTAAACGCAGTTAACAATATTTTGCTGGATTATACTGAATTCACAAGGGCTTTCCAATCGCTCTTGTGGAAAATATACGCAAAGGCGGCGGTTTTTTGCCGCCTGTTAAGGGGCGGGTTGTGTATGTTGTTGATTATTTTATGAGATTTTTCTTCAAATTTGTCTTGTTTGCGCCATCCTGCATAATAGGCTTTGCCAACAGGCGGGATTTGCGTTAATCTTACGCCTTCTTCGCACCCATAGCTCAGTTGGAAGAGTGTCAGTTTCCGAAGCTGGAGGTCACAGGTTCGATCCCTGTTGGGTGCGCCAATTATAGAGAGGCCGTCTGAAAGATGAAAATTTTTCGGGCGGCCTTTTGACTTACTTCAAATAAAACTACATCAGGTTTCAGACGACCTTTTGCATTTTGCGCTTTATTTCAGCACTTCGGTAAACGCATCGGCAACATAGGCGATATTCGAGGCATTCAGTCCGGCGACGCACATCCTACCCGAATTCAGCAGGTAAACGGCAAATTCGTCGCGCAACCTGCGGACTTGTTCCACGCTCAATCCTGTGTAGCTGAACATGCCGCGCTGTTTGATGAAATAAGTGAAATCGCGGTTGGGGATTTGGGCGGTCAAGACGTCGTAAAGCTTCTGCCGCATGGCGCGGATGCGGTCGCGCATGACATAGACTTCTTTTTGCCACAAGGCGTAAAGTTCCGGGCTGTTCATCACGTCGGCGGCGATATAGGCGCCATGTGCGGGCGGGCTGGAGTAGATGCGGCGGACGGTGAATTTGAGCTGTCCGAACACCAATTCCGCTTCTTCTTTATTCGGGCAAACCACGCTCAAACCGCCGACGCGTTCGCCGTAGAGCGACAGGTTTTTCGAGAATGAATTGCTGACGAACAAGGGCAATTCCATTTCCACCGCCTTACGGATGGCATAGGCATCGCTGTCCAAATTGCCGCCGAAGCCTTGGTAGGCGATGTCCATAAACGGAATCAGTTTGCGCGTTTTGATGATTTGCAACACTTCGTCCCATTGCTGTTCCGACATATCCACGCCGGTCGGATTGTGGCAGCAGGGGTGTAGGATTAGGACGCTGTGTTCGGGCAGGGTGTTGAAAAACGCGGTCATTTCGTCGAATTTCACGCCGACGGTGGCGGGGTCGTAATAAGGATAAGTGCCGACCTCGAAACCGGCGCCTTCAAAAATGCCGCGATGGTTGTCCCAAGTCGGGTCGCTGACGTAGGCGCGCGCTTCGGGGAACCAGCGGTGCAGGAAGTCCGCTCCGACTTTGAGCGCGCCTGAGCCGCCCAAGGTTTGTACGGTAACGATGCGTCCTTGCGCGAGTGCGGGATTATCTTTGCCGAACAACAAATGCTGCACCGCGCTGCGGTAAGTGTTCAAACCTTCCATCGGCAGATAGGGCGACGGCGCAGGCGTGGCGGCGCGGGCGGTTTCGGCACAGCTCACGGATTCCAATACGGGCATTTTGCCTTCATCGTCGAAATAAATGCCTATGCTCAAATTGACTTTTTCGGGGCGCGGGTCGTTTTTGAAGGTTTCGACCAAGCTTAAAATCGGATCGCCGGGGTAGTATTCGACGTGTTGGTACATGGCTGTTTCCTTTATCAGGCGGATTAGGATGGTAAACCTGATTTTGGCATTAAACGGCAGGATTTGTAAAACGGGGTCGTCTGAAAGCTGCATGATGTTTTCAGACGAGCTATAATTTCGTCTTCATTATTTTACGGAACACCATCATGACCACGCGCATCTGGCAGGCAGGCAGGTTTGAAATCGGTTTGGACAAGCCGAAAATCATGGGTATCGTCAACCTGACGCCCGATTCTTTTTCCGACGGCGGCGTGTATTCGCAAAACGCCCAAACAGCCTTGGCACATGTCGAACAGCTTCTAAAAGAAGGCGCAGACATTCTCGACATCGGCGGCGAATCGACGCGGTCGGGTGCGGATTATGTTTCGCCTGAAGAAGAATGGGCGCGGGTTGAGCCTGTTTTGGCGGAAGTGGCGGGGTGGGGCGTTCCCATCAGTTTGGACACGCGCCGCACGGTGATTATGGAAAAAGCGTTGGCACTCGGCGGCGTCGATATTATTAATGATGTGGCGGCGTTGAATGACGAGGGCGCGGTCGAATTGCTGGCGCGTCAGGCGGACACGGGCATTTGCCTGATGCACATGCAGGGTTTGCCCAAAACCATGCAGATTAATCCGAAATATCAAGATGTTGTCGGTGAAGTAGCGCGGTATTTGAAAGCGCGCTCAGCGGAATGTATCGCGGCAGGCATCGCACCGCAACGCATCATACTCGACCCCGGCTTCGGCTCCGGCTTCGGCAAAACCTTGCAACACAATATCGCGCTGATGCGGCATTTGCCCGAATTGATGGCGGAAACAGGTTTTCCGCTGCTCATCGGCGTATCGCGCAAAAGCACGATAGGCGAGCTGACCGGCGAGGCAAATGCGGCGGAACGCGTACACGGCAGCGTGGCGGCAGCGTTGGCTTCCGTAGCGCGCGGCGCGCAAATCGTGCGGGTGCATGATGTGAAGGCGACAGCGGATGCGTTGAAGGTGTGGGACGCATTAGGCATTACCGGCATTTAATAGCTTCTGCTTGGGAAACAAAAAAACACTTTGAAAATGAAATGTCGGCAGCCCCTGAAATATAGTGGATTAACAAAAATCAGGACAAGGCGACGAAGCCGCAGACAGTACAGATAGTACGGAACCGATTCACTTGGTGCTTCAGCACCTTAGAGAATCGTTCTCTTTGAGCTAAGGCGAGGCAGCGCCGTACTGGTTTAAAGTTAATCCACTATATCTATGCCGCCGGCCCCATCAGCACTTCTTCGCATCCGAAGGCAAAAATCCGTAATGCCGCCTGAACGCTTCGTTGAACCGTCCCGCGTGGCGGTAGCCGCAAAAGTGCATGGCGGCTTGGACGGTGCTGCCGGATTCGATGAGGGCGAGCGCGTGTTCCAGCCGCAGGCGGCGCAGGCGTCCGGCGACGGTTTCGCCGGTTTGCGCTTTGAAATAGCGTTTCAGGTAGCATTCGTTCAGTCCCACGCGGCGGGCAATTTCGGCGATGGTCAGCGGGCGGGCAAATTCGTGTTGCAGGATGTCGGCGGCTTCGTCTATGCGCCGGCGGCGGTAGCCGTTGTCGTGGCGGCGGAAGGTGAAGCGCAATAATCGGGCGGAGAGTTCTAGCGCGGCGGCTTCGTCGGCAAGCAGGCCGAAGCCGTCCGATTCGAACGGGTGTTGCAGCAGTGGGCAGGCCGCTGCCGTCAGTACCGCCGCGTTTTGCGCCAGCCGTTGCAGGGCGAATCGGCCTATCATTTGTGCGGCGAAAACAGGCGTTCGTCCAGCAAGCCTTCGTCGTGCCAGCGGCGCAGTTTTTCCAGCGAAAAATCCAAATGCAGCGCGCACATGCCGCTGTTGTCGGGCAGCAGGGTTTCGGATACATCCGCCAGTTCGCCGCGCACCAGCCAGATTTCGCCGGCAGACGGGCGGTATTCCCTGCCGCCCATTTGTAACCGGTTCTGCCCCGACACCATGACGAACAAGGCGCAGTTGTGGCTGAAATTGTGGATTTCGGTGGGAAACGCCCCCGTTCTGCCGCCGCGCATCCGCGATAGGGTGATGCCCGAGTCGAAGCGGTTGATGCACATTTCCAGATGCAAACCGGGCTGTTTTGCCTGCGCCATAAGCGCGCTGTCGGAACAGCCGTCCAACGCCCAGCCGGATTTATCGGAGCGGATATAGGTTTGGTACTGGCGGTAGATGGCGGCGGTGTTCATGCTTGGATAGGAACGTGTTGTCTGATAAGTGGATTAAATAGGAATTATTGCCAATAATCAAGCTGAAACGGGAAAGGTCGTCTGAAAGGGGGTTTCAGACGACCTTTCCCGTTTCGGGAATTTGTTTTGCCGTATCGGGAATTTTGCGTTTTGCAGCATGGTTTCTGCGGGTTAGTTATTTAATAATAAATATTCCTATTCGCACAACAAAGGAACCGCACACCGTGAAGCCACGTTTTTATTGGGCAGCCTGCGCCGTCCTGCTGGCCGCCTGTTCGCCTGAGCCTGCCGCCGAAAAAACTGTATCCGCCGCATCCCAAGCCGCATCCGCATCTGCCGCCACGCTGACCGTGCCGACCGCGCGGGGCGATGCCGTTGTGCCGAAGAATCCCGAACGCATCGCCGTGTACGACTGGGCGGCATTGGATACGCTGACCGAATTGGGCGTGAACGTGGGCGCAACCACCGCGCCGGTGCGCGTGGATTATTTGCAGCCTGCATTTGACAAGGCGGCAACGGTGGGGACGCTGTTCGAGCCCGATTACGAAGCCCTGCACCGCTACAATCCGCAGCTTGTCATTACCGGCGGGCCGGGCGCGGAAGCGTATGAACAGTTGGCGAAAAACGCGACCACCATAGATCTGACGGTGGACAACGGCAATATCCGTATCAGCGGCGAAAAGCAGATGGAAACCCTGGCGCGGATTTTCGGCAAGGAAGCGCGCGCGGCGGAATTGAAGGCGCAGATTGACGCGCTGTTCACCCAAACGCGCGAAGCCGCCAAAGGCAAAGGACGCGGGCTGGTGCTGTCGGTTACGGGCAACAAGGTGTCCGCCTTCGGCACGCAATCGCGGTTGGCAAGCTGGATACACGGCGACATCGGCCTGCCGCCCGTGGACGAATCTTTACGCAACGAGGGGCACGGGCAGCCCGTTTCCTTCGAATACATCAAAGAGAAAAACCCCGACTGGATTTTCATCATCGACCGTACCGCCGCCATCGGGCAGGAAGGGCCGGCGGCTGTGGAAGTGTTGGATAACGCGCTGGTACGCGGCACGAACGCTTGGAATCGCAATCAAATCATCGTCATGCCTGCTGCCAACTATATCGTTGCGGGCGGTGCGCGGCAGTTGATGCAGGCGGCAGAACAGTTGAAGGCGGCGTTTGAAAAGGCAGAACCCGTTTCGGCGGGGAAAGAATAGGGGGTCGTCTGAAAACGGAACTTCCGAAGGAAGCGGAGTTTCTGCGAAGCTAAAACGCGGGTTCGACGAAGTGAAAAGCAGCCTGTATGTTGAAAATACCGCTCAAGCAAACCTACGGTTTGCCGCCCTCTCCCTAGCCCTCTCCCACGGGGAGAGGGGATTGGGTTGCAGGCTGCTTTTAGGGTTCAGGCAAATTTTTAACTTCGTTGAAGCTCCGTTTTTAGACGACCTTTTGAAGCACCACAGGCACACGCATCGAGCGTCTGAATCAAAGATTCAGACCGATGGCAGTCCGCACTCGAGTTTATGCGGCAAACAGCAAGGCTACGGCAACCCGTCCCCTCTCCCCGTGGGAGAGGGTTAGGGAGAGGGCAGTAAGCCGCAGGCTTACATTCAGAACGAAACGAAAACCGCCATACGGAGTCTAATCAAACCGGTTACGAAAACGAATAACGCGGCATATTCCGCTTTCAGACGACCCAAACCGACCGAAACAGATAGTGGATTAAAATAAAAATGAGACAAGACGGCAACGCCCGCTGTGTACCGCTAGAATACATAAGGGTGTTGGCAACGCCGTATCATTGCGATTTTAGTCCGCGATAAATTTTGTCTGCAACCAAAGGAAAACCATCATGAAAAACATCAAAACCCAACTTTTCACCGCTCTCATCGGCCTCTTCGCCACAGCCGTGCCTGCCGCTGAAACCGCCCAAGGCACGGGCAAAGTCTTTGAAGGTGAAAACTACACCGTCATCCGCGAAACCCTGCCCAAAGGCAAGGAAATCCCCCGCCACAACCACCCTGGCCACACCCTGCTGGTTACCCAAACCAAAGGCAGCTCGGTATTTTTGTTTGACGGCGGGAAAAGGCAGGAATTGCGGCCGGGCAGCGTCCTGAAGGCGGACGGCAGCGAATATGTCGCCATTAAAATAACCGACGACAGCGAATTGGTGATTGTGCTGGTGAAAGACGGGAAGAAGGCGGGTGCGGAATAGAATGTCCTTCAGATCGTCTGAAAATGCGGTTGGAGACGACCTTCCGCCACCATTGGCAATCGACCTATAATCTATTTCCCGTCCGCCCCCGACGAATCTGCCGCCATTGAAGAAAGAAAGGACGTCCCATGACCGCGCTGCAAACCATCGCCGAACACCTCACCCGACGCCGACAAACCGTTACCTGCGCCGAATCTTGCACGGGCGGCCTGCTTGCGGGCGCATTCACCAGCATCGCGGGCAGCTCGCAATGGTTTCATCAAAGTTTCGTTACTTACAGCAACCAAGCCAAAGAAGAACGCCTCGGCGTCATGCCCGACACCTTGCTGCAACACGGCGCGGTCAGCCGCGAAACTGTGTACGAAATGGCACGCGGTGCCAAAGCCGTCGCTCAAGCCGACTACGCCCTGAGTATTTCCGGCATCGCAGGCCCCGGTGGCGGCAGCGCGGAAAAACCCGTCGGGACGGTGTGGTTCGGGTTGTCCACGCCGACCGAATCGTTGGAGCAAATGAAAATCTTCAGCGGCGACCGAGAGGCCGTCAGAAATCAGGCAGTCGCCTTCGCCCTTGAATTTTTGGTGGAACATTTGGTTTGACGGTTCCCAACGCAAGAACGGCAAACCGCGTTCATGCAAAAGGTCGTCTGAGAAATTTTTCAGACGACCTTTTGCATGTCTTGCTCAGAGCGGTTTTTAATCCGCGCCTTTGAGCATTCTATTCAAAACGGGAACAAGCAATAACAATACCGCACCGGTTATCACGCCTATGCCGCAAAGCATCCAGTAGAAATCCAGCGGTGCTTTATCGTTGAATCCTTCTTTAAACAGCACGCCGCCCAAAGTGAAGCCCAATGATAGGCCCAAGAAATTGAGTGCGACCATTTGGGTTTTGAACATGGGCGGGGCGATTTTGGTGGAAACGGAAAGCGAAATCGGAGAAATCATGAGTTCGCCTATGGTGATGGCAAGCAGGATCAGCGCGAAAACGATGATCGGCATGGGCGTGCCGGACGAGATATACGGCACGAATCCAAGATAGGATATGCCGACAACCAGCATCGCCAACGCGAATTTCAACGGGGTTTTCGGCTGGTGTCTGCCCATTTTTGTCCAAATCGCCGCCATCACGCCGGAGAAGAGGACGACCCACATACTTTGGATGGAATCTTTCCAGGCGACGGGTACAGTCCAGCCGCCCATGGTGCGGTCAACCGTTTCGTCAAAGTACACCGTTGCCACGGTATAAACTTGGAACCAGACAGCCCAAAACAGGCAGATGGTCAGAAACAGCGGAATATAGGCGGTGATGTAGCGTTTGTTTTCAGACGACACATAGCTGCTGCCGAGCAGTCGCGCGAAATAGGCGATGACGGTGAGGATGACCGTGCCGAGCAGGAATTTGGAGAAGTTGTCCAAATTGAGCGTGTCTGACGCAATCAGACTGCCGACAACCAAGACAATCAGCACGCCGACTGCAATCGCGGTTTTCACTTTTTCAGGACGCAACGGATTGGGCGCGGGTGTGTGCGGCAGCAGTTTGCGCCCAACGGAGTAACGCCACAATCCAAAAGCCATACCGACTGCCGCCGCGCCGAAGCCGTAGTGGAAACCCATCTCGGTTTGCAGCAAGCCGGTCAGGAGCGGGCCTAAAAAGCCGCCGATGTTGATGGAGATATAGAAAATTGAAAATCCGGCATCGCGCAGGGGCTTCATATCGTCCGCTTCATAAAGCGAGCCGACCATCGAGCTTGCCGACGATTTCACGCCGCCGCTGCCCAACGCGATGAGCACCAAGCCGCACAGCAGCCCGTACAGCCCCGGTGCGATTGCCAAAACGATGTGTCCGAGCATGACCACGATGCCGGAAATAAACAGCGTTTTTTCCGCGCCCCAAATCCGGTCGGCAAGCCATGCGCCGAGTATGGTGGACAAATAAACGCTGCCGCCGTACGCGCCGACGATGCCGCCGGCGAGCGACTTGTCTATGCCCAAACCGCCTTTGTCGGCAGTGTAATACAGATAAATCAATAAGATACCCTGCATACCGTAAAACGAGAAACGTTCCCACAATTCGATGTGGAACAGAGTAGAAAGCTGGATGGGATGCCCGAAGAAGGTTTTTCCCTTGCGGGCGGAGTAGTTATCAGACATAAAAGTTCTCCAAAGGCGTTGAAACCGCCTTTTATTTTCAGTTGCGGCACATTGCGCACCGCCCATTTTTCAGCCGTATATGGCATAACCTTTTTTAACGTAATATCAAAAAACTGTCAAACTGATTGACCTAAAAAAGCAAAAGGTCGTCTGAAAAACAGAATTCTGTTTTCAGACGACCTTTTTCAATAATCGGGACATACAGGCCGGACGGTAAGCCGGGTTCTGTCTCGGACAGCCATTCCTCTAGGCACACCATTACTGATGCACTCCAGCAACCTACCCGAACGCTCGGCGAGCAGCGTCAATGCGTTCTGTTTGGTCTTGCTCCGGATGGGGTTTAGCCTGCTGCGCCTTGTTACCAAGTGCACGGTGCGCTCTTACCGCACCTTTTCACCCTTACCCGTGCCGCCCGAAGGCGGCCGTCGGCGGTATTGCTTTCTGTTCCACTTTCCGTCGCGTTTCCGCGCCCGGCCGTTAGCCGGCATCCTGCTCTGCGGAGCCCGGACTTTCCTCCCCGTATGCCTTACGCGATACGCGGCGACTGTCTGTCCGACCTGTATGAAACGCGGATTATAACACAATAAAAACATACCGTTTGAGTATAAAAAACGACCATTTATCACGCTTTTTGCATATTTCACACTAAAAAATGCAAATAAAATAAACCGTTTAACTAAAAATGATACCGTTCGTCGCAAAAATTAGATGACATAAAAATGAAAGACGCATAGAATGATTTTCACATAACTACTTTAAATTGAGAACATTGCGATGAAAACACCTTACCCCCATATCTTATCCTGTATTGCCGTTTCGATATTAACAGCCTGTGGAGGAGGTGGCGGAGGCGGTACACCGTCTGTCGCGCCAACCCCGACTTACCCGATTGTCCAACCGGGCAATATTCCGAATCCATCCGGACAAACGGAAAGAACGGCAACCTCTCCTGCCGGTAATCAAGCCGATGCAAATAATGCTTTAGAAGCATCTGAAGAAAATATTCATAAAGAAGTAGAAAATTCCGTAAATTCAACACAAACGTCGTCTGAAAACCAGAATCAAGACGTAAAAGCGGATAGCAACGACAAAGCCGAAGCTGAACGAAAAGTCGCTGAAAAAGCTGCAAAAGCCAAAGCTGAAGAAGAACGTAAAGCTGCCGAAGAGGCTGCTAAAGCTAAAGCCAAGGCAGAAGCCGAACGTAAAGCGGCTGAGGAAGCTGCAAAAGCCAAAGCCGAAGCGGAACGTAAAGCGGCAGAAGAGGCTGAAAAAGCTGCAAAAGCCAAAGCTGAAGCCGAGCGCAAAGCTGCCGAAGAAGCTGCCAAAGCCAAAGCTGAAGCTGAACGCAAAGCGGCTGAGGAAGCTGCCAAAGCCAAAGCTGAAGCCGAACGTAAAGCTGCTGAGGAAGCTGCAAAAGTTAAAGCTGAAGAAGAACGCAAGGCCGCTGAAGAGGCTGCCAAAGCTAAAGCAGAAGCCGAGCGCAAAGCTGCGGAAGAAGCTGCCAAAGCTAAAGCCAAGGCTGAAGCGGAACGAAAAGCGGCAGAAGAAGCCGCCAAAGCTAAAGCAGAAGCCGAACGTAAAGCTGCTGAAGAGGCTGCAAAAGCTAAGGCAGAAGCCGATCGTAAGGCCGCTGAAGAAGCTGCCAAAGCTAAAGCCGAAGCCGAGCGCAAAGCTGCGGAAGAAGCTGCAAAAGCCAAAGCTGAAGCCGAACGAAAAGCTGCCGAAGAAGCTGCCAAAGCTAAAGCCGAAGCTGAACGTAAAGCTGCTGAGGAAGCTGCAAAAGCTAAAGCCGAAGCTGAACGTAAAGCTGCTGAAGAAGCAGTCAAAGCTAAAGCCGAAGCGGAACGAAAAGCTGCGGAAGAAGCTGCCAAAGCTAAAGCCAAGGCTGAACGTAAAGCTGCTGAAGAAGCAGCCAAAGCAAAAGCAGAAGCTGAACGTAAAGCTGCTGAAGAAGCAGCCAAAGCTAAAGCAGAAGCCGATCGCAAGGCCGCTGAAGAAGCCGCTAAAGCTGAAGCAGAGCATAAAGCCGCTGAAGAAGTTACCCCAAAAACGGAGGTTGCTCTGGCTATGCAATCAATCGGCGGTTTTTACACCATGTTGTCGGTTGACGGTGCCGATAACAAAGTGATTAACAGAATGGGTAATCCTGATATCCTCGAAGTCAACGGACAAAAAATCAACCTGCTGCCACAAACATTTGACGCGGCAAACGGTATGCTGTCCTTATCGGATAACAAAATTATCCGCGCCATCGGTACGCATCTGCAATACGGCCATTACGGTTTTTACGGAAGCAAAAAGGACAACGGCGAGCTCAATTCATCCCTGGTGTTCTACCAAGGTCTGATGACGCCTGTCGAAGCCATGCCGCAAACCGGTTCGGCTATCTACCAAGGCAATGCGTTCTACAATGACGTATCCAACATCAACACTGTCGGCTCATCCCTGTTCAATGTTGATTTTGGTGAAAAATCGCTGACCGGCGGTGTTTATTCGGCAGAAGGACATTTTAACCCCGTAATGCTCCAAGCCAATATCGCCGGTAACCGTTTTGTTTATGTCGACGGGACAACTAAAAACAGTATGTCGGGCATTTTCCTGGGTCCGCAGGCGGAAGAAATGGCCGGCCGCTTCGACCATCCGAGCGAAGGCAAGAGCGGTACGTTCGGCGCCTCCATGCTGAAAGACTGATTTTTACCGCATCATCAGCTCAAAAGGTCGTCTGAAAACCTGATTTCCAAGTTTTCAGACGACCTTTTTCCGTTCCCGTCCAAGAAGCAGCTCATAAAATGCTACAATACCGCTTTGATTTTTTGCCCGCATCATCATGAAAAAAGCCCCCAAATCCTTTGAAGAAGCTCTCGCCCGCCTCGAAACCCTGACCCAGTCCATGCAAAGCAGCGAAATGCCGCTGGAAGA
>ERZ772948.568-NODE-568-length-24173-cov-3.265362_pt1 | contig 24173 bp, 22 predicted proteins | sample MGYA00511945_ERZ772948 | MGnify/ENA primary metagenome ERZ772948 (study PRJEB29015, sample SAMEA2737927) | human oral metagenome | biome: human oral; feature: human-associated habitat; material: dental | place: China | collected 2141 ... | reverse complement strand
AAAAATGTTGCTTCACGATGAAATGACATGATATATAGTATATATGATTAGACAAGATCAGCCTACTTGCTTTCCATCAGAACTCCTCGTTAGCGTGTCATCGCGTAGTGGTGGCACAATGCTCAATCGCACGCTAGGCGAAACACATCACCCGCAGGTGGTGGCACACCGACAGGCCTTTTGCCAGGCGAGTGGGGCTGTGTATGCAGACATGGTGTATCAGCGGGTTGTCTATGGCGCAAGTCGCAGCTATGACCAGCTCTGCGAGGTGGATAGCGGCGCGACGACTCGCCACACTGCGGAGGTGGTAGCGGACGGCCTCGTGACGCACTCGCCTGGAGTGGGGTTGCTGTTGCCGGTGGCCGATTGCGTGGCGACGGTGCTATATGACCCAGTGCAGCGGGTGCTCGCGCTATTGCACCTGGGGCGGCATTCGACACTCTCGCCGCTGCTTGTCCGGACAATTGATCGCCTCGTCTACGAAGGCTCTCGGGCAGAGGATATCATTGTCTGGATGAGCCCGAGCGCGCAGCGGCAGAGCTATGTGATGCAGTATTTTGACCAAATGGCTGACTCAGCTTGGCGGCCCTTTTGCTCGCACGACGCTGATGGTATCCATCTTGACTTGCAGGGCTTTAATGCTTCTGCGTGCCAGCGCGCGGGCATTGCGCCGCGCAATATCCACATCTCGCCTGTCGATACAGTAACAAACCCCGACTACTTCTCGCACGCAGCGGGTGACACTGCTGGGCGGTTTGCGGTGCTAGCAATGATGCGAGAAGATTAACGGCAATCTGCAGATAGCCGAATATCAAGCTCCTCCGTGATATAGCTGTGTGGTTATTCTCGCATACCTTGCAATATATAATTACATCAGCTATTCTGTGATAAGAAAAGGTTTACCCATCAATCGACCGTGGGTGGATGCAAGAGAAGGAGTATGATCATGGGATGGTTTAAGAATTCGTTTGGCATTGGGGCTGGTGTAACGCTGGGGGATAGGGCAGCTCAGACCGGTGTTGCTATGGCAGTTGATATTATTGATGGATCGACCAAGAAGCTGCAGGACGACTACCGCATAGAGCATTTTGACCCAATTGTCCGCGACGATATTTCGCACATTATTGCACGTGGCGCGCTGAGTGAGATGTCATATCCCTTTCCTACTGAGCTCGATTCCAATGCGAAGGCCGCGCAGCAGCTAGGGGAGAAGAGTAGCTTCGTGCAGCGACACAAAATCGCCGTTGGTATAACTGGTGCGCTTGTGCTGGTGGCAATATGCAACCCCAAGCAAAGCGCTATCGTATTGCTTATTGGGCTGTGGCTGCTGATTGTTGCCGTCGGCATCACCATATTCAAAAAAGCAAGCCGCACTGCCACAGGCATGATGGTTGGTGCGCTCAGTGCACCAAGGGAGCAACTTATCAAGGACGGCCAGCAGTATTGGCACATTCGCGAATATGTGCGCCAAGCCCTGGCTGCATCTGAGCTCAGCCCACAAGATGCTGTGCTAAAGCTGAGTCGCACCCAACTTGGGCAGCAGTTCCCAGACACAGTGGAAGAGATCGAGGCAAACGCCTTTTACTACAAGCAAAAATTGCAGCAATAAGTAAATAGAAGGAGCAACCCCATGCGCATTATCAAACGTCCAGCAACCACCATCCCCAAAGAATCTGCCCACGGCGGCAGTGGGGCACGCAAAGTCTATGTGTCGGCTGAGCACGCCACGAGCCCATATTGCGAGGCAATCACCCATGGTTGGCTGCCTGCAGGCGCGACCTTTGACTGGCATGACCACCCCGGTGTCGAAGAGACAATGATCGTCCTCAAAGGTAGCGGTGAGGTGTCTGACGCAGATGGTACATATACCTACAATCCAGGCGACGTCTTTATCTTTCCACCCGATACGCAGCACAAGATCCACAACCCAGGGCCAGACGAACATGAGATGATATTCGTGCGCATCACAGGGAAGTAGCTATTTCCACACGATACAGGCAAGACCGAGTGTCGCTAGCGTCGTCGCGAGAATCTTTTGTCGTGGATGGTCGGCCGCACCTAGTCCTTGCTGCTACACATGCTTCTTGCTTAGCGAGCCACTACACTAAGCGATCGCCCCAGGTAAGCTGCCACTTGCTCGGCTTGCTCAGGTGAGAGGTGGTAGCCTCGCTTGTGAGATGGCTGGCCATTTTGACGTCGTACGCGGTATTGTTCGGGTGTTATACCAAGGGCTTTAATAGCGTGATTGATCGTCGCGTATGTAGCATGGAGTTTCTCAGCAACAGTCGTGCGGAGCAGATACCCCGCCGGCGCCGGAGTAAAGAGCCCTTTTTCACGCGCCCAGCTCTCGATCTCTCGCTGGTCGATGGGCGAGTAGTAGCGGTATGATAACCCAGTCGCTTTGTGGTACTTCTCGCCGTGGATATTGGCGCCAGCACCGTTAAGCTCATCAATAATACGCCGCACTGTATTGCCACCAATGCCAAGCTTCTTGGCAACGCCATTAAGTGTGCGATATCCCTCTGGTGGCGGGGTAGACTGAAGGTACTCGGCGAGAGTCGCTACTTGGCGCGGTGTGAGGAGATGCTGCAGTTCTGTGCCGCGCTGGGTGGTAGCGATTTTGCCAAGTTTTTCATGAATTGCAGGGTCATCCAGTGCCTTCTCAATGGTTTGTGGGGCAATACCAAGCTCTCCAGCGGCGCGGTGGATGGTTACTTTGCCAAGTGAGCGCCGCGTTCGATCTGTATGTTGTTGCCGCTCCAGCTTCATAGCCTCAGTGATGCGCGCCCGGGCATCGGCAATCGGATGAGTGAGTGCATCCACCATGCTCGCCGTAAAGCGCTTGCCATGAGGGAGCTCTAGGCCGCAGGCTGGGTCTTGTTTGATAGGGGCGAGCAGCTCCTCCTTTGTGCAGCTCTCAAGCGACCTATGTTGCTCAGGACGACATTGCTGCGTCGCGTGCGTATCGAACACAAGCGTGATATCAGGGTAGATAGCCACTGTCCGGCCTGGTTGCTGGCACTCCTGACGCGGCGGTATTGTTATCATGTAGTGAGCGGGGTTGACTGATGCTTCTGTGTTACTACTCCCAGAAGAGATAGATACATCACGCGTGTCATAGCCAAGGTCATTCGCAAGCAAAAATAACAAGTACTGGCGGTCTTTCTCCAGCTGCGCTGCCCGCTCATTGTCTGGCGAGTGCTCGGAAAGGTGGGATGATGGGTGATGTTCCATAACAGAGTAGTGTATTATATAGTATAGATTGCAATATTGTCAACAATATGACTGAACGCTAGTATGTCATACCAAAACGTGGTACGATACAAACACGTTAACGCTAAAGAGAAATCTATAAAGAAAATATGAGGTACTATGAACGCAGACCAATCATCGGCTCAGCCAGCAGAAGCGCCGAAGCCTATTAATGGTGCACAACTCGTCTCACTTATTAATGCCCTCCGCAAACTCCCCTGGCCAATGACGTATGAGGTGTACGATAGTCTCATCCAAGAATTTGGCTGGCAACTCATCAGGCAGCCCGATGCAGCGCAGTCACAGAATGATAGCCAGCAATATATGCATTACGATGGCGGCGTGCCACTGCTTGCGACAGTGGAGAATGGCTTCGTTGAGTCGGTTGGTGGCAGTGTAGTGGTTGACATGATTCATGAGTTATCTACCAAGGAATGCTGTGAGCTCTACGACGAATACTGCGCAGCCGGCACGGCGGCCTGGGGTTGGCCGACCGATGTACGGCACACAGGTCATCTCACTGGTACGATGTGGAAGGGTTTTGCTCCACAAACACCAGCTTCGCGGGAGTACGTTAGTATCAATCTCAACGAGGAAGACAAGACAATCATGTTTGTCCTTGCTAGCGAGCAAACTGGTGCACCGTCTGATGGTGTCCGCCGCCCGCGCACGATTCGTCCCTATCCTGGCCCTGATCCATTGCCACGCCTGGAGAGTGAGCTACACGAGGAGACATACTTCTCTCCAGAGCAATTCACCGCCTGGATCGATCGCATCCTGCACCAGCCATGGCCTCTGTCTTTGCAGCAGCTTGATACCACAATGCAGAGCCAGGGTTGGCAGCTCATGAAGCAAGAGGAGAATACCTGGTGGTATTATGATGGGCCACTGCGGGTTATGGTGTCTGGCGATGGCAGCACTGTATCTATGGTAGTGGCATGGTTTGCTAATGGTTCACCCACGGCAGCCTGTCTTGATCTCTATCGCCAATATAGGCAGGCTGGGCAGGAAGCCTGGGGTAAGCCAGGCGACGAGGTGGACGAAGCCGAGCATGCCGCAGAAGGTCTCGCTATCTCAACCGTCTGGATGACCGACCAGGACGACACCATTACCCTGATGCAGAGCACGGATAAGCTCTATGTGCTGATTGATATCGCCAAGCGGCAGCAGCCCAAGACACCCTAACCCGCCCCATGCTATAATACCCCTATGACCAAACAACACGCCTACATCACCACTGCTATTCCTTATGTCAACGGTAAGCCGCATATTGGCAATGCGCTCGACTATCTCCTGGCCGACATCTGGGCGCGCTATCAGAAGCAAAATGGCCACGAGGTACGCTTCCAAGTTGGCACGGACGAACACGGTAATAAAATCGCTGCCAAGGCTCAGGCGAATGGGCTCGACCCGCAGGGCTATGTGGACAGCATGTATGGCAACTTCAAAGTCTTGATGGAGGCAGTTGGCGCAGAATACACCGACTTTATCCGCACGACTGACCCGCACCACGTTGCAGCAGTGCAGTACATCTGGCAGCGGCTTGCTCAGGCGGGGCTGATCTACAAGCACACCTATGAGGGCTGGTACTGTGTAGGGCATGAGGCATTCTTTACCGACAAGGAAGTCCACGAGACGAATGGTATATGTCCTGATCACCAAACGCCGTATGAACGCGTCTCAGAGGAGAACTACTACCTCAAAGCGAGTGCCTTTACTGAGCAGATTCGCCAAGCCATTACTGAAGGCCGGATGAAGATCGTGCCCGAGTTCCGCAAAAATGAGTTCCTCGAGCTTATCAAAAATGGCGTCCAAGATGTCTCAATTAGCCGTCCGCGCAAGACGCTGAGCTGGGGCGTACCAGTGCCAGGCGACGACAGCCAGGTGATGTACGTCTGGCTCGATGCCTTAGCCAATTACATCACAGTGCTGGGCTATCCGGACAGGGCTGAGTGGCAGGCGTATTGGCCGGCTGATGTGCAGGTGATTGGCAAGGATATCTTGCGCTTCCACGCGGGGATCTGGCCCGCTATGTTGCTCGGGCTCGATCTCCCACTACCGAAGACACTACTCGTCCACGGCTTCGTTCACGTTGGAGGTAGTAAAATGAGTAAAACAGTCGGCAATGTGGTCGACCCAATGGAGATTATCCAGAGCTATGGGGCTGATGCCTTCCGCTACTTCTTTGCTCGTCATATTCCTACCCAAGACGATGGAGATTTCACCTGGGAGAAATTTGAGAAAGCGTACAACGGCGAGCTCGGTAACGACCTCGGCAACCTTGTGCAACGGGTGGCAGCCATGCTGACGCGCTACCAAGCAGGAGTGATTGGCGATGCGCCGCAAGCCGAGCACGATATGACCATCTACCGCGACATGATGCAGCGGCTGGAGTTTGACAAAGCTCTCGATGAAGTATGGAGCTCTGTCCGCAGCCTCAATCAATACCTTGAGCGGGTCAAACCATGGGAGATCGCCAAGCGTCGCGCGACCGACCACGATGCCGAGTCGCACCTGAGCGAAGTCTTAGCCTATGCGGCCAGTACTTTGCTGCAGATTGCCGATGAGCTTGTGCCATTCATGCCTGCTACTGCTCAGGCTATCCACACTATCTTTGGCACTGGCGTCGTGCCAGCCGACGTCCCACCGCTGTTCCCGAAGCGCTATATCCACACTCCCGACCCACGAGCTCGCGCCGCCTCATAAAACAAAGGAGTAAGCTATGACAAGTAACACGACACATACTCTTGGCAGCGCGCCACCCATGCCGCGCCTTATCGACTCGCACTGCCACCTGCACGATAGCGAGTTCTACGACGATGCAGCGCGCGAGGCAGCCTACCAGCAGGCTATCCGGGCTGGCATTGCCATGATCTGCGTTGGGACGGATGTGCGCAGCTCGCGTCAGGCAGTGCAGTTTGCCCTGGCGCGCGATCACTGTTATGCAGCAGTAGGTATTCATCCCCATGATGCCGAAGCAGCGGGCGAAGCGGGTATCACAGCCATCCGTGAGCTCCTCGCTGAGAAGCCACTGCGGCAGGGCCGGCCCGTCATTGTGGGGGTGGGGGAGATTGGCCTAGATTATTTTTATGACAATAGCGCCCGCCCAGCGCAGCAGCAGTGCCTCCAGGCGCAGCTGCAGCTCGCGGCGGAGTTCCAGCTGCCCGTTAGCTTCCACGTGCGCGACGAGAAGCAAGCGCATGGCGCGGTATGGCAGGACTTTTGGCCTATCTACGATGCTCAGCCAGTGCGCGGCGTCCTACATAGCTTTACCGATACCCAGGCTCAGCTTGAGCAGGGGCGTGCCCGTGGCTTGTATATTGGCGTCAATGGCATCAGCACCTTCACAAAAGACAGTGTTCAGCAGCAGCTCTACACCGATCTTCCACTTGATGCAATACTGCTTGAGACCGATGCTCCCTTCTTGACTCCGGTACCCTTCCGTGGTAGAATCAACCTACCGGCTTATGTGGAGGAGGTAGCCCGCGACCAAGCAGCCAAGAAAGGCTTGCCTATCGCGCGCATCGCCACCATCACAACGGCAAATGTACAAAGGTTATTTGATATATGAGCGGTGAGAGTTTCTTTCCAATAGATCACACAAAACAAAAGCCCGTCAGCAAGGGCGATTTTGCGCAGGAGCAAAAACCACAACCAGGAGAGAACCGCTCGGGTATTATGTCGTATGAGGATCTCATGGCAGAACGGCGGGCGAAGCGTGTTGCAGCAGGGCTTGCTGAAGCTTTGCGTGCATATAATAATGGCACGACAAAGGATGAAGACAAGGGTAAGACGGTATCCCCAGAAGCAATTTATCGTGAGAATATACTCTATGCTGCACGAGTGACGAGTCTTGTGCTAGAAATGCGTAAAGATCAGCTTAGGACGAGTGGCAGCCAAGATGCGAGCAAGCTACTTGAAGAGAATAGTGGAATGACTGGTGTGAATAGTGCTCTTAAGGAGTCTTTTACTGCTGATGATGAGATTAATTCCGATTTTTGGAACGAAAAGATTGACGAAGAAAAAACTGGGCCGGATGATCAGTCTCGCTGGGGGCGTGCTGCCTAGTGAAAAAGCCAAGCTCACTCCTTGGCAAGGCCTATGCGCTGCTGGCGGGCGACGCCAGCATTGGTAAGTCGAAAAAGCGCCCCTTTAAACGCTATACCGAGCGTGAGCTTATCACGCTTGAGAGTGAGATTGGGGCGGAGCTATTTGGCCCGGTAGAGAAGGGGCGGCATCGCGAGTTCTTTTGCCTAGACGAAAAAACTTGGATCTGGCACGAAGAGTGGACAGACGAGAAGCGCCATATCCAGACCAATACCATCCGCTACGAGATTAACGACCAAGGCATCCTCAAAGCACAAGAGGGTGCTCGCTACAGCTATCTGATCGGTGATGAACTACGTAATTTTGTCATGGCGACGCGCCTCTATTATGAGCGGGTAGCGCGCGAGATTTACCGCGTTGACCCCAATACCGGCCAGCGTTTCGCCGATCCGGACTAGAGTGCTATACTAATTGGAGTGAAACCAGAGATGATATATTGCGACCACGCAGCGGCCACGCCGATGGATGACCGTGTTTTGGCAGCGATGCAGCCCTACTTTGCTGAGCAGTTTTTTAACCCATCTAGTCCCTATGCGCCAGCAGTAGCGGTGCGGCAGGCCTATCGCCAGGCAAAGCGCCGCCTTGCGGTGGCGTTGGGCGGCAAGCCAGATGAGATTATTATGACGGCTGGTGCAACAGAGTCGATTAACCTCATGTTTGCTGGTGTACACGGCCATGTGGTAACGGCAAATATAGAGCACCATGCCGTGTTAGCAGCAGCGCGCCAGCATGATGTGACAGTGGTGGACGCGAACCCAAAGGGCGTAGTGACGCCCGAGGCGATTGCCCAGGCGATCCGTCCAGAGACGGTACTCGTCAGTATTGCTCTAGCTAACAATGAGCTGGGGACAATCCAGCCGTTGCGAGCGATTGCCGCAGTGGTAGCCCGTGAGCGCCAGCGACGACTCGAAGCAGGCGAGTCAACGTCGCTCTACCTCCACAGTGATGCCTCGCAGGGGGCAGGTCAGCTCGATATTAATGTGGCGCGCCTTGGCGTGGATGCACTAACGCTTAATGCAGGCAAGATATATGGCCCTAAGCAAGTTGGCCTCTTGTGGCTGGTTAGCCAAGTGCGGCTTGATCCGCTCATCGTTGGCGGTGGGCAAGAGCGTGGCCTGCGCAGTGGGACAGAGAATGTGGCCGGTGCGGTCGGCTTTGCAACGGCGCTTGAATATGCCCAAGCACACCGCAAATCCGAAGCACAGCGCCTTGAACGTTTGCGTAATAGCATGCAGCGCACGCTATGTGAGCACATCCCCACAGCAGTTGTCTCGGGTGATATGAAGCATCGCTTGGCGGGTCATCTGCATATCTCGTTCCCGGGGGTAGATGCCGAGCGGCTCGTTTTCTTACTTGAGCGCGATGGTGTGCTCGTGGCGACTGGCAGCGCCTGTGCGGCCAATAAGGGTTTGCGCAGCCATGTCCTCACCGCGATTGGCCTGCCGCCAGAGGTAGCCGACGGAAGTCTACGCATCAGCCTGGGGCGGCTCTCGACCGAGGAGAATTGCCAGCGCGCGGCGCAGCGCATCATTGCAGCAGTGCAGCACGAACAGCAGCGGATGAAGGGAGCGCGGCGGTGAAGTTATTACGCTGGCTTGCCGGGATATTTATTGCCCTGATGCTTCTCGTTTGGCTTGGTGGGCGCTGGCTGACGCGCGACGACCTTGCCACGTGCCAAGCAGCCCCGAGTAGTGCTGAGCAGTGCCAGGCTGCCGATGCTATTGTGGCAGTGAGTGGTGGCGATACCCAGGCCCGCACCGCCGAAGCGATTCGCCTCTACCAAAATGGATGGGCACGCTTCATTGTCTTCTCAGGTGCTGCCGCCGATAAGACTGGCCCAAGCAATGCCGAGGCAATGCGCCGCCAAGCTGTAGCAGCTGGTGTGCCCGACCGTGCCATCCTCACCGAGGAACTAAGCGAAACCACCCGCCAAAATGCCAAAAAAACTGGCCAGCTCCTCCGTCAAAAGAATATCGACTCGATTATCCTCGTCACCAGTGCCTACCACTCGCGCCGCGTTGCACTGGAGTTTGGCCAGTATGTGCCGCATATCGCTATGCGCAGCCACCCTGTCGCTACCGACCGGCAGTGGTCAGACACCTGGTGGCTCACGCCAAGTGGCTGGCAGCTGACGATCGAAGAGCTGGTGAAGATTGGCTGGTTTAAGGCGGTGCAACCGTGACGCAGCGTGTCTTTGTCGGGATGAGTGGTGGGGTGGACAGCAGTCTCACTGCAGCGTTACTGGTTGAACAGGGCTATGATGTGACCGGTGTGTATATGAAAAACTGGAGCCAAGACCTACCTGGTATGCAGTGTCCCTGGGCGGAAGACTTAGCTGATGCTAAGCGGGTGGCGGTGCAGCTGGGCATCGACTTTATCGTTTTTGATTTTGAGCACGACTACAAGCATAAGGTAGTAGACTACATGCTAGCCGAATACCAAGCTGGGCGCACGCCTAACCCCGACATTATGTGCAATCAAGAGATCAAGTTTCGGCTCTTTCTCGATACGGCGCGCGAGCGTGGGGCTGACCTCATTGCTACTGGCCATTATGCGCAGACCGGTGGCGCATGTGCAGAGGATGACAGCGCGGCGACTAGTCAAGAACATTCATTCCAGCCTGATCGCCTCTACCGCGCGACCGACGCAGCCAAAGACCAGACCTACTTCCTCTACCGCGTGACGAGTGATGCACTCCAGCATACACTCTTCCCGCTTGGTGGCTATACCAAGCAGCAGGTACGACATATGGCCAGTGAGCGTGGCCTCTGGACAGCGCGCAAGCAGGAATCGATGGGAGTGTGCTTTGTCGGTAATGTCGGCATGCGAGACTTCCTAAGCCAGTACATATCCACTCGCCCGGGTGATATTATCGACAAGCAAACAGGGGCAGTGCTAGGCCAGCACGACGGTGCGATCTTTTACACCCTGGGTCAGCGCCATGGGCTGGATGTCGGCGGCGGCTTGCCCTATTACGTCGTCGGTAAGGACATGGCAGCGAATGTGGTATACGTGAGCCGTAATATGAATGATGAAGCAATGTGGCGTCATGATGTGCTGGTGGGCGATTTGCACTGGATTCATGGTGCACCAGCGGCGAGCGACCAGCTGACCGTCCGCCTGCGCCACCGTGGCCAGCTGAGGCCATGCACGCTGCAGTATGACTCAGCCCAGGCTCAAGCTACTCTCCACCTCAGTGACCCTGAGCGGGCCGTGGCAGCTGGCCAGTCAGCCGTGATCTACCGCGGGGCAGAGTGTCTTGGCGGAGGGATTGTCGTCGATTCCATGGCTTTATAGCTGCTTTATTACCTCAATAATGAGTGAAAACAGAGAGGCTATTCTGCAAGGCATGCATTCTCTCTTTAAGTATCAGGAAATATGTCGCACGACCATTCAGAAGTAACTCTGTTGACAACCCAAATAGCAGTTTCGTATACTGACACTTATAGACAACCATAAGGGGGATTATTATGAGGGTAAAACACACACACTCTCGGATGAGAGTTATTGCCGCGGCTGCAGTCGTCGTTGGTGGCATTGGGCTTGTGGGGCCGCAGCTTGTGGCGCATCAGGCGTATGCTGATGCTGACACTACCGCACCAGTCTTTACGCCAGCCAAGCCAGAGAAGCTCGTGGCGCGAGCAGGCCGCTCTATTGTCGATGCTGTGCGTACTGTGGCAGCGAATGATGGGGCGGACGGAACAGGTGTTAATAGCGATGGCGTGGTTATCGACGCAAAAAACCTTGACCTTGCAAACCCAAAACCAGGCACATATACAATCACTTACCGTGCGGTCGATAATGCCAACAATAAAGCAGAGGTAACGCGCGAGGTAGAGATCACAACCACTGAAAAACTCGAAGCGAAGCTAGCTGAGCCGATGGTGCTGGATGGCTACAGCCCACACACCAGAGCGGAGGCAATATCCAAACAGGTTATTGCCCGTGCCGTGGTGGCTGATGAGACATCTCCTCAGGCTGTAATCGACAAAGCATTGCAAGAGCTTCAGCAAGCAATCGATGATCTCCGCGTCGACCACACCGACTACGACAAAGCTAAGCAAGAGCTTGCTGCTGCGCCAGCCTACGTCGCAGCAGACAAGGACGTTGCTGCAGCAGCGACAGAGGCAGATCGCCTCGCAAATCTCAAAGCAACCACAACGCCAGAGCTTGCCAAAGCGACGAAGGCGCTCACCGCTGCTATAGCTACAGCTATCCAGGAGGATCAAGCACGCCAAAAGACAGCCGCGCAAGCCGTTGATGCACTCGAAGCTAAGCCGGATCTTGCATTGCTTGCAACAACCCAAGCAGTGGTCGATACTGTCAAAGATAATGCAGTCAAGGCGGCACTGCAGCGGCGGGTTGACGCAATCCGCACTGCGCTGCGACCACAGCAACCACCGCAAGCTGCCGCCGCACCCAAGACGGCAGCCCACACGCCCAAGCAGGCACATCCTGTAGCAGCTGCACTTGCCGACACTGGTGCCAACCTTTGGCTTCTCGGCGGGGCAGGTATTGCTCTCATTGGTGGGGCAATTGGCCTGTGGCGTCACCGCAATAAGTTCTTCAAGCGTTAACAGCAGTATGATAGCGCAAAAATCGGCTCAGATGAGTCGATTTTTGTATGGAGGCATCCGCATTGATGATGTTCTTTTTGCGATGCGAAAAACTTCTCAACGCCATTACGCTATACATGCTCGGGAATAGTATAAGAAGTGATACTCGGTGTAATGATGAGGTCGCGCCAAAACGTGAGGTAAGTGTAGAATACCACCAAAGATGCATAGGGCAGTGTGTCCGTGCTATAATACCCCCTATGAATGCTCAAGATATCCGCAACAAATACCTCGAATTTTATGCCAAGCAGCAGCACGCCATTATTAAGCGGGCCCCGCTCATCCTAACCGACGACCCGACGACACTCTTTACTGGTGCGGGCATGCAGCCGATGATCCCATATCTGCTGGGTGAGACACACCCACAGGGCAAGCGCATCGCCGACTCGCAGACGTGCTTGCGTGCTCAAGACATTGACGATATTGGCGATAATCGCCACACTACCTTCTTTGAGATGCTCGGTAATTGGAGCTTGGGCGACTACTTTAAGAAAGAGCAAATTACCTGGATGTGGACATTCCTCACCGAGGAAGTGGGGCTCGACCCGAATCGCCTGTATGTAACATGTTTCATTGGTGCGCCTGAGTACAACATTGCCAAAGACACCGAAGCAGCCGAGCTGTGGCGGCAGAAATTTGCCGAAAAGGGGATCGAAGCGAAAAGTGCCGACATCGGCAGCGAAGAGCACGGCGCGGCCCGTGGCATCCAGCCAGGTGAGCGCATCTTTTACTATGACGGCAGCAAAAACTGGTGGAGTCGCAACGGTGGACCTGAGACAACACCAGTCGGTGACCCATGTGGGCCTGATAGCGAGATGTTTTATGAGTTTGATTTCATTGAGCACGACCCGAAGTTTGGTGAGCATTGCCACCCTAACTGTGACTGCGGGCGCTTTATGGAGATCGGCAACAACGTCTTTATGGCGTACAAGAAGGTGGCCGAGGGGCAGTTTGTCCCGCTGGATAAGCCGAATATCGACCACGGCTCGGGCCTGGAACGCATTGCGGCTGCGGCCAATAACGACCCTGATGTCTTTAAGATTAGTTTGATGTGGCCTATTATCAGCAAGCTTGAGCAGCTCAGTGGCAAGAGCTATACCTCGCACACCGAGAGTATGCGCGTGATTGCCGATCACCTGCGAGCAGCCAGCTTCATGGTGGTCGATGGCTGCGTCCCAAGCAACAAGGAGCAAGGCTATGTGATGCGCCGCCTCTTACGACGGGCTATCCGCTACAGCTTCGACCTTGGCATCGAGCAGAACTTTCTTGAAGCAGTGGTACCGGTGATTGCCGACCTATACGAGGCAGACTTCCCAGAGGTCAAAGCAGCGCGCGAACAGATCATCGCCGTGCTCGCCAAGGAAGAAAAAGCCTTCCGGCAGACGCTCCGTAAGGGGCTTAAGCAGATGCAGCAGTATGTCGCAGATGGCCTGACTGGCGCAGAGTTATTTACGCTATATGATACCTTTGGCTTCCCGGTAGAGCTCAGTACAGAGGAGGCATACAAGCAGGGGATCCCACTCTCTGAGGACTGGCGAGCAGAATTTGACGCCAAAATGGCCGAGCAGCGCCAGCGCTCCAAGACGGCGCGCAAGGGGCAATTTAGCGGTGGGCTAGAGGGTCACGACCCGATTCACCTCAAGTACCACACAGCGACACACCTACTGGGTGCAGCGCTGCGCACGGTATTGAAAGCACCAGATTTGCAGCAGCATGGCAGCAACATCACCGCTCAACGCCTGCGCTTCGACTTCAATCACGACAAGCTCACCCCAGAGGAGAAGCAAGCAGTGGAAGATCAAGTCAATGCCTGGATCGAGGCAGACTTGCCGGTTAGCTTTGCCGTCTACCCAACCGATGAAGCACTGAAGCTTGGTGCAATTGGCGCCTTTGGCGAACGTTACGGCGATACCGTCAAGGTCTATTCTATCGGCGAAGGTGATGAGCGCGTGAGCTTCGAAGTGTGCGGGGGCCCACATGTCGAGCACACTGGCGTCTTGGCCGAAGATAGTAAGCGTTTCAAAATCACCAAGGAAGAGTCGAGCTCGGCCGGTATCCGCCGGATCAAAGCGGTGTTGCGTGAGCGCTAGCAGATAACCAGGAATAAACAATACAACACCAGTAACATATGTGCTGGTGTTGTATTGTTGGTATTAATGACACCTACAAGGGCACGGAAGAGAGGGCGTGACCCTACTGGAGAGCGCAGCGCTCAGTGATCATATCCTTCGTTAGCTGGGCGATAGTGTTGCTTAGCTCTGCGATGTCTGGCTCAACATATGTACGGCGACGCTGCGAGGTTGTTTCGTTATGATCATAAAAGCAGGCAAGCGTGGTATATTCTAAGTCATCACTGGTAATACGGCAAGTCACTGGTGCGTCGAGCTCATCACAGCTGTAGGGTATTTCTAGGGTTGCTGTAGTGCCCATAGCAAGCTGGCCAAGCCGACGTATTGTCAGTGCAAGACGTACACCAGACCACCGTTCGCCTTTGAGGGTAATATCATTATAGCAGTAGGTCACATCGCGGCGAACTTGCTCAGGATTAGCCGTAGGGAGGACCGCTTCGTCAAGAAGAGTCTGGAGGTCGGCAGCAGTTGTGTCGCGGTTGGTTGCATACCATCTAAATAGCTCTGAATCATGGCCAAGCGGGCGCGAGCGGTCGAGTAAGCGTGCCACGTGGTTGTGGGTGATAGGCGTCTGGCTGGGGTCGGTCCGGCTATACCAGCATTGCCGATTACCCGCCAGTGTTAGTGCAAAAGAATGATGCTTATCAGGGTCGGCAAAGGCGAGCTGGCCAGCGGTCAGGCCAGTCGCGTCAGCTGTGAGGTCAACGGCCAATGTACCACCTTCGTTATAGCGCTCAAAGGGAGCTTGGTAGGCTATCGTTGTTTCGTCGGGCATGCCATGGTGCGCCTCGAGCGCCGCAACCGTTTCGTATAGGTGGCGGCCAAGCAGGGTGAGTTCGGTTGGCTCGTAGTTCTCAAGTGGAAAGATGCCGATAGGCACGGCATCGACTGGCTCGCGATTGGTCATAGTGAGCGTATTGTACAGTCGTTACCTCTGTTTTGTCAAGGAGGTGTTACCACTGTATGACTTTTCTGCAATGTTTCTTAATAACGACACTTGCAGTGCTTGAAGCAAAATGAACCATTTCATCATAAATTCGCCAATAATCACCGTTTAGGGCTAGCAGGCAAGCGTGTATATGGTATATAATAGAGATGATTATGGTTTTCGATCGATTTCTTATCCGAGCAGATAACAGCGCTAGCGAATGCCTCGTTGGTCTTGATATTGGGACGGAGTACGTCAAGGCGCTGCTTGCCCGGGTTAATGGTGAGGAGATTGAGATTATTGGTGTGGGGCGCAAGCACCAAGACCGCAGCGATATGCACTCTGGTGCGATTGCCGACATTGCCGCAGTTGTGCGCAACTGCGAAGATGCTCTGGCCCAAGCCGAGTCTGAGGCTGGCATACAGGCGCGCCGTGCAGTGATTGGCATTGCTGGCGAGCTTGTGAAGGGTGTGACAAATACCATCCGCTACCGCCGGCCACAGCCCGACCGTCCACTAGACGAGACCGAAATGGAATTCATCATCGAGAAGGTGCAAGACCGGGCTGCCGTCAAGGCGCAGCGGCAGATCGCTCTCGAGACGGGCAACCAAGACGTAGAGGTAAAGCTCGTCAATTCCGCACTCGTCAGCATCCACATTGATGGCTACAAGGTGAGCAATCCGATTAGTTTTCAAGGTAAGGATGTAGCGGTGCAGATCTACACAGCGTTTGCTCCCATGGTGCACATTGGTGCGCTCGAGCGCGTAGCTGATGAGCTGGCGCTCGACCTCGTGGCGGTAGCGGCTGAGCCCTTTGCGGTGAGTCGGAGTGTACTAGGTACAGATGCGAATAGCTCATTTACGGCTATTCTTGCCGACGTTGGTGGCGGCACGACAGACATTGCGGTGGTGAATGATGGTGGTGTGGAAGGGACGCGGATGTTTGGCATTGGTGGGCGCAGCTTTACTAATACGATTGCCAACGAGTGCGCCATTAGCTACAACGAGGCCGAGAAGCTTAAGGTTGCGACTAATCACGAACAGATGAAACAAGAGCTTAAGCAGCATTTTGATACCGCGATTGATAAAACCCTCGATGTCTGGCTAGCAGGAGTTGATCTTGCCCTCAGCGAGTTTATCTCGGTCGATCACCTGCCTAATCGTATCTTGCTCTGCGGTGGTGGGGCAAGCCTCAAGCCACTAGTCAAAGCCCTCGAGACGCGCGATTGGTATACCGACCTCCCCTTCACACGCCGGCCAGTGGTGCAGCATATCAAGCCCAGTGATGTCTCGGGCGTGGTCGACCTGACGAACAAGGTCAGCGACCACTCATTTATCACCGCGATGGGTCTCTTGCGTGTGGGCTATGATACGATGATTGGGGCAAGTGAAACAGAAACACTACGCAATAAATTGAATAAAATGTTGAGGATCTAAATGCAAAAAGATGTCATTTATATCGATACCGAGGACGACATTACCGCCATCATTGGCAAGGTGAAGGACTCCTCGCAAAAAATCGTCGCACTTGTGCCACCCAAGCGGATTGGCGCCATGCAGAGTGCTGTCAACCTCAAGCTCGTCCAGCGCGCTGCTGAGCAAGCAGGTAAGCGGCTCGTCATTATCACTGGCAACCAAGCGCTCTCGACTTTGGCGGCTTCGGCAAGTATCCCCACGGCGCGGACATTGCAAAGCCGGCCGGAAATGGCTGAGATCCCAGCGCTCGAGGTCGATGACGAAGATGTCATTGATGGTAGTGAGCTCGGACCAGAAGATCCTGAGCCAGTAACGCCTGATACTTCTGTACCGGCTCGTCCTGCCACCCGCTCGGCTGCCCGCAAGACGCCAGATGACGATGACAAAGCAGCTGATACGTCGGCTGCCTCAGATCTCAAGAAAAAGGTGAAGGTACCAGACTTCAACAAAATGCGTAAGAAGCTCTTGATCGGCGGTGCGGCACTCGTTGTCCTGATTGTTTTCTTGGTGTGGGCAATTTTCTTCGCACCATATGCGACCATCACTATCAAGGCGCGTACCTCTGATTTGCCACTCAGTACCCGCGTCACGATTGGCGATTCGCTTGGCTCAAACCTGCAGGAAGGGACGATCAAGACGACGACCAAGACAACGCGCAAGACTATCTCGGTCGACTTCACTGCCACTGGCAAAGAAGATGTTGGTGCAAAGGCAACGGGGACGGTGCGCTTTACGCCAGCTTCGTTTGACGTCTTGCGCAATGGAGCGACGATCGACGCCGGGACGACTATTACGTCCGAGAATGGCATGCAGTATAAGACGACATCGTCGGTGGTGTTTGACTCTAATGCGTCGGGTGGCGACCTGATGCGAGGCCGCACAACAGAGGTCACTGCGGTCGAGAGCGGCACGAAGTACAATGGTGCATCGGGCTCGGCCAAGGGCCCCTCTGGCTTCTCCGTCTCCTTCACGCATGATACTTCTGGTGGTACAGACAAGACGATTACTACGGTGCAGCGCAGCGATATCGAGCAAGCGAGGAATAGACTCAATAGTTCACTTGATAGTAATGGTGCCAAGCGCGAGCTTGCCTCACAATTTAATGGTGACAGCTATATCATTCTTAATGACACCTTCAAACAAAACGACAGCGATATCCAGCCCAATGTCAAGGTGGGTGGTGAAGCAACCGATGGCAAAGCCCAGCTGACCGGTGCGGTAGAGTACTCCCTCTCGGCGATAGAGAAGCGCGAGGCCAGCATCTTCCTTGACGCGTATTTTAAGCAGCAGATCGATGGCAAAGCCAACCAGCAAGTCCATAGCAACGGCGTCAATAAGCTCTCGGTGACTAATGTTTCGGCTAATGGTAATGCCTACAATGCGACTATCACGACCAATGGTAAAATCGGTCCCAAAGTCGACGAGTCTGAGCTCAAAGACTACGCTAAGGGCAAGCGCTATGCCGAGATTCGCTCGCATGTTGAGAAGATCGAGGGGGTGAGCTCGGCTGATGTCTCGTTCTCACCATTCTGGGTGCAATCAGCACCAAATGACACGAATCGAATAAAGGTGGTATTTGACCTCAATGAACAATAAACGAACATACTTAGCGCTTGATGTCGGCGAACGGCGGATTGGCGTGGCAATTGCCGATCCGTCCGTGCGAATTGCTGTCGCATATGATACGATTGAAGTGGATGGTAGTGAACTTGAGCAGATCACTCAGCTGATTATGAGTGAGCGCGTTGGGGTGGTGGTCGTTGGTTACCCGCGCAATCAATCGGGCGAGCCAACGGCTCAAACCGCCTATGTGGAGCGGTTTGCAACCCAATTGACGGATATCGCGCCGCGCTTGGCATTTCAAGATGAGTCGCTCACCAGTGTACAGGCTGAGGAGTATCTTCGTGCTCAAGGAAAGCCGTATAGCAAGGGTGCTATTGATGCTGTTGCTGCCAGTATTATTTTGCAAGACTATTTGGAGACGCACTATGACTGATTTTCGCCGCCAGCCAGGCCGAGGCTTCCAGGTAGGGAATCCAAACCCACCACTGTCGCCACCACCAGTAGAACGCATCGCACCGCGGTCGGGGCGCTCAGCTGCAGTGGGGGCTTCGGGGCGAGCTGCGTCACCGTATATGCACCGCTCGGAGCCACATCGCCCAGGAGTGGGGCAACAACCACAGCCTATCCAGCCACAACCTACACCGTCTCCCACGCCGCCGCAGACATACGACCCCTATACGCGGGTGAGCAGGCCGCAACCACAGCCACAGCCTACACCACAGCCACAGTCCTATCGCGCGCCAGCACCATCTCGTGATGCTTATGCAGTACCGATTCAGCAGTCAGCACCTGAGCCTCAACCTCAACCAGCGACCATTCCAGTTGATGATTTTGCTGATGACACGCTGCCGTCTGGGCTTGATGATGATAGCTTCTACGGCTTTGATGATGACCAGCCGCCACAGTCCGCACCAGAGCCGCAGCGAGGGAGTCTACTTGACAATGACGGTGTTTCGCCACTCTTTGCCGATGATGCACCAAAAGGTCGGACGATTGGCTCTCAAAAAAAATCCCCACGCTACAATACTGAGCGGCCACGTCACGGGCGTCGCCGATGGCTATGGTGGCTGAGCAGCATTGGGCTGCTAATGTTGCTCATCCTTGCAGTAGCATACTGGTGGTATCATCAAAACCTGCAGCCGGTCGACCAGACCGACACCACGACCAAGACGATAACGATTGGTGAGGGCGACACGTTCAAGACTGTTGCTGCTACACTGAAAGAGCAGGGGCTGATTCGTGATGTTCGCGCCTTTGATATCTACACCCGCCTGTCGGGCTCACGCAATCAACTCCATACTGGCGTATGTCAGTTTAGCCCTGCGCAGTCGTTGCCCGAGATCGCAACCAAGCTTTCGCAGGGGTGTCATGATAATCGCGTCGTTACATTCTTGCCGGGCGGCACTGTCGTCGATTCGCGCTATAAGCCGCAAGGTCAAGATGCCACCACGGCGCTCAAGCGGGCTGGCTACAGCGAGGAGTCGATCAAAGCTGCACTAGCGAAAACATACAACAGCCCACTCTTTGCCAACAAGCCAGCTGGCACCTCGCTCGAGGGCTATATCTTTGGTGATACATACTCTGTGCCGGCCAATCAAGGGCCAGAGGCGGCGCTCAAGGCAGCCTTCGCGCATATGTATGAGCAGATTCAGAACAATGGTTTGATCGACAAATTCGCAGCTCAAAAGCTCAATCTTTACCAAGCTATCACTCTTGCTTCTATCATCCAGCGCGAGATGGGGTGTGGTGGTGCGAGCCAAGATTGCTATCAGATCCAGCGGCAGATTGCCCAGGTCTTTTACAAGAGGTTGCGCGAGAATAAGGTGCTTGGCTCGGATGTGACCTTCATCTATGGGGCGGATATCGCCGGCGTTAGCCCTAATGTTAATCTCGATTCGCCATACAATACACGCATCAAGCCAGGCTTGCCACCTGGGCCAATTGCCACGCCTGGCCTTGGCGCACTCAAAGCAGTGGCTGATCCAGCACCTGGTAGCTATGAGTTCTTCCTCGCTGGTGATGATGGCAATGTCTACTTCGCCAATACCGATGCCGAGCACCAGGCCAATATCAAGCAGCACTGTAAGAAGCTTTGCTCGGAGTTGTAACGCTTCGGCTGTGGCTTCATATGCTCTCAAATGGTCCTTCCTAGTGCGGGTAAAAATCAAACCAAGTATCCCAGAGGTGTTTATCTTGCAATCTAATAATATGTTATAAAAATTGCGTGTATTGTATGAAACAACGCGCTGAGGTATTAAGCCCTACGAAAAAGTAAATACTATTGAAGCTAAGCTTCGTGTCTGCCAAGGGTGTGCAAAACAGAAAGTCCATCATGTGACAATATCAGGCCAAAACTGTTGCAATTTTCACAAAATATCATCTCCCACCACTGTGGTAAGCCATTGACTAAACTACAACCGCATAGTAGAATGGATGGTAGCCAGTCGGGGAGTGAGGATACTGGGAATGCAAGAGAGGGAAATTACTCTACCAATGGCCTGCCTTTAAATGTCGTACGAGCACCGAAATCAATTTTTTTAATATCATAATAAAATCGGTCGACATGTGTGCTCCGTTCTCTTGTATAAGAGAAGAAAGACAGAGTGAGGTAGTAGCGCCCTAGCAATAGATGCGCAGGAGAACGATCATTCGTCAACAACAAGCAGCCGAGCAGGCTTCACAACTCGAACTTTCGCCTATTACCGTGCGGAGTCGGCGTCCGCGACCACTGTATAAGTCATTATCGCCGGTACGGACATCGGCCTATGTCGGGGTTTTTGTCCTGATTCTTTCGCTCGTTGCCATGAGCTACCAGCCAATTTTGGCAGAAAACACCGCTCTAGCCAGCGCCGCGCCCGTTAGTGCAACACGCCAGACAGCAGCAACGCCATCGGCAGATGGGGTGGATCAGCTCGTTGCAACCAATGTTGCTACGTCGATTGCTGAGAGCACAAACCTGCCTGTCACCAACAACGTCGCCAACCTCTCGCAGTCAATTGCTGCAGAGAACTCGTTTACCCAAACGAGCGCCACGACGATCAACAAGCCGCAGATTGTCCAGCCAACAGCCGACAACCGTACCATCAAGAAATACACCACAGTTGCTGGCGATAGCGTGCCAAGCCTTGCTGATAAGTTCAAAATTAGCACACAGACTATCAAATGGGTTAACAAGCTCACCAGTGATGCGCTTGAGCCGGGCAAAGAGCTAACTATCTTACCAGTCAATGGTATTCTTTACACCGTTAAGGATGGTGACACGCTTGATAGCATTGCCGCTAAATACAAAGCAGATAAGAACCAGCTGACTCTCTATAACGACCTTGAATTGACCTCTACCCCCGCTAAGGGCTCACAACTGATCATTCCTGATGGCTCGCTACCAACAGAAGAGCAGCCAGGCTATGTAGCGCCACGCTCTGGTGCTGCTGCGCGCGCAACCAGCGCAACTGGCACAAATAGCTACAACGGCACCGGCGCTTACGGCGGCGCTGCCGGCACAGCTCATGCCTGGACAGGTGGTGGTGACGGCGGTGGCTATGCCTGGGGCAACTGTACCTTCTACGCCTACGAGCGTCGTCTTGAGCTTGGTCGGCCTATTGGTCGCCAGTGGGGCAATGCTGCTACCTGGGCTAGCTTTGCTCGTGCATCTGGCTACGGTGTCGGCACAACGCCAGCCGTTGGTGCAGTGATGCAAAATGGTGGTGGGTATGGCCACGTTGCCATCGTCGAGAGTGTTAACCCTGGTGTTTCGGTCACCGTTAGCGAGATGAACGGCTTCCGCTGGGGTGGTGGATTCAACCGCGTTGGCTTTGGTAACATCCCATGGAACGAAGCAGTCGGTGGTCGCTACCAGTACATCTACTAATACCACGCAATAAGCCTATCAAACACCTCTGTTGCTGCAGAGGTGTTTTTGATATACTTAATAGTATATGTTTGTAGATACAGCAAAGGTAACAGTAGTAGCAGGCCGTGGTGGCGACGGCGCGGTGAGCTTTCGGCATGAAATATATGTAGACAAAGGTGGACCTGATGGCGGAGATGGTGGTCGTGGTGGAGATGTTGTATTTGTTGCAACAGAACAGCTCAATACCTTACTCAAGTTTCGCTACAAGCCAGAGCTCAAGGCAGAGCCTGGCGTTGCGGGTGGCAAGAAAAAGATGGCTGGCCGGTCTGGCAAGCCATTGATCGTCAAAGTGCCGGTAGGGACACTGGTGAAGCGAGGTGATGTTGTAATTGCCGACCTCGCTGAGGCAGGGCAAGAAGCGGTCATTGCCAAGGGTGGCGATGGTGGCTTTGGTAATGCGCATTTTAAATCTAGTGTGCGTCAAACGCCGCGCATGGCCGAGCTGGGCGAGGCAGGGGAGAGTTTTGAAGCGGAACTGGAACTGAAGTTACTGGCTGATGTTGGTTTGGTAGGTTTTCCTAATGCTGGTAAATCAACCTTCCTGAGCGTGGTGAGTAATGCTCGCCCGGAGATTGCGAATTATGAATTTACGACACTCACGCCTAACCTTGGTGTAGCCGATATTGATGATGGATCTATCTTAATCGCCGATATTCCTGGCTTGATTGAGGGAGCGAGCGAAGGTAAGGGTCTAGGCGATGCCTTCTTGCGGCACGTCGAGCGGACGGCTGTGCTTCTCCATCTTGTTGATGTGTATAGCAATGATGTAGCCGAGCGCTACCAAGCGATTCGTCACGAGCTGCAGCAATACAGCACCGAGCTCGCTCAGCGGCCAGAGGTCGTGGTGCTAACGAAGTGTGATGGGCTCGATGACGATATCGTCCAGATGCAAATAGATAGCTTGCGTCAGGTAGTTGACAAAGCAACGCCTATTTTTGCAATTTCCTCGATTGCACATCAAGGAGTCGTTGATGTGCTGCGAGCTTTGCGCCAGATAGTAATAGCGGCGCGGGCGGCCGAGGCGGCAGCTGAAGAGGACGACGATTTTGCTGATGGTGAAGAGCTTGCGACCATTACGCTCGGTAGCCAAGCTAAGGCCGATGCCTGGGCAGTGCAGCAATTGCAGGGGTATGCGGCGCAGCAGTGTGCCGAGGCGGCAGTAGAGAGCGGCCTCACCAACCCACGAGAGAATGGCGAGATGCCGCGTGTTTTTGCCGTGTCTGGCCAAAAGCTCGAGAAATTCGCTCGTCGCACGAACTTCGCCCAGTTTGAGGCAGTTAATCGCCTGCGTGATATCATGAAGCGCCTTGGCGTCACACACGAGCTCATCCGTCAAGGAGCAGAGGGCGACAGCATCGTGCATATTGGCGATAGCCAGCCGTTCCCGCTGGTGGAGCAATAAGAGCCCTACAGTTGTCCTGTTATATAGCTGACTACTGTTGTTACTGCGCTAACAATGTAGCCAGATACTACACCAAGAATGAAAGTTATCCATTGAAATGAACGATCACTGAGGAAGTATTCATGCTCTCCATAGCGATGTCTGTATTCTTGCGCAATATAACGAAGTTCTGTGAGAGTATCTAAGCTGCTTCGAATACTTCCTTCAATTTCTTCACGCTTATAAAATAAATGACAATCTATATCTCTGATATGTTTGCTGTCTGGATATTTCCACGCTTTGCTTTCTCGTGTGCAATATTTTTCGTACTCTTTACTTATGTCTTCCATTCCTTGAAGCATCCGTGGGTGTGCTCGCCGCCATTTAAATCGAAAAATATTCCAACATGTAAAAATGTCTTGCCTTGCTCGTCTTGCAAGGCGTAGATTGCCTTCCATGCACATATCAACATCTGGAGTGTGTCTACCAAGGGATCGAAATTGCTTAATTTCTTGAACAAGCTCCTTGTTTAGGTTTTGTAGTTTTTTGAATTCTTTAATTAAATCTGCATTTTCCTGCATGATAAATAGACCTTGGATAGTTGTTAGCTACTAATATAAATTGTATTATACACAGACATACAGCGTAGATAATGCGTTTATGGTATTTAATGTAATGAACCAAATTCTAACGGGCAGTAAGTCATCATATTTATAATTTGCTATACTATACCTATGGCACAAACATTCTTTTTCTACGACCTTGAGACGAGTGGCTTCCGGGCACAGACGGATCGGATTATGCAGTTTGCC
>ERZ772948.565-NODE-565-length-24215-cov-3.843998_pt1 | contig 24215 bp, 22 predicted proteins | sample MGYA00511945_ERZ772948 | MGnify/ENA primary metagenome ERZ772948 (study PRJEB29015, sample SAMEA2737927) | human oral metagenome | biome: human oral; feature: human-associated habitat; material: dental | place: China | collected 2141 ... | reverse complement strand
ATAAAAACTGCTGCGATGTCCATTATTGTTGAGGGAGCATTTTGGAGCTCACGAAACACTAATGGCTATCAAGCAGTTTAAATGAAATACTAAAAATTTAAACTAATTATATTTCAAGAAAAATAATTAATTTATCTATAAAATCTATTTACTAACAAATTATTTTTATTACTTTAAATATTTCTCAAACCAATTTGTAATTTCTGTTAATCTTCTAATTCTATGTTTAGGTTTTCCACTTCTTGATAATTCATGATTTTCTCCTCTAAACATACATAATCTAGCTTCTACCCCATGATATTTTAAAGCAGTAAACATTTGTAAACCTTCTGCTAACCAACATCTATAATCTTCTTCTGAATGAATAAATAAAGTTGGTGTTTTAGCTTTATCTGCATATTTAAGTGGAGAATGCCACCATAATTTATCATGATTTATCCAAGGAGTAGCTTGATTTTGGTCTGCATTAAAGTAATATCCTATATCTGTTGTACCAAATTTTGAAATCCAGTTAGATATACTTCTTTGAGAGGCTGCACACTTGAATCTATCTGTATGACCTATTATCCAGTTAGTCATATAGCCACCATAAGAACCACCCGTTACTCCAACTCTTGATTTATCAATAGGATATTTTTCTAAAACATAATCAGTAAAATTCATTAAATCTTCATAGTCAATAGTTCCATATTTCCCTCTTATATCTGCAAATTTATTTCCATATCCATCACTACCATGTGGATTAGTGAATATTACAAAGTAACCCATATTTGCCCAAACTTGCATTTCATGATAATAAATATCTCCATAAACTGTTTTAGGTCCACCATGTATATCAAGTATTGCAGGATAAGTTTTATTTTTATCATAGTCAATAGGATAAATTACAAAACCTTTTGTTGTATCTCCATTTGTCATAAAATCAAAAACTTCTGGTTTTGATATCTTATATCTTTTATTTATTTCATCATTAAAAGAACTTAACTTAATAGAAGAATTATTTTCTAATTTGTAAATTTCTTGTAAAGTATAATCTCTCATTCCAACATAGTATATTTCATTATTTGCTATATCAAAAAAATCTATACTTCCATTTTCAGAAGATAAAACTTCAACTTTCCCATTTGTATCAAGTGAACTTAGATGAACACTATCTGCTATTGTAGATAGAAAATATAGTTTGTTTCCAACTACTTTAAATGATTTTCCTCCACCTAATCTACAATCACTTCCAACTGTACAAGCAAGCCAAGTATCATTTTCATATAGAAGATTTATATTTTTGTTACTATCTATCAAATATATTTTATGATTTTCATTTATACCATATTCTTTCATATCACTTAAAGCACAGATTATTTTATCTTCAATAAAATTTGCATAACTAATATCATAAAGATTATCAGGAATAATTGTTTCCAATTTATTATTTTTAACATCATAAGTCCAAAGTCTAGCAGTTAAACCTTGTTTATCTTTATAAGTTCTACCCACAAAAATAACTTTATTTTCCTTTATATTAAAAGATTCAACATTTGTATATTCATCAGAAATAGGAATTAATTTATTATTTGATTTACCAAAGTGATAAAGTCTATTTCTTTTTTTATTTCTAAAACCATTTCCATTACTCCAAAATGGAATTTCATCTAAAACTTCATAATCTTTATTTTCTTCAATTTGTTTTATTGCTTTTTCTCTTTCTTCATCTTTTAAATCATTCAAATTAAATGAATTATTATCAAAATCAGCTGTAAGTATAAAATTATTTTCATCAATTATTTTAATTTCTGTCACACTAATAGGTAGCCTCATATATTCATAGGCTTCTCCACCATTTTTTATATCAAGTGCATAAAATATAGTCCAAGTTTCTCCAAGTTTTTTCTTTTCTTCTATATCTTTATCTCTATCAGCTGAAAATAAAATAGTATTGTTATTTAACCAAAGAGAATTTTTTTCTTTTCCAGAATGAGTTAATTTTTTGATTTCTTTACTTTTTGTATCTAAGTTGTAAATAAAATGTTTGTAAGAATTCTTTTCTAAATCTGCTTTGCTAATACTAAAAGCTAAATTACTACCATCAGAATTGAAATCTAAATTTGATAAAAATTTATATTCTAAAAAACTATCCAACTTTAAATTTTCCATAAAAATTTTCCTCCTTATTAAAATTTAATTATTACATTTGAATAGTAACATTTTTTTTAATAAAAATCTATAAAATAAATAAAAATATTGAAATTTTAGGATACTTATTATATAATAGGCAATAAAAAAATAATATAAAATTAAATATTTTTAATGCTAAAAGAAACCTAATAGAATGTAAGAAAAAAGGAGAAATTATGATAACTTATGAAATTGCAAAAAATTTTGATATTGAAAAAATAATTGAAGTATTTGAAAGCTCAGGTATAGTAAGACCTACTAAAGAAAAAGAACGTATAAAATCTATGTTTGAAAATGCAAATCTTATCTATTTTGCCTATGATAATGGAGAGCTTATAGGACTTACAAGATGTGTTACAGACTTTAGCTACTGCTGTTATCTTTCAGATTTAGCAGTAAAAAAAGATTATCAAAAACAAGGTGTTGGAAAAATGCTTGTAGAAAAAGTAAGAGAATACATAGGAGAAAAAGTAGCATTAATACTACTTTCAGCAAATTCTGCTATGGATTATTATCCTAAAGTAAATTTTGAAAAAGCAGATAATGCATTTATAATTAAAAGAAAGTCTTAATAGGAAAAAAATTTTTTACTAAAAATTTAACTAATTATTTTATTCACACTCAAAAATAAAAGGAGTGTGATTTTTTTATTAATATGATATAATATAGTGTTAATTATACTTGATTTAGGAGAAAATATGTATCTAAAAGCAGTTGAAATAAATGGTTTCAAATCTTTTGGTGATAAAGTATACATAGATTTCAATCGTGGAATCACATCAATAGTTGGACCAAATGGAAGTGGAAAATCAAATATTTTAGATGCTGTCCTATGGGTTTTAGGTGAGCAATCATATAAAAACATTAGGGCTAAAGAGAGCCAAGATGTTATTTTTTCTGGTGGAAAAGAAAAGAAACCAGCTACAAAAGCAGAAGTTTCATTAATAATAGATAATGCTGATAGATATTTAGATTTAGACAATGATACTGTAAAAATTACAAGAAGAATTCATATTTCAGGAGAAAATGAATATTTAATAAATGATTCCAAGAGTAAACTAAAAGAAATAGGAACTCTATTTTTAGATACTGGTATTGGAAAAACTGCATATTCTGTTATAGGGCAAGGAAAAGTTGAAAGAATAATAAATTCATCTCCAAAAGAAATTAAAAGTATAATAGAAGAAGCAGCAGGAATAAAGAAATTACAAGCTAATAGAATTGAAGCACAAAAGAATTTAGCTAATATAGAAATAAATCTAGACAAAGTTGAATTTATTCTAAATGAAACAAGAGAAAATAAAAATAAAATTGAAAAGCAAGCAGAACTTGCACAAAAATATATAGATTTAAGAGATGAAAAATCTTCATTAGCAAAAGGTATTTATATAACTGAGCTTGAACAAAAAGAAAAAACTCTTTCTGAAAATGAGAATATAAAAGAAAAGTATCAAACTGAATGCTTTGAATTACAAGAAAAACTTAACAAAACCTTAGAAAGACTAAATACTATTGATTTAGAAAAAGAAGAAGTAAAAAAAGAAAAACTTTTAATAGACTCAAGAAATAAAGAATTAAGAAATATAATTTCTGAAAAAGAAAAAGAAAAAGCTGTTACTTCTGAAAGATTAGATAATGTAAAAAAAGAAAAGTTAGTAAAAGAAGAGTATATATTACATTTGGATAATAAAATTGAAAAAAAATTAGAAGAAGTAACTGAATCAAAGAATAAAAAAGATGAAATTTCTAAAAATATTGTAGAAATGGCTGCAGCAAATAAAGAGTTTGAAAATAAAATAGCAAATTTAGAAAACATTAAAACTGAGAAATCTGATTTAATTGAAAACAGAGCTAAAAAAGTTAGAGATTTAGAGCTTGAAAAACAACTTGCTTCTAATGAAATAGAAAACAATGAGAAAAAATTAAAATCAAGTCAAGATGAAGTAGAAAATTTTAAACAAGAATTAGAAGAAGCTAACAAAAAGCTATTGACTAATAATGAAGAAAAGGATTTAGTTTACTCTCAACTTGAAGCTAGAAAAGAAGAATTGACTAAAACAGAAGAAAGAAATGAATTTTTAGTAAATCAACTTTCTGAAATAAGTAAGACAATAAATAAACTTTCTCAAGATATAAGAGAATTTGAGTATCAAGAAAAAACTTCTTCTGGAAAATTAGAAGCTCTTGTAAGAATGGATGAGAACAATGAGGGTTTCTTTAAAGGAGTTAAAGAAGTTTTAAATAGTGGTATCAACGGTATAGATGGAGTTTTAATTTCTCTTATTAGTTTTGATGAAAAATTTGAAAAAGCTGTTGAAGCTGCTATACCAGGAAATTTACAAGATATTATAGTTGAAGATAAAGAAGTAGCTAAGAAATGTATAGCCTTTTTGAATGAAAAAAAATTAGGAAGAGCTTCATTTTTAGCACTTGACACAATAAAACCTAATAGAAGAGAATTTAAAGCTGATATCAATGGTGTTTTAGGCTTAGCTGCTGATTTAATTACAGCTGATAAAAAGTATCAAAAGGTAATTGATTTTATTTTTGGAGGACTTTTAATAGTTGAAAATATTGATATAGCAACAGATATTCTAAACAAAAATTTATTTTCTGGAAATATAGTAACTTTAACTGGTGAGCTTGTTAGCTCAAGAGGAAGAATTACAGGTGGAGAAAATCAAAAATCAACTATTAATCAAATTTTTGAAAGAAAAAAAGAAATTAAAATTTTAGAAGAAAAAGTTGCAGATTTAAAGTCTAAAATAACTAAAGGAAGTAAAAAAAGAGAAGATTTAAGTATAAGACTAGAAAACTATGAAAATGAAATTGATAAAATAGATACATTAGAAGATAACATTAGAAAAAGTATTGAGTTACTAAAAAAAGATTTTGAAAGTTTATCTGAAAAATCTGAAAAAATATCTAAGGATATTCGTAGTATAAATTTTAATATTGAAGATGCTGAAAAGTATAAAACTTCATATCAAGATAGAATAAATTCATCATTTTCTACTATTGAAGAAACTGAAAAACATATAGCTTCTTTAAAAAAAGATATTGAAACAGATGAAAATTTATTAAAACAAACTATTTCTGAAATAGATAGTTTAAATAAGCAGTTTTCTGATACAAGAATTTTATTTCTTAATAATCAAAGTACTATTGAACAACTTGAAAAAGATATTCATAGTAAAGAGATTGAAAATATAGAATTACAAGAAGAAAAAGAAAAGAACTCTAAATTTGTTACTGAGCTTTCACAAAATATCCAAGAATTAGAAACCTTAGAAGAAGAATTACAAAGTCAAATTGAAGAACATACTAAGATTTATAATTCTGAAAATAGAGATATAGAAACATTAAATGAAAGAGAACAAAATTTAAGTAATGAGGAAAGAGAGCTATCTAAGGATAAATCTAAATTAGAAACTGATTCATTACATGCTAATGATAGATTTGAAAAGATAGTAGAAGTTATTGAAAAAATAAAGGTAGATATTTTAAATATAAACGAAAAATTAAATGAGCTTGTAGAAATTACAGCACAAGTCATTGAAATTGAAAAATTAAAATCATCTAAGGATCGTTTAAGAAGTTTGGAAAATAAATTAAATAACTTTGGAGATATAAATTTACTTGCTATAAATGAATTTAAACAATTAAAAGAGAGATATGATTATTTAGCAAGAGAAAGAGATGATGTTGTAAAATCAAGAAAACAAGTAATGGATTTAATTCAAGAAATTGATGAGAGAATACATGAAGATTTTCATACAACATATCAAAGTATAAATGATAACTTTAATAAAATGTGCGATGAAACAATTAGAAATACTGAGGGAAGATTAAATATTATCAATCCAGAGGATTTTGAAAATTGTGGAATAGAAATATTTGTAAAATTTAAAAACAAGAAAAAACAACCATTATCTTTACTCTCTGGTGGAGAAAAATCAATGGTAGCAATAGCTTTTATTATGGCTATCTTTATGTATAAGCCAAGTCCATTTACTTTCTTAGATGAAATTGAAGCTGCACTTGACGAAAAAAATACTAAGAATTTACTTGGAAAATTAAGAGATTTTACAGATAAATCACAATTTATATTGATTACTCATAATAAAGAAACAATGAAAGAATCAGATAGTATATTCGGAGTTACAATGAATAAAGAAATAGGAATTTCTAAAATTGTTTCACCTGATAAAATTACAAAAATATTATCTGAAAATAAGGAAAATAATTAGGAGAATTTTAACACCGAGGAGGAGAAATGAGGTTATTATCATATATATATCTTTTGATAACTACAATACGAAATTTTTTATATGATGAAAAAATATTGCCTATACGAAAAGTTCCTGGTGTTGAGGTTATTTGTATAGGAAATGTCAGTGTTGGAGGAACAGGAAAAACCCCAGCAGTACATTTCTTTGTTAAAAAATTATTGGCAAGAGGAAGGAAAATTGCAGTTGTTTCCCGTGGATATAGAGGAAAAAGAAAAAGAGATCCTTTACTTGTAAGTGATGGAATGGTAATTTTTGCAACACCACAGGAAAGTGGAGATGAATCATACTTACATGCAATTAATTTAAAAGTCCCTGTGATAGTAGGAGCAGATAGATATAAGGCTTGTATGTTTGCAAAGAAACATTTTGATATAGATACAATAGTTTTAGATGATGGTTTTCAACATAGAAAACTATACAGAGATAGAGATGTTGTCTTAATAGATGCAACTAATCCTTTTGGTGGAGGCTATGTTTTACCTCGTGGACTTTTAAGAGAAGATTTTAAGAGGGCAGCAAGAAGGGCTTCTGAGTTTATTATAACTAAATCTGATTTAGTAAATGAAAGAGAGCTTAGAAGAATTAAGAACTATTTTAAAAAAAAATTTCATAAAGAAGTTTCTGTTGCAAAACATGGAATCAGTAAATTATGTGATTTAAAAGGAAATATGAAACCCCTATTTTGGGTAAAAGCTAAAAAACTTATGATATTCTCTGGTTTAGCTAATCCATTAAACTTTGAAAAAACAGTAATTTCATTAGCACCAGCTTATATAGAAAGATTAGATTTTAAAGATCATCATAATTTTAAAGCAAAAGATATTGCTTTAATTAGAAAAAAAGCTGAAAAAATGGATGCTGATTATATACTTACAACGGAAAAAGATTTGGTTAAATTGCCAGATAATTTGAATATAAATAACTTATATGTTTTGAAGATTGAATTTACAATGTTAGAAGATAATACATTGAAAGATATGGAAGGGTAATATCTATGAAAAAAGATAGTAAAGTTGAATTTCTAAGAGAAAAAAATTTAGAGAAAGCTATTGAACTTATAAAGGAAAAAGGAAAATTTGCAGTTCTTTCTGAATATTCTGCTTTTTTTGATATGAGAACATATTTTAAAGTAAATGAAGATGGAGATATATTTCAAAAATCATATAATCCTATAACTTTACTTTATTTATTTTGTGATAATGAAAAAAATTTAGCTGAATATCTTTTTAAATATTCATATCCTGAAGAAAAACAAAATATAAAAAAAATTGATCGAGCAAGTAACTTAGATATAGAAACTTTAAAGATAAATTTAATGAAAACCTTAGTCAATTCTTATTTAGATTTCTCTAAGACCTTTGCAAAAGAATTATTTTTAAGAGATAAAAAATCTTTTTTTGAAATTATGTATAGCTTTTCTTTAATGGGAAATCCAAAAGATTTAAAATTATTTTTTGTTTATGCCTTAGAAAAAATTTTTTCTATAATAGCTTATGATGAAAATATTTTTTATGCTGTAATTGCATATTTGACTAAATTTAGAGATGATTATTCCATTTATATGGAAGCTAGTAACATAAGTTTTGATGTGGCAGAAACTTATTCTGATGACAAGAAAATTTATATAAATATTTTTGAAAAAGTTTTAGAAAAATATAACTTAAAAAATAAAAATAAATTTAAGATAAGTTTACATAAACATTTTGAAAAAGATTTTACTTTAAATCAAGATTTAAAAAATATTCTAATGGAGAAAATGATATGAAAATAGCTATCTATGGTGGAAGTTTTAATCCAATGCATATAGGACATGAAAAAATAGTTGACTATGTCTTAAAGAATTTAGATATGGATAAGATAATAATAATTCCTGTTGGTATTCCCTCACATAGAGAAAATAATTTAGAGCAGTCTGATACTAGATTAAAAATATGTAAAGAAATTTTTAAAAACAATAAAAAAGTTGAAGTTTCAGATATTGAAATAAAAAGTGAAGGAAAATCTTATACTTATGATACCCTTTTAAAATTGATTAAAATCTATGGTAAAGATAATGAATTTTTTGAAATCATAGGAGAAGACTCATTAAAAAATCTAAAAACTTGGAGAAATTATAAGGAGTTATTAAATTTATGTAAGTTTATTGTTTTTAGAAGAAAAGATGATAAGAAGATTGAGATTGATAATGAATTTTTAAATAATAAAAATATTATAATTTTAGAGAATGAATACTATGATATTTCTTCAACTGAAATTAGAAATAAAGTAAAGAACAAAGAAGATATTTCAGGACTTGTAAATAAGAAAGTTAAAAAATTAATTGAAAAAGAATATATAGATTAAATAAAATGGTGCTTTTTTTGAACTGCACCATTTTTTAATTAAAATTATTTTTTTACTCTTTCAACATATTCATTTGTTCTTGTATCTATTTTAATCCATTCACCTTGTTCAACAAATAGAGGAACTTGAACTTCAAATCCTGTATTTATTCTTGCAGGTTTCATAACTTTTCCAGAAGTATCTCCTCTTAATCCTGGTTCAGTATATGTTACTTCTCTTTCAACAAAAGTAGGTAATTCAACTGCAACAGCTGTTGATTCATAATAAACAACATCTAATGGCATTTCTTCTTCAAGATAGTTTAAAGCATCTCCTAAATCTTCACCTTTTAATTCTATTTCTTCCCAAGTTTCTGGATTAGAGAATATATAAGAATCTCCATTTTGGTAAGAATAAATTGCTTTTACCTTATCTAATTTGATATCATCCATTTTATCATCTGCTTTATAAACAGCATCTGATATATTTCCTGAAATTAAGTTTTTCATTTTAAACTTAACTACTGCAGCATTTCTTCCTGATTTATTATATTCAGCCTTTAATACTACAAATGGGTCATTTCCGATTTTTATTGTACTCCCTGCTCTTAATTCTTGTGCAATTTTCATTAATTTTTTCCTCCTATATTTTCTATAAATTTTATTAATTTTTCCATTAAATTACAATTTTCTCTTAAATAATTAGTATAGTTTTTATTGTGTCTTTCTATTTCTTTAAAGTTTTTAAAAAAATAAGAAAAATTATCTCTATTTATATTGTAATTAATAAAAATTTCCTTTAACCCTTTATTATTAGGACAGTATTTTTCTAAAAAACTTTCTAGCTTTTTTATATGTGTATTTTCATCTTGAGGATAGATATGCCATAAGAAAGGTTTCCCTAAAAGCAAGGCTCTAACAAAGCTATCTTCACCTCTAACAAAATTAAAATCACATAGTGCTAAAAGTTCCTCATACTTATCATAAGTAAAAAATGGTAACTTCACGATTTTTATTTTATCATAATTATTGTTATTATCAAAATATTTTATGAAATTTTTTTGAGTTTTTTCACTTAATATTAATAAGAGAATTTTTTTATCTATTTTTTTTAATTCTTCAATCAAAGAATCAAAATTTTTCTCATAAGAGAACACTGAGCCTATTAAATCATATTTTTCATTAATTCCAAACTCTTTCAAATAATATTTTTTATTTTCTTCTACTTTTTTCTTTCTTTCTAAAAACTCATTATCTAAAAGTACTCCTCCACTCTTTTTAGAAAGTCCTGGAATAAAAAAATACTTTTTTAAATTTCCACCTAAAAATGATTCTTGAAGATGAAAATCATCTACCCAATCTTCAGCTGAAAAATATTCTAAATTAATAATAAGTTTTGAGCTTTTTAATGCTTTATCCATATATTCTTTTGGAATTTCACATCCAAAAGTTTCTATTATTAAATCAGCAGAGTTTTCTATTTTAGAAATATCTTTATAGGCTATAATCTCTATATTATTTGATTTTTTTATAAGATTTATTTCCTCTGTTTGATTTATAATAAATCTTAATTTTTTACTTGGATAAATTCTTTTAAATTCTCTTGCTAATCTATAAGCTACTCCAACATCACCATAATTATCAATAACTTCACAGAATATGTCTATATTATTTATTTCCATTATTCTTGTCTTTCTTGTTTTACCCTTTTAGTTGTTGTATTTGTTTTATTTGTATTTTCAGTTACTTCTGTTGTATCAGTTGCTTCTACTTTATTATTTTTTATAGTTTGTTGCTCAACTACCTTTTTAGGAGTAGGCTTTTTTGCAGTTGTTTTTGCTTTTTCTTTTGTTTTATTATCTGCTACTTTTTTATCATCTTTTTTTACTTTTGTTTCTGTTGAAACTCCAGTTCCAACTGATACAGAACTTCTTCCTCCTCCTAAACCAATGCCTGTTCCAACTCCAAATGAAGTTGTACAAGCTGTAATTAATAGTATTGGTGCAACTAAATAAAGTATTTTCTTTTTCATAGTAATCCCCCTCTTAAATAATTAAATTATATCTTCTAAATTAACTTCTTTAACCTCCCCTAAGGCTAAATCATCTAATTTTAGTTTTCCAAAACTCACTCTTTTTAAATAACAAACTTTGTTATTCACTGCTTCCAACATTTTTTTTACTTGATGAAATTTTCCTTCTTTAATAGTCAAATAAATTTTATTATCAGATATTTTTTCAACCTTTGCAGGTTGAGTGATATAATTTCCTATATCAACTCCCTGCTCTAGTTTCAAGATATCTTCATCTAAAATATTATTTTCTATTTCAATATAATAAACTTTGTCTATATGATTTTTAGGAGATAGTAATCTATGATTTAGTTTTCCATCATTTGTAAAAAGAAGTAAACCTTCTGTATCTTTATCAAGTCTACCAACAGGAGCTAAATCTTTTCTTATCACCCATTCTGGTAGTAAGTCCATAACAGTATTTTCTTTAAAATCTTCTGTTGCAGTTATGTATCCAGCTTTTTTATTCATAATATAGTACCTGAATTCTTTATATTCTAGCCTTTCTCCATTGTATTCTATAATATCAGAATTTTCATCTATATTATCTTTGGCTGATATATCATTAGAACCATTAACAGTTATTTCATCATTTGAGATTAACTTTTTAACTTCTTTTCTACTTCCTATACCACATTCAACTAAGAATTTATCTAATCTCATTAATCTTCAATCCTTTTCCCATCTTTATACTCATAGTATTCTACAGCACCATCTTTATATACATATTTAGCTGCTCCCTGTAAAACTCCATTTACATAAGTAGTTTCTTCTAAATCTCCATTTGCAAAATAGTATATTGAACTTCCATTTTTTTGATTATTTTCACCATATATAAAAATTTCTCTATCACCATTTTTATATAATTTTTCAGCTTCTCCAACTCTTTTATTATTAACAAAGACAAATTTTATCTTATCCCCATTAGGTAAATTTTCAACTGCAGGTCCATTCATAGCACCATTTTGATGTGTAAATTCAATAGTTTTTCCATCTTCATATTCTATAATACCATTTTTTGTGTTTAAATAAGTATCATTATTTAAAACATCTTTAAAAGTAGTAACAGTCATAGTATCTAGATCATAAGATTTTAAATCATAAGAAGTAAAATCATCATTTGAAACTAATTCTTGACGAGTTGTTGCCTTATCACCATTAAAGAAGTTTTCTATAATTTTATTATCTTTAACTTCAACCACAACTTTTTTAGTTTCATCATCAATACTTTTATAATTATAGATTTTTTTTCCAGTTAATTTATCATAGATTCTCTTATAGAAAGGTCTAATATCAACTTTCGCATATCCTAATGATTCCAATGCTCCAAGTCTTTGTTCTTGCCAAACTTCTTGAGGGTCTCCACTTTCTTCTTTAACATCTTCCACTTTCTTATCAGTATTTTCAAAGTTAAAAGTAGTTTTAACTTTATCTATATCCTTACCTTTTTCATGACTTTGGTAGGCAGAATAAGAATAACTAATTGCAAAGGCAACTATAATTGAACCTATTAGGAAAAGAATAAACTTCTTTAAATCCTTATTCACCTTTATCCTCCTCTTTTTCAAGTACAGTTCCTAATGGTTTTACAGTTTCTCCAACTGCTTCTTTTTCTTCTTTTTTATTGAAAGCATTAAAAGTTAAATAAGCTAATCCTATTGAAATTATATATAGTAATATTTTAAAATAAGATACAGAAATATATTTGCTTGCTTCTCCACCAGGTAATTTTATATATAAAACTATATAAAAAATTACTAAGAAAGCTATATTTCCAAAAATAGAATATTTTAAAAGATTTTTATTTTTAGAGAAACTTGAATAAATTAAAAGTCCTGCTAAAGCTAAGAATAATATTCCAGAGAACATTAAAATAAATCTTGCATTTTTAGCTTCCTTGCTAAAATCAGCTAACTCACTTATACCTTTAAAAAATCCTATTGAATAATTCCCAAAAAATGGAACTTTTATTGTTATAACTCCTAGGAATAAAGTATTTAGTATAGACAATATTCCTCCTCCCATTCCAAAAAGATTTTCTTTTCCTTCTGGTACATTATTTACAAAATCATTAACTTTATTTGTCATTTCTTTTGCAGTTTCTTTTACACTTTCTTTATCTTTTAAACTAGTCATAGTAGATTTAAAATCAAAACTTTCTTTGACAGCTACATAAGTTGTAAATTCTCCATCTTTCAGTTCCTTAGAAATTTCTGTTATCTTTTTTGGTTCAGGTGCTTCGATATTAGCTTTTTTGAGTTCAGCCAATTTTGTTTTTATAACTCCTGCTGCTACATCTTGTATACTTTCTTCAGTTTCAGCTGTTGTTGTAATACCTTCAAAATCTGGGAAAGATATTAAAAATTTTCCGTTTTCTAATTGTTTAACTACTGCAATATAATTTGTTGTTGCCATACGACCCCTCCATTTTAAATTTTTTTATTATTACTATTATACCAATTCTTTTCAATTTTTGAAATATTATTTATACATTTTTTCTCCACTATTCATTATTTTTTTTCTGAGAGAAAAATCTTTTTTGCATTTTCCATCCATTTATCTTGTGAAATCATAGCTTTTCCTACTGCTACAAAATCTAATAAATTATTTTCTACAAGCCAACTAGCTTGACTTTCTTTTTTTATTTTACTTACTCCTATAACTGGAATTTTTACATGCTTCTTTATTTCAACTCCCATATATATTATCCAATCTAGTGGAAAATCCTTAGGAAAATTATTTATTTTTACCTGTCTTTTATATTCTGGATTAGGTACTCCACTTGAAACATGTAGTATATCTAATCCATAACTTTCTAAAATTTTAGCATTTTCTATACCATTTTCTAGCTCAGGTTCATTCCCTCCCATTCTATAACCAAGAATAAAATTATCATCAAATAAATACTTTGTATTCTCTATCAATTTTTTTGAAAAATAAAGTCTTTCTCCATATTTATCTTTTCTTTTATTCCAAAGTTTTGAATTTAATTGAGAAATTAAATAAGTATGTGCCCCATGAATTTCTATTCCATCAAAACCACATTTTTTAGCTCTAACAAAAGCTTCTTCAAAAAGTTTTAGAATTCTATCTAATTCTTCTTCTGGAACTTCTGAAATTTTCTCTTTAAAACCTGCATGGTGAATTTGTATCATACAAGGTACATCATATTTGTGAATTTCATTAGCAACCTTCGTAAGCCCTTCTATAAAACTATCATTCCAAATACCAATTTGATTTTCTCTTAATTTTCCATTTTCTTCAACTGCTGAAGCTTCAACAATTATAAGCCCTACACCACTTCTAGCTATCATTCCATACCATTCAATTAAAGCCTCTGTAACATAGCCATCATCTTCAACAAGAGAAAATCTTACCATAGGTGGAAGGACTATTCTATTTTTTATATGTATATTTTTTATTTTAAAATCTGTAAAAATATTAACTTTCTCCATAAACTTCCTTTTATATAAAATAGTATAATATTGCCCCTGCAACTCCTGATAAAATAATTAAAGTTATACTTCCTATTTTAAAGAATAAACCTCCAATTAATACTGAAGCAAATATTATATATGATTTATAATCTATGAAATTTTCTTTAACAAAAAGTGCTATTCCAGCTGCTAAAATTAAACCAACAATAGTTACTCTTAATGATTTAAAAATTCTTTGAACTACTGGTAATTTATTAAATCTTTTCAAAAATATTACTATAAGACTTACAATTATTATAGATGGTAGAACTACACTTGTAGTTGCAATAGTAGAGCCAAGAATTCCTCCTATTCTATATCCAACATGAGTTGCTAAATTTATAGAAATTGGACCAGGTGTAATTTGGGAAATAGCAACAATATCCACAAAGTCTTTATAATTTATCCATTTATTTACATCTACAACTTCATGTTGCATAAGAGGAAGTATTGCATAGCCTCCTCCAAAACTAAAAAGTCCCACTTTAAAAAATACATAAAATAATTTTAAATATATCATTTTTTATCATCTTCTCTTTTTTCCTTTAATATATAGAAAATATTTCCAAGTATCATAGTAGATATTATAATAACAATTGGAGAAACTCCAAAACGGTTAATCAAGACAGCTACAATAAGTGGTATTACAAAATTATATCTATTTATATTTGCAGACTTACCTATTCTATAAACAGAAATTAGTATAAGAGCTGTTACAGCAGGTTTTACTCCATTAAATATTGCTACAACTATTGGATGATTTCCATAAGCAAGCAAAACTTGACTTAAAAATAAAACTATAAAAAAAGATGGTAAAACTGCTCCTAGCATACCTGCAAACATACCTAAAAAACCTGCTATTTTATATCCTGTAATAAGTGATATATTAACAGCAAGTACTCCAGGAGTTGATTGAGCAATAGCCATACCATCTAAAAATTCTTCATGATCTAACCATTTCTTTTTATTAACAATTTCATCTTCTATTAGAGAAAGCATTGCATAGCCTCCTCCAATAGTAAATGCACCTATTTTAAAAAATAATATAAAAATCTCTATTATTCTATTCTTATTCATTTTTTCCCTTTTTTAATACTGAAATAACTTCTAATAAAATATCATAAGCTAATTCTGTTTTTGTTTTTTGATTAATTTCTACTGAAGTTTTATCTTTTTTTATAATTTTAATTGTATTACTATCTCTACCCATTGTAGAAGCATTATTTGCAACTATGATATCTAAATTTTTCTTTTCTAATTTTTTCAAAGCATTTTCTTTTATATCATTTGTTTCAGCTGCAAAACCAACCAATAATTGTTTATCTTTTTTCTTACCCATTTCTGCTAAAATATCTGGGTTTCTAACTAATTCTATAACCAAATCTGAATCTGATTTTTTTATCTTTTCTTTTTTATATTCTTTTGGTCTGTAATCAGCAACTGCTGCACAAGCTATAAAAATATTTGTATCTTCAAAAAATTCATTTACTCTTTCATACATTTCAAGAGCAGATTCCACAGAAATAAAATTTTTAAGTCCCTTTGGTATTTCTAAATTTGTAGGTCCACTAACTAAAGTTACTTCTGCACCTAAATCAGTTGCTGCTTGTGCAAGAGAATAGCCCATTTTACCACTTGAGTTATTTGATAAATATCTAATTGGGTCTATATTTTCTTTTGTTCTTCCACTTGTTATAAGAATTTTTTTACCTTTCAATACAGTATCACAATTTTCTATTTTTGAATAAATATTATATCTTTCTATTTTTTCAATAATATCTTCTGGTTCACTCATTCTACCCTTTGCAACATAATTACAGGCAAGTAAACCTTCCTCTGCTTCAATAAATCTATAACCATAAGATTTTAATTTATCTATATTTTCTTTAAGAATTGGATTTTCATACATATTTACATTCATTGCAAGAGCAAAAAATACTGGTTTTCTTACTGAAATAGCTGAAAGAATAGTTGTAAGCATATCATCTGCTATTCCATTTGCTATCTTACCAATTATGTTATATGTTGCAGGAGCAATTAAAACCATATCTGCCCAATCAGCAAGTGAAATATGTTCAACTTCATAATGAGGGTTGGTATCCCACATATCAACATATATTCTATTTCTTGAAAGAGTTTCTAGGGTTAAAGGTCCTATTATTTTTGTAGCATTCTCAGTCATTACAACTTTAACATTATAACCTTTCTTTTTAAGAAGGGATACAATACTTGCTGATTTAAATGCTGCAATACCTCCTGTAACCCCTAATAAAATATTCTTCATATCTTTCCCTTACCTTTTAAATTCTACATTCTTTATAATACTCATCTCTTTTTTGAATAAACTCTTCTATTTGAGGAGTTTTAAAACCATAAGATTTTAAAGATAGAAAATCAAAATTTGTTATATCATCCATATATTCTAAATATAACTCTGAAAATATAGTCATTAATTTTTTAGATTTAGAATAAATTTTTGATAATTTCTCTCCTTTATTAGCAAAAGTTACAATATCCCAATTAAATTTCCCATTTTTATAATCTAAAAATCTTTGTTTTGCATCATCAAAATTTTTAGTTTCTTTTGGAATATCACTAAAATCTTCTTCTTTAAGATTATTAACAAACAAGATATTTTTTTCACTAAGAATATTAAATACTTCTTGAAATTTCTTTTCAGAGTAAAAATATTTTAATTCTACTTTATATTTATATTGATTTTTTTCAGGATTTATTCTATATGAAACTAAAAGTTCTCTGTATTTTTTAGAACTTTCCATGTTCTGTTTTAGATTTCTTTCAAAAATTTCTAATTGCTTTCCACTTATTCGGCTATCTCTTTCTTGAGTAACAACTTCTATATCATATTTTAATTGTATAATCTCTTCTTCTTGTTTTTTTAATTTATTTTGTAAATTCTCAATTTGTTTTAAATATTTTTCTTCTTTTTCTTTAAAAAGGAAATCGCCTAAGCCCATTATACTCCCTCCCTGAAATTTATAATTTTCAATTGATTATAACATAAAATCAAAAATAAAACTATTTACTTTTTATAAAAAACTCTTTCTCTATACTTGTAAATTGGATATGCCCATTGTAATAAAAACACAGCAGAAAAAATTACTAATTTTAAAATTACATTATTTATATAGTATGCTGCACCAGTTGCTATTATAGATGAAATAGTTATTTTTATAGTTGTAAAAATAAGGTTTTTTAAATCTAATTTTACATAATTTTTTACGTATATAATTAATAATAAAAAGAAATTTGCTCCTGATGAAATTGATGTAGCTAATGCTAATCCTTTATGTTGAAAATTCTTTATAAATAAATAGTTTAAAACTATATTCATTATAATAGCTGTAATTGAAAACTTAGCTGGTCTTTTATTATCACCCATAGCATAGTATGCTTTACTTACTAATTGTACTCCTACATAGAAAAGAAGTCCCAACGAATAGTATAGCAAACATTCTGCTGTTATTTTTACAGCTTCTTCATTAAACTTTCCATAAGAAAATATAAGTCTTATAACATCTTTTGAAAAAAATGTCAATACAAATAAACTTGGTATTGTTAAAAAATTTAAAAAATTAAGTGCTGATATAAGACTTCTATTTGTACCTTCTTTATCATTGTTTGCTGCTGCTTTTGATATACTTGGAAAAAGTACATTTGATATAGTTACTCCAAATACTCCAACAGGAAGTAAATAAACTCTACTTGCATTTTCAAGTGCTGTTATTGAACCTGCTACTAAAAATGAGGCAAAAAATTGGTCTACTATTGTGTTAATTTGTCTTGCAAAAACACCTATAAGCATGGGAATTAACTTTATTCCTAAAAGTTTTAAGTAAACATCTTTAAAATCAATTTTTAAAGAATAGGTTTTTAATAGCTTTAAAAAAGGAAAAAATACTACTAAAAATTGTAATATTCCTCCTATTAAAACTCCATAAGCTAAAGCATCTATATCAAAGTATTTTGTTAACCACATAGCAGAAAATATTATTGATAGATTAAAAAATATTGAAGTTGAAGCTGGTATAGCAAAATATCCAAAATTATTTAAAATAGAACCCATCATACCAGATAAAGAAATAAATAAAAAATAGAAAGACATTATTTTTAAAAGTCTTGAAGCTACTATTTTTAATTCTTCACTAAATCCAACTACTATAAAATCAATAATATAACTAGAAAAAATTATCATCAATACACTGACTACAAAACTAAATAAAAAAGTGATATTCAAGACTGAAAATATATATTCCCTACTTCTTTCTTCACCTTCTTCTTTTTTCTTCTTATGATAAAGTGGTATAAAAGTATTACCTAATGCTCCTTCTCCTAAAAGTTGTCTAAAAAAGTTACTTATTTTAAACGCACTATAATAAGCATCAGTTAATACAGAAGCACCAAAAAAATAGGCTACCAGAGTTCCTCTAAAAAGTCCTAATACCCTACTTATCATTGTAATTATCATTGTATGTATAGATTTCTTTAACATTTTGTTATCTCTCCATTATCAATATTTACCTTAGCATCTTTATACAATTCTAAAATAGCTAAGAAAATATATATTAAATGCAATTTATTTTCAGCTTCCAAAAATAAATCATCTATAAGCCATTTTTTAAAATAAACTTTCATCAATATATTATCCATAACTTCTTTTATATCATACTGCTTCATTAGATTTAATTCCATCATTTCTGACATATCAACTGTATCAAAATATTTCTTGTACACTTCAAAAATGTCATCTGTTGTAAGTGAAGTTAAATCATAATCTTTAGCAATCTTTTTTATTACTCTCTTACTTTCTCCTCTTGAATAAGAGATATTAAATTCCTTTTCCAATTTAGCAACTTTTGGAATAACTTCCTTAAATATTTTATGTTCTTCAAGTCTTCTTCTAAGGTTAGTTTCCTTTTCTTTATCTTTATCTAAATTAAGAAGATTTAAAGTTTTAATTTCAATTAATTCTGAGGCTATTATAATAAAATCAGATTTTATTTCTATATTTTCCCTTTTTGATACCTTTAAAACTTCTAAATACTCATCTATTAATTGAGAAATATTTATATCAGAAATTTTCATTTTATTTTTTTCTATTAAGTTTAAAAGTAAGTCAAAAGGTCCCTCAAAATTATTGAGCTTCAGTACAACTTCTTCCATATTTCATCTCTCTTTTAAATAATTTCCATCTATCTACATCAGCTTGAATAGTTGCTTTTAATTCATCTACTGAAGAAAACTTCTTTTCTTTCCTCATAAATTTAACTATTTGTATGTATACTTTTTCTCCATATACTTCTCTATTAAAATCTAATATATGAGCTTCTAAGCTTATTTCTTGTTTTAAAGTCGGATTATAACCAACATTTACAACTCCATATAACACTTTTGAATTTTTATCTCCTACTTGTAAAAAAGCTCCATATATTCCAAAAGGAGGGTATAATCTATTATCCATTTTTATATTTGTTGTTGGAAAACCTAATTTTCTTGCTATTTTTTTACCATGTATGACTTCTCCAATAACTAGCATTGGGTGGTCTAAAAATTTTATTGCTCCTTCAAAATCTGAATTAGCTATTTTTTTTCTTATGGCTGATGAGCTTACTAACTCTCCATCTAGGGTAACAGGAGGTAATTCAGTTACTTTTATATTATGAACTTCTGCAAGATATTCTAAATCTTCTGCTTTTCCTACTCCACCTTTACCAAAAGAAAAATTAAAACCTATAAAAATTTCTTTTACTTTCAATTTATTTTTTAAAATTCTAACAAATTCTAAGGGAGTATATTCTAAAAAGTTTTTATCTACCTTTTGCATTATTACAACATCTACTCCTAGGGATTCAAGAAGATATAACTTTTCTTCATTTGTATTTATATAATCAAATTTTCTTTCTGGAAACAATACTTCCATAGGGTGATTTGCAAAAGTAAACACGACAGCTTGCTTCCCATTTTCTCTGGCTGCTTTTATAGTTTCATTTATAAGCTTTTTATGACCATAGTGTACTCCATCAAAATTTCCTATAGCTACATATGTATCATTAAAATCCATATCTGTTGTCAATATATCATTTACCACTATCATTATTTTTATTGCTCCTAACTATTCTTTTCTTCTTCTAAGAGAGAATTATATATTTCTTCTATTCTTCTAAAACGATTTCTTATCCCAGACTTAGATATATTTATCATATCTGCTAAACTTTGTAAAGAGTCTTCTGGATTATTTAATCTTAAAAAAGCTGCTTCTTCTAATACAGGGCTTAAACTATTAAGTCCAATTTTTTCACCTATATACTTTATCATTTTTATTTGATAATTTCCAGTGTTTAAAGTTTTTGTTTCATTAGCTACTTCCCAATTCATTTCCCTGATAGTTTTATTTTTTAAGTTTTTTATAATAGTTGTTTCTTCATATTCAAAAAAATGTTGAAGTGCATCCATTAAAACTAATATATCCATTATATCTTCTGAATTTCTTAAATATACTAAAATTTTATTTTTTTTATTTGTTTTAAATACTTTTTTCTTTTTAGAAAATAAAATATTATAAATTTTATCTGCTAATTCTTCATTATCTACAAAAAAATCTAAGGAATATTCTTTCTTAGGGTCTTTTATATAACCACAACTCAAAAAGAAACCTCTTATATATCCTCTAAATATTTCATCATTTTGAATTATATCAAGATATGAGAATTTAAAACTATTCAAAAATTCTTTTAAACCCTTTTGTTGATATAAAGTTATAGTATATACCTTATGTTCTGTAAATTTTTTTGTAATTGAATATTTTATACCAAACTTTAAAGAACTTGTAGCCTTAATTAAAGAATATACTCTTTTAGCTAAGATAGAATTTTCCATTTTTATTTCTATTCCATCTTTTACTAATATTGATTTATTTTCAAAAATAGATGATATTTCTGCTAAACATTCTAAATTTGTAGCAGGGATTTTTTTTGTGATTTCTTGCTTTACATTTGAACTATAAGACACAGAGTGACCCCCTTTATACTATTTTGCCTCTGCCCAATTTTTACCAATATTTATATTTATATTTAATTTTACATCTTCCAGTTGAACTGTATTCTTCATTATATCTGCTAAAATTTCTGAATATTTTTCAACAGAAGATTTTTCAACTTCAAATATTAATTCATCATGAACTTGTAAAAGTAAAGCTATGTCTTCCTTATCTTTTAAAACATTATAAACTTTTACCATAACTTTTTTCAACACTTCTGCTGCTGTACCTTGAATAACTGTATTTACAGCCATTCTTTCGGCTTGTGATTTTATAGTTTTATTTTTAGAATCAATACCACTTATATATCTTTTTCTTCCAAATAATGTTTTAACATAACCATGTTCTTCTCCAAATTCAATAACTTCTCTTTCAAAAGTTGTAACTCTTGGATATTGCTCAAAATATTTTTTTATATACTCAGAAGCATCTTTTACAGGTATTTTTAATTCTTTTGCTAGCCCAAAAGCTGTTTTTCCATAAATTATACTAAAATTAATTATTTTAGCTATTGTTCTTTGTTCTCTTGATACAGTTTCTGAATCAGCCAAATTAAAAATTCTTCTAGCTGTCAAATCATGCAAATCCTTTTCTTCTCTATATGCTTCTATAAGATTTTCATCTTTTGACATTGAAGTTAATACTCTCAATTCAACCTGTGAATAGTCAATACTCATCAAAACTTTTCCTTCACCTGCAATAAAACCTTCTCTTATTTTGATACCATCATCAGTTTTTACTGGTATATTTTGTAAATTAGGATCAGATGAAGAAAGTCTACCTGTTGCTGTTCCTATTTGATTAAAAGTTGTGTGTATTCTTGAATTTTCATCAATCAAAAGTGGCAAAGTATCCACATAAGTAGTTTTTAATTTGTTTAATTTTCTATAATCAAGAAGTAATCTAGCTATATTATAGCCATAACTTTCTAAGTCCTCTAAAACCATAACATCTGTTGAATAACCTGTTTTAGTTTTCTTTCCACTAGGTAAATTCATTTTAACAAATAATATATCCCCTAATTGTTTAGGTGAATTTATATTAAATTCTTCCCCTGCTTCTTCATAAATAGCCTTTTCAATTCTTAAAAGTTCTTTATCCAATTCCACAGAATAATTTTTAAAATATTGAACATCTATCTCTATCCCTTTTCTTTCCATAAGTGACAATACTGGAATTAAAGGCATCTCATTTTCCATTAAAACTTTATATAAATCTTCTTTTTTTAGTAAATAATTTAACTCATCATAAATAGCCAAAATACCTATACTAATATCTGAAAGATATTTTGAAAAATCTTGTGCTGTAATAAGCTCTACATTAACTTTTCCAAAAGTTGCCTTAAAATCTTTTGGCTCTAATTTTGAATATTCTGTAATAGCTATTATTGGGTCAATTTTAGTTTGAGAACTAATTAAATGATAAGCTATCATCATATCCATATACATAGATTTAAAATTAATGCCTAAATTCAATAAAGCTTTAAAATTATATGAAATAAATTTTATATCAAGTTGTGAAATAAAGTTGACTACTAAATTTTTATCTATATTTTTAGCAAGTAAACCTCCATGATTTAATGGAAAATAGAAATCTTTATCTTCTGTTGATATAATAATCCCTAATTCTTCATAATAAATAGAAGCTATTTTTTTATAGTTAGTTAAATACTCTCTTTCCTCATTTAAACTACTCTCACTATCTATAATTAAAACTTGTCTATTAGTAAGATTTAAATTAACTTCTTTTGTAAATTCAATTTCCTCATTTATTGTTTCTTCAACTACTTTTGTACTATCTTTCTTTTCTGCTATATTTTCAATTGAAAATAAAGTAGGATTTTGAGATTTTTCTTCCAAGCCTAATTTTTTTATAAACATTTTAAATTCTAAAGCCTTACATAGAGAATATAATCTTTCTCTATCCATTCCATATTGTAGTCCACTTTCTTCAACATTTATATCTAAATTAGTAAAAATTTTAGCAAGTTCCCTACTCATAAATGCAATATCTTTTTCATTTATAAGATTTTTTATAAGTGAAGGACCTATTCCATCTATATTTTTTAAATTATCAATATTTTCATAAATTTTTTCTAAACTATCATATTGTGAAAATATAGCTAATGCTTTCTTTTCTCCTATTTTAGTTACACCAGGTATCCCATCACTCTTATCTCCAATAAGTCCAAATAAGTCTGGAATCTTTTCAGGAACAACACCTAAATAATTTATAACATCATCTGAATTTTTTAGTGTTCCAAATTTTTCACCTTCTGTTCCTTTACCTAAAAGTGCAACTGTAATATTTTTTTCAACCAATTGAGATAAATCTTTATCCCCTGTTACAATTATAACTTCTATATCTTGTTTTGCTAATTTTTTTGCTAAACTTCCTAAAACATCATCTGCTTCATAACCTTCTATTTTATATCTATTAATATTAAAAGCATCTAGCACTTCTTCTATTCTTGGAATTTGTGTAATTAAATCTTCTGGTGCTGATTGTCTATTAGATTTATAGTCACTATATATTTCTGTTCTTTTTAATGATGACCTTTTCACATCAAAAGCAGCAGCCATATAGTCTGGTTTAAATTCATTTATTATACTTAACAATGTATTTATGAAACCATATACAGCTCCTGTTGGTTCATTTTTAGTTCTAAAATTCATATTTGCAAAATATGCTCTATACATTATTGCACTCACATCTAAAAGTACAGCTTTTTTCATAAAATTTCCCCTTATATTTTATTTTATTATTTGTTAATTATACCATATTTTTACTTTTAAAGAACAAACAAACAGGTGCTTTCCTGAAAAT
>ERZ772948.562-NODE-562-length-24240-cov-5.343477_pt1 | contig 24240 bp, 21 predicted proteins | sample MGYA00511945_ERZ772948 | MGnify/ENA primary metagenome ERZ772948 (study PRJEB29015, sample SAMEA2737927) | human oral metagenome | biome: human oral; feature: human-associated habitat; material: dental | place: China | collected 2141 ... | reverse complement strand
TTAAATATTTTTAAAGGTTTTAGAACCCTGTGACTTTAGTCGTGGGAGGTTCAGGCTAATTGACTATTTGCAGTTAATAAGCCCTTCAGCAAATTCAAGAAAGAGTCGTGAGCAGGAAATATCTGAAATTTCACGTTCACTAAAAATACTTGCAAAAGAGCTGAATATACCAATTGTGACACTTTCACAGTTATCCCGTGGAGTGGAGCAGAGAGTTGACAAAAGACCAATTTTATCAGATTTGCGGGAATCGGGAGCAATTGAGCAGGATGCGGATATGGTAATGTTTCTATATCGTGAAAGCTATTATAACAAAGATACTGCTACAGAAGTGAATAATGTGGATGTTCCAGATAAATATGTTAAAAAATCGCAGGACTTGCCAAAAACTGGAGAAAAACAGGAAATGGAAAAAGTTGAACTGATAATCGGAAAGCACAGAAGTGGACCGACTGGTACGATAGAATTGGGATTTTTTCCTAATTATCAGCAATTTGTAAATGTTGTGGATGATGAATTTGCACCGTCTGCAGAATAAATCAGATTTGCTTGAAAACTGTATTTATTTAAAATTTAATAAAACAAATGTTCTGAAGCAGGGGGTCTTGAACCCATGTTAAATAAAAAAATTAAGAAATCTAACTAAATAGAAAAGATAGGCAATTATAAAAAATAAAGGTGATAAAGATTAGATAACAGCAGTATTTATTATGATTACAAAGGGTCAATATCTTTTGTCAAGGAATTAAACAATAAAACTAAAAATTTAAAAATATTGCGGTTATTGAAATTTTTATATTTTTACAAATGGATATGAGAAGAAAAGAATTAAGGAGAAAAAATTAGAGAATGGAAATAAAAAAAAGAGTAGAATTATTAGCACCAGCTGGAAATATGGAAAAGTTAAAGACAGCCTTTCATTTTGGAGCTGATGCGTGTTTTGTTGGAGGAAGTGCATTTAATTTAAGGGGAATGTCTTCAAATTTTAAAAATAAGGAATTAAAGGAAGCTGTGGATTATGTTCATAGTTTAGGGAAAAAAATATATGTAACTTTAAATATCTTTGCACATAATACGGAAATTGAATATATGCCGAGATTCATAAAAAAACTGGATGAATTTGGCGTGGATGCAGTGATTGTCGCTGATCTGGGAGTTTTTCAGATGGTTAGGGAGCATGCTCCAAATATGAAGATTCATGTAAGTACGCAGGCGAACAATACAAACTGGATGAGTGTAAAAACTTGGAAGGATATGGGAGCAAAAAGAGTTATTCTGGCTAGGGAAATGTCACTTAAAGAAATTAAGACTATACGTGAAAAAGTGCCTGATGTGGAAATAGAAGTGTTTATTCACGGGGCAATGTGCATGGCATATTCTGGAAGATGCTTATTGAGCAACTATTTTACAAATCGTGATGCGAACCGTGGAATTTGTGCACAGGATTGCCGTTGGAACTATAAGGTTATTGCAGAGGGGCATGAGGAAACTGGAGCTCATGATATTGTGGAAAATGAAGAAGGAACATATATGTTTAATGCTAAGGACTTGTGTTCGATAGAGTTTATTGATAAAATAATTGAAACTGGAGTGGATTCGTTAAAAATTGAAGGAAGAATGAAGAGCATTTATTATAACTCGACTGTTGTAAAACAATATAAGAGAGCATTAGACAATTATTATTCTGGAAATTATAAATATGACCCTGATTGGCTGGCTGAACTTAAAACTATTAGTCATAGACAATATTCAAATGGGTTTTATTTAGGGCCTACTTCTGAAAAGGATCAAAATTATGAAACTGGGCTTTCTTATAGCCAAACTTATAGACTTGTTGCAAATGTGCTTGAAAAAGTTGATACAAATAAATACAAAATTCAAATAAGAAATAAAGTTTATGCAACTGAAACTTTGGAATTGGTTCGTCCAATTGGAGATGCAATTAAATTTAAAGTGGAAAACTTTTTCAATACAAAAAATGAAGAGTATCAAGAATATGTAAACCCAAATACAATCGCTATTATTGAAACAGATGTGGAAATGGGGCCAATGGATCTTATTAGAATAAAATTGCCTGAAGGGCAATCGGATAGCGATATGGATACATCAGAGTTTTAATTATATTAAATAAAAAATTAATTATAATTTTAACATAAAAAAAGCAATATGGATAAAAAGCATTGATTTTTAATCTTAAATAAATCTTTTGTTTATTGAAAATTGTTGAAAAAAAAAGATAAAATACTATACAAATCAAAAAAAATGAGTTATAATGACTTGTAAGATTATAAACCTTTACTTTGTATCGAAATTTTAAAATTAGTTTTTATAATAAATGAATATTTTAAAAGGTAGAAGATAATAAAGTGAGAAAAAATATTAGAACAGAAGTGGAGATAACTATGAGAGAGAAAATATTAGTAATTGAAGATGATCCTAAAATTTCAAGACTTCTTGAAATTGAATTAAAATTTGAAGGATTTGATGTATTTTTTGCATACGATGGTAAAGAAGGGCTTAATATGGCTAAATATGGTTCGTATGACATTATCCTTCTGGATGTAATGCTTCCTAAAATGAGTGGAATGGAAGTTTGCAAAAGAATAAGGGAAACTTCGCAAGTGCCTATTATTATGCTTACAGCTAAGGATGAAATTAGTGATAAGGTAGTTGGATTTGATTATGGGGCAGATGACTATATGACAAAACCATTTTCAAATGAAGAATTGCTTGCTAGAATAAAAGCGCTTCTTAGAAGAACTAAAAAATCTGTTGTTCACAAGGGAATATTTGAATTTGAAGATTTAACAATAAACTATTCTACTTATGAAGTATTTAGAGATTATGGAAAAACTCTTATTCAACTTTCAAAAAGAGAATTTGAATTGCTTGACTTTTTAGTATTAAATAAAGGAATTGTTTTATCTAGAGATAAAATTTTAGAAGAAGTTTGGGGATTTGACTATATTGGAAACGATAATATCCTTGATTTGTATATTAAATATTTAAGAGATAAAATTGACAAGCCTTATGAAAGAAAATTCATTCAAACTGTAAGAGGAATTGGATTTATTTTTAAATAAGGAGTAAAAAATGAAAAATTTGAAATTAGAAGATCGTATTTCGGCAAATTACGCTCTTCTATTTTTGGTATTAATATTAGTTTCCAATATTATTTTAGTTTATTCGTTGCAAAAGCAGTCAAATAAAGTACTGGAAGTTTCGGCTAGTGACAAATTGAAGGAAATAAACAGTTTTTTGGATAAGGTTGGAATTTTTTCAGATAAGACAAATGTGCTTACGCTTGATTTTAATCCTGAAGTTGTGGAAGGAAAGAAGGTAATTCACGTAAAGCCATTTAATCCAGGAGAAGACAATTATTTGTATGTTTTGGAAATAAAGCAAAATAAGGATTCGGTAATACCGATTAATACAATTGGAGATACAGATACTGAAGAGGCTTCGATGACTAATGAAAGCATGGTTGAGCTGCTTGAAAGTTATAATTTTAAAGATAATGTTTCAAGTGGGAAGACAATAAATATTGAAAAAAATAAATATTTTGTATTTAAAGTTAGCCGTGTAATAAAAAATTATAAATTTAATATTTATACTTTAAAGAATATTACAAATGAAAACAAAATTTATAAAAGACTGGAATATCTTGTTATTTTATTTACAATAATTGGAGTTGTCATAACAATCATTGTTTCAAAAATAATGAGCCGAAGAATCTTAAAACCAATTAATAATGTAATAAAAACTGCTAAAAGCATTTCAACAGATGACTTGAGCAAGAGAATAGAAATACCAAAAGAGGAAGATGAATTGCAAAATCTGACACTTATTATAAATGAGATGTTAGACAGGCTGGAAACGTCATTTGAAAATCAGAAAAAATTTGTATCAGATGCTTCGCATGAATTGCGGACACCGCTTGCTATAATAAAAGGTTATGCGGAAATTATACGTAAGCGTGGAACTACAGATATTGATATATTTGTAGAGTCAATTGATTCAATAATCAGTGAAACTGATAATATGCGTAATTTAATACAGAAATTGCTGTTTTTGGCTAAAGGTGAAATTACAAAAATTAATACAAAATTTGTAGATATTGATGCAAATGAAATGGTACATCAAATTCATTCTGATACAGTAGTTTCTACCAAAACTCATAAATTCCATCTGGAAATGGGGGAAGACTATAAAATTAAAGGTGATGAAACACTACTGCAGCAGGCAATTAGAGCCTTAATTGAAAATGCTGCAAAATATTCAGAGCCAAATACAAATATTTATATAAAATCTTTCATAAAAGATGGATTTGGACGAATTTCAATTCGAGATGAGGGAGTTGGAATTTCTGATGAGGATGCAAAGAGAATTTTTGACAGATTTTACAGAGTGGATTTGTCGAGAACAAAGGCAACGGGTGGAACTGGACTTGGACTTGCGATAGTTAAACGAATTGTAGAAATTCATAATGGAAAAATCGAAGTTGATTCTAAAATGAATGAAGGAACAGAAATTTCAATCGTTTTACCTATTGGAGATGCGGTTGTAAATTCACAGGAAGAAATTAATAAAAATATAAATAAAGAAAAAATCGAAAAGAAAAAAAGTGTTTTTGGATTTTTAAAAAAGAAAAATAAGAAAAGTAAGAAAAAATAAAATTATAATTTATTTGTTCAGTAATAAATTTTACTAGATAAAAATTAGCAAATTTATTTTTAAATTTAAAAAATAAAAAATAGAGAGGGAAAATAATGGCTAGAAAATATTTTGGAACTGATGGAATGAGAGGAGAAGCTAATAAGGACTTGACAATTGATTTAGTTACAAGTTTGGGGCTTGCTCTTGGGTATTATTTAAAAAAACATAGAAAAAAAGCTGGAAAGCCAAAAGTTATTCTTGGAACAGATACAAGAATTTCAGGGTATATGATTCGTTCAGCACTTACAGCGGGATTAAATTCTATGGGTGTAAATATTGACTTTGTTGGAGTGCTTCCTACTCCTGGAGTTTGTTACTTGACTAGGAAATTAAAGGCTGATGCGGGAATTATGATTTCAGCTTCACATAATCCTGTAAAGGACAATGGAATAAAAATATTTAGTCAAAATGGTTATAAATTGCCTGATGCAGTTGAGGAAAAATTGGAAGAGTTGATGGGTAAAAAGGATGAACTTCTTGAAAAACATCAAGTTGCAGGAGATGACCTTGGAACATTTAAATATGTGGAAGATGATATGAAAATCTATTTAGATTATTTAACTTCTACAGTAAAAACTAATTTTTCAAAATTAAGAATTGTAATTGACACTGCAAACGGTGCGGCATATAGAGTGGCTTCAAAAGTATTTCAAAATCTAGGTGCAGATGTTATTGTAATTAATAATATTCCAAATGGAAAAAACATCAATGTAAATTGTGGATCAACACATCCAGAACTGCTTCAGGAAGTAGTTAAAGTTTACAAGGCTGATTTGGGACTTGCCTACGATGGAGATGCCGACAGATTAATCGCTGTTGACAATACAGGAGCAATTATAAACGGAGATCTGATTATTGCAATTATCGCAGAATATATGCAAAGCAGAGGACTTTTAAACGATAATAAAGTTGTAACTACAGTTCTAAGTAATATGGGATTTGAAAAATATCTGGATGAAAAGGGAATTGGATTAATTCGTGCAAATGTTGGAGATAGATATGTTCTTGAAAAAATGAAGGAATATGGATTAAATATTGGTGGAGAACAGTCTGGGCATATTTTAATGCTTGACTACAATACAACTGGAGACGGAGTATTGTCATCAATTCAGCTAGTTGCGGCTATTTTAGAAAGCGGAAAAACTTTGCATGAACTTGTAAAAGATATTAAATTGTGGCCACAAGATTCTAAAAATATTACAGTTGCAAAGGAGAAAAAGGCAACTTGGGAAACAAATAAGGAATTAATTGACTTTATCAAGGCAAAAGAGAAAGAAATCGCTGGAAAGGGAAGAATCCTTGTAAGAGCTTCTGGAACAGAATCTTTAATAAGAGTAATGGTTGAGGCTGAAAGTCAAGAAACTGTGGATAAATATGTGGAAGAGCTGAGTAAAAAAGTGGAAGAAATTCTTTGTTAATGAAAGATAAAAAAGAAAAAAGAATAAAAAATAATTATGAAACTGGGATTTTTTTCCCAGTTTTTCCCAGTTTTTTTTGGTATGTAAAAAAAGACTATTTCAATACGAAATAGTCTAATTTTTTAAACCGCTTTGAGTTTTATAGTTATATTTATCTCATTATAATTTAAATAATAAATCAGTATATGTTGGGAATTTCCATAAGTCTTTATCAATAATTTTTTCCAAATTATCGCAAGGAACTCTCAATGCTTCAAGTCCTGATACTAACTTTTCTTTTGCTAAATCAGTTTGTTTAGGTAAATCTTCTTCGTTTGAAACTCTTGCAATTTCTTTTTCAAGTGATTTTGTTTCTTTTCTCAATGCTGTCACATTTGATAAAACATCTTTTAGCAATTCTTCCTGTTCTTTTATGAAGGCTTTTCCGTATTTTGAATTTTTTTCAATGTGGTCTGCCAATAAGTTTGCAAATTTTAGAGCTGATGGCAAGATGTTTTTGTTTACGATATCAATTAATGTTCTTGATTCAATGCTAATTTGTTTTACATATCTTTCAGCATAAGCATTGTATCTTGCTAATGATTCCTGTTCTGACAGCATTCCGATTCCATCTACTAATTCCAAAATTTCTGGCTCAACCATTTTTCTAAGTGCTGTGTTTGCAGAAACTTCATTTGTAAGTCCTCTTCTTTTTGCTTCTTTAACCCATTCTTCGCTATATCCATTACCGTTGAAAATAATTCTGTGGTGTTTTTTGTAAGCATTTGCGATGATTTCATTTATTACTTTTGGTAAAGTTTTTTCAGTCGCTTTTTCCAATTTGTCGGCATATTCAGATAATACTTTTCCAACTGCTGCATTGATTACTGCTGCTGTTGTTGCTGGAGTTGAACTTGAACCTGGCATTCTAAATTCAAATTTGTTTCCTGTGAATGCAAAAGGTGAAGTTCTGTTTCTATCTCCTGCATCCATACTGAATGTTGGAAGTACATCAACTGACAAGTTTACTTCTGAAGCTTCTGACACAGGTGCATCTTTTTTGTTTGCAATGTTGTCTAGAATTGTTGTCAATTCTTCACCTAGGAAGATTGAAATAATTGCTGGCGGTGCTTCATGCCCTCCAAGTCTATGGTCGTTTGTAGCAGTTGCAGTTGAATATCTCAACATTGGATAATATCTGTCAACAGCTTCAATTACTGCAGATGCAAAGATTAAGAAATTTGTATTTGTTTTAGGGTCTTTTCCTGGACTGAATAAATTATCCCCATCATCAGTTCCAAGTGACCAGTTGTTATGTTTTCCTGAACCGTTTACCCCATCAAAAGGTTTTTCGTGAAGTAATGCAACTAATCCGTGTTTTAGTGCAGTTTTTTCAATTGTTTCCATTATAATTTGGTTTTGGTCTGAAGCCAAGTTTGCAACTGAGAATAATGGTGCAACTTCAAATTGGTTTGGTGCAACTTCATTATGTCTAGTTTTTGATGGAATTCCTAATTTCCATAATTCAACATCGACATCACTCATAAAGTTAATAACTTTATCTTTAATTTTTCCAAAGTAGTGGTCGTTCAATTCTTGACCTTTTGGTGCTGGAGCTCCAAATAATGTTCTTCCTGTAAGAAGTAAATCATCTCTTGCTTCAAACAATTCTTTTTTAACCAAGAAATATTCCTGTTCAACTCCAAGTGTGTTAAATACATGTTTTGAAGTTGTATTTCCCAATGCTCTTAATACTCTTAGCGATTGTTCGCTTATATATTTCATTGTTCTAAGTAAAGGAACTTTTTTATCCAATGCTTCTCCTGTAAATGAAATAAATGCAGTTGGAATATATAATGTAACTCCATTTTTATTTTTTCTTATAAATGGATATGAACTTGTATCCCAAATTGTGTATCCTCTTGCTTCAAATGTGCTACGAAGTCCTCCATTTGGAAATGATGAAGCATCAGGCTCACCTTTTATCAAATTGCTTCCTGAAAATTTGTAAATTAATTCTTCACTTTCAGTTGGTTCCAAGAATGAATCGTGTTTTTCAGCTGTTAAATCTGTTAGCGGTTGAAACCAGTGGCAGTAGTGAGTTGCTCCTCTTTTAGTTGCCCAGTCTTTTATTGCATTTGCAATTACTTCTGCTGCTTCTTTTGATAATTCTGTTTTTCCTAATTGCGATGCTTTAAATTCTTTGAAAACTTCTTTAGAAACTCTTTTTTTAAGGTTGCTGTCTCTAAAGACATTTTCTCCAAAACTTTTCATAGCATTTTCCATAAATTTACCTCTTTCCTATTTCCTAATTTTCTAAATTTTACATTTTTTAAAGATTGAAAATGTGGTAATAAACTACACTTTTTCAAAACTCTTCCAAAACTTTTCATAGGCTTATTATACAATGTGCAAAATTATAAGTCAAATAAAAATTTTGATAATATTATATTTTAAAAAATCTTTTTAAGTTTAGTGTTTATCGTGTTTTTATCCATTTTTTTTAAACGGATATTTTGGTTATCAAATTTTTTTTTATGTTTGCAAAATGATTTTGTGAAATGTATAATTGGTTCATAGTATATAATAAGGTTAAAATATTTTGTTAATATTACTTATATTTCTTATATTAATATATATTTCTTAACTAATATATTGATATATTAATATTCAATTATTAAATTACTTAATATAATAAAATATTTTATGAGAAAATCTAAAACATTGGAGGTACAGACTTTGGATAATAACATTCAAAATGTAAAATCACAAAAATATGAGCTTTCTAAAAATTCACTTTATGAGCCGTATTTTGAAAAAGACAACTGCGGTATGGGATTTATCGCAAATATTGACAATAAAAAAACTAATCAAGTTGTAAAAGGTGGAATAAGAATTTTAGCTGGATTGGAACACCGTGGAGCTGAAGGATATGACAGTGAAACTGGAGATGGAGCTGGACTTTTATTTGAAGTGCCACACAAATTTTTTGCAGAAATAGTTCCAAATCTTCCAGAATTTGGAGATTACGGAGTTGCTAACATATTTTTCCCAACTGTAAAAGAAGAATTTGAAAAAATAAAGGAAATTGTCGAAGAAACTGTAAAAAATTCAAAAGATGAAATCCTAACTTGGAGAGAAGTTCCTATAAAAAAAGATGCCGTTGGAGTTCAAGCACAATCTACAATGCCATCTGTCTGGCAACTTTTCATAAAAAGAGTAAATTCATCAAAAGAAGATTTTGAAAAAAATCTTTATATTTTGAGAAGAAAAATTGAAAATGCCGTAAAAAAAGCAAACTGCGACACTGAAGATAAATTTTACATAACAAAATTATCTTCAAAATCAATAGTTTATAAAGGTCTAGTAAAACCTGATCAAATCGAGAACTTCTATATCGACTTGCAATCAGACAAACTTGTAAGTTCTTATTGCCTAGTTCACCAAAGATTTAGTACAAACACTTTCCCATCTTGGAAACTTGCTCACCCATTCAGATTTTTAGCACATAATGGTGAAATTAATACTGTTAAAGGGAATGTAAACTGGATGAAAGCTAGAGAAATTGCATTAGCGTCTCCGAATTACGAAGATATTAAAGAATTATTCCCAATAAATGATGAAGAATGGTCAGATTCAGCTAATCTTGATGCAGTGATTGAGTTGCTTGTATTTTCTGGAAAAACTTTGATGGAAGCGATTTCAATTTTAGTTCCTGCGGCTTGGGAAAAGGATCATACTAAATCTGAAGATCTAAAAGCATTTTATGACTATTATTCAGGATTAATGGAAGCTTGGGATGGACCTGCAGCTATGATTATGACTGATTCCAGATATTTGGTTGCAAAACTTGATAGAAATGGACTTAGACCTCTTAGATATATTTTGACTGATGATAATCAAATGCTTGTCGGTTCTGAAGTTGGAACTTTACCAATAAAACCTGAAAATATTGTTCAAAGTGGAAGAGTTAAACCTGGAAAAGTTTTTGTAATTGATCTGGAAAAGAAAAAATTGTATAGCGATGATGAAGTTACTGAAAAAGTCTTGAACGGAACAGACTTCAAAAAATTAATTAAAGATAAGAAAAATGTAAATGATTTAATGAAAGAAGCTAATTTTGATTACAACAAAACTAGCGATTTAGATGACATTTACAACAAATTAAAATTATTTAGCTATTCAAGGGAAGATTTACACATCTTGATTTCAAGAATGGCTATAACTGGACAAGAACCACTTGGTTCAATGGGAAATGACGCAGCACTTGCTATTTTTGCCGAAAAGCCAAAATTGCTTTACAGCTACTTTAAACAATTGTTTGCACAAGTAACAAATCCTCCAATTGATCCAATTAGAGAAAATTTCGTTATGTCGCTTAGAACACAGCTTTACAGAAAAGCAAATATTTTAGAAGAAATTCCTGAAGCTGGAGAAACTGTAGTTTTGGATTCTCCAATTATGGACAACAAAACTATGGAATTTTTGAAAAATTATGAAAGAAATGGGAAAAAACCTGCTGTTTTAGATATAACTTTCAAACCAACTGAAAACTTGGAAGAAAGACTGGATAAAATATTTAAGCTTGCTGAAGATGCAATTGATAGCGGAGTAAAATCTATTATTTTATCTGACAGAAATGCAGATACTGAAAATGTGGCAATTCCAGCTTTACTTGCTGTTGCTGGACTTCATCACTATTTAATTAGAAATAAAAAAAGAAATGAAATTGATATTTTAGTGGAAACTGGGGAAGCTAGAGAAATTATGCATTTTGCATTGCTGATCGGATACGGTGCAACTGCAATAAACCCTTATTTGGCACTTGATTCAATTGAATATATGGTAAAAAATAAACTTTACTTGAATGCTGATGAATCTGAAATAAAAGATTTGCAATACAACTATTTGAAAGCTCAGAAAAAATCAATTTTGAAAACTATGTCAAAAATGGGAATTTCAACTGTTGACAGTTATAGAGGAGCACAAATTTTTGAAGCTGTTGGATTATCAACTGAATTAGTTAAAAAATATTTCACAGGAACTGTTTCTAGAATCGAAGGACTTACAATTAAAACATTGGAAGATGAAGTTCTAAATAATTTTGACGATGCAATTGATTCAATTAATCTTGGTGATGAAACACTTTATGTGGATGGAGAATATTCTTGGATGAAGGAAGGAACAAATAGAATCTTGACTCCTGATGCGATTGCAAAAGTTCAAGATGCAGCAAATAGAGATGATTATAACACTTATAAGGAATTTGCAAAAATTGTAAACGACCAAAGTCAGCATTTGCTTACAATAAGAGGAATGCTAAAATTCCATTCTGATAGAAAACCTATTTCAATTGATGAAGTTGAACCTGTTGAAGCAATTATGAGAAGATTTGTTACTGGAGCTATGTCATTCGGTTCAATTTCAAAAGAAGCTCACGAAGCGATTGCAAGAGCATTAAATACGATTGGTGGTCGTTCTAATTCTGGAGAAGGTGGAGAAAATCCTGAAAGATTTTTAGACAACAGAAGAAGTGCTACAAAGCAAATTGCATCTGGAAGATTTGGAGTTACAACCGATTACTTGGTAAATGCCGATGAGTTACAAATTAAGATGGCTCAAGGGGCAAAACCTGGAGAAGGTGGACAATTACCTGGATTTAAAGTAAATAAAGAAATTGGTGCTACTCGTCATACAACGCCTGGAATTAGCTTGATTTCACCACCACCACACCACGATATTTATTCAATCGAAGATTTGGCACAATTAATTTTTGACTTGAAAAATGTAAATGAAAAAGCTAGAATTAGTGTTAAATTGGTGTCTGAAGCTGGAGTTGGAGTCGTTGCTTCTGGAGTTGCTAAGGCAAAATCTGAAATGATCTTAATTTCTGGACATGACGGAGGAACTGGAGCATCACCACTATCTTCAATTAAACATGCTGGATTACCTTGGGAATTAGGACTTTCTGAAGCTCACCAAATTTTAAAAGAACATAAATTGAGAAGCAGAGTTACTCTTCAAGTTGATGGAAAATTAAAAACAGGTAGAGATTTAGTAATTGGAGCGATTTTAGGAGCTGAAGAATTTGGATTTGCAACAATGCCGCTTGTAATTTTAGGATGTATTATGATGAGAAAATGTCATACAAATATGTGTCCAGTTGGAGTTGCAACTCAATCTGAAGAACTTCGTAAGAAATTTACTGGACAATATGAAAATATTATCAGATACTTTAGATTTATCTCACAAGAAGCAAGAGAAATTATGGCTGAACTTGGAGTTACAAAACTTGATGAATTAATTGGAAAAGCTGATGAATTCTTGGAAGTTTCTAAAACTTCAAAATTAGAAAAAGTTAAAAATGTAGACTTAGGAAAAATTCTTTACACTAACAAGAATAGCGACAGTCCAAATGTAAAAACTCAAAATCAAGACTTCAAAATGGAAAATATCATCGATAGAAAATTAATTAAACTTGCTAAAGCTACTTTTGAAAGCGATAAAAATAATGTTCAAAAAACTGTAATTAATGAAAAAATTGAAAACTTTGATAGAAGTTTTGGAGCGATGTTAAGTGGAGAAGTTGCTAGAACATTTGGTGGATATAAACTTGAAGATGATACAATTACACTAAACTTGGAAGGAATCGGTGGACAAAGTTTTGGTGTGTTTGGAGCAAAAGGAATTACATATAATTTGACTGGACAATCAAACGATTATATTGGAAAAGGATTATTCGGTGCAAAAATTATTATTAAAAAACCTGAAGTTTCTAAATACGAAGCAGATGAAAATATAATTGGAGGAAATGCCATTTTATACGGTGCAATCAGAGGAGAAGCTTATTTAAACGGAGTTGTTGGAGAAAGATTCTGTGTTAGAAACTCTGGAGCAATTGCTGTTGTAGAAGGTGTTGGAGATCACGGTTGTGAATACATGACTGGTGGACGTGCTATTGTTTTAGGAGAAACTGGGAAAAACTTTGCCGCTGGTATGAGCGGTGGAATTGCTTATGTTTATGATAAAAACAACACTTTTGAGAAAAATTTGAATAAAGAAATGGTCGATTTTGACGAACTTAACGAAGTTTATGAAAATGAAATAAAAACTTATGTGAAAAAACACTTTAATTATACAGGAAGTGCCATTGCAAAGGAAATTTTAAACAATTGGGAAGCTGAAAAACAAAACTTTAAAGTTGTTATTGCACCTGAATTTAAAGAAATATTTGAGAGAGGTGAGGCTTAGAAATGGGAAAACTAGGTGGATTTTTAGAAATTGAAAGAGAAGAAAAAAAAATTAGGGAAATTTCTGACAGAATTAAAGATTTTAATGAAATTGATGTCCCTTTAAACGATGAATATATAAAAACACAAGCGGCTAGATGTATGGACTGCGGAGTACCTTTTTGCCACTGGGCCTGTCCTGTCGACAACCACTGTCCTGAATGGCAAGATTTAGTTTATAACGGTGAATGGAAAAAGGCTTTGGACTTGCTTTTGTCAACAAATCCATTTCCTGAATTTACTGGGCGAATTTGTCCAGCACTTTGTGAAGGAAGCTGTACTTTAGGAAAAAATGATAAACCTGTAACTACTAAAAATATTGAACTTGCTCTTATTGAAAAAGGTTGGGAAAATGGATGGGTAAAACCAAAAACTCCTAAAAAGAGATTTGATAAAAAAATTGCAGTAATTGGAAGTGGACCATCTGGACTTGCTGCTGCTCAAACTTTAAATAGATACGGTTATAATGTAACAGTTTATGAAAGAGATGAAAAACCAGGTGGACTTCTTGCTTTAGGAATTCCTGATTTCAAATTGGATAAAAAAATCATCGATAGAAGAGTTAAATTAATGGAAGATGAAGGTGTTAAATTTATTTACAATGTTGAAGCTGGAAAAGATATTTCTACTGAAGAATTAGAAAGCAAATATGATATTATTGTTATGGCTTGTGGTTCTAAACAAGGTAGGGATTTAAAAATAAAAGGAAGAGAAGCTAAAGGTGTTCATTTGGCTATGGAATTCTTAACTCAACAAAATAGAAAAGTTAGCAATGTTCCTTTATATGACGAAGAAATCAATGTAAAAGGTAAACATGTGCTTGTAATTGGTGGAGGAGATACTGGTTCTGACTGTGTTGGGACTTCTGTAAGACAAGGTGCTGCGAGTGTTAAACAAATTGAAATTATGGACAGACCATCTGAAATAAGAACAGAAAAGAATCCTTGGCCGCAATATCCATTTATTTTAAAAACTTCTACTTCTCACAAGGAAGCAACTAACATTTATGGTGAAGACCCAAGAGAATGGAATATTACTACAAAAGAATTTATTAAAGATGAAAATGGTAAATTAACAGGTGTAAAAATTGCTAAAGTTGAAAGTTTTAAAGATGAAAATGGTAGATTAGGATTTAAAGAAATCGAAGGTTCTGAAGAAATTATAAAAGTTGATTTTGTATTTTTAGCAATCGGATTCTTGCATCCTTACTTTGAAGGATTAATTGAAAATTCAAAAGTTCAAATTGATGGAAGAGGAAATGTTAGTGCAAATGTAATCGACCACCATACTTCTCAAGAAAAATATTTCGCTGCAGGAGATGTAAGACGAGGGCAATCATTAGTAGTTTGGGCTATTAGTGAAGGTAGAAATGCTGCTAAGGCTATTCATGAACATTTGAGAAAAAATAAAAACTAATATTATTAGCCTGAATAATAGAATTTAAATTTAATATAATAATAAAAAAAGGACTGTTTTATAAAAACAATTTTGTAAAGCAGTCTTTTCTTAATTTTATAAAAAAATCGTAAATTAATCTTTTTTTCTTAAACTTACCTCATTTACGAATTTTTTAAATAGTTTTTGTGCCAGTTCATCATTAATAGCCATCATTTCTGGATGCCATTGAACTCCAATGATAAAAGTTTCATTTGAAATATTTTCAATTGCCTCGATTACATCATCTGTACTTTTTGCTATTACAGAAAATCCAGGTGCCAGCTGATTTATCGTTTGATGATGGTAACTATTTATAAATCCAATCCCTTCAGGATAAATGTCGCTTAAAAAGCAGTTTGTCGCTACGGAAATAGAATGGGTTGGAGTATGAGCCCTAGCCTTCTGGAAATGCTTTATTTTAACATTTTCATCATAGGAAAGATCCTGATAAAGCGATCCGCCACATTCGACATTAATTATCTGCATTCCACGGCAAATTCCGAAGATTGGCTTTTTATAGGTAATTGCATAACGGATAAGAAGTGAGTCAAATTTATCACGCTCAGGAAATATTTCTCCCAGCTTTTCTTTTGGTTCTTCCCCATAAAGAAGCGGAAAAACATCATTTCCTCCAGTTAAAATTATTCCATCCACACTTTTTACAAATTCCTCAATGATGTCTTCGTGCTCATTCAAAGGTAGAATATGTGGCACTCCACCAGCATTTATCACGGCATTAATATAGGAAACATCCACATAAGATCGTTTATATCCAGCAAATAGCCCTTTTTCCAGTCCAAGTATATTACTTGAGATTCCAATAATAGGTTTTTTCATAGTTTTCCTCCGAGTTGTAAAAATATATATGAATTTAAGCATATATTTTTCTGTTAGTCAATTATTTTATATGATTTTTTTTATATTATCAACAATTTGTTCAAGAGTTTCCATAAAAAAAATATTTTTTTCTTCCAAATACATATATGAAAATAATAAATTTAAGTTTTCTTCAAAGTTTTTAGGTAAAATTTTACATTGTTTTTTACAAAGCTGAACTAATCGTTTTTCACCTGGATGTGTTATTTCATTTATTGCGAATAATAAGTCGAAATAAGAGGCTAAAAATTCTGTTATTCTATGATTTATGCTTACAAAGTCTTTTCTTAAAATTGCTTTTTTTATTTGTTTTGGGTATGCTGGCATTGAAGAATCAATTAATTCCAGTTGTCTTTTTATGATATTTTCCTTTAGCTGTTTTGGATAAGGTATCGAATATTTATTTTTATATTTTTCAAGTTTTCCATTTTTGTCATATAAAATTTTGCATGTAATTAAATTATGCCACATGCAAGTTGTATAAGCATTTTGAGCTCTGTGTTGAAAAACAGTTGTGTTCAATTCTTGTTCAAACGACTCCAGCGAACGATAAATCAACTCGATTTGGATACCGTTGTTCAGTACACAGTCATCCTCTAATTCCCAAAACTGGTTTCCAATTTCCATGTAGGAGCAATAGTTGCTCAGGATGATTTGACGAGTTTCCTCGTCAATAGGTGAGTTGAGGTAGATATAGACATCATAATCAGAATTTTGATCATAATCTTGTCCTGCACGTGAACCACCTAGAGCGATGGCTTCTACTTGTTTCAATTGAGAGAATTCTTTGTAAAGTTCTTGGATCATTGTTTTTCTCCTTTTTTATTTCACGATTTTAAATGTGTTGTTAATTCCAATAAATTACCTTCGGGATCAGATACAACTGCTTCATAGTACCCATCGCCAGTTGTTCTTGGACCAGATTGAATGGGAAAACCATCTTCTTCAAAGCGTTTTGCAAATGTATCAACATCCGCTTTGTCTCCTACAGCAATAGCTAAATGGTAAAATCCAAAACCATTTTTATTCTTTTCTACAATATCTGGGCGATGACAAAGTTCTAAACGTGCACCATTTTCAAAACTCAAAAAGTAAGATGAGAATTCCGTTTTAGGATTATAATATTTTTTCGTTGCAACGGCATTAAAGTATTTCTCATAAAAAGATTTCATTTTTTCTAAATCATTTACCCAAACACCTACGTGTTCAATAGAGATTGTCATTGTGTTATCCTTTCTTGTTAAGTTATAGTTATCTTTGATAAAATATCAAACGATAAGATAAAATGGAGAATAAAGAGTGAAGTCAATACAACAGAATATGAAACTATAGATGCATTAAGAATTGAATATAGTCAAAAGCACTTTTTATAGGTGGAATACCTATTGAAGCACAAATATTTTATATTTTTCTTCCCTGTTAATAAGTGATTCATGTTTCAACTAGTTGTAGAAACATTTCTAATTTTTCCACCTATTCATAAGTCAATTGACTGTTAAAAAGTTCTTATCAATATTTTTCTACACTATTAATGATTTTCAGCCCACTCATGCATGATAAACATCAGGAATAGAAAAAACAAAAGATAGAACGGATAAACTGAAATATTGGTGACATCACTTAGGATTCCAAAAAGCTTCGGCATAAAGGCGGAACCGATATAGGCTGAAGCCATCTGAATGCCGATTAAACTCTGACTATTTTCCCTTCCAAAACGCTCTGGAGTAGAATGGATAATGCTTGGATAAATCGGTGCACAACCAAGACCAACAGTAGCAAGACCTATTAAAGCAATTGTATAATGAAAGCTAAAGGTAAGGAGAATCAGACCTATGAAGATTACAATGAACCCTAAGCGAATCATATTTTTATCTTCAAGTTTTTCTGCAATGAAACCAGAAATTGCTCTGCCACCAGTGATTCCTATGTAAAATATTGAAGCGAAGGATGTTGCCGTTTCTGCTGGAATATCTTTAACTACATTTAACCAACTAGTTGCCCAAAGTCCAGTCGTCTGTTCAAGAGCGCAGTATCTAAAAAAACAAAGCAAAATTTGAGGGGCACCTTGAAGTTTTAATGCTTGGGAAATTGAAAGAATATCCCTATTATATTCTAACTTCATCCCTTGCTCTTTTGCAGTCCATAAAGGTAAAGAAATAAATATAATAGTTGTTAGTATAACCTGTATGATTCCAATTATTCTGTAACCGACAGGCCAGTCGTAACCACTTGACAAAATCATTCCCATGATATAAGGACCGATAGAAGCCCCTACTCCCCACATACAATGTAGCCAAGATAGATGCTTGGAAGAAAAATGCAATGCTACATAGTTATTCAGTGCGCTATCAACTGCTCCTGCACCAAGACCATAGGGGATAGCCCATAGGCACAGCTGCCAATATTCTTGGCAAAAAGAAAAACCAAATAAGGATAAAGCAGTTAGCCCTACCGAAACTGTTGTCACTCTAGCTGTAGAAAATTTATGAATTACTCTATCTGCATTTAAAGAAGAAATTATTGTACAAACAGAAATAATCAGAAAGATGGAGCCTGCCCCAGTAATAGTTGAATTTAAGCTACGATACATATTTGGCCAAGCGCTTCCTAAAATAGCATCAGGTAAGCCTAAACTAATAAAGGCCAGATAGATAACCGCTAACAACAACGAAATCATTTAGTTCTCCTTGTTAGATTGTTCTTCTTTTGATTTCTAGAATCTTGTTTTTTCCAATTGATTGAACTCCGTTCAGTATGAAGGGGTCTATCTCAGTCAATCTTTCAAGGGTTGGTTGGAATTCTTTAGGAAGATTGGTGTCGGAAATTTTTATATTTTCTTGTAAAGATGGACAATAATATGCAATAGCATCCGGAGCAATGACTGATGTTAATGCTGTTATCTGATTTAATAAAAGAAATGTGAAGTCATTTGAACGTGATTGGCGATTTGCAGGTTTATATCCATTCATGAGATAGCCGACTTCCCCTGCAAAACCATTTCTTCCACGATGCAATCTTTTATTGATGATAATACCAGAACCGGCAAAATCTGTATCTGGCTGATAGAGAAGGGCCAGTGTTCTAAATTCTGGGTGAATACTACAATAACCAAGAGAAGCAACATTAACATCATTCTCTAAAACAATGGGTATCGTTGTAAGGGATGAAAGTGACCTTAGAAGATTTTTTTGATTGATATGTTCAAAATCAGAATAGATAATTTCTCCTTGTTCTCCAATAATACCAGGAAAACTAAGTACTAATACCTGAATCAGTGGATCACTAGTAATTAGTTTTTTTACTACATTGTGGATTTCATCTAATGTCCCTGTGGGACTTACTAAAATTTGTTCATAAACTGAATGGCCTCCCAGATTAAATGAGTTTGCACGTATTCTGTATTGAGAAAAGATGTGACTAAGAATAATAGTTCCGATATGGATATGATCTTCTCTTAATTGATACAATTTTGACTTTCTACCACCAGTTGAACAGGCATTCCCTACAAATTCAATCTCTTCACTATTCTCTAATATTTGTAAGATATTGGTAGTTCCCGCCAGAGAAATTCCTGTTCGACTGGATAACTGATTCTTGGTCCATGTTCCTCCTTGGTAAAAACAGGATCGTACTTTGTGAATATTTTCTTGCTTTAAATCAATTATCTTTGCCAACTCTCTACCTTTCGACACGTTTTGTCAAAAGTATTGTAGCACATTATATTTTTGTTTGCAATAAGATATTTTTAAAAATCTTAGTTTTGGGACGAGTGGTACAGATTTTTACGAGCATTTTATTATGATGGCAACTGGATTTAGTCTGCACTTGTATTATTTAGGACAAGTGGTATAATTAGTTATACAAATCATACTCAAAGGAGGTGGTGGTTGTGAAAGCACCAAAAGGTAAATATGCTTGGACAGCTACAGTTGGGGAAAAAGGTCAGATAGTAATACCAAAACAGGCGCGCGATGTTTTTAATATCAAACCGGGCGATACGATTCTGCTTCTTGGTGATGAAAAGCGTGGAATTGCCATACCGCCAAAGGGAGCCTTTGCTCACTTGATGGAAATTGCTTTTGAAGAGAAAGAGGATGAATGATATGGGATGTGTTCTGGAGATAAATAATCTGACAAAAAAATATTCGGCTTTTGAACTAAAATCGATTAGCTTTCAGATTAAGGCCGGTGAGGTTATGGGATTTATCGGTAGGAATGGAGCAGGTAAGACTACAGCGATTAAATCCATTCTAAATCTTGTTCATCCTGATGCAGGGAACGTCCGTATTCTTGGAATGGATTATCCGGATAATGAAGATGAAATTAAACAACAAATTGGTTATGTGGTGGGGGGAACCAATTATTATAAAAGAAAAGAATTAAAGGATATTGTCGCCATTACTCGTATTTTTTATGATAACTGGGATGATGAATCGTATCGTCATTATCTTGATGCATTTAAACTTGATGAAAATAAGAAAATTATGGAACTGTCTGAGGGGATGAAAGTAAAATTCTACCTTACTTTAGCTCTTTCTCATCAGGCTAAGCTTTTGATTTTGGATGAGCCAACAAGTGGCCTTGATCCAGTATCTAGAGATGAGATGAATAAGATTTTCCGAAAACTCGCTGAAAAAGGTGTAGCAATCTTGTTTTCTACTCATATTACTAGTGATTTGGAGAAATGTGCAGATACGATTACTTACATCAAAAATGGAGAATTACTTTTATCGACCAAGAAAGAAGACTTTATTCGTCATTTCACAGGGGAAATAGGTGGTGCGCCAACACTGGAAGACATTATGGTACATATCGAAAGAGAAGAGGTGAATTTGTGATGAGAAAACTTCTCTATAAAGAAATGAGATTGTCAGCAAATCCTTTGAGTTATTGGTTTATAACTTTTTCAGCTATGACCATGATTCCAAGGTATCCTATTCTTGTAGGTTCCTTTTTTATCTGTCTTGGTATTTTTTATACTTATCAACAAGTCCGAGAATGTGATGACATCACCTACACGGTCATGTTGCCGGTCAGTAAACAGGATGTGGTGACAGCTAAGTATCTATTTGTACTGCTCATCGAATTAGTGGCATTTGTCTTATGCGCATTGCTAACGATTATTAGGATGAAAACTTTGGGGAATGCTGCACCGTATGTGACAAATCAATTGATGAATGCAAATGCGGCTTATCTTGGCTATTTATTAGCTGTATTCGCATCTTTTAATGGTATTTTTTTAGCAGGATTTTTTAAGACAGCTTACAAGCTTGGGAAGCCTTTTATCCTATTCTGCGTAGTCGGAACTATCATAATACTAATGGGAGAAGTTTTACATCACATTCCCAGCTTAGAAAGCCTAAATGATCCTGCAAATTTAAGCATACCGCAGGTTGTGATATTGCTGATTGGTATTGTTATGTTCAAGTTATGTACCTGGTTTTCTTATCAAAAAGCTATCAAGGATTTCGAAAGACTTGATTTATGAAATTGAATACATCAATTGTTCGTCTTTCATCGGCGGAAATCCAATAGGGAATGCTGCTGATAGATAGTTAAAAATTGAGGAGGTATTAAGACGGTGCTTCACTTAGAAAAAGTAAATGGAAAAAATATATGGGAAATAACTAAATTGCAGGTATCAGAGTCACAAAAAGGATTTGTTGCAGCAAATGATGTAAGTATCATTGAAGCATACACCACCATTACGGCAAATGGATTTGCGTTTCCATTTGGCGTCTATGATGGTGAAATTCCTGTTGGATTTATTATGATTGGCTATGATGTTGACGATTATTGGGACAATCCGCCTGACATAGCAAGAGGAAACTATAACCTTTGGCGTTTAATGATTGATCAAAAGTATCAGAAAAAAGGTTTTGGAAGGGAAGCCATTGCTCTTGGCTTGAATTTTATTAAATCTTTTCCCTGTGGGAAAGCAGAGTATTGCTGGCTATCATATGAACCCGAAAATAAAGTAGCTTGTAAATTATATCATTCATTTGGTTTTACTGAAACTGAAGATATGGAAGGAAATGAGATTATTGCAATACTGGAGCTCTAAGATATTTTAATAATTGATAATTATAGATTAAGATTTGGAGAGGACGTGAGATTACAATGTGTAAAGAATGTTATGTTGATCAAAGTAGAGTGACGCCACTTTTAAACCCCTTGGAATGCTTAAAAAATCATACACAATATATTTGCGGAACTTGTGGTCGGTGTATTTGTATCGAATACGATCCAAATCGTGGATTACAACGATGGAATTTTCCATTTAAGTCATTAGAAATTGCAAAGCTATATTTAAGAACTGCCGATTACACAGAAAAAAAGCCATGTGGTATTTATGAATTGAAAAGTGAAAATGGTAGAATTTCATACAAAATTTTTGCAAGTAACGAAGATTTGAAATTATATCTAAAAAAGAATAAAGGAAAAACTTGTGAAAAAATGGCGTCTGTTTTTTCAGTTGAAGAATATCAGGAATTTCCCAATACACAGGTAAGAAGATTGACCTCTGGTGAAGTACAAAAATATATGTCAGAAAGATAAAAAAGATTATGGAAGTGATTCGGTGGAAAACCTTAGTTATCTATATACATGGTAAGGGTGGAAACATAGAGGAGACAAATCATTATCAATCTATTTTTAGAGAAAGTGACGTTATCGGTTTTGACTATAAATCACAAACTCCTTGGGAAGCGGAGATAGAATTTCCAATACTATATGATAGGTATGCTAAATCGTATGATTCTGTTATTTTAATTGCAAATAGCATCGGTGCTTATTTTACAATGCTATCTTTGGCTGAAAAGAATATTTCTCAGGCCTTATTTATTTCCCCTATCGTAGATATGGAGAAACTGATAGCAGATATAATGAAGCAATCAAACATCGCGGAAGATGAGTTAAAAAGTAAGAAAGAGGTTGAAACAGAATTTGGTGAAACATTGTCTTGGGAATATTTATCTTATGTGAAAGATCATCCCATTAGGTGGAGTGTTCCTACTTCTATTTTATATGGAGAAAAAGACAATCTAACTTCAAAAGAAACCATAACGAAGTTTGCAGAACAAATTAGTGCAGATCTGACAATCATGGAGAATGGAGAGCATTGGTTTCATACAGATGAGCAATTAAATTTTTTAGACACATGGGTTAAAAAATCAACTTAATAAATTCGTCTTAATTTTTGATGACAAGAGGTAAAAATTATGAAAACAATATATAAAGAAGATATCGTACAGGGTTTAACAGAACTTGGCCTGAAACAAGGGGATGTTGTCATTGTCCATACATCCTTAAAAAGTATTGGATATGTATGTGGAGGAGCACAGACTGTGATAGAAGCTCTAATTGAAGTCGTTACTTCTGAAGGTACCATTGTGATGCCGACACAGTCATGGAAAAATCTGGATCCGGAAACAGGTGTGCACTGGAATGCAGAGGAGTCAGACTGGGATAAAATTAGAGAGAATTGGCCAGCATATGATAAACGGATAACGCCAACAAATACGATGGGAGCTGTTGCAGAAATGTTCCGTCAATGGCCAGGGAGCATCAGAACAGATCATCCAGCAAGATCAATTTGTGCATGGGGAAAACATGCTGAATATATTACAGCGGAACATACCCTTTCAAATATATTTGGGGAGGGTTCACCTATCGCAAAACTCTATGAACTTGACGCAAAAGTACTGTTGTTAGGGGTTGGATATGATAAAAACACCTCCATACACTTAGCGGATGTCCGTGCAGAGTATCCTGGGAAACATGACTGTATTGAACACAGTGCCATACTTGAAGATGGTGTTCGTATATGGAAAGCGTACAACACCTTATTCGTTGATGGAGAAGATTTTGAGGACATAGGAAGCGCCTTTGAGGAAAATGGTCTTGCAAGGATAGGAAAAATTGGCAATGCCGATTCTAGACTAATGCAACAGCGTAATCTAGTAGATTTTGCTGTCTCTTGGGTTGAAAAATATCGTAAATAGGTTGAATTTAATCATTGTGAAGGAAACGATAAACTGGCTAAACTTTAGCAAAAATAAGTCAATAATTCTAAGTTTATCAGATAAACCTAGGATTCATAAAAGGAAATAACTGATGAAATCGTATCAAGATATAAATAAAGAAACTATTGATAGATGGGTTGAAGAAGGTTGGGAATGGAGTAAGCCGATTTCACATGATGAGTATATTAGCGCAAAAAACGGAGATTGGAATATTTTTCTTACTCCGACGGTTCCTGTTCCACATGAGTGGTTAGGAAATTTAAATGGAAAGAAAATCTTAGGTTTAGCATCGGGTGGTGGGCAGCAAATGCCTATATTTAACGCATTAGGTGCAGACTGCACTGTGCTTGATAATTCGCCAAAGCAAATAGAAAGTGAATTTTTAATTGCTGAAAGAGAAGGCTATAATATTAAAGCAATTGAAGGTGATATGACAAAAATTTTGCCTTTTGAAAATGAAACTTTTGATATAGTGTTTCATCCTGTTTCAAACTGTTATGT
>ERZ772948.561-NODE-561-length-24267-cov-7.943251_pt1 | contig 24267 bp, 22 predicted proteins | sample MGYA00511945_ERZ772948 | MGnify/ENA primary metagenome ERZ772948 (study PRJEB29015, sample SAMEA2737927) | human oral metagenome | biome: human oral; feature: human-associated habitat; material: dental | place: China | collected 2141 ... | reverse complement strand
GGTGGGGTGGGGTGGGGTGGGGTGGGCCCCAGTTCCTAGGCAGGCGGGAGGCGCTCCCCTCGTCCTAGGGCTGGGCCGATCGAGCCGATCGAGCCGATGCCTATATGCCTGCGCGCACGGCCGCGTGTGCGCGCCTGCGATGGCACGGAGGGGACTAGGCTGTCAAGGGCGGTCGGGGGCATGGCGGCGGCATAGCGGAGCTGGCAGCCATACCTATAGGACAGGTAGGGAATGCCTATGGGTGGGCGACGGGGCGCTCGCGGGCAGCGGCGACCGGCACCTGCCGCCCGCACGCCTCGCGCAGCCTCGCGCAGCCTCGCGCAGCCTCGTGCAGCCCATAAGGACCGCGAGCGCAAAGCCGTCCACTCATAGGTCTTCCCGATGAGGTGGATAGGGACGAGGGGCCGGGACCGCAGAGGCGGCGCACCTCCGGCCACGGCCGGTGTCCCCCAGCACAGACCGATGCTGGAGCCCGAGCAGCTGGACCGATCGCGGCGCCCGATCCCCAGGCCAGGGCCACGCACCCATAGGGTTTCCCAATGTTCACGGCGAGATCGATAGGGGAGGGGGTGGCTTGACCCCCCTATAATCTGCACATATAAGCCACCCTCAACCTTTTGTATGGGAGCATACATGTCACCTTCAGCCCCTACCCGCCCAGCTGCAGGCGCCTCACCGGCCCGCGAGGCGCTGGCCGACGCGGCACTGCTCGCCGTGGACGCCGTCCTCGCCACGGGGGCGGCGCTGCGCGTCACCCGCTTCGCCACCACCGACGTCCTGGGCGGCTGGGTCCTGGCCGACCCAGCCAAGGCCTGGGCCGACCGGCACGAGCCTGGCCAGCCCTTCGGCTACGCGGCGCCTCCTCAGGCCTGGCGCCACCGTCTCGTGTCCGCGCTCGACTGCCCGTACTGCGTCGGCACCCAGGCCACGATCGCCCTCGGTGCGGCCCTGGCCCTGACCTCGTCCCGCCTCCCCGCCTCGCGCCGCTCCCGTACCTCGGCGGCGGGACGCCTCGTCCGCGTAGCCTGCGCCACGCTCGGCGCCGCCTACGTCGTGGGCCACATCTCGCACCGGATCGACTCTCCGAAGGACTCGAAGTGACCTCCCCCCGCTCCTCAGCCGCGACCTCGGCCGCCTCCATCACAAGCATCGACGCCTACCGCTCCCGGGCCCTGGCCAGGCGCGGCGTCATCGTCCAGCAGCCCCCGGCCGCGCCGCGCACCCTGACCGCGGCGGCGTCCCGCCCGGCGGCGTCCGTGGCCCCCCGCTCCGGCGCCGCCCGCTCAGCCTCCACGGCCCGCTCGTGGCAGGCTGAGGCGTGGGCCGCCTACGACGAGGTCGGTGAGGAGAGGTTCCTGGCCTCGACCCTGGCCGGCCGCCTAAGCCAGGCTCGCCTCTACGTCCAGCACAAGCCGGCCACCGGCCCGCACTCGTCCCTGCGTGACGACCCGACGGACGTGACAGACACCGCCCCCTCCCGCTCCGCGCAGCTGGCCGAGGCGGTCCTGGCGGCGCTCGGGGCGTCCCAGCAGGACCTCGGGCAGATGCTCCAGCGCCTGGCCACGAACCTGTTCGTGGCGGGCGAGGGCTGGCTGGTCGGCGTGCCGCGCCACGTCATCGACGCGGCCGCCCCGTCCTCAGCGCCGATCGTGACGGCGCCCTCACCCGACCCCGCGCTGACAGACCTCGTGTGGCGCGTGCTGGCCGTCACGGAGGTCTCCGCCGTTGGCTCCGACGGGCGCACCGTGCGCCTGAACCTGGGCACCGACGGCTCGGCCCCGGTCGAGGTATCGGCCGACGAGGTCTACATGGTCCGCGTCTGGCGCCCGCACCCCGCCCGCTACTGGGAGGCGGACAGCCCTACGCGGGCCTGCCTGCCGATCCTGCGCGAGCTCATCGGGCTCACGCGTCACATCAGCGCCCAGATCGACTCCCGCCTGGCCGGCGCCGGCATCCTCGTCGTGCCCTCCTCGGCCTCGGCCGCGCTGGCCTCTGACGCCGCGGACTCCAGCGCCTACGGCGCGCCGGACCCGTTCGTGGCCGCGCTCATGGACTCCATGCTGCGCCCGATCGAGAACCGGGACGACGCCAGCGCCGTCGTGCCGCTCGTCGTGACCGTGCCGGATGAGGCGGCGGACAAGATGAGCCACCTCACGTTCTCCTCGGCCCTGGACGCCGGCGCGCGTGACCTGCGCGATGAGGCGATCCGGCGCCTGGCCCTGGCCCAGGACGCCCCGCCGGAGCTGCTGCTCGGCTCGGGTGCCATGAACCACTGGGGCGCGTGGCTGACGCGCGAGGACACGGTGACCACGCACATCGAGCCGGTCCTGGCCCTGATCTGCGACGCGCTGACCAGCCAGTACCTTCGCCCGGTCCTGCTCTCGGCGGGCCTGAGCGAGGACGAGGTCCGGACGCTGTCGGTCGGCTACGACGTCTCGGCCCTCGTGGCCAGGCCGAACCGGTCGGAGGAGGCCCTGAACCTCCACCGCGCCGGAGCTGTGTCGGACGAGGCACTGCGAGAGGCCTCCGGCTTCGACGACTCCGACGCGAAGCCTCTGGACGAGCGCGCCCTCATGCAGGCCCTCGCCATGGTCACCAAGCGGCCGGACCTCATGGGCACGATCGGCCTCGGCCCGCTCACGCAGGAGATCCTCAAGGCGTACGAGGGCGACTACTCGGCCCCGTCGGAGGAGCTTCGCCACCTGGCCGTGCCTCCGACCGCCCTCACCCCCTCGGACGACTCCCCCGCCCCCAAGCCGGACCAGGACGGACCCGGCCGCCCGCCGAGTGGCGCGGACGCGGCCGAGCCGGGTAGGGTGCCAGGTAGCGAGGCGCCGATCTCATCCGGCGACGCCCGCCCAGAGTCATCCACGACGGCCCCGGCCGGGGCCTGACCCTCACCTCAGGAGAACCCATGACCCCTCCCCCACCCACTGCCGACGCCGCCCGGGCCTACCGCGCGGCGTCGGCCGCTTCCCCCGCCTCGGCTACTACTCGCCGCAACCCGGACGCGCGCCTGACCGCTCACGGGCAGGACGTTGACGCCGCCGCCCTCGTGGCTGTCGTTGACGTTCTCGTGGTCAAAGCGCTGGAGGCCGTCGGCAAGAGGATCGTGCGCGCCGACCGCGCCCGCTTCAACGCTCTCAAGGGCCGCCCGTTCCACGAGGCGCACGTCCTGTGGCCGACGGACATCGCCACTGTGAGCAAGGCCACGAAGGGCGCGTGGGACGTCGTCCCGGCCCTCCTCGACAACCACGGCTGCCCCGGCGTCGAGTCAGGCCGAGTCGTGACCCTGCTGGACGCCTACGTCTCCCAGGTCGCCACGCACGGCGTCCCGCACCGCCTGGACCGGCTCGTGACCGCGCTGCGCTACGTCCTGCCGGAGAACGCCCTCATCCGCACTCCGTCCCTGAACCGGGCGTCCCTCGAGGAGGTGCGGTGATGGCCTCCCCCGAGACCGACCTCCTGGCCGAGGGCCCCTCGGACTGGGAGTCTCCTCAGGCAGTGGCCGGCTGGCGCGACGCGATCGAGGACCAGTACCTTGACCTGGCCGAGCCTGTCCTGAACGACTTCCTGCGCCGCGTGCGCGCCCTGGCCGAGGAGGCCCTCGACTCCCCGGTCCTGACGGCGGCCGGCGACCGCGTGCCGAACCCATTCGCCTGGACATCTGTTCGATCCGCCTGGCAGGCCGCCATCCGCGACCTCATCCGTGACGGCCGCGGTCGGCGGCGTCTGCCCCAGTACGCGACCGTGCAGCGCATCCTTGAGGACTCCGGCCTGCCGGTCGCCGTCTACGAGGACGTGCGAGACCTGCTCAAGCGCGCCGCCTCAGAGGGTTGGGGAGAGCGGAAGACGAAGATCGAGCTCGGCAAGATGCTCGGCACCTCGCGCCGCAAGGGCGAGGCCACGACCGCCTATGCAGCCCGCCTCCGCACCCTGGCGCGCACCGCGGCGACGGCGAACGCCGCCCACCGCACGGCGACCTCTGATCTGGCCCGAAAGCGGGGGCGCCTGCGCTGGGTCACGGTCCACGACAATCGGGTGCGCCCCACGCACGTAGCGGCCGACGGGCAGGTGCAAGACCTCGGGACCCCGTTCCACGTCGGGGACGCTTACTTGCTCTACCCGGGAGACCCTGCGGGGCCACTCAAGGAGACGGCGAACTGCCGCTGCATCCTCATCCCGACTGACTCGCGGCCCGCCGTGAACGTCGCCGTTAACGCCAAGTACCCGTTCTCAGCCATCGAAAGGACTGCCATGAAGCTACGAATTGAGGAGACGTCCCGCCGCGTGGGCGAGTTCTCCGACCTCCGGGAGGAGCCTGCTGGAGACACCGTCCCGGAGCCTGACACCGTCGCACCGGCCTCCACCGACGGCCGCTGGGAGGGCGTCATCGCTCGCGAGGGCGAGATGACCGGAGACGGCCGCCTCATCGAGGACGGCGCCCTGCGCTGGGACGACCTGCCCATCCCGCTGCGCGTCGCGTTCAAGGACGTGGGCGGCCACGACGGCGCCGAGGTCTGCGGACGGATCGAGACAGTCGAGCGTCGGGAGGGCGGAGACATCTACGCCACCGGGACCTTCGACCTCGGATCCGCCGTTGGCACCGAGGCGTTCCGACAGGTCAGCGAGCAGATGTCCAACGGCGTCTCCATCGACACCGACGACGTGACGTTCAGGATCATGGCGAAGGCGGACATGCCTGAGGCCGACGTTGCGGATTCCGGCAATGGCTCCGACGGGGAGGTCGACCCCGGCGGCCGGGTCAAGGTCGCGGCCATGTCGTCCTCTGACGAGCTTACCGTCATCGAGTCGGCCCGCCTGCGCGCCGCCACTCTCGTGGCCGTCCCGGCCTTCGCCACGGCCCGCGTCTACGCCGCTGGGCAGGCCCCCAGCACCCCCGAGACCCCTGAGCGCGACGAAAACGCCGATTCTGGGGAGAAAATGGCTCGCTCAGCAGACGCTGACCCGATGAGCCGGGACTCCCTGACCGCGGCGGCCATTCCCACCGCCCCGCCTGAGGCGTGGTTCAAGGACCCGGCCCTGACCGGCCCGACCGCGCTTGTGGTCGAGGACGACGGCCGGGTCTACGGCCACATCGCCGCCTGGGGCACCTGCCACATCGGTCAGATCGGGAAGTGCGTCGAGCCTCCCACGAGCCCGTCCAACTACGCCTACTTCCGCACCGGAGCGCTGCGCACGGCCGAGGGCACGTCCGTGGCTGTGGGGCATCTAACAATGGGGACCGGCCACGCGGGGCCCCACGACTCTGCCAACGCCGCCGCAGAGCACTACGACAACACCGGGACTGTCTTCGCCGATGTCGCGGCCGGTGAGGACGCCTACGGCATCTGGGTCGCAGGCTCCCTGCGCCCAGGCATCACTCCCGAGCAGGTCCGCGTGGCCCGCTCCGCGCCGATCTCCGGCGACTGGCGCACGATCCGCGGCTCCTTGGAGCTGGTGGGCGCGCTCGCCGTCAACGTTCCGGGCTTCCCGGTGCCCCGCCCGCAGGGCCTCCTCGCCTCTGGCGAGGTGAAGTCGCTCCAGGCGTCCGGCGTCGTGGCTCACGACGACTCCGCCGCCCGTGCCACGCACCCCTCGAGCCGGATGCGGGGAGATGGCCTCACTCTCGGCGACATCTCGTACCTGAAGCGCCTGGCGGAGTCCGAGCGGCGTCGCGACCTTCAGCGCGCCACGGCCGCCGACAAGATGCGGGCACGGGTCGAGCGCGCAGGTACACTGGCCAAGGCGGCGTCCATGGCACGCCGTCTCGGGTCCATCTGAGGAAAGGAACAGAGATCATGGGTTGCAACTGCGGGCGTACGACGACTCCTCCGGTAGGCACCGAGCCCCGGCCCCTGGCCGACGGCACCCTGCCCGGAGAGGGCTCCAAGGACTCCTCCCCGATCACCCGTTTCTAGAGGTCGCGCCACCCATCGTCATCGGTTATGATGGTCCCCGTTAGAGGTCTCATGGACTCCTGACGCTGGGTGGATCGGCAGAACCCCTCACCGTTTGCTCATGGCGGTGAGGGGTTTTGTCTACCCCTATGGAGGGTTGTCTCACTCATAGGTGTATCCTTTGAGCCAACGGCATGGCAGCAGGGCCTCGTGTGTACCCCGCTGGGGACGGGAACCCTGCCCAGCAACGAGACACGGAGGACCCCTCAACATGCGCAAGAACTTCGACATCGCCGTATTCGCCGACCAGGGCGACGACGCTCCGGTCGAGACCTTCGACCTGGAGATTCCCGAGAACCTGTCCGACCTGAGCGCCGCCGACCTCGGCGACCTGCGCTCCAAGGCCGTTGACGCCTTCCAGACCCTCTACGCCGGCGGCGAGTTCACCGACGAGGACCTGGCTACTCTCGGCACCCTGACCGAGGGCATCGAGGCCCTGTCCGCTGAGATCAGCGCTCGCGAGACCGCTGCCGCCGAGCGCGCCGCCAAGGCCGCCGAGATGGCCGCCAAGGTCGGCGCTGACCAGCCGGCCGACGACTCCAAGCCGGCCCCGGCCGATGACGCCGACGAGGACGACACCCCGGCCGAGGAGAAGGCTGAGGCTGAGGCCGACATCGCCGAGGCTCAGGCTGAGAAGAAGGCCGCCGAGACGGCCGAGAAGAAGGCCAAGGCCGCCGCGGCCGACATCGAGGCCGCCGCTGAGGTCGACGCCGAGCCCGAGGCCGTCACCGCCGCCGCTCCTCGCGGCCCCATCAAGCTGTCCGGCATCCGTCGGCACGTTCACACCCCCGCACCTGCGATCACTGAGGAGACCTCCGTGGAGGACACCACCCCCAAGGCCCGTATGACCGTGGCCGACGTTCCCGGCTTCGCCGCCGACTCCGACGCCTCCTTCGAGGACCTGGCCGTCGCCCTCGACCGCCGCCTCCAGGGCTTCAACTCCGGCGCCTACGCCGCTGCCGCCCGCGCCGGCCGCGCCATGAGCGAGCGTCACGGCCTCGCCGTCGTCCGCAAGCACTTCGACGAGCGCGCCACCGTCAACTCCCCCGAGAGCGCTGACGCCGCTATGGCCTTCGCCGTCAACGAGAAGAACCTGCCCGGCGGCTCCCTCGTCGCGGCCGGAGGCTGGTGCGCCCCCTCCGAGACCGTCTACGACCTGCTCGAGGACGAGTCCCGCGACGGGCTGATCTCCCTGCCTGAGATCAACGTCACCCGCGGCGGCATCAAGTTCACCAAGGGCCCCAAGTTCTCCGACCTCTACGCGGCTCCCTCCTTCAACTTCACCGAGGAGGAGGCGAAGGCCGGCAAGTACCAGCCCACCTCCGCCACCGACCCGACCAACAAGGTCGGCGCCAAGCCCGTCTACAACGTGCCCTGCACCGAGTTCGAGGAGGTCCGCCTCTCCGCGGCCGGTATCCACATTCAGGCCAACCTGCTCCAGCAGCGCGGCTACCCCGAGCTGGTCGCCCGCACCATCCGGGGCGCGCTGGTCGCTCACGAGCACAAGATGAGCGAGCGCATCATCAACTCCATGGAGAGCCAGTCCACTGCCGTCTCCATGGACGCCGGCCAGATCGGCGCCGCCGCCCCGATCTTGACCGCCATCGAGCTGCAGGTCGAGCACTACCGCTACGCTCAGCGCCTCTCCCGCTCCACCACCCTGGAGGCGGTCTTCCCCTACTGGGTCCACGGCGCCATCCGCACCGACCTGTCCCGCCGCCAGGGCGTCGACCTTACCGACGTCAACGACGCCCGTATCGACGCATGGTTCAAGGCCCGCGGCGTGAACCCCCAGTTCGTCTACGACTGGCAGGCCCTGACCGGCGCTGCCGGCGACTTCAAGGTCTGGGGCAGCTCGCTGAAGTTCCTGCTCTACAGCGCGGGCACCTTCGTCAAGGGCGGCCAGGACGTCATCACCCTGGACACCGTCTACGACTCGGTCCTGCTCGGCCAGAACGACTACACCGCCCTGTTCACCGAGGAGGGCTACCTGGTCGCCAAGCGTGGCCACGACGCCCGCGTCGTAACCGTCCCGATCAACCCGAACGGCGGCACCGGCACCGGCATCAAGCTCCTCGCCAACGGCACGGCTGACCCGGCCAAGTGATGACTCCGGGGCGGGCGGCGGCAAGTCCCCGCCCGCCCCGCGACCATCCCTAGCCAATCACCGTCCAGCAAGGAGGACAGATGCCCATCATCGCACCGAAGCAGCGCATCGCAGCACCTGCCACCAGCCCCACTCGCGGCGGGCTGTTCTCCCAGTTCGCCCCTATCGAGGACTCCTCGATCCGGTGGGAGAACGGGGTCACCTGGGAGGACGTCGAGCGTGCCGACATCGGCTCCATCGGCCAGTACCAGAAGCCCGGCACTGTTGCGGGTCTTCCCAAGGTTCTCGACAAGCCGCGGGGCGTGACTCGGGAGTCCCTGGAGCCGCTGACCCTCTACGCAGTGTTCCGCACCACTCCGCTCGACCACACTCCGGAGGAGGCCGTCGCCATCGCGGCTCAGCGCCTCGCCCAGTACGAGGAGTACGAGGTCGAGAAGGCCCTGTGGTCCGGCGTCAAGGGCGCGGGCCCGGCTCTGATTAACGTCCAGGAGTGGGCCAACAACTCCGGCCCCCAGGACGCGGAGAGCTCCTGGAACGCCGCCGAGCACTACGCCCGCACGCCTGGGATTCGGCCGACGTTCCACGTGTCGCGACGCCTGTGCGGGCTGCTGACGGCTCGTCAGATGTTCGAGTGCAAGCCCGACGGCACGTTCCAGACCAAGATGGGCACCCCCGTCGTGGCTGGGTACGGCTACGTCGACAAGCCTCCGGTCATCGTCTCCACCGGCCCGATCCAGATCTACCGCGGGGACGTCTTCACGTCGACCAACGCCGGCGGAGGCTTCGACAAGGGCCAGAACGATCTGACGGCCGTCGCCGAGCGGCAGTACGTCATCGCGTACAACTACGACGATGCCTACAAGGTCCAGGTCCGGACCGACCCCGGCTCCGGTACCTACAAGCCCCGGACGTTCTGAGTCCCTATGACCTACATCACCAACTCCAACACCAACGGGAAGGATGCGCTGAGCCATGGCTAAGACGCACTCATACACACCAGTGCTGGGGAAGCGCATCCGCGTCACCCCGCTGGACACCTGCGGCAAGTTCGACAAGGCGCAGCACAAGCCGGTGGCGACCTCCGGCTTCGTGTCGGTCAAGCTCGCCGCCGAGGTCGAGGACGGCACGGAGATCACGGTCCGCAAGGCCGACGGCTCCCTGTGCGTCAACGAGAAGCAGTCGAACACCTTCAAGTACTTCACGGTCGAGCTCGAGTTCTGCGGAGTGAACCCCTCCGTCCTGGACATCGTGACCAACGCCACGAAGTACCTGGACCACGCCGGCGACACCGCCGGCTTCAAGGTCGCCTACGGCAAGATCGAGAAGAAGTTCGCGCTCGAACTGTGGACCGGCCTGTCCGGCCAGGCCTGTGCGGCCGGTGCTGAGGACGCCAGCGGCTACCTGCTGCTGCCCTTCATCACCGCCGGCACGGTCGGCGACATCGAGGTCACTGGTGAGGACGCCATCTCGTTCTCCATGACCGGCGCCGTCACCAAGTCCGGCAACGCCTGGGGCGTCGGCCCCTACGACGTGGTCAAGAAGGCCAACGGCGGCGGCGGCGGCGGCTTCGTCAACGCGAAGCTCCCCACCGCCCTCGACCCGCTCGACCACCTCCTCATGATCGACACGGCTCTCGCTCCCCCGCCGGACAGCGACCAGCCTGTCACAGTCCCCTGAGAAACCCCGTCTCAGGGGCACTGACAGCCCCGCAGAGCGCACAACCGCCCTGCGGGGCTGTCGCCGTACCTGCTCCACGTGAAACCGGCTCTACGCTCCTTAGGCAGCCCCTATGGGTATACTCTTCCGTGCGGGCACCGCCTATTGATTCGCGGCGGCGTAGCCATCCCGCACCACGCACGCGTTGTAGGAGAGGGCATGCAGGACATCGAGAGGGGCTACGGGCCCGGAGACTGGCCGGTCTCCTACAGCGCGTGCGAGGACCTGGCCGAGTACCTGGACGAGTCCGGCCGGCCGGAGCAGCAGCAGCACACCTTCGAGGCCATGGCGACTCAGCTGCTCTGGGAGTGGACGGGACGCCGGTTCGGGACCGACATCGTCGTGATCCGCCCCGAGCCGGCCGACTGCGTGCCTCCGCCCACCTACCAGTCCCAGGACTACCTGCGGAGCTTCCTCCCGTTCCGCCTGGGCGGCGTCCTGCACGACGTCGTGTGCGGCCTGTGCGGCCAATACTGCACCCACGCCGCGGGGACGCCGGCCATCCGCCTGCCTGGGAACGTCCACCGCGTGCACCAGGTCACTATCAACGGCAAGGTGCTCCCGCTGGGCGCGTACCGTCTCATCAACCACTCCGTGCTCCAGCTCACAGGGCGCACCTCACCGCTCGGGCCCGATGTTCCGCTTGTATTCCCCCCGGTACAAGACCTGTCCCGGCCGACGACCGAGGAGGGCACCTGGGAGATTCGCTACTCGCAGGGTGTCCCCGTCCCCGAGGGCGGTCAGGTCGCCGCCGGAGTTCTCGCGCTCGAGCTGGCTAAGGCCGCCTGCATGGACCGCGACTGCGCCCTACCGGCGCGCCTGCAGTCGGTCACCCGTCAGGGCGTCACCGTGCAGGTGCAGGACGACTTCGACGAGATGCAGGAGGGCCGCACCGGCATCTGGCTGGTCGACTCCTGGGTCGCCTCGATCCGCAAGCCCCGCCAGGCCGCTCGGGCTTACAACCCTGACGACTACGCGCGCAGGCAGCCGTCCAACCGTCGCGGCGGGGTGATCTGGTGAGCCCGGCTCCGCGCCTGTCGCGCCGTAGCCGAGCGCAGAGCGAGGACTACGCCACCCTGTCGGGCCGGGTAGCCTCACCGGTACCGTCCGTCGTCCACTCCACCGCGCTTGCCCTGCTCAAGGGCGGAGCCTCCGCGCTGTCCAACGCGGTCTCGCAGGCTTACGTCGCTCCCGGCGCCGAGGTGGCCTGGGACGAGTGCTGCGCCGGGCACCTCTACGTCCGCACCGTCTCCGTCTCCCCCGTCTTTGGACCGCGGGCCGCCGACGGCGAGGCGTGCTCGGTACGCTACTGGGCCGCGACCTACGCCCTCGGGACGCTGCGCTGCGTCGAGGTCGTGGACGACCGCGGCCGGGGCCCGCGCCCATTCGACCTGACGGCCGACGCGGCCGTGCTGCACCAGGACATGTCCGACCTGGGCACGTTTCTCACGTCGTCCACGAACGCCGATGACATGGACTGGCAGGCGTCGGGCCCGGATGGCGGGTGCGTGGCCGGCGAGTGGACCTTCACCGTCCGGCTCAGCTGCCCGTAACCTGCTGGTGAGTGTGAGATGGTTCACGTAAAGGTACGGTTCAAGGGCCCCATCCGTGAGGACAAGGTGGCCCAGATCACTAAGAAGGCCGCCCTGAAGGCGTCCCGCCGTACTCAAGGGCGCATCCAGCGCAACATCCGCGCCAAGGGGCGCGTGAACTCCGGCCGGATGGTGAACTCCGTCACTATTGAGCGGGTCCCCGGCAAGCACCCACTCAACCCGACCTTCGAGATCGGGGCCCGCACGCCTTACGCCGCCTATCAGGAGAAGGGCACCCGAGCCCACGGGCCAGTCAAGGCTCAGCGGATGGTCTTCACCCCGAAGGGGTCCAGCCAGACCGTCTTTGCTAAGTGGGTCAGGGGGATCAAGGGCGCGCACTTCGTCCGGGACGCGGTAAGGCTTATCAGATCCTCTGACTTCCATTAGAATCGCCTCATGGCTACTATCACGATCCCCGGCAAGCCCCGGAAGTCCATCACCGTTGAACTGGTCGGTACCGAGTACAAGGTCCGCCCCCCGAAGGCCGCCGTCGCCATCTTCCTGTCCCAGGCTCTCAAGGACGCCGATGGGGACTCCGAGAAGATCATCGACGGCCTGTCGAAGTGGTGCCATGTCCTCTTCGGGAAGGAGACCGGCGCCGAGGTCGTCAAGCGACTCAAGAGCCCCTCCGACGACCTCGACATCACTGACCTGACCGATCTCATCTCCGCCGTCATGGAGGAGGCTGGCGAGAACCCTCCTACGTGATCCAGCGCCTCCTGGCCTCGGCTTACAACGAATGGGACTACATCGACGGGTTCTGCCTCGGGCACGGGATCGACCTTGAGACCCTGCCCCTGAACCGGTTCTGCCACGTCATGTGGTGGATTCTCACCCGCAACGCCGAGGACGAGGGCGCTACCGAGAAGCTGAAGAGGGACCTGTGGCTGCCGCCCAAGGGCGCAGAGGTCACCGATCCGCGGAGCCCGTGGTACTCAGGCAATGAGGCGTCGGGCTTCGGGTCCCTTAAGTCAGCCCTCGGGATGTGACAGCACCTATAGGACACGCCTATGCGGGAGGTATCATGGCCTCAGACAGGAGTCGGGCCGCGATGCCGCCCGCTCGACGTACGAGCGGGGAGGGTAGCCCGTGGCAGACAAGATCGGCGAGGTCGTCGTAGAGGTCGGCGCTGACGCGCGCGACTTCCGCGGGGATGCTGAGCGGGGCATCGAGAAGAGCCTCAAGAAGATCGGCAAGAGGATTGAGCGCGCCGCTGAGAAGTGGGCGCGCGAGATGCGCGACTCGGTCAAGGACGCCCTGGACGGCCTCGTGCTCCAGGTCAACGCGCGTATCGATCCGAAGGACCTGCGCCGCATCGAGACGGCCATCGCCCAGACCAAGGCGTCCCCTGACATCGGCATCTCCAAGCGCGACCTAGAGGAGATCAAGCAGAAGCTCCGTCAGGCTGACTGGCGCACTCCGGTCCGGCCGGTCCTGGACGACAACGCTGTGGCCAAGCTGGGCCGCGAGCTGGACGAGATGCGGGCCGCGATCAAGGCGCGCGTGGACCTCGACGAGAATTCCCGGCGCAAGGCTCTCGAGGCGATCCGCAAGACTGAGGCGGCCATCGACGCCAAGATCGAGATCGACGGCAAGGACGTTGCCGAGATCAAGGAGCGCATCGCCAACATCAAGTCCGACGTTCGCGTTGACGTCTCGCTGGAGAAGGCGGCTCAGCGCAAGCTCAAAGAGCAGATCGCCGGCATCGACGCGAAGCTCAAGGCCGAGGCCGAGCTGGGCGACGCCTCGCGCAAGAAGCTTCAGGAGGAGCTGAAGAGGCTCGGCGGCGACATTGAGGCCCACGCCCACCTGTCCGAGGCGTCCAAGAAGAAGCTGAAGCATGAGCTCAACAAGCTAGACGGCAAGGCCACCGTCAACGCCGACCTGGACGACGGCAAGGCCCGCTTCGACCTGGCCCGACTGACCAAGAAGCCGTACTTCGTAGACATCCACGCCCGGCTCGCCAAGGCGTCGCTGGCGGGGGTGGCCGCCCAGCTGAAGGCCCTGGCCGGGGGGAACATCTTCTCCGGCCTGAAGAACGCCCTGACCGACGTGTTCACCAACCTGGACACCTTCGCCGTGAAGATGGCCGGCGCCGGGACCGCGATCCTGGGACTTACCTCCGTAGCGGGAGCGGGGCTGGGAACCGTCGCCCAGTTCGGACTGAGCATCGCCCACACGCTCCCCGCGCTGCTGGCTATGCCCGGCATCCTGGGCGCGGCCGCTGCCGGTATCGGCATCTTCGTCGCTGCCATGTCGGACGCCTCCACGGTGCTGGAGGACCTGGGGCCCTCGTTCAGCGCCCTCCAGGACTCGATCTCAACGTCGTTCTGGGGCGAGGCTGAGGGCTCGGTCCGCTCCCTCATCGTCAACGGGCTGGACGCCCTGACTCCAGCCATCTCGAACGTGGCCGCGAACATGGGCACCATGACGGCGGCGGTGGCGTCGGCCGCCCAGGACCACATCCCCGGCTTCCAGGCATCTCTCGGCTATCTGGCCGAGGCCATGGACCTGGGCGGAGACGGGGCTGGGGCCTTCACCGACGCGCTGCTCACGCTTGGGGAGGTCGGTGCAAAGTACCTGCCGTCGATCGCGTCGTGGGCCAACGAGGTCGCCTACTCCTTCCAGGCGTGGGTGCAGGCCAAGACTGCCTCCGGTGAGATGGATCAGGCCATCCAGGCCGCCGCCAAGACCTTCGGCACCCTGAAGGACATCGTCTTCGACCTGGGCGGCATCCTGGGAGGGGTCTTCAAGGCCATGGCCTCGGGCTCGGCCCCAATCGACTCCATCGCCGACGCTCTGGACAAGGCCAACAAGGCCGTGAACGGGCCGCTGTGGCAGGGCACCCTGTCTACGATCTTCAGCGCGATGGGGGACGCCGCCTCCCACGCCTTCGCCGGCGTCGGCTCCCTGGGTCAGGCGTTCACCTCGCTCGCCCCGACCCTGTCAGTGATCCTGCCGCTAGTCGGCCAGGTCATCGAGACCGGGCTCAAGGGCATCTCCTCCGCCCTCCAGGACCCCGCCTTCCAGGGCGGCCTGACGGCGTTCTTCCAGGGCGTCCTGACGGCCGTGCAGGCCCTGGCCCCGGCCATGCCGGCGCTCGGCCAGGCGTTCGGCGCCGTCGCTACCGTGGCCGGCTCGCTTCTCGCCGCCATCGCCCCGCTGGTGGCGCAGCTGGTGGAGGGGCTGGCTCCGATCTTCCAGCAGCTGGTGCCGATCCTCGTCCCCGTCATCGAGCAGCTGGGGGCTGCACTCCTCCCGGTTATCCAGGCGCTTGTGCCGGTGATCTCGGAGATCATTGCCCAGCTGGCTCCGATCATCTCCGAGTACCTTCCGCAGATTCTGCCGCCGATCGTCTCACTGGTCCAGACGCTGGCGTCGGCTCTGATTCCGGCGATCCAGCTGGTGGGGCAGGTCATGCAGTGGCTCATGCCCTTGGTGATGGCGACCTGGAACGGGATCATGTCCACGGTGACGGGCGCTATCCAGGTCATCAAGGGCGTCATCCAGGCCGTTCTCGCCGCCATCCAGGGCAACTGGTCCGGAGTGTGGAACGGCATCAAGACGATTGGTCAGGGTATCTGGAACATCATCAAGGGCCAGTTCGGCATCTTCGGAGACCAGATCATGTCTATGGCCTCCACGGCTTGGAACTCCGTGTGGAGCACCATCAAGAGCGTATGGAACTCGATCACCTCCACCGTCTCCAGCGCCATCAGCTGGGTTCGGAACCTCATCAGCAACGGGTGGTCGGCTGTCAGAAGTATCTCGTCCTCCATGTGGAGCGGGATCGTGAGCACGGTCTCCAGCTGGATCAGCAGCATGCTGAACACGGTCCGCAACATCCCCTCGAGCATCCGTAACGTATTCTCGGGAGCCGGGTCGTGGCTGTGGAACGCCGGCGTCAGCATCATCCGGGGCCTCCTGAACGGTATCTCCTCGATGTTCGGGGCGGTGCGGAGCAAGCTCTCCTCGCTGACCAACATGCTTCCGTCCTGGAAGGGCCCGGCCCCCGTCGACAAGGTCCTGCTCACCCCCGCCGGTGAGCTCATCATGCAGGGCCTCATCAAGGGCCTGGAGAGCCAGTACGGGGCCGTGCGATCCTCGCTACAGGGCCTGACCGAGGACCTGTCCAAGCCCGCCACGATAGGGCTGAGCGCCGACGTGCAGCCCCTCCCGGCGCGGGCCTCTACCGGGCGGCCGAACCCGACCCCCGAGTCCGCCGGATCGTTTGATAAGGGAAGCCGATCAGGCGCTACAATCAACATCACCAACAACTATCCGCAGGCCAAGCCGGACTCGAAGACTCGGGACGAGGTAGCCGAGGGGCTTCGACTGGCCGCGATCATCTGAGGAGGGTCACCCACCCATGGCCATCTACTCACTGGACGGCGTTGATCTGGACGATGAGCGCCAGCGCTGGGTGCTCGCCGAGGGGACGACTCTCTCGACCCACGGCGAGCCCTGGAGCACCTCAGTCAGCATACCCGGGAGGTTCGGGGTGCTCCCCATCGCCCCGGCCGTGCTGAAGTCGGCCACCGTCGCCCTGAAGTTCACCGTGTTCTCCTGGACCGACGGGCGTAACGGGAACCGCTGCAAGGAGGGCCTTGAGGTCCTGGAGCGCAACTACCAGGACCTCCTGCGCCGCCTGTACGCCTTCGGACGGCTCCAGACTCTCCAGTACACGCCGAAGGGGGCGCCCCTGCGCGAGGCGCAGGTCCGGCCGTCGTCCTCCGTCGAGCCAGTCTTCGACCCGCACTCGGAGACGATCTCGTTCACGATCACCTACGAGATCGTCTCCGGCCTGTGGCGCGGAACCGTCGACATCGTGGACCACCTGCACGACATGTCGAAGTTCAACGGCTGCGTGATGCCGATTGCTGACGGGAAGCTCCTCCTGGAGCCTACGGCACCGACCTGCACCGTGCGCGACAACGTCTCCGGCACGTCGTTCACCTTCACCGGCACCCTGAACGGTGGGGAGCGGCTGCTGGTCGACATCGCCCGCTACCGGGCCTGGAAGAACCCCTACGAATGGTGGGACATCCAGCCGAACGCCCGCCCCGCGGACGGCGAGATTTCCATGAGCCCGGGAGGCTTCCGGGCCACGCCAAACGTTGAGGGCAAGATTTCCATGACGCTGACCGGAACTACCGGCCGCTTCAGGGGAAGGATGGCCTACTAATGCCTCGCGACCCGCAGTTCGCCCGCGGCATGGCCATGCGCTACGTCGCCTACGAGCAGGCCGGCGCCCGCCTTGGGGTCCTCCCCGACGCGCTAGCCGGGACGTTCACCTGCCCCCGCCAGGCCACGCCGTCGCTCACCCTGTCGTACCCGAACGGGGATCAGGGCGTGCGCGGAGAGCTCCTGGACTCCTCCGTGGAGATCGCCGTCGAGCTCTGCTACGACGGCCAGACCTGGCACGAGCCGTACAACGCCCGCTTCGTGAACCTGTCCTCGGAGTGGAACCTCGTGGACGACGGCACAGGGCACCGCCGCGCCGACCTCATCCACATCGGGCACCGCCTGGAGGGCGCTCTGGTGTGGAATGTCCCTATCGCGTCCCAGGACAAGGACGGGAAGTACAAGTTCACCTCCCGCAACGCGGGGGAGATTCTGCGCACCGTGTGGGACGCCGCCGTCAAGCGTGGCTGGGGGGCGGGCCTGGACCTGGATGTCAGCGCCTCGACCGACTCAGCCGGGCAGCGGTGGGCGTTCCAGACCACCATCGCCTTCGACCCCTCGGTCTCCATCAAGTCGATCCTGGACACGCTCACGAACATGGGCATGATCGACTACCGGTGGCGCGGGCGCACGCTGCAGGTCTACAACGCCGACTCCGCCCTGAAGCGAGAGAACACGGCCGTCGTGTGGCGCCTCGGCGCCGGGACTTCCTCGGCCCCGGAGAAGCTGGACTGGTCCCAGCTGTGCACCCACGTCCTCGTGAAGGGCGACGGCGGGCGTACGTGGACCTTCCCGAACCCGGAGGCCCCCGCAGGGATGCCTCGCACCGAGAAGGTCGTCAGCGCCGGCGGCGTCGAGCTGGAGGCCACTGCGCGCCGCGTGGCGGACCTGACCCTCAAGACCGGCGCCACGCCGGCGGCAGAGGTCAAGCGCGAGTGGGAGGCCGACGACCTCCAATGGCTCCCGTTCGAGGACTACTCGCTGGGCGACTGGATTCAGGTCGAGCGCGGCAGGGGCCTGGAGCGCATGCGCGTCACCCAAATCTCCATCTCGGTGACCGAGAATGGGCGCTGCCAGGGGCACACAACTTTCGGGACCATGCTCGACGACATCCTGTCCCGCCTGGCCAAGCGTCAGAAAGGTGTGCTCGGGGCGGTCAACTCTGACGGGAAGAACCCTAGGCCGGAGACCCCGAAGAGCCGGTACGCTCCAGTCCCTCCGCAGGGGCTCGTGGTCTCCTCCACCGTCGTAATCAGCGACCAGGGCTGGCCTCAGGCCGTGGCCTCACTCCAGTGGCAGGCGGTCTCTACGGACACCCTGGGTGTGGCCGTGGACGTCACCGGCTACGAGATATCTGCGCGCCGATTCCCATTTTCGGCCGGCCAGGTCAGTACCTCGAAGGAGACGACGACCCAGATGGGAAGCCTGACACCGGGTGCCCGGTACGGCTTCAAGGTCCGCGCCATCACTGCGGACACTACTGGACGCTGGTCGACGGAGGTCGAGGCAGTCATGGCGACGGACACGGAGCCGCCGCCGGTTCCGACGGCGCCGGTGCTCACCCAGACGCTCGGCGTCCTAGGCGTCTACTGGGACGGTAAGGGCGCCGGCGGGGCGGGCATGCCGGCCGACTTCGCCGGCATCGAGGTGTCGGTGCGCGAGCCTGGGCTGACCCCTCAGCGATTCACGGACATGCCGGTGCCGCTCCAGCGGACCAACCTGGCCGGCCTGGAGATTCGTGAGTGGGAGGTGAGGCTGAGGTCCTACGACAGAGCCGACAACCGCTCCGAGTGGGGGCCGAGCAGCCGCATCACGCTCACGCAGAACGTCGACGCGGACGCGATCGCGAAGCAGGTCGAGGGGAGGCTCAAGAACAGTGACGCGATGCAGCGGGCGGCCCGGGAGGGGACGCTGAAGGAGATGAAGCACCTCACTGACGCGATGACTCAGGTCGCCGTCAAGCTTGTCTCGTCCGGACCCGTCCCGCCAGATAGTGGGACAATAGGGTCCAGTATGTGGATCGCACCCGACGGGCGAATCTTCGTCCTCAGAGCAGAAGGAGACCAGTAATGCAGGCCTACACAGCGACGAAACAGTGGCGTGACGGGTTCGGAGCCAATGAGACCCGGATCACCGCCGCGGACCTCACGCGGATCGAGGACGGCATCTCAGCCGCCACTCAGGGCGTGACCAACCTGGAGGCCAAGGTCGCCGGGCAGCCTGCCGAGATTCTGAAGCAGGTCCAGACCATCGCGCAGGGTATCCGGGACATTCTGAGCAAGGCCGTACCGGTCGGCATGATCGCCCTGTACGGCGCTGAGAGGGACCCGGAGGGGTGGATGCGCTGCGACGGACGCCTGCTCGACCGCACCACCTATGCGAAGCTCTTCTCGGCCATCGGCACCGCCTATGGATTCAGCTCCGCCACTAATTTCAGACTGCCCGACTTCCGGGACCGCTCGGCCGTCGGCACCGGGAATATTTACCAGGCCGGAAACAAGGGAGGGTCCGGGTCGATCACGCTGAATGTCCAGCAGCTGCCCGCCCACACTCACGAGATCGGAGAGGTGAATGACGTCAATGCTCGCTTCCAGGCCAAGAAGGCTAGTCAGGACATCGGGTCGGGCGATTCCGGGAACGGGTACACCTACCTGACCTCCACGGGCACCAGCCGCAGCGGCCGGTCCCCGATCGCCGCCACAACCGGCGGATCACAGCCCGTCGATATCCGGGACCCGTACCTGGCCTGCCCCTACATCATTAGGGTCGCATGATGGCAGGGCCCACGACTCGAAACGACGACCCCGAGAGAGGTCGGGAAGGTCGGGGAGGTCAGTACGTCACCGTTCCCGCGTTCGCCGCATTAGGCCACGCGACCCCGACGAACTCGCGCACCGCGCCGGGGTCGACCATCGTCTACTCCCCGAAGGGCTGGCGCTGGGAGGAGGCCGGTGACGACTACTCCAAGGCAGTCTCCAAGCTCACGGCCGCTACCATGGAGTCGGCCGTCCGCCGCGTCAAGTCCTCCATGGGCGAGGTCTACTACATCCGCGGCACCTCCGACACTAGGCCGCCTTTCGACGGCACTACCGCCGGCGACACGTGCCGAGTCCAGGACGCACAGACCCTCGACATCGTTGCGGAGTGGCGCTGGGACGGCTCCTCCTGGGAGCGGATGAGGGTCACCAGCGAGCAGATCAGCAACCTCGACGTCGGGAAGCTGACCGCGGGATCCGCCAACATCGCCGAGGTCACCGCCCGGAAGATCGCCTCCGACGTTGGCCGCTTCCTTGAGATCACCACCGACCAGCTCACCGTGACCGGTAACGCCTCCTTCGTGAACGCCACCGCCCACCACGTGTGGACGGAGATTGTCACCTCCGGGCAGGGTGAGTTCGAGAAGATCACGGCCGGCATGCTGGAGGCCAACTCGGTCAGCGCCTCCAACATCCAGGTCGGAGCGCTCGACGGCAAGGTCATCACCGGCGCCACGATCCAGACCGAGCGGGGCAGTAACCGCGGGCTGAAACTGTCATCCGACGGCCTCCAGGTCTACTCCCCCCGGGGGTGGAAGTCCCTGGACATAGATGCCCACACGGGTGAAATCACCATCAACGGCAGCCTCGGACGCCGAGACTCGTGGTCGAAGGTCTGGTTCAACGACATCGTGTGGGCGCAGACCGGCACCGACATCTCCAGATCGGGGGCGAAGATCGGCTGCGGCCTGGCGTTTAACTCGCTGGAGGATGACTGGGAGGATGGCGCACTATTCATCCAGAAGGACGCCAATACTGGCGAGCCCTCGATCACTCTTCAGTCGGCCGCCAGGAAGGGCGCCGCAGCTAGGCCGTCCCTCATCCTGGGCACCCAGCAGGTGTCGATCACTGTTGGGCCTGATGGCGACTGGGGGTCGCTTGCTATCAGCAAGTACGGCTTCTCATCCAAAATCAACTCCTCGTCATTTACCTTCAACGACTCCGGTATCTCCTACCGGAAAACCAACGACAACAACTTCTCCTACTTAGGATTGGGACGGGACTTCCTCAGCTTCGCCACGCTGGGGAACAAGAACACCGGAATGTGGGCGACCTCCCGGGGGTTGGAGGTTGCTTGGAGGCTCAACCCCCACATCTACCTGGATAACTCCGGCATCCAGATGACTGGCAACAAGAAGTTCATCATGCCGGTCCCGAAGCTGACCAAGGAGAGGGGCATGTGGCTGTCTCACTCCTGTACCGAGTCCCCCTACGACGGCATCGAGTACTGGGAGAACCTCACTCTCGACGAGGCCGGTCACGCCTCGTGGGCGCTGCCGGACTACGTGCCTCGAATCGCCTCCCCGGTTGCGCCGTGGGTCGTATTCGCCTCTGGCACGGCCTCCGCGGCGCTGGACAGGTCCAATCCCGACGAGTGGGTGGTACGCGTCTCCGGCGCTCCTGGCGCAGCCGTGGACGTCCTAGTCAAGGGCGCCCGCATGGTCGATTTTGGAGACGTGGACGAAGCCGGCGAGCCGGTACTCCTGGACCACTCCAGGAAGTCCCGATGGAGTCTGCCACCGGACCTCAACGGAGGTGGGGCCCCTGGCGGGGACGATCCGTCCTTAGAGAACGACATGACTCTGCCCGGCACGTACTATGGCCCTGCCCCTAAACCAGCAGATTGGAGCAACACCAATGGAACCCCAGAGTAACCAGGTCGACGCGATCTCCGTGATCGACGCGCTGACCGTGGAAGTCGCCACCCTGACCCGCCGAGCCGTGGTGGCTGAGCAGCAGGTGGCGGCCCTCATGGCCGAGCTAAACAAGAAGGAGAGCAAATGACAGTTCAGTCTGTGACGGCACGCATCGCCCGCCGAATCTGCGATCAGGAGAACGTCGGGTACAGCCAGCCCGATCGCCGCACATGGTACGCCAACGCCGACTGGGAGGGGCACGTCTCCTCGCCCCAGAACGCGGACTGCTCCAGCCTCGCCGCAGGGGCGGTCTGCTACGGCCTCCACGACACCTACGGGGTGCCTTGGGGCCACCCGGCCCTCCCGGAGATTAACGACCACTGGACGGGGAATCTTCGCCCAGGCCTCGAGGCCCGAGGCTTCGAAGAGGCCCCCTGGGCTGACGAGAACCTGACCCCAGACGGCGGCTTCAAGGCTGGCGACATCGTCCTGTCAGCAGCCAATGAGGGAGGGGTCGGCCACGTCATCGTCATCGTCGAGGACGGCTATGACCCGCTCGAGTCGGAGGCCTGGATAGCCGAAGATGGAAGCATCGACGGGTACCTTGGAGACCAGACCGGCCAGGAAACCCGGACCGCCCGCTACTCCTCGCACCCGCACACGCAGGCTGGCCGGTGGACTTCCTGCCACCGTTTCAACGAAGCGAAGTTCTTCCAGCAGTGGCCAGAGTTCGCGAAGGGTCGCGCGTCGGTCGCCGCGCCCGCGCCTGCTGCCGCACGCCCGGCCTCCTCAGCCCCGTCCCACGCCCACGGAATCGACATCTCCAGCCACCAGGGCGGCCTGAACGTCGGCGCGATCTGGGCCGACTTCGTGATCGTCAAGGCCACCGAGGACGACGACTACGAGAACCCCTACAAGGGCTCGCAGGCCAACGCCACGCTCGGCGCTGGCAAGCGGCTGGGCTTCTACCACTTCGCCCGCCCCGGGGACGCCCAGGAGCAGGCCCGCTACTTCGTGGACGCCGTGCGCGGCTACGTAGGCAAGGCCACGCTCTGGCTCGACTGGGAGGCGGACGCCGTGCCGCAGGGCCCGGGCTGGGCGAAGGCGTTCCTTGACACGGTCCGCTCCCTGACCGGCTCCACGCCGGGAATCTACATGAACGGCTCCGCCGTCAATGGATACGACTGGTCGGCCGTGGCCCGCGAGTACCCGCTCTGGTACGCGGGCGGGCCGGACTACAGCGACTACGGCACCTCCTACTCGGACCCGGCGGTGCCCTCGGTCTCCTACTGGGGCTCCCCGCTGATCCACCAGTACACGGAGGATGGACGCCTACCAGGCTACTCCGGCACGCTGGACCTGAACCGCCTGCGCGACCGGGGCGCTTGGGACCGGATGATCGGCGGAGGCGCCGTCTCGGCGGCCCCGGCCCCGGTGAACACGTCCGGCGAGCCGATGCTCGTCGTGGACGGGGAGTACGGGGACGCTACCGTCGGCCGGCTGAAGTCGGTCATGGGGGCCGTCGGGTACCCTGAGGTCTTCGCCGTCGCCAACCTGCGCCGCTTCCTGAACAAGGCCGTTCCGTCCAGCGCGGTCCGGCAGCTGACCGGCATGGACCGTCTGCCCGAGGACCGTGGATGGGACGAGAGCGTGGTGAAGGTCTTCCAGTACCTCGTGCTCGCCTGGAACAAGCCCGGCGTACCCTCGGGCTGGACCTTCGGGGACTGGGTCGACGGAGACTTCGGCGAGGCCACGGTCAAGGCTCTCCAGCTCGCACTGAACGCCTCCAGGGCCAACTCCTCCCGGCTGTGGTGAGGCTGTGACATCGGTGTGACCTATTGATCCTTCACAGACTAATAGGGATACACTAAGGGCGGGGACCTCTGAGGTCCCCGCCCTTACCTATGGAAGGAGCACATGTGAAGTACGCAACCTCTACGTTCTGGGAGGGCCTGGCCGAGCGGGCCATCTCCACCTTCTCGCAGTCCCTCGTCGGCGCCTTCGGTGTCGGCACCTCGATCTTCGGCCTGGACTGGAAGGGAGCTCTGGGCATCGCCGGCGCCGCGACCATTGCCTCGGTCCTTAAGTCGTTCTCCCTGCCCGAGGAGACCGACCGCGGCGTGGCCTCCTCAGGCCTGGCCGCCTACACTCCGCGCCACTCATCCGACCTGCCCGGGCCTCTGGCGGGCTGAGGTAGCCGTGCTCGCAGCAGAGTCGTCCCCGTCTCCGATCCTCGCCGTGCTTGCCTCGCCTGAAGTCATCACGGCGGGGACGGCCCTGCTGGCCGCCCTCATCGCCTGGCTAAGGGTCACGATCAAGCGTCAGCAGCAGCGCATGGAGGAGCGAATGACTCGACTGAACGCTCACATAGTGAGGGCGGCCGACGCCGCCGAGTCGGCCTCAGAGGGCGTCCACAACAACCACGAGTCGAACCTGCGGGATGACCTCGACTCCAAGTTCGGGCAGGTCCTGGATGGGCTGGCCAGGCTCACCCAGTCGGTTGACGACCTTCGCGAGTCGGACCGTCAGCATGAAGCTCGGATGGCCCGCATGGAGACGCAGATCGAGGGTGTCCGCAACGACGCCCGCACCGATAGGTCTCACCTCTACACGGAGGTCCAGTCGTTACACGATCGGATTGATAGGGTAAAGACTGAGACGAATCCGTTACGTCAGGAGCCCCAATGACCTCCCCCACTGCCACGATCACTGGCCGCGTCGTCGGCCCCGACGGTCTGGGCCGTATGGGCCGGATGACCTTTACCCCCGTCATCTCCACCGCCCGAGAGCCGGTAGGTACTGTCCTAGCCGGGCAAGCCTCCTTCCGCATTGACCCTGACGGCTATCTAGTAGGACAGGCCGGGAGGTCGGCGCTCGTTTTCCCTGGGGACTATGAGATAGATCTCAATATACCGGGTGACTGCGGAGTCCACCTCCGACGCCGGGTGCTGCTATCCCCCGGCCAGACTCTCACACTTGCTGACCTCCTTACGCCGGTACCGGGACCGACTATCCCCTCCGGCCCAGTACCTCCCC
>ERZ772948.557-NODE-557-length-24298-cov-3.320711_pt1 | contig 24298 bp, 32 predicted proteins | sample MGYA00511945_ERZ772948 | MGnify/ENA primary metagenome ERZ772948 (study PRJEB29015, sample SAMEA2737927) | human oral metagenome | biome: human oral; feature: human-associated habitat; material: dental | place: China | collected 2141 ... | reverse complement strand
CTTCGTTCAGACACAGCGAGATTTGCTCGGTTCACTTCCTTCAATTTTTCATCTAAAATTTAGAATGCAATTTCACTTATTTTTTATCTACATTATAATTTAAAAATTTTTTTAAATTACTTAATAAGGAGGATTTATGTATATAATAAATATTTTGTGGCTTATTGGTCCAGTGGCTTTATTTACAATTTTATTTATATTATTAATTTCAAAATCACTTATAAAAAGTAAAAAAGTATTCTTTGCATTTTTTGTTTTAATTTTAGTTTATGCTATTTTAAGTGTTGCTTGTTATTATTTTTATGAAATATTTTTATCAAATCAATATATAAGTCTTTTAATTAGTTTATCTTGTATTGCACTTGGAGGATTTATTAATTTAATAGTTGTTTATTTGGGTATAGCTAAATTAAAAAAGATAGATAGTAAAGAAGAACTCTTAATATTGCAACATGATATTGGAAAAAATATGCGGGTTGAAGATAAATGGTTTAATATGTTATTTTCATATACAGCTGATAGATGGATAGTTTCTGATATAAATGAAGATTTATTTTCAAAATTAGATGAGGGAAATTTTGAAGAAGATGGTGCAGAAATAATTGAAATGAATAAAGAAATAAAAATAATTAATGAAAATTATAAATTTTTAAAAAGAAATCTAAGAAGAAAATTTTTCTTTTTAAAGAATCTAAAATCTATAACTAATCTTGAAGATAGTGATGAAATCAAAAAATTAGTGATAAAGAAGAAAAAAGAATTTTCTCCTTCAAAAGAAACAGATAATACTATTGAAATAATAAAAAAATTATCAAATGAATTATTAAATCTAGTTAGAGTTGAAGATAATGATAAAACTAAAAATATTGAAGAAAATCTAGCAAGAACAATTAATTATATGTCTGGAGTTCTGTATAATCAACTTAGAAGTGAAAAACTTAAGATAAAAGAAGCTAAATTAAATGAATTTTCTACTTATATCCAGGCTGAAAAAATTTTACTTGACAATATAGATGAACTTAGAGAAAATATGTATACTTATACTTATAAAATAAAAAGGAAATTAAGAGAATTTAAGGAGTAGATAAAATGAAAGGTTTAGCTGAATTAAAAAATAAAATTGTTAAAGTACCTCATCTAAATATATTTAAGATAGGAACATGGGTAACAATGGGCTTATTTGCTACTTTCCTATTAGTTTATATATTTGTAGGAGATGAGATGTTAAATTATTTCCCATTGTTAATATTATTTGCTTTTGGAAGCCCTTTTATATCACTTATGATGTCAAAAGCTATGGTAAAAAGAGCGTATAATATAAGAATGATAGGAGAAGGTGGAGCAACAAGTGAAAAAGAAAAACTTGTTGTAGATACTGTAACTTTATTAAGTCAAAAATTAGGTTTACAAAAATTGCCAGAAATAGGAGTTTATCCTTCTAATGACATTAATGCTTTTGCAACAGGAGCAAGTAAAAATTCTGCTATGGTTGCAGTTTCACAAGGGCTTTTGAATAGTATGAATGAAACTGAAATTATAGGAGTATTAGCTCATGAAATGTCTCATGTAGTCAATGGAGATATGTTGACTTCTTCAATTTTGGAGGGATTTGTTTCTGCTTTTGGATTGATTGCAAGCTTACCATTTTTAATGGGAAATAATAATAGAGGTAGAAGAGCAGCTTCAAGTATGGCAACATATTATGTAGTAAGAAATATTGCTAACTTTTTTGGGAAAATAGTTTCAAGTGCTTACTCAAGAAGAAGAGAATTTGCAGCTGATAAGTTAGCAGCAGAAATTACAGAACCAGCTTATATGAAAAGTGCTTTAGTTCGCTTACAAGAAATAAGTGAAGGTAGAATATCACTTCAAGATAGTGATAGAGAATTTGCAAGTTTTAAAATTACCAATAATTTTTCAATGGGTAATATTTTTGGAAGTTTATTTGCTTCTCATCCAAGTTTAGAAAAAAGAATAGAAGCTATTGAAAGAATGGAAAATAAAGAATTATAATAAAGAAGTCCTCTATAATAAAATATTATAGGGGACTATTTTTAAAGAATTTTCCAAGAAATACTTCTGTTTCTATATCAATCTCTCTCTCTCCACTTTTAACCCTATATTCAATTTCTAATAATTCTCTTAATTTCTTTTCTAAAAATTCTTCTGAGAAATTTTCAAAACTATTTAGTTTTAAAAAAATTGTATAAGGATGTTGAGCTTTAAAATTTTTTCCTATAAATAAATCTGAAAAATCATTATATAGTTCCTTAAATACATTATAATTTATATTTTTTGATATCTTTCCACTTTTAATTAAAGAAGCTAACTTCAATAAATTTATTAATTCTTCTGTCAGCATATAAATAAGCCCTAAATAAGAATCTTTATTTTTTTCTAAAAAACTTATAATATCAGAAAAATTTTTAGTTTTTAAAAAATTTTCAATCAAATCTTTCATATTATATTCTTTATCAATACTTATTAAATTTTTAATTTTTTCAAAAGAGTACGGCTCCCCTTCCAAAAAAGTGGCTACTTTATTAGTTTCATTTTTTATGTGATAGTAGTCATCTCCTAATAGTTCTATAAAATCTTTGGCATCTTTTTCAGTAATATTTAAGTTTTGCTTTACATAATTTAAAGTTGCCTTGCTTTCTTTTACTACAGTACAGTCTTTAAAAGTAGCAAGTTCCTCTATTAATTTTATACTTGGCTTAGTTAATTCATAGTCTGAAACAACTTTTCCATATTGTATAGGCACATTGTAAATAATTATAATATTCTTTTCATCTAAGTTATAGTTTTTAATACTTTTAAAAAGTTTTTGTATACCTGAACTTTTTAAGTTTTCACTTCTTTTTAAAACCAAAAAATCAACTGTTTTAAAAATTGAATTAATTTGTAAAGCAGATAAGAATTCATCTTCTTCTTTTAAAGAACAATCAAAAAATTTTGGCATAATATTTGGATATTTTTCTAAAATTTCTTCTGTAATTTTTTCAGTTTCAAACTCTATCATTGGAGAATTTCCATATAAAAAGTAAAACATTTTTTCCTCCATAAAAATTATTTTCTATTCAATTCTATCATAAATTGAAAAAATATTGTATAATTAAAATGTATAAACTTATTTTAGGAAGGTGAAAATTATGAAAAAATTTTTAATATTAGGGATTGTAGCAGTTGCTTTAACAGCTTGTACAGATGTTAAAGTTCCATTTATGTCATCAGCAAAGACTGAAAGTTCTTCTTCATCATCAACTTCTGTTTTTGCAAGTTTAAAAGAACAACTAAATGGCAGAGAATTTTTTATAGTTACTGATGGCTATAATAAAAAAGCAAGTATAGGATTCCAAGGAGATAGAGTTTATGGTTTCAGTGGTATCAATAGATACTTTGGAGACTATCAAGTATCTGGTGGAAAATTAGTTTTTGGAGAATTTGGTTTAACAAGAATGGGTGGAAGCCAAGATGAAATGACAAAAGAACTACAATTTCTTGATCTTTTAAAGAATAATAAAAGTGTAAAATTATCAGGAGGTACTTTAACTTTAATTTCTAATGAAGGAATAGAATTAGTCTTTAAAGATCCAAAAGCTGTTAATACAGAAGCTAAATAATGAGTAAAATTTAGAAAGAGAGGGAATTATTTATGGGATTATTTGATATTTTTAAGAAAAAAGAAAAAATTATAGTTACTATATATTCACCAATTAATGGAAAGGTTATCGAACTTAAAGAAGTTCCTGATGAAGCTTTTGCTCAAAAAATGGTAGGAGATGGTTGTGCTATTGAACCAGATAAAGGTAGTATTTGTTCCCCTATTGAAGGTCAACTTATGAATATTTTTCCAACTAATCATGCTATTATATTTGAAACAATTGATGGTTTGGAAATGATAGTTCACTTTGGAATTGACACAGTTAAATTAGATGGAAAAGGTTTCCAAAAATTAAGAGAACCTGGTCCAATAAAAGTTGGAGATGAAATTGTTAAATATAATCTTGATGAAATAAAAGATAATGTTCCTTCAACAAGAAGCCCTATTATTATAAATAATATGGAAAAAGTAGAAAAAATTGAAGTTTTATCATTAGGAAAAATAGTAAAAATAGGTGAACCTATTATGAAAGTTACTTTGAAATAATGAAGTGATAAAATATGAAATTGTTCAAATCTATTTTTATATTGATTTTTTATTTTATATTTTCTTTATCATTATTTGCAGAAGTAAAATTTTTAAATGATTTTAATTTAAATATAAAGAAAAAATTCTCTGATAGTGATATAAAGCTTATGTATACTGAATTATGTTTAAATGATAAAGTAAGTTTTTCATGTTTCAATAATGCAATGCATGGTTTAGAAAAAATAGAAGATTTAGAATTTTTTAATAATTCAAATGATAATCTTTTAGTAATAGTTGATTACACTAAACCTTCAACAGAAGAAAGATTATTTGTTATTGATTTAAGAAAAAAACAACTTCTTATATCAAGTCTTGTTACTCATGGTAGAGGAACAGGAGGTTTGTATGCAACAAATTTTTCTAATAAAAATAATTCATACTCAACTTCGTCAGGTTTTTATTTAACAGGAAATATTTATAATGGAAAACATGGAGAATCTCTTGTACTTTATGGATTAGAAAAAGATAAGAATGACAATGCTCAAAAAAGAACTATTGTTATGCATCAAGCATATTATGCTAATAAATCATTTGCAAAAAAATATGGTAGACTTGGAAGAAGTAAAGGTTGTCTTGCATTGCCAACAGATTTAAATTCTAAAATTATAAATTTAATTTCTGATGGAGTTGTATTATATGTTCATACAAATTTTGATGAAAATAAAGAATATGATTTTTCAAAACTTTTATCTAAAAGCTTTTAGGTAAAAGTTTTTTTTATTAAAAAATATGATATAATGAGAGATATGATATTAAGGAGTTATTATGGGAAAGATTATATTTTTTACTGGTGGAAGTAGAAGTGGAAAAAGTAAATTTGCTGAGGAGTATATTTATGAAAGCCACTATAAAAATAAAATTTACTTTGCAACTGCAATAGCTTTTGATGAGGAAATGCAAGATAGAATAGAAAGACATGTTAAAAGAAGAGGTAATACTTGGAAAACTGTTGAAGGTTACAAAAATCTTGTATCTCTTATTAAAAATGATATAGATGAAGCAGATGTTATATTATTTGATTGTGTCACAAATTTTGTTTCAAATTATATGATAATGGATAGAGAAATTGACTGGGACAATGTTGATTTATCTCTTGTACATGAAATTGAGGATAAAATTGAAGAAGAAACAATTAACTTTTTGGAATTTGTAAAATTAAAAAAATGTGATTGTGTATTTGTAACAAATGAGATTGGTTCAGGACTTGTGCCTGATTATCCTTTAGGTAGATATTTTAGAGATATATGTGGAAGAATTAATCAGCTTATTGCAAAAAATTCTGATGAAGCTTATTTAGCAGTTTCAGGAATAAAAGTAAAAATTAAATAGTGGGAGGAAAAATGAAGGGATTTTTATTACTTTTATCTTTTATGACAAGAATACCAATGCCAAAAACAGAATATGATGAGGAAAAACTTGGAAAATCTATGAAATATTTTCCAGTTGTAGGAATAATAATAGGGTTTATATTACTATTTTTTTGTATAATTTTTAATTTTATTTTTAAAAATATAAATTATTCTGCTGCTTTACCTTTAATGATTATTGTTATAATTTTAACTGATTTAATAACAACAGGAGGATTACATCTTGATGGTTTGGCAGATACTTTTGATGGAATTTTTAGTTATAGAAGTAAGCATAAAATGTTAGAAATTATGAAAGATTCTAGATTAGGTAGTAATGGAGCATTAGCCTTAATTTTATATTTCTTATTGAAATTTGTTTTATTTTTTTCATTAATAATAGAAAGTCGTGAAGGTGCTTTATATGCTGTTATGACTTATCCAGTTGTTTCAAGATTCTGTAGTGTTTTAAGTTGTGCTTCTTCTCCTTATGCAAGAGGAAGTGGAATGGGAAAAACTTTTGTAGATAATACAAAAATTTGTGGACTTATAGTTGCAACTGTTATAACATTTTTATACACAGTTGGAATAATATTTACACCTTATATACTTTTCAGTAATTATTCATTACCTGTAGAATTTATTATAAAAATTGTCTTTATAATAGTTGTTATTATTGCTTTATTAGCTCTATTTGCTTATGCTTTTTCAAAATTGATAGAGAGAAAAATTGGTGGTATAACTGGTGATACTTTAGGAGCATTACTTGAAATATCAGGTCTTGTATATATATTCTTACTTTTAGTTATTCCTTCTTTTTTCTTAGGTTAATATTATGGGTAAACTAATTTTAGTAAGACACGGTCAGACAGAAATGAATGCACAAAGTCTATATTTTGGTAAGTTAAATCCTCCTTTAAATGACTTAGGAATAAGTCAAGCTTATCAAGCAAAGGAAAAACTATTAGATATAGACTATGATATAATTTATTCCAGTCCTTTAGAAAGAGCAAAACAAACAGCAGAAATTTGTAACTATCTGGATAAGGAAATAATATTTGATTCCAATTTGGAAGAGATAAACTTTGGAATTTTTGAAGGTTTAACTTTTAAACAAATATCAGAAAAATATCCAAATGAAGTTAAGAAAATGGAAGAAGATTGGAAAAGTTTTAATTATGTTACAGGTGAAAGTCCAAAAGAAATGTTTCAAAGAGCAGTTTCATTTCTAAAAACTTTAGATTTTTCAAAAAATAACCTTATTGTTGCACATTGGGGAATAATAAATTGTATAATAAGTTATTTTATTTCTGGAAACTTAGATAGTTATTGGAAATTTAAAATACAAAATGCTTCTATTGTAATTTTTGAAGGAAATTTTGAGTTTAGTTATTTAACAAAATTAGATTAGAGAGTTGAGAATAGATGAAAGATAAAAATTCTTTATTTAGCTTAATAAATGAAATAAAGCCTATTGATAAGGAGGCTATAAAAAAAGCCCAAATTGAACTTGATAGAAAAATGAAACCCAAGGATAGTTTAGGTGTTTTAGAAGATATTTGTAAAAAAGTTGCTGGAATTTATGGTTATCCCTTAAAAAAATTAGAAAAAAGATGTCATATTGTAGTTGCTGCTGATAATGGAGTTATTGAAGAAGGTGTTTCATCTTGTCCTATTGAATATACTCCAATAGTTTCTGAAGCAATGTTAAATCAAATAGCTTGTATAGGAATATTTACAAAAAATTTAGGCATAGATTTAAATGTTGTTGATATTGGTATGAAAAATGATATAAAAAGAGATTATCCTAACTTAATTCATAAAAAAATTAGAAGAGGAACAAGTAATTTTTATAAAGAAAGAGCTATGTCATTTAATGAATGTTTAGAAGCAATTTTTACTGGTATAGATTTAATCAATGAAAAGTCAAAAGATTATGATATATTTTCAAATGGTGAAATGGGTATAGCTAATACTACAACAAGTTCAGCACTTTTATATTCAGTAACAAGAAAGAATATTGATGAAGTTGTTGGCAGAGGTGGAGGACTTTCAGATGAAGGTCTAAATAAGAAGAAAAAAATTATAATTGAAGCTTGTGAAAGATATAATACTTTTGAAATGGATGCTATTGAAATGTTAGCAGCTGTTGGTGGCTTTGACTTAGCTTGTATTCTAGGAATGTATATAGGAGCTGCACTTAATAAAAAGCTAATGCTTGTTGATGGTTTTATCTCATCAGTTGCAGCATTATTAGCTTGCAGTTTAAATAAAAATGTTCAAGATTATTTATTATTTACTCACAAAAGTGAAGAACCAGGAGTTAATATAATCTTAGATTATTTAAAAGAAAAAACATTTTTAAATATGAATATGAGGTTGGGAGAAGGTACAGGAGCAGTTCTTGCTTATCCTATTATTGATTGTGCAATAGAAATGATAAATACTATGAAAAGTCCAGAAGAAGTCTATAATTTATTTTACAAATAGAGGTTTTGATATGAATGAAAAAGATAGTCAAGGACATAGAGAAAGAATTAAAGAAAAATTTTTAAAAAATGGAATTGATGGTTTTGCAGAATATGAAATCTTAGAATTATTACTTACTTATTGTATACCAAGAAAAGATACAAAACCAATAGCTAAAGAGCTTTTAAATAAATTTAAAAGTTTAGATAATGTATTCAAAGCAGATTTTGATAAATTATCTGCTATTGATGGCTTAGGAAAAAATAGTATAGCTTTTCTAAAATTAATAGGAGATTTACCAAGTATTATATATAAAGATGAATTAAAAAATAAAAAATTAGTAGATAAAGAAACATTAAAAATTTCAAATAAAGATATTTTATTAAAATATTTAAGAAATAAAATAGGATATGAAGAAATAGAAAAATTTTATGTACTTTATTTATCAAGTTCTAATGAAGTAATAGAGTTTGAAGAAAATTCAGTTGGAACTTTGGATAGAAGCTCAGTCTATCCAAGAGAAATATATAAAAAAATTATTAATTTGAATGCTAAATCAGTAATTTTAGCACATAATCACCCTTCAGACAATATTACTCCTTCCAAATGTGATATTGAGTTAACTAATGAAATAGCAAAGGGACTTAAAAATTTTGGAGCATTATTGATAGAGCATATAATAATAACAAAAAATTCCTATTTCAGTTTTTTGGAAGAAGGGTTAATATAAATTAGGAGATTAAATATAAATGGAAAATAATATTATAGATGTTATGGATGTTAATACAGAAGTTATAAGTACAGATCCAGAGAAATTACATACAGTCTTAATTGTTACCTTTGAAACAACTAAAAAAAGGTATTATTTTGAAGTACTTGGAAATGAAACATTTAAGAAAAATGATAAGGTAATAGTAGAAACTATTAGAGGTACAGAATTAGGAATTGCCTCAAATAATCCTATACAAATGAAAGAAAAGGATTTAGTTCTACCTATAAAACCTGTTTTAAAATTAGCAAGTGAAAAAGAAATTGAAACATATAATTTACAAAGAAAAGAAGCAGATGAAGCATTTATTGTTTGTAAAGAAAAAATTAAAAAACATCAACTTGAGATGAAACTTATCACCTGTGAATATACTTTTGATAAATCAAAATTAATTTTTTATTTTACTGCTAATGGTAGAATAGATTTTAGAGAACTTGTAAAAGATTTAGCTGTTCTTTTTAAAACTAGAATAGAATTAAGACAAATAGGAGTCAGAGATGAAGCGAGAATTTTAGGTAATATAGGTCCTTGTGGAAAAGAATTATGTTGTAAAACTTTTATAAATAAGTTTGACTCTGTTTCTGTTAAAATGGCAAGAGATCAAGGGCTTGTAATTAATCCTACAAAAATATCAGGAGTTTGTGGAAGACTTTTATGTTGTATAAACTATGAATATAGTCAGTATGAAGAAGCACTTAAAGATTTTCCTGCTGTTAATCAAATGGTAAAAACTGAGATAGGAGAAGGAAAGGTTGTAAGTATAAGTCCTCTTAATAATTTTCTTTATGTTGATGTCAAGGACAAAGGTATTTCAAGATTTGACATTAAAGATATTAAATTCAATAAAAAAGAAGCAAATATCTTGAAAAATATGAAAACACAAGAAGAAATAGAAAATAAAATTTTAGAGAAAGAGTAAAATGCTAAAGGATGATGAAATTATAGAAAAATTAAATGAAAAATTTAAGATAATTCAAAAAGTTAGTGGCTATAAATATGGAGAAGACACTATATTACTTTTTAAATTATTTCAAGACTCTTTAAATAAAAAAAATATTAAATTATTAGATATAGGGACTGGAAATGGAATATTACCTATACTTTTATCTGATAATGAATTCTTAACTGAACTTATTGGTATTGATATACAAAAAGAAAATATTGAAAGAGCTAACAATGCTTTAAAATTAAATAAGATAGAAAAGAATATTCAATTTGAGTGTATTGATATTAGAGAATATAAAAATTCAAATTATTTTGATGTTATAATTTCTAATCCTCCATATATGGATGATAATGGAAAAAAAATTAATGAGAATGAGCATAAAGCTATATCTAGGCATGAGATAAAATTAAATTTAAGTGAATTTATTTCTAATGCTAAAAGGCTTTTAAAACCTATTGGTTCATTATATTTTATTCATAGAACTCATAGATTAGTAGAAATAATAAAAAACTTAGATAAAAATAATTTTTCTGTAAAAAAAATAATCTTTATTTATTCAGCTAAAAATAATAAATCTAGTATGATGTTTATTGAAGCTATTAAAGGAAAAAAAGTAAAGTTAGAAATTGAAAATTATTATATATAAGTGATAGAAGGAGTAAAAATGGCAAAAATATCAGTTATTGGTTCAGGGGGCTGGGGAATAGCATTAGCTATTTTACTACATAAAAATGGGCATAACTTGACAATATGGTCTTTTGATAAAAAAGAAGTGGAGGAATTAAAGGAAACTAGGCAAAATAAAGCTAAATTACCAAATATACTTATTTCAAATGATATAGAAGTAACAAATGATTTAAAAGAAGCAGTTAGTGATAAAGATATTTTAGTTCTTGCAGTTCCTTCAAAGGTAATAAGATCTGTATCAAAATCTTTAAAAAATATTATTAAAGATAATCAAATTATTGTTAATGTTGCAAAAGGTTTAGAAGAAGATACATTAAAAACTATGACAGATATTATAGAGGAAGAACTAAAAGAAAAAAATCCTCAGGTAGCAGTTTTGTCAGGCCCTAGCCATGCGGAAGAAGTTGGTAAAGGAATACCAACTACCTGTGTTGTATCAGCTCATAATAAAGAACTTGCATTATATTTACAAAATATTTTTATGAATCCTAGCTTTAGAGTCTATACAAGTCCTGATATGATAGGAGTAGAAATTGGAGGAGCTTTAAAAAATGTTATTGCTCTTGCTGCAGGAATAGCTGATGGCTTAAACTATGGAGATAATACAAAAGCAGCTCTTATAACTCGTGGAATAAAAGAAATTTCAACACTGGGTGTTGCTATGGGTGGAGAGCAATCTACATTTTATGGATTAACTGGCTTAGGAGATTTAATTGTTACTTGTGCAAGTATGCATAGTAGAAATAGAAGAGCAGGAATTTTGTTAGGGCAAGGAAAAACACTAGATGAAGCTATAAAAGAAGTTAATATGGTAGTGGAAGGTGTTTATAGTGCCAAATCTGCTTTAATGGCTGCTAAAAAATATAATGTAGAAATCCCAATAATTGAACAAGTTAATGCTGTTTTATTTGAGAATAAAAATGCAGCAGAAGCTGTTAATGAACTTATGATAAGAGATAAAAAATTAGAAATACAATCTTGGTAGTAAGGAAAGGAAGTAAAAATGAAAAAGATTATTTTAATGTTTGTTAGTGTTTTAGTTATTAATGCTTGTACTTCAACAAAAAATGCACCTTTTAATGAAGTAGAAGCTAGTTTAAATCAAAAATATGGTGCTTTATCAAATGAATATTATAAAATGCTTGAAAATCCAATAGTAGAAAAAGATAGAAGAAATATATTAAATAAGTTTGAAAGTTTTAGAACAGAAGTGAAAGAATTAAAGAAAAATAGAAAAGATCAAACAGGAAATGAAACAAGAATTCTTAATTCATTTATTGATAAATCAAGTACTAATATTCAATATTTAAATGATTTATCTGAATAGGTAAACTGGATTAATGAAGAATAGTAAAGTTTTACTGTGATATTGCTAAGAATTAATTTTTATTATAAATAGATAAATAGGTGCAGTTCAAATCTGTGATGAACTGCACTATTTTTTTAGTTTTCATATAAAGAATCTAAAATTTCTCTTTTTAATTCAACTTCATCTTGAAGAGATAATTTATTTTCTTTTCTTTTATTAGTCAAATTTATTTCTTTTGAAATATTAGCAGGTTGTCCTTTTAAAATTAAAATCTTATCACATATATATAATGCTTCTTCTATATCATGAGTTACAAAAAGTATACTTGTATTTTTTTCTTCTTTTAATTTTCTCATTAAATCCAATAGCTCAAATCTTAATTTTATATCAAGTGACTTAAAAGGTTCATCAAAAAGCATTATATCTCCAGCGAAAGTTAATGCTCTTGCAATAGAACCTCTTTGTCTCATTCCACCACTTAACTCTTTTGGAAAATAATTATAGTAGTCTTTTAAACCTACCAAAGATAAATTTTCCCAAATTATTTCTTTAATTAACTTTATATTTTCAAATAATGTTAACCAATTTAAGAGCCTATTTTCCTGAAAAACATAACCTATTTTATTATTATGATAGTTTATTATTTCTCCACTTGTTTCTTTCTCTAAACCAACCAAAATATTTAAAAGGGTTGTTTTTCCTATTCCAGAAGGTCCAAGTAAACCTAAAATTTCACCTGAAAACATTTCAAAATTAATATTATCTAAAATTAATTTTTCATTATATTTTTTGCTAATAGACTTTGATACCAAAATTTTCTTATCCATTGGCATTTTTTCAGACACTTTACTATACCTCCCAAAATAAAATAAATTCCTACTATTATAACTGACCAAGCAATTACCATTTCTGTCTCTATATTTATCCTTGCATTAGTTATTTGTCCACCAATCCCACTATCTATTGTTAACACTTCTGCCATAACTACAAGTTTTACTCCTGTTCCAAGACATACTATAAGAGCTGTTTCAAATACTGGATAAAGTGAAGGAACTATAATATATTTCCATTTTTTAAACTTTGTTAAATGAAAAACATCTGCCACTTCTAGCAATTTTTTATCTATATTATTTATTGAGTTCACTAGAGATATAGTCATAATACAGAATATAGAAATTGAAACAATTAAAATAGCTGGTTTTCCATTTAAACCTAACCATAGTATAGCTAAAATTAACCAACTTATTGGTGGTACTACTTGTAAAAATTCAATTATTGGGTAAAAAATATCTCCTAAAAGTTTTGAACGAGTTATAATAAGACTAAAAATTATAGAAAATATTAAACCAAAACTAAAACCAATGAATAGTCTAATAATTGTTGTTAAAATCTCTTTTAGTAATGTTGTATCTAAAAGAATCCCTTTAATACTTTCCCAAACTTGGCTCACACTTGGAACTACAATAGGTGGATATATTTTACTTAATATAAACCAAAATATAATAATAAGTAAAAAACTTAATATTTTATTTGTTAATGTAAAGATGTTCATCTGGAACTTTTCCTCCAATATTTTTTGGATCATAATCTTTCATAATTTTATAATATTCATTTAAAGTTTTTTTAGCATCTTGTGCATGAACAAAATTTAATCCCATTTTTGGTATAGATTTTTTAATAACTTCTGCATCCATTCCTAATTTTTCTTTTGCAAGTTTTCCAGCTTCTTCTGGATTTTCTTTTACCCATTGTAAAGCTTTTGCATATTCTTCATTAAATTTTTTAACTAATTCAGGGTCTTTTTCTGCAACTTCCCCAATAACTCCAAAACCAGCAGTAGGTATTGAACTCTTATCCCCTTTATACTTTTGCCATTCTTCTTCAAAATTAGCTATTATTTTAAAATTTTTATTTTTAGATAAAACAGCTGTTGTATCTGGTTCTATTGTAACAGCATTATCAGCTTTTCCACTAATCACTAAATTTAAAATTTCTGCTTTATTTGCATAAATAACATTATAGTCTATCTTTTCTTTTAGACCTTCTTTATCTAAAAAATAATGTGTATAAACATCAGGTGGAGAAGACTTTAATCCTATATAAATAGTTTTACCCTTTAAATCTTTCCAACTTTTTACTGAAGGGTCTTTACTTATAAAAGAGGCTACTCCCCAAGTATTAACATTCATTAATTTTACATTTAAACCTTTATTATATAATTTTGAAACCACAGTTAAAGGAAATGCGAAAAATTATGCTTCTTTACCTTGTACCATAGCTATTAAAATTTCAGGACTATTCCATACTTTAATATCTATTTTATAATCTTTTCCTAAGGCATTTGTTTCGATCATTCTAAGAACTGGTAAAACAGGTGGTGCTTTTGGTGCTCCAACATAGATAGTTTTCTCAGCTCCAAATAGGGCTATACTTAATATTAAAAACAAACTAAAAAACAAACTTTTAAACTTTTTCATAAAATTACCTCCTTTAGTAGATAATTTTATTATAGCATATTTCTTACTATTTTAATAAAAAATTATATGTTAAACTAAATATAATATTTATCATATTTTAGTTAATAATATATTCTTTTAATAAAAAATTAGAATAACAAAATTTTATTATTAATGACTTTAAAAGAGCTTAAAATATTATTGATATTGTTGAAGATATCTATATGGATATGTATTCTCCATTTGGATATTCAAATTTTGGCAATTTTAAAAAGTGCATATTAATTCAAATAGAAATTATATCAATTAGTGCTTAATTTTTTAATTCAATAAAGTGATTTAATTAAACAAAAAAGAGAATCTTTTAAGATTTTATTCTCAAAAAAATTCTCTCAAAGATGTTAATTGTAAGTCTAAACTTTTTATCAACACTATTTGACAAACAACCAAATACAATAGCCCTATTTTCTTGTATATTATTATCTACAACAACTTCTATATCCACCATTGTAATAATTATCATATTTATAGTTAGTTGGATAAGAATTTTTATTATATGTAGTATCACAAATTCCAGAATTATAATGGTGAAATTCTTCATCTATATATCTTGGGCCACAATAAAAACTAGCAGCCATACTTGAAACTCCAACAACTAGTAATAAAATAACAAAAATAAATAATTTTTTCATATTGAACCACCTCCTTAAAATTAAAATGCTCTGTACATTGTATAACTTTATAAAATCTTTGTCAATAACTTAGAATATTTTTTTACTAAAAGCTAAATCTACAATCTTAATTCCATCAACAGCAGCACTCATAATTCCACCTGCATAACCTGCTCCTTCACCAATAGGAAATAATCCTTTAATTGAAATAGATTCACCCTTTAAATCTCTTAAAATTTTAACAGGAGCAGAAGTTCTAGTTTCAGGACCTATTAGATTTACTTTTTCTGAAATAAAAAGATTATTTTTACTCCAATTTTCAAAAGCTGATTGAAGATTTCTAGTTATATAATTCGGGAAAAAATTATTTATATCATAAGAAAATAATTTCATCTTATAGCTACTTTCAATTTCAAAAGTAGTTTTTTTATGTTTCATAAAATCTATTACATTTTGGTAAATAGCCCCATAAGTTCCAACAATTTCATAATTCTTTTTCTCTAATTTTTCTTGTAAATACATACCAGAAAAAATTTGATTTCCATAATCTTTTTCAGATATTCCAACTACTATTGCAGAATTTGAAAATTTACCACTTCTTGTAGAATAACTCATACCATTGACAAGAGAAGCTCCTAATTCAGATGAAGCATTTACAATTTCTCCACCTGGACACATACAAAATGAAAAAGTCCCTCTTGTTTCTTTTTTATTATTAAAAGCCATATTATAAGTTGCAGCTTCTAAAAGTGGATTTGAAACAGCTTCTCCATATTGCATTTTATCTATATCTTTTCTTAAATGTTCAATTCTTACACCAATAGCAAAAGGTTTATTTTCCATAGCAACACCTTTTGAATATAGCATTTTATATGTATCTCTTGATGAATGTCCAATAGCAAAAATAACCTTATCTATATCATAAGTATATCTTTTTTGACTATCCACTTCTAAAATTTTTAAGGTTTTAATCTCATTATTTTTTACTTCAATATCTTCAACAAGTGAGTTAAAATAAAACTTTCCACCTAAAGATTTAATTTTTTCTCTTAGATTTTTAACTACAACTCTTAGTACATCAGTTCCAATATGTGGCTTATAGTTCCAAAAAATTTCCTCTTGAGCACCACATTCAATAAATTCTTTAAAAACTTTTTCTATATATTCACTTTTAATCCTAGTATTTAATTTTCCATCAGAATATGTTCCTGCTCCACCTTCTCCAAATTGTATATTTGAATTAGGATTAAGAATATTAGTCTTTATAAAATTATCTGTTGTAACATTTCTTTTATCTACTTCTTCTCCTCTTTCAAATACAATGGGGATATATCCTAATTCTGCCAATCTTAAAGCTGAAAAAAGCCCAGCAGGTCCTGTCCCCACAACAGCAATTTCTCTTTTAGGATAAAGCGGCATTCTCTTATCATAAATTTCATCTTTTGCTAAACTTAACTTAGAATATTTTTCTAAATTTATATTTTTCTTTAAGTTAATTTCCAGAGTATAGATAAATTTAATATCATTTTTCTTTCTGCTATCAATGGATTTTTTCAAATATTTTAAATTTTCTATATTATCCCTAGAAATTCCATTTTTTTCTAATTCTCTATATATCTCTTTCTCTTGATTTTTATTAATTGATACTATTATATTGCTAATATTAACTTTCATTTATTTTATTTACCTAACTTTCAATAAATCATGTATTCTTATAACTCCTACAAATTCATCTTTATCAAATACAGGAAGTACATTAATTTGATGAGGTCTATCTTCCATTATTGATAAAGCTTGTGTTGCCATTTCTTCTTTATCAACCTTAGTATATTTTGTTGTCATTATATCCTTAGCTTTTAATTTAAAAAATTCTTCTTTATGACTTAATGCTCTTCTTATATCTCCTTCAGTGATAATTCCAACTAATACATTATTTTCATCATTCATAACACAAACCACACCTAATTTTTTTTCACTCATTAGAATTACTATATCTTCCATACTTGTGTCAGCTTTACAAAGAGCAAGGGCTTCTCCTGTTTTCATTAAATTTCCAACTCTTGTTAGTAATTTTCTTCCTAAACTTCCTCCTGGATGATACATTGCAAAGTTTTGTGGAGAAAAGTTTCTAAGTTTCATAAGACAACCTGCAAGAGCATCTCCCATTACAAGAGCATTTGTTGTAGATGACATTGGAGCAAGATTTATAGGACAACCTTCTTCCTCTACATGTGTATTAATGTATAGGTCAGAAGCTTTTGCAAGTCTTGAATTAATATTTCCTGTCATTGCAATTATATATGCCCCTATATTTTTTATTGCTGGCATTATTGCAATAATTTCATCACTTTCTCCACTATTTGAAATAGCTAAAACAATATCTTCTGGATTAATAATCCCTAAATCTCCATGTAATCCTTCTGTTGAATTCATAAATATACTTGTTGTACCTGTTGAAGCAAAAGTTGCAGATATTTTCTTACCAATTATTCCTGTTTTTCCAATACCTGTGACTACAACTTTTCCTTTGCAGTCATATATTTTTCTTACTACTTTAACAAAATTTCCTGATAATTTATTCATTCTCAATTCTAATGATTTAATTTCAGTCTCATAAATATTTTTAGCAATTTCTATAATTTCTTGATCTAACATTTTTCACTCCTATCCTTTTATTTTACTTTATTATGTTATTCTCAGTTATTAAAATATCAACTTTCTTATCATATTTATCAGTTTCAATACCTTCATCAATTATTTGCTTTTCAAAAGCTATTGCAATCTTTTTTGCATTAGGATATTTTACAAAAAATCTATCATAATATCCTCTACCAAAACCAACTCTATTTTTATCTCTGTCAAAAGCAACTCCTGGTGTAATAATTACATCAATGCTTCCTATGTATTCTTTTCCATCAGGCTCTTTATTTCCAAAAGGACTAACAATATATTGATTTTTATCTTCTATTGCAATCATTGTTTCTTTATCTATAACTTTTGGTAGAACTAATATTTTTCCAGAATTTTTAATGAAAGTATTTATTTTATCTGTTTTTACTTCATTTTTAAAGTCCATATAACTCATAACAGTTTTGGCATTTTTAAAATCTTCATTTTGTAGTAATTTTTCAAATATTTTATCACTAGCAACATCAATATACTCTTTAGATAAATTCATTCTTCTTTCTTTTATTAAAGTTCTAACTTCTTTTTTATTCATCATTATTTAACCTCTCTTTTATATTTTTCATATCATTTAAAAAATTAAGAGCAATAGCTGCTTTTTTACCACTATCATTTCTAGCTTTGATAACGGTTTCAACATCATAAGTTAAATATGTTTCAACATCTCCTCTCCATTTTTTGAATTGACCTCTTTCATTATCAAAATCAATTTCTTTATTTTCAATTAGTTGTGCAACTTCTTTTCCAAGAAAGACAACTATTTTTGGAGAAATTAATAAAATTTGCATAAAAAGTAAATCTATTAATTTTTTTCTTTCTTCTTCATTAAAATTCTTTATTTTTATTTCTCTTTTACTTAATGTAGTTATATAATATGTTTCAGGTAAATACTCAACAACATCTAAAAGTCTTATTAAAAAAGCCCCACTTGATTGAGGCTCAACTTTATAGTCTTCAGCTAAATAAAGCTTTGGGTCATTTCCAACAAATAAAACATCTGCATTTCTATTTCCCATGCCAATATATACTTCTTGTCTATCTTTGGGTAATAGTTCATTCCCAATACTTCCAACTTCAAACTTTAAGTCTTCCCATAATTCTGATATTTCGTCCATAGTCACCACCTATTCATCTATATCAAATAGTTTTGTTACATTGTCTTGTGTAGTTATCTCACAGTTAGGTTTCTTAATCATTCCAATAAATTCATCTTCAAGAGTTTCTTTTATTAGAGAAATATTATTACTATCTTTACTTACATGAGCCAAGAATACTTTTTTTAATTTATCTGTATACATCTCTTTAATAAATTTTGCACACTCATTATTTGAAAGATGACCATTTCTACTTTTAACTCTTTCTTTTAGGTTCCAAGGATATGAACAGTTCATAAGAGTATTAAAATCATAGTTACTTTCAATAACCATAGCATCTACATCTTTGAAATATTCTCTAACTATATTTGTTATATAACCAATGTCAGTTGATATTGCAATTTTTTTATTCAACTGAGTTTCTAATTTAAAACCAATAGTTCTTTCAGCATCATGCATAACATCAAATGGAGAAACTTTTACTTTATCATTAAGGATAAAATCACCATTGATGAAATTTAATAAAGATTTATCTATCTCTCCTAATTTAACTGCTCCTGCCCTATAACTTTCAGGAGTAATATAGATTGGAATATCATACTTCCTTGCTATAACTCCTGCCCCATTTATATGGTCACTGTGCTCATGAGTTATTAAAATTGCTGAAATATCTGATAATTTTTTTCCAATCTTTTCTAATTTTTCTTCAGTTTTTTTACAACTGAAACCTGTATCTACCAAAAGTTTATAGTCTTCTATTTCTACAAAAGTTGAATTCCCTCCACTTCCACTTCCTAGAATTGAAATTTTCATTTTGTATTATTCCTTTCTTTTTACTTTTTTTATCTTATGCCTTTGAGGCTTTATTGTTATATCTGTGAAAACAATATTTTCACTTTGATTTAAAATAAACTCTATTGTATTTCCTATATCTTCCATTTTTATATATGCTTTTTCATCTTCATCACATTCAAAATAAGTGTTATTCTCATAAAAATTTGTCTTAGTCATATCTGGGTAAACAGTAATAACTTTAACATCATTTTTTCTAACTTCTTCAAATAAGCTTTTTGAAAATTGGCTAAGTCCTGCTTTTGTTGCTGAATAAGCAGAAGCTAAAGGACTTTCTTTATTTGCAGTAACTGATGAAATATTTATTATTATACCTTTATTTTCTTTTAATATCCTTAAAAAATATTGACTAATTACAAGTGGTGCTTGTAAATTAACTGCTATCATATTTTTAATTTTTGATATATTCATTTCTTCATGTAAACCAAAATGTCCTATACCAGCTGAATTTACTATTAAATCAAAATTTATCTTTTTTAAGGAGTGTAATGTTTTTTCTAAGTTATCAAGCTTTGATAAATCACAAGTAACAGGGATAAAATTTTCATATTCACTAAAAATAGTTTCTTCATTTTTTATAAAATTTCTACCTATACCATAGACAATGTAATTCATTTTTAATAATCTTTTTGATATTTCATAGCCTATTCCAGAAGTAGAACCTGTAACTAAAGCAATTTTCATAAAAACTCCTAAATATAAATTTTTTTCTCATCAATGTATTTTAAAAATTGTTCTTTAATAAAGTTTATCATATATGATTTTGTTTTATCAGAATATGTATAAACCCCATCAATACATTCAAAAGGATAATATAAAATTTCTGAATTTTGATTTTGGTTTCTCATCTTTTTCAAATATTCTTTTGAAATTCTAAATACTCCAATACTTATATCAATAACTTTTTCTTTGTCTATTTCATTAAATAAATATTCTATCATTTGACTATAATTTTTTTCAAAATTGTCACTATATATCAAAGGGTCAATACAAATTCTAACTTTCCAACCTTTTTCTTGTAATTCTTTAATAGCTTTTACTCTATTTTCAAAACTAGCTGTATATTTTTCATTTTTCAAAGCAATGTTTTCAGGAGATAATGTAAAAGCAATTATAAAATTATCCAAAGGTTTTAAATTTAAAAATTTATCAATATTTCTTGATTTTGTTCTTAATTCAATTTTCAAATCTTTTTTATCTTCAATAAAATGATACCATTTCTCAGAAAAACCACAGATACTTTCTATTGCAAGTAAATCTGTATCATAAGATACACAAAGATATAAAGTTTTTAATTTATTATACAGTTCTTCAACTTCTTCAAAAACCTTTTCAATATCCACAAAAATAACTATATTTCCAGAAGAATAAACTCCTTGAAGATAACAATACTCACAATCATAGACACAATTTATTATAGAAGAAGTATAGTAAAAATTATCATTTTCAAAACTTTCACAAACAACTGCACCTTTATAAATCATATTAGGTTTATTAGAGGCAAGAATTAATTTTTGTCCCAATTTCTGTAAATGAAAGTCTTGATTATTACTTGAAAATACTTCTTTATAGTTCTCAATTTCTATTATCTTCACATCTTTAAATTTTGATAATATTTCCAAAGTATTTTTATTATTTAAAATTTTCTTTTCAACATAGATATGTGAAAATCTATTATTAAATAAGTTAGAATTTTTGTTATTTATAGTTTTTCTTTCAATTTCAACTTTATTATTTAACTTGCTAAATTCTTTTATTTCTTCAAAAATTTTCTTTCCTTGAACTTTTGAATTTACTTTAATATTTTCATATCTTTTTAATATATCAATATTTCCATATTTTATTTTAAAGTATTTTAGTATATTAAAAAACTCATAAGTCATTGTATCACTTAATTTTAAATTTTCTAATACTTTTTTAATCAAATCTTGTTCATTATTATTGAAATTATTTTTATTATCAGTAGGAATATTAATAAATTTTAATAAAAACTCATAAATTCTTTTATAGCTCTCATCAAATATATTTTCATCTTTATAGTTAAATAAAATTCTATCCTCAACTTTTTCTTTTAATATATCAGATATTATCTTCAAGACAATAATTTTATCTCTTTTAAAAAAAATAGAAGCTGTCTGGAAAAAACCATAGGCTTCCATATCTATATATTCAGTATTTTCAATTTTACTCTCAATTATTTTATCAAAAGTAGTCAAACTTCCCTCTAAGAAATTATGTTTATAAATCATCTCAGGGTAGAAAGTTGTATCTGAATAAGCATTTTGAATTTTTGAGACATATACTATATCCCCTAATTGAGAATTATCATTTGAACTTGCTATAAAACCAATATTTATTATATAGTCATTATCTTTAATATCTTTATTTGAAATTAAGTATGTTAAAGCAGTCGCAGATTTTATTTTACCTGTACCACTTATAATTAATTTTATATTTTCATTTGAAAATACTTGAAACTTTGTATAAGTATTATCTTTTTTTAAATTAAATAATGATATTAAAGATTTTGCTTCAATATATAATGCTGTTACTATATATAACATTTTTACCTCATTCTATTTTTAAATATCATAATTTTCTAACAGTTCCTCTATTGTAGCAGGTTTTGTTTTTATATTTTGAATAATTTCTTTCTTTGCTACTTTAAGTTCAAAAGGAATTTTTTGTTCTCTTAAACAAGCCTTCATAAATAATGTTATTGCTGTTGACATATCTAAACCTAATTCTTCACAAAAAGCATAAAAATTTTCAGCTGTTTTTTCATCTGTATTAATTGTTAATGTAGCCATAAAAATCCCTCCTATTTTCTCATATTATAATTATATAATAATAGTAGGTACTTAGCAATATTTTATTTATCCTTACTTTGCCAATTCATAACTTATATCTATCAATTTATAAATTTCTTTCACTTCAACTGTTCCATCAAGACAAATTGTACACCAATGTTTTTTGTTCATATGATAGGCTGGAAAATATTTTTTATTATCTATAAGTTTTTCAATTTCTTCAGGACTATTATGTAAATTAATTATTTCAATAATTTCATCACTATTTAAGTTAAGTTTTCTTTTTGATATAGTCAATATTGCTACATACCATTTCTTAGTAGATTTTCTACGAACAACTGCATTTTTAGGAGATTTTTCCCATAGAAATTCCAATTCATCTCCATATTTATTTTTAATATATTCAATAATTTCTTTTGTATAATTAGCTTTAAATATCTCATCCTCAAAACATTCTTTCTGTATTTTTTCTAAAACTTCACTATATTCTTTATATACTTTTTCACTATAACCACTTCTTTTCATTTCTAAAAGATGTAAAACATAAGCTTCATTAGTTTCTACATCTATTATTTCAGTAAAAATTGAATTATCTAAACTAATTTTAACAGACATTTTAAATTGATTTTTTAATAAAGAAGTATGATAGTAATAAGAGTTATCTTTTAATTCAAAACCAAATTCTTCTAGTTTTTTAAAATCTATTTTTTTATCTTTAATAAAATTTGTTATTTCCCGCATAGAACTTCCTCCATATCAATTATATCATTTTGTATTGAAAAAAATATTCAAAATTTATATTAAAGAGAATTAATATAATTCACTTTAATTATATAAAAAATATATTTACCTATATCTAAATATAATATTATAATTGTAGCAGCCAATTTTTATAGGGGAGGTTAAAAAATGGGGAAATTATTTAAAATTTTTAGTTACAAAGTTACAGCAATAGTTTTAGTGATTATAAGTGCTTTTACTCCTATTGCAAAAGTTCATCAATATGGAGTTAACAATTTTGTAGAAGAACTTACATTTCTTTCTCAAGATGGAGTATTACAAGATTGGGTTGCTTTAGTAGCCTTAGTTACTTTGGGAGTTTTAGCCAAATATTTTTTTAAAAAGTTTGATATAGTTTTTAAAATAATGGTTGTTGCTAATATTGCTTGGGTATTATGTATTCGTTCAAATGTAAAGGAAGTTATGGATAATATATACTATGGAACAGGTGGTTATATTCCAGCTTATTTATCATGGGGGTGGTATATTATTTATTTAGCTATAATAGTTTTAATTTTTGGGAAATAACATAGATAAAAAATCTAAAAGAGTTAAAGTTAAAATTTTAACTCTTTTTATAATACTATAAAAGTATTTAGGAATATCTCACCTTATTTTAATAATAATTAGATTTTATATAAAATTTTTGATAGAATATTGACATAAAATTGTAAAGGGGAGAAAAAATGAAAAAAGAAGAAAAAGTAGTAGAGGTTTTAAGAGAAGAAGGGTATAAAGTTTCAGAGGAAGATGTCTTAATAGGACAATTAATTCCTAGTTTTTTAGAAAGTTTTTTTACTTTAATACCAAAACAAGTTTTTCTAGCTTATAATAGCAAAGAGTTTTTCGTTATAGGTGCAACTCTTATGAAAGGTGACCCAGATAAAAATAAGATAAAGCATTATTCATTAGATGAAGTAAACATTCAAATGAAAAAAGGTTTATTTCTATATGGTAAATTAATTCTTACTCATTCAGATGGTAAAAGAGAAAATTATAGAGCTATGAAATTTGCTTTTGGATCTCTTGCCTCAAATAATTTCAAAAAAGCCTTAGAAAAATTTCAATAAATATTTAATAAAAGAGAAGTCCTAAGGATAAAAACTTTTCTAAAAAAGTTTCTTCTACAAAAGAAAAAAATAGTAAAATTATAAAAAGTTTCTAGTATAAGTTGAAAAACTTTTAAAAAAGATATATAATTTCTTATATATCTTTTTATTTTGAGGTGATAG
>ERZ772948.556-NODE-556-length-24378-cov-10.343461_pt1 | contig 24378 bp, 20 predicted proteins | sample MGYA00511945_ERZ772948 | MGnify/ENA primary metagenome ERZ772948 (study PRJEB29015, sample SAMEA2737927) | human oral metagenome | biome: human oral; feature: human-associated habitat; material: dental | place: China | collected 2141 ... | reverse complement strand
GGCGTAGTGTACGTGTTGCTGATAGCTTTGGTAATAAACGTTTTAAGAAATCTTGTCGAAATCACTGCTTTGTAATGAAGTAGCGCAAAGTAGTTATAAAACTCGCAAATATCCTCTGTTTCTCCACGCACCAACGGCGCCTCTGTGTCAACAATAGCTTTGTTATAAACAATCCTCCGTGCTTTCCATTTCTCTGTGTGACATTTCTTCAAGGTTCTAATCTCAAAAGGTATCACTCCAAATTGCTGAAGACCCGAAAAAGTCTGCTCTGCTTGATATTCTGCTTTAGAATCATTACCATTGCAATTGCTTTACAGCTACTCCTAAATAATGGAAAATATGTTTTTAGAGTCCTTGTAAGTCAAAGAATAACAGAATAATATCATGTTGCTATTGGTTGCTATTGCATTATATGCGCAGCAAACTTCAAGAGTGACGAATGATTTTAAGGAAGGAGAGTTAATCTTTCAAGTGTCTCAAAGTCGTCAGTCGCCTTTTATTTAATTAGCAACTACGCCCAAGCCTATCAAGTCTTATCATATCTTCGGACTTGGTAAACTAATGAGAAGACGTGGTATGGACCCAAATCAGAAAGTCGTTGCCCCTTGTGACTTGTTATAGATTTAGAGGTATAACGGAAACCGAGTTCTCATGTTGTCTCGTACTCTCCACAAGTAACCTGTTAACTTGTCGGCTCTTTTACTCGTCTAACTTGTCACCCCTCATGTTGCCTTGTTTTCTCAATGTATTTCTATAAAACAAACTTTGCTGTCACTGCTGTCACTCGAAAAGCTTGTCTAACTTATTAGTTTACAGTGTGATTACTTGAAGTGTTAAAAGTGACAGCAAATAAAAACTAAACTCTTCTTGTAAGAAGTGTATTAGTCTCTTGCTTTTTTCAACCCCTTCTCACCCCATATATAGTAAGCCTTTACCCCCTGTTCCTTTGACTTCCTCCGCAATCAACTCGTTCCCTTGTCAACTTCCCTTGTTACTCTGTCTTTCTTTACAGTCAACTCGTTTCCTTGCCCACTTACTATGTTACTTTGTCTTTGATACAAGCAACTTGTTCACTTGTCCACTCGTTTCCTTGTCCACTTGCCCAAGAGTGTATTATTTACGTAATATCCTCCCTTTCCTATTGCTTATTTGTTTTTTTTTATTAACTTTGCCTACATTGATAAAAGAAGTGAGGTCTGCATGCTGAGTAACAACCTCATAGCGTCTTTGGAGAAACCTTGAAGAAGGCAGTCAGAGGCAGATAAGACAGAATATAACACCTAACTATTATGCATAAACAATTTTTAATCGGTTTATTATTGTCGTCATTAACAGCTGCGCCTATACAGGCTGATGACTATCCTACTGGAGGCTATCTCTTCGGTCAGGCTACAGCACCAACTGGCAATGAATGGCAGTCACCCGGTGCACTGGGTTATAACAAGTTGCCAGCACGTGCGCTATTCTCTTCTTTCTCTTCGGTTGACGAGGCAAGAAAGGTTTTGCCAGAGTTTGCAAAGGATTACCTTTCTCTCAACGGAGAATGGAGTTTCCACTTCTCAAAGAACCCTGATGAGCGTCCAAAGGACTTCTTTACAAAGGGTTATGATGACAGCAAGTGGGATCGTTTGCAGGTGCCTGTCAGTTGGAATATGGCGGGTATTCAGAAAGATGGAACACTGAAGTATGGTGTGCCAATCTATGTGAATCAGTGGGTTATCTTTAAGTATAACATCGAACCGGGCGACTGGAAGAAGGGCGTTATGCGTGAACCGCCAAAGAACTACACCACTTACGAATATCGTAATGAGGTAGGTTCGTTCAGAAGGAGCTTTGATATTCCAACTACTTGGGACGGTAAGGAAGTCTACCTCAACTTTGATGGTGTAGACTCATTCTTCTATTTGTGGATTAATGGTCGTTATGTGGGTTTCTCAAAGAACTCACGCAATACGGCACAATTCGATATTACCCCTTATATCACTAAGGGAAAGAATGAGGTAGCAGTAGAGGTTTATCGTTCGTCAGACGGTAGTTTCCTTGAGGCACAGGATATGTTCCGCTTGCCAGGTATCTTCCGTAATGTCAGCGTAACAGCTACTCCGAAGGTACATATTGCTGATGTGAAGGCTATCCCTTCCTATACAGACGGCAAGGGTACTGTAAACCTTAACACAACACTGCAGAACCTCACTACAAAGAATGCGAAAGACTTACATCTGCGTTGGAGTATCTATAAGAATAGACTCTTTGCTGATGACAACGAGTTGGTGGCAACCTTCGAGGATGCAAAGACAAAGACCGTTTGTAACAGTAAGGGACAGGCTGACGTTCGACAGACACTCACTGTGAACAATGCGGCAGCATGGACAGCAGAAGAGCCTAACGTCTATGTTCTCGTTGGTGAGTTGATGCAGGGAAAGAAGGTAGTTGAAACGATAAGTTTCCAAACTGGTTTCCGTACGGTTGAGATTAAGGATACACCAGCAAGTCAGGACGAGTTCGGTTTGGCTGGAAGATATTATTATATCAATGGTAAGCCAGTGAAACTCAAGGGTGTGAACCGCCACGATACCAACCCATTGACAGGTAAGGTTATCTCTCGTGAGCAGATGGAACATGAGATTATGCTGATGAAGCGTGCGAATATCAACCACATACGTACCTCTCATTATCCTAATGATCCTTACTTCTATTATCTCTGCAATAAGTATGGTATCTACTTAGAGAGCGAGGCAAACATTGAGAGTCATGAGTACTTCTATGGCAAGGCATCGCTTTCACACGTACCAGAGTTCCAAGCAGCACACGTTGACCGTGTAATGGCAATGACTCGTCAGCTTGTCAACCAGCCTTCTATCGTTATCTGGAGTTTGGGTAATGAGGCAGGACCGGGTCATAACTTCGTTGTAGCCTACGACTCTCTGAAGGCTTACGATGCTTCAAGACCAGTACAGTATGAGCGCAACAACGACATCGTGGATATGGGTTCTAACCAGTATCCAAGTATTGCTTGGACCCGTGATGCGGTGAAGGGTAAGATGGGTCTTAAGTATCCTTTCCATATCTCAGAGTATGCCCATTCGATGGGTAACGCTGTAGGTAACCTCGTTGATTATTGGGAAGCAATGGAGTCTACGAACTTCTTTATGGGTGGTGCTATCTGGGACTGGATTGACCAGAGTATGTACAACTACACAAAGGACGGCAAACGTTACCTTGCTTACGGTGGTGACTTCGGCGATACGCCTAACGATGGACAGTTTGTTATGAATGGTGTTATCTTCGGTGATGAGACTCCAAAGCCACAGTATTATGAGGTGAAGAAGGTGTATCAGTATATTGGAACAAGCTGGAAGGACGCTAAGACAGCTACTTTGGATGTATTCAATAAGAACTACTACTCTGATGACCTTAGTGGTTATGTAATGTCTTATAGTCTGACAGCTGATGGTGTAACCGTTAAGAAGGGCGAACTTGAGCTTGGTAGTGTACCAGCAAGAAGCCATAAGAGCATTACAATTGCAGGACTCAACGAGGGTCTTGACCCAAATAAGGAGTACCTTCTCCACATAACCTATCGTCTCAAGCGTGATATGCCATGGGCTAAGGCGGGTTATGTTCAGGCTGAGGAGCAGTTGCCTGTACAGGTAGCAGCGGCTCGTCCAGCAATCGCAGCAGCAGGTAAGGTGAATATGTCTGCCGTAAAGGACAATAAGATAGTCTTCTCTGGCAAGACCTTCACAACGACATTCGACCTCACAAAGGGTACGATTTATAATCTTCAGTACGATGGTAAGACTATCATTGCAGACGGTTGTGGACCAGAGTTGAATGCTTTCCGTGCATGGGTTAACAATGATAACTGGGCTTACGAAGCATGGTATGCAAATGGTTTGAATAACCTCCAGCACAAGTGTACTAACTATACAACCCATGCAAATGCTGACGGTTCTGTTTCTGTTGTATTCAATGTTGAGTCACAGGCACCTTATGGTTATCGCCTTGAGGGTGGTAATGCTAACTGGAAGAAGCTCATCGAATACAAGGGAAAGCCATTCGGTAAGGATGATTTCCGCTTCAATACGCAGGTGGTTTACACCATCTTCCCTGACGGTAGCATTGAGAGCGAGAGCGCAATAACAAGCAATAAGCCTAATCTGACACTCGCTAAGTTAGGTTATACCGTACGTGTTCCAAAGGCTCTCAGCCTGTTGAATTACTATGGTCGTGGTACTGTAGACAACTATCCAGACCGTAAGACAGGTCAGATGATTGGTATCTATGAGCAGCAGGATGTTAATGATGAGTTCGTTGCCTTCCCTAAACCACAGGATACGGGTAACCATCAGGATACTCGTTGGCTCTCTCTTACAGGTAATAATGGCAACGATGCCCTCTATGGAGCTATCTTCGTGGCTAAGGATAAGATGAGTTTCTCAGCACTTCCTTGGTCGGATAACACCATTGCAATGGCTAACCACCCACACGAATTACCTCAGAGCGAATATACTCATTTGCACCTTGACATGGCAATCACTGGTCTTGGTGGTAACAGCTGTGGACAAGGTGGTCCGTTGATGCGCGACCGTGTCATGGCAACACCACACACCTTTGGTTATATGATTCGTCCGATGAACTCTGTTAAGACCAACGACCTCGTTAGCAATGCGAATGTAAGTCTTAACGGTGCCACACCACTTACCATCGTACGTGACGGTGAGGGCAATGTGACAATCAATGCAAATGGTGCGAAGGGCGATATCTACTATCGTGTTAACGACAGCAAGAAGGCTGTGAAGTACACTGGTCCTGTTAGCTTGCGCAATGGTGGTACGATTTCAGCTTGGACAAAGGAGAATGATTGGCTCGTAGCTTCTCAGACCTTCTCACGCATTGAGAGCATTCCATTGTCAGTAGTCTTCGCTTCAAGTCAGGAGAGTGGTGAGGGTGATGCAAGCCACCTTACTGATGGAAATCCAAGCAGCTACTGGCACACAATGTACTCTGTTACTGTGGCAAATTACCCACACTGGGTTGACTTCGACTGTGGTGGTATGAAGACTATTAAGGGTTTCACCTACCTCCCACGTCAGGACAGTAACAATGGTAACATCAAGAAGTACAGCATTCAGGTAAGCAACGACGGCAAGACATGGGGTAAGGCTGTTGCAGAAGGTGAGTTTGAGAACAACAGAAAGGAAAAGACTATCCTCCTCACCACACCAGTTAAGGCTCGCTTCGTCCGTCTGACAGCGCTCAGTGAGCAGTCTGGTCAGGACTTCGCAACAGGTGCTGAGTTTAAAGTGTTAGAGAAGTAAAGGGCTTATTATAGTCATTTGATAAATAAAAAGATAGGGAATCACAATTTGTCGTTCCCTATCTTTTTTGCGTTCTTGCTAACTGTCTATAATCCGTTCGAATCATATTTGCATCCACTCGTCGTTCTATTTCAGCTATATAGTGCATGAAGTCTTTTATTTATGTATGTAACACAAAGCAGATTCTTCCTTTCATACGTTAGAATTATCTTAAAATAGATTTGCTTTTATCTCAATAATTGATTACATTTGTAGTCGATAAAAATGCGGATAGGTGCAAAAATATAGAATAGAATGGAGATAAGACGTGATGCATTACTCAAACGATTGATGGATTTGAGACATAATGGAATGATTAAGGTCATTACTGGTATGAGGAGATGTGGTAAATCATATCTTCTCTTCAGGTTATTCTCTGAGGCTCTAAAAGCTGAAGGTGTGAGTGATGAACACATTGTTATGGTAAATCTTGAAGACCGCAGAAACAAAGTGTTAAGAGACCCTGATAAGTTACTTGAATACATTGATAGTAGATTGAAGGATGATCAGATGCATTATGTTTTACTTGATGAAGTGCAACTTGTTAGTGATTTTGAGGACGTACTTAATTCGTACTTACAGGTAAAGAATGCTGATCTATATGTCACAGGTTCTAATGCTCGTTTCTTATCTAAGGATATAGTAACTGGGTTTCGAGGTCGTGGATTTGAGATTAAAGTACATCCTCTTTCTTTTCTTGAAATACGTGATGCAAGACCAGATGAACCTGTAGAGAATCTTTGGGTAGAGTATATGACTTATGGTGGATTACCACAAGTAGTCACAATGACTTCCACTCAAGAGAAAGTCGACTATTTAAAAAGCTTGTTTAAGCATACTTATTTAAAGGATATCAAAGAACGTTATGATATAAAATTAGATGGTGATCTTGAAGAACTCATAAGCACGTTAGCTTCTACAGTGGGTGGCTTGACTAATCCAAGAAAGCTTGCTGATACTTTCCGAACAGTAAAGAAAAGTGCGATTAGTCAAGATACCATTAAAGTTTATATTGATTACTTACAAGATGCATTTATTATTGAACGCGCTCTACGTTATGATATTAAGGGTAGACGTTATATAGATACGCCTTCTAAGTTTTATTTTGAAGACTTAGGACTGAGAAATGCGCTTCTTAATTTCAGACAAGTAGAAAAAACTCACTTGATGGAAAATGCTATTTACAACGAATTACGTACTCGTGGAATGGCTGTTGATGTAGGTGAGGTCATTTGGAATACTAAGGACGAAGATGGGAAGAAGATTAGAAAGATACTTGAAGTAGACTTTGTTTGTAACCAAGGTTATAAGAGAGCTTATATCCAGTCTGCTTTCAGCATTCCTGATGATACGAAACGTGACCAAGAATTACAATCACTTAGAAGAATTGATGATTCGTTTCAGAAAGTGGTTATAATTGGTGATCATAGTCCTCGTTATCAGGATGAAGATGGTATTTTATTTATAGACATCTATGATTTCTTATTAGACAAGGGGGCTATAACATAGTGTTAGTTGACAAATGATAGGAAGTATATTAGCACATAGCTATAGTGCTTTTGTTATCCTGTATTTTCAAAGGGTAGGTCTTTTAGCTAATAGACTATATTTATATAAGAAAAAAGGAGTGGAAGAAACGATATTTTCTTTCACTCCTTTTCGTTTTGTAGAAGCCTGGAATGTCACTAAATACAATGTTACACCTTGTTTGAACTATTGCTTTAAAGATGGGGAAAATTCCTCTCACACCAAGCGATGAGCGTTGAGATGATTCGAAAGAGTTCTTTCCCAATGTTTGAAAGGATGTATTGTTTGTCGCTTTCAACAATAATCCGATCTTCTTTTAATATATTTAGCGAGGCGGATAGGGGAGAGTCGGGCAGGTCATACCTTAACTCTTCGTAAGTTGCTCTGCCTTTCTTACCGAGTGTTTGGATAAGGAAAAGCGTGTCCGCCACGCATATCCGTGAGAGGATATTACGTATCGGACACGTTGGGAATAGTGGGTCAATTACCATTTTAGTTCTTCATTCAGTATCACACCATCGGCAGCAGGTGCATCATTCTCAGCAAAGCTGTTTGCCTTATACTGGATGCAGAGCATTAACATCTCGTCATTACCAGTATTCTTCAGCGCACGCTTACCTTCTGGAGCAACGCGAATAATACTACCTTCAGTCACTGGGAAGACCTCGCCATCAACCTGATACTCACCTTCACCTTTGAGGATAAAGTAAAGTTCCTCGTGTGTCTTGTGTGTATGAAGGAAACCACTGTCCTGACCAGGTACAAGAGTTTGGAATGAAAGTTCGCTACCTGTCGTTTGTAATGCCTGACCAACGAATACCTTACCCGGAATCTCTATCTCTCCGAATGGGAGCACATAGTCCTTGATGTCGTTGAGCTTACCTACGTTTACTGCTGTGAAGTTCTTACCGTTCTTGATCGTTTCAACTGTTTTCATAATTCTTTTTGTTTTATTGTTTTGTTTGTTTTGATGATGCAAAGGTATTGATTTTCTGTCTGTTCTACAAGTAGGCACGCAAATGTCAGCCAGTTACCTTGAGGTAAGTAATGCTGATAATAAAGCATTTAAAGGCTACTTGTTTTACATAGTTTAACACTAAAAGATACGAGCCTTAGCTTATAATAGTTACTTTTGTGCAGTAATATGACTTAAAGAGTTTATAAGTATGAATAGAAACGAAGTCAGAGATGCCCTCTATCCTAACTGTCCTATAAGAAATGTACTGTCAAGAGTAGGGGATAAGTGGTCGATGTTGGTGCTTTTCACGTTGGAGAACAACGATTGTCAACGCTTTAAGGAACTGCAACGTAATATCCCCGATATTTCTCAAAAGATGCTGACTGCAACGCTGAAGATGTTGGAGGGTGATGGACTTATTCGTCGGGAAGTCTTTCCAGAGATACCTCCCCGCGTTGAATATTCGCTTACGGAGAAAGGGAAAAGTCTACTGCCGCTTATCGACAACCTCCTTTCATGGGCGAGTGAGAACATGGAAGATATTATAGAGTCGAGAAAGCAGTATCTTTTAAAGTAGGTTTTTTAGAGGTCTTGGAGGTCAATTATCCAACTGTTAGCAACCCTCTTTGTAAGTATTTTTCGTCTACTCGTTTTTTATTAAGGCTTAATTGCATTCGAATTAACGTCTTTTTGGCTTGCAAAAGGTGCTCTTTAAGACCCTTACTAACGCCCTTTTGAAGTCCAATTAAGCACCTTTTGAAAAGCAGTTTTGTAACTCTTTTATAACGAATGAGTTACAAAGGCTGTAAGGAAAGCGTTTTTTTGGCTGTTTTTGGTAAATAAATCAAAGGTAAATGTAAATAAAATTCAGACCTGTGGGTTTCTTATAGGATATGAATTAATAAAGTTTACTGTAGCTATAGAATTCATGTAGTGACCATTTGTAGTACCTGAAAGTAACTAATAAACCGATAAGAAGGTATAGAATAGAACTCCAAAAGAATAATCAAAAAGGCTTAGTTAGCGCGCTAACTAAGCCTTAAATCCCAATCAATCATTAGACCACAAGATGTTTGTTTCATATTATGGTATTGTTTCCTAACATCTTTTATTTTCTTATCGGCATCTTGTCTGCCTTTGTAACTTGACGTAGTCCACTACGTCTGCGTTCCAAAGCCAAACAATCTGCTCGATAATAAAACAAAATATGTTTAGGCTCTAATAACCGATTGGGGTTTTAAATATAACGTTACAAGAGTTTTGTTGAAGGCTAACGATATAGTCCTCCCTATTATTAGGCTGATGAAAAGAGAGGACAACAGGATGTGTATGGGCTGAGAAGATTCTTTTCAGCACGCTACACATCGGTTGTCATTCTCTAAAGTGTGTTAGTTACTACTTGGATTTTGTTCCAGATTGCCCTTATAAGCATTGATAGCCGACTGTGGAATGAAGTAAATCACACGGTAGTCGGTTGCAGGAATGTCAACCATTGGCTGATGAGGTCCAGGGAAACGACGAGTGAGGGTGTCGCCATTGCGGAACACATCGTAGCTGCGCTCTGCCTCAAACGCCAACTCTAACTGACGTTCTTTATCCACCAAAGTCTTTGCTGTGGCAGCAGTAAACTGAGCACTCGTATAGCTTCCACCCACGATAGCACGCTCACGGATTGTGTTCACGTCAGCCATCGCACTGGCGATATTACCCAATTTCACATTTGCTTCAGCACGATTGAGATACATTTCGTCAAGACGAGAGATGATAGGCGAATACAACTGATTCTCCTTACCACCCTGACGAGAGCACTTCACCACATAGAACATAGGATAAATGCGGTTGAGCTTCATCTGATAATCAAGCACACCACGATAGGTATGTCCCTGATAATTAATCGAGTAAAGACGCTGTGCAGGGTCGATTGGGGTGAGAACAAGTGGGGTCGTGTGTCCCGTTCCAGTGGTATCGCAAGTCAAACTATTGTCTGGCTGACGAGTATAACGCAACTGTACGTAGTTGAAATTCACCTGATTACCCTTGGCATCATAGACATTCTTGATGAAGCGGAAGACAGGAACATACTTGTCTGTCTTGTCTTTTACATACTGTGGTTCAATGAATTGCGCACGGATATCGGTGTACTTCTTATTAAACCAGTCGTTTTGTCCAGTCTCGTTCAGCAAATCAAGGTATTTACCAGACGCATACATTTCGCCCCAACCCATACCGCCGATATTTGAATACATACCGCCGATGGTGTAATAATAATCCCAACCAGGGAACTCAGAGTCTACTCTCTTTACCACAAAGATGTTTTCAGGGTTGTTTTCTGGCTCAAGAGTGTTACTAACACCATAGTCCTTACGGCTCAACAGACTAAACTTACCAGAGTCAATCACCTTTGTTGCATACTCAACACTCTTCTGAGCGTAGGCAGTGTTAGGGTGTTCGTAAGTTCCACTCATATAAAGATAGATTCTACTCAGCATAGCCCAAGCAGCCTCTTTAGAAGCAAAGATACAACGTTCTTCCCCATGTATGTCTTCTGTCATCAGCGAAGCCGCCTTCTCCAAGTCCTTAATCGCCTGTTCGTAGGTCTCTTTCACGGTAGAACGATTCGGCAACATAGCGTTTACAGGGTCGTCAGGTGTACCATTAACGATAGGCATACCGAGGTTTGTATCAGGGTTTTGCGCGTATGGTCTACCGTATGCACGACAGAGATAGAAGTAAATCATGCCACGCAGATAGTAGCATTCGCCCAACTGCGTATCGGTAATCGTACTCTTACCTTCAGGAATATCCTTGATGATATTAGATGCCTGCGCAACCACTTTATAGCTATAATCCCAGAAATTCTGCAATCGGTAGTTATTAGGCGTGCGCGAATAAGAGATAAACTCATAGAAAGCATCGGTAGAAGTACCACGAATCATGATGTTATCTCCTGCATATTCGCCACAGCGATACATAGGGTCCGACCACGTTTTCAGGAATCCATAGCATCCATTCAGTAGCGATGGAAAACTCTCATCAATGTTTTTAGTCATGGTATCATCATCCATCATGTATTCAGGATGACGCTCTACGCTGCACGATACCATTGCAATAGCTGCTAAGAGCAGCACATATACTTTTTTCATAGGGCAGATTCTTAATTTAGAATGTAACGTTAACGCCGAGCATAAACTTACGAACAGAAGGATAAACACCAGCGCCTGTTGAGATTGAAAGGGCTGTTGAGCGTTCGCCAGAAGCATTGCGACCACCATCGGCAGCAGGCAATTCTGGGTCTACACCAGAGTAATTGGTGATGCAGAAGAGGTTTTCACCACTGAGATAAACGCGCAGTGCCTTCACAATATCACTCTTAAGATTGAAGTTGTAACCCAAAGTAATTGAGCGTAACTTCAAGAAGTCAGAGCTCTCTAAGTAGCGAGTTGACGCCTTGTTAGAGTTAGATGGGTTGTTATAGGCAGCAACTGGGTGTGTTGCAACGTCTCCCTTCTGTGCCCATCTCTTCCAACCTTTCTGCAAGCTGAACTGGTTACGATCGGTATAAGCACCATCTGAGTCATACTCCTGTCGTGAGTAGTTATAGATGTAAGCCCCCATTGAGTAGCCGAAGACAGCGTTGAAGTCGAAGTTCTTATAGGTAAGTGTGGTAGAGAAACTACCGAATACACTTGGAGTGGCACGCTTGTCAAGGGCTACTTGATCTGCCTTGGCATAGCTGTGAGTAATAACACGATTACCATTCGCATCCGTTGTGTACCATTGTGGCGCACCATTCTCTGGGTCAACACCTGCCCATTCACGCAAATAATAAGTATCTGCGCTCAGACCTGGACGTAACAATGTGTTGGTTGAACCAGCAATACCATCACCTTCGATAATCTGGTCTCTACCGCTATACAGCTTCTTAATCTTATTAGAGTTGGTAGAAAGGTTCGCATCAACTGTCCAAGTGAGGTCCTTACTCTTGATGATATCAGCTGAAAGAGTAGTCTCAAAACCTGTGTTGGTAAGCTCACCAATGTTCTGCCAGATGCTTGTCACACCGATAACACCAGATATAGGCACGGCAAAGAGGAGGTTGCTTGTACGCTTACTATAGAAGTCGAAGGTCATACGAAGGCGTTTAAACATATTGAGGTCAAGACCAATACCAGTGGTATAACTCTTCTCCCAAGTCAGTTTCTTATTGGCAAGCTGAGCGATGACAGCACCAGGAACCTCGTTATAGCTTGCACGTAAGCTGTAAAGTCCGTATTGAGGATAGAGGCTGTTAGGGCGACTTCCTACTGAACCAAACGATGCACGCACCTTCAAATAGTCAATACAAGGTACCTTAAACCACTTCTCAGCCGTAGCAACCCAGCCACCACTGACAGAGAAGAAGGTACCATAAGCAGCATCCGAACCAAAGTTACTTGCACCGTCAGTTCTCAGTGAGAGTTGAAGCAAGTACTTATTGGCATAGTCAGCATTGAGGTTGGCGAAGAAAGACTGCACTGCCCACTCGAATTTATTACCTCCCACAGCCTCAGGAGTTGAGGTGATGTCAAGTTGGGCAAAGCCCGGAACCAAACCTGTTCCATCGCTGCTATGATAACGATATTCACCATCATTAAACTCATAACCGAGCATCAAGAAGCCGTGATAATCACCGAAACTACGTGTCGCTTTCAGCAATTGGTTGGTATAACGACGTGTGTTCGTGCTCGTGCTTTCACTCACACGACCCTTACCCTCTGCTCCTGATGTACGAGGATCAGAGTAACTCTTATCAAGGTGGGTACTCCAACGATAGCTATTCACAGAAGAGAACGTAAGCCAATCAGTGAGATAGATGTCAAAGTCGAAGTTGCCATTAAAGGCATAAGAATCATACTTACTCCAATTATACTGCAATTCGTAAAGGTAATTGGTAGAGTTGCTATTCACCCATGATGATGATCTATTGCCAACAATCTTGCCGGTTTCATCGTAAGGGCTATCCCATGGCAGCATAGAATACATAGAATAGGTAGAGCGTTGACGGTCGTCAATCACCCCCTTGCTACCATTAAAGGATGGACGGATAGCAATCCAAGAATAAGGTTTGAAGTTCAGCTTCATCATGGTATTATATCGAGTAAAGTCGTATCCACGTACAGCACCATCCTCTTTATAGACACCACCCGTAAAGACAGCACTCAACTTCTCACCACCACTGTTAATAGTAAGGTCGTAATTCTGAACATTTCCTGTGTGTGTAGCCAACTTCCACCAGTCGAAATTACTATCACGGAGCTTATCATTCCAGCGTGGGAAAGCAATCTCAGCAGCATTAGTAAACGACTTATAATAGTCGTATAGCTCGGCTCCATCCATCATCTTCACTTTACCATTGTTCAGAGTTGAAACGCCCATCTTGGCAGAGAAGGTAATAGAAGTTTTACCAGACTTTGCTCCTTTGGTTGTAACAACGATGACACCATTGGCACCCTGCGAACCATAGATAGCTGTTGAGGCTGCATCTTTGAGTACGGTGAGTGTCTCGATGTCGTTAGGATTGATGTCACCTGGGTCTTTACCGACGATTACTCCATCAATAACCCACAACGGTGCAGTACTACCGTTAATAGTAGACTTACCACGAACGATGATGGCACCGAACGAACCTGGCTTACCAGAACCCGGCATAACGTTCATTCCAGGTATCTTACCCGTCAACATATTGGTGACATTAGCTGTCGTAATGTTAGTAAGTTCTTTATTATCAATACTCTGCAACGAACCCGTCAGGCTGTTTCGTTTCTGCGTGCTATAGCCCACAACCACTGTTTCGCTAAGCATCGTAGATGAAGAAACCATGCTTACGGTCATGTTGTTTTCAGCTCACACCGTCGTTTTCTCATAGCCTAAGGACGTAATCACCAGCTCCTCACCAGCTTTTGCGTCGATAGAGAACTCACCATCAATGTTGGTAAGAGCGATTTTCTTCGTACCACTTACGGTGACACTGGCACTGATAACCGGTTCGCCTGTACGTGAATCGATAACTTTTCCTTTGATGACAGAGGCTTGTGTCTGTATGGTTACTGTCGGGCTGGCATAAGCCTTATGTGCTGTATAAGGACAACACACAAGGGGCACTACCAGTAGCAGCGACCTTCCAAGGTTAGATTTTTTCATAGCTTTCATGCTTAAAAGGTTTTTATTTATATTTTGTTTAGGTCTTGTGACATTAGATATGGCACTTAGGTTGTCGATAGCTTAGATATGTGCAAAATTATAGTATTTTTTTTAATTCATGCATGTTTTATCTTCTTTAACATAATATTACGTGCGTTTTTATTTCCAACTTGTATCTTGGACACATAATAGTGCATGTTTAGCGGTGTTTACCTTATATAAAAAGCAGTACAGAAAGGGTAGGTTGCTTTCGAAAACAAACGCGAAACGACAGGTTGATAAGTAGGCAAGAAAGCAAGGGAAAGAATGATAGTCTTTGATTAGTTGTAATAAAAAAGTCACTAATCAAAAATCAATGGATGCTTAATTGGCTTTGAAAAGACGCCCTTTTGGCTTGCTAAAGATGCCCTTTAAGAGGCTAACTAACGCCCTTTTGGACCCTTATTAGGCACCTTTTGTAATGCGACTTTATAACTATTTGATTATCTGTTGGTTATGGCAGCCTGCTTTTAAACCCTTTCTTAGCAGAAATAAGGACTAAAAGCGCCCTCGAAATGTAAGGATATTTCTAAACACCTGTTGCTCAAAAACAGAAGATAAGAGGGTATAAGAAATGCAAATATTAGATAGAATTTCTTATTTCAATATAGTTTTTAAACAGCCATGAGTGTCCCTCTGATAAGAGTTTCACTACCTCTGCGCAGACATAAAGACCTATAAAGACCGAAAGGAGGAAGATAAAACTGAAGCCAAAGAATATCCAAAGGTCGCCATCTGTGTATTTTTCTTGAAAACGACGAAGCCAAGAAGACGATTTATTTACAAACTCACTGGTACTTTCTGTCGCATTCTTCAAGGTCTCACCGGCTTGCTTAGAAACGTGAAGGGCACGCTGAGAAGCCTCCACCAACTTACTCCTCATCTCAGCAAGCTTCTCTTTTGAAGGTGAACTAACGAGATGGGTTGAGACAGTAGGGAGATTCTTGGCTTTCTTTACCTCAATAGGTGAGGCGTCAGCCAATGGAATAACGGAACGAGCACGTGTGCGGAAAGACTTAGGGGCATCAAACCTACAGTTCAACACATTACCACAATAAGGGCAACGATATTTCATTGTCCCATATTGCTCAGTCTCAGCTACAAAGTCGCGACCGCAGTTATTGCATTTGACAGTATATCTCATGATGGTGGCAAAATTATAAAAAAATGTTGAAATGTGAGCAGAAAACTATGTTAATTCAGATTTTATCATTTAGAATTATTCGAACGGTGTTCTTGTCAGCGTGTTATAATTCTGATTATTCGTATGGTATTTCATTGGTATGATCTGTGAGATGTTTTGTCTATGGATTAATGATAAAGTCTTATGTCGATACTGATTTTACAAGTTTTTTTAGTATCTTTGCATCTGAATCATTGTGAGTTGCAAGGATTCAATAGCTTTACACCACTTTGTTAGAATGGCAAGAAGTGAGGGAGTAAAGTTCAATAATTATAAAAAAACAGGATAAAACAATGAGAAAAATAATTCTTGCAGTATCTATAGCATTACTCTGTGCCGCTTGTGGAGGCGACGGAAGTTCGTCGGATCCAATACAGCCAAACCCATCTACTGAGCAAAATGCGACAGAGGTAACGACTGATGATATTGTGAAGTTCCTCAATCTTGATAAGCAACAGAATGTTTATCAGGCATTGGAAACGGCAAAGTCAAGTTTAGGAAATAAAACTGTCAATGGTAAGGCGTTGAATGTTACGGCTGTAGATGTACTGAATAGCGATGAAGAGAAGGGTACTTTTACGTTGAGAGTAATGGGTAATAGCAGTGGTAAAACCTTTACTAAGGACGTTGAATATGCTGGTTTTGCACAGAAACCAAATGATTATGAGATGGTTTCACGTGCTGTTGCAGCATGGAAAACCGACGTTACCTATCTGAAAGACTTCGATTTCGATACACTTTATCGTCTTAAGGATAATAGAAAGTTTACTGCAGCGTATTTACAGAAGTTTATTAATCTGTCTTCTTCAAGCGTTGGTGGCAGCAAGCATTACACCTTTACGCCAGCTGATTGGGCAAATACGACGGTTAGCGATGTGCGTTACGTTGGTGGCAGTACGTCTGGTCAGGTAGCGTTTACGATTACTTATAAGGGTAGAAAGAATAGTTCGGTTGGTGTTGAGATGAATAAGAACGAGTATTATCGCAACCAAATCAGCGTCAATACAGAGGAAGTTAGCAAGTTATATATGCGTGGTGTGTATGAGCATACAGATTTACTTCATACCTCTTTACTTAATTATGATAGAGATAAGTTTGTGACTTACCCTACAGGTAAGCAGAAAAACGATGGTTCAAACTCGATGATTCTCTCTATCCAACTTGTTGCTAAGGATGGTCACGACACAGAGTTGGCTAATTTCAATGTGGAACTTACAGGTTTTAAACCACTTTCTGCGCTTGATAAAGAACTTCTTATTGCCAACAGTACAGACGTAGGAAAGTTCTTTGGTAAGTATTTTAGAAGCAAGGCTGATGGTGACTATTCTGCTGCAGTGAAGGCATTTGACCCACGAGTATGGTTTAAGAAAGTTCAGATGTCATTAATGCGTGATGGCGAGAACATTGACTTGTATGCAAATGAGGTGCAAGGTGATAATGGAAATTCTAACCTTGTCGCATGGATTCCTGGTAGTGGATTGGCGAAATATTTGGATATCTATCTCTTAGATCCACGTATCGAGGTGATAAGTGCGCAGAAAACTGGCAACTTTCTTGATATCAAGTATAAGCTTGTTTATGTCAATGAGGTGTCTGTAGCGGGTAAGGAAAAAACCTTGCATGTGCATCTATTGGCACCATAAAGAGGCTCAGCAGCGTAAGCCGATTTGGGCAATTGGAAAGTTTTTTGTATTTTTGTACGACAAAAGGTAGTATATCCTTTCACACCTTATAATATATAAGGAGGGTAGGGAGGATAAAGAAAGACTATCATACGCAGTAATGTAGAAATTACATGAAACAAAAACTATGGCAAAATTAACAGTAAACAATTACGATGAGCTTGCTGCCCGACTGGGTGAGAAGCTTGGTGAGAGCGAGTGGTTACTCGTTGACCAAGAGAGAATTAACCTCTTTGCTGATGCTACCCTCGACCATCAGTGGATTCATGTTGACACAGAGCGTGCAGCTGTAGAAAGCCAATTCAAGAGTACTATCGCACATGGCTATCTTACACTTTCACTGCTCCCACACATGTGGCAGGAGATTATTGAGGTGAACAACCTTAAGATGATGGTCAACTACGGTATGGATAAGATGCGCTTTGGTCGTCCAGTCCTCGTGAACTCACGCATTCGTCTTGTTGCCACACTCGATAGTATTGAGAATATCCGTGGTATCTGCAAGGCTGGTATCAAGTTCCAGATTGAGATTGAGGGCGAGCGCAAGCCAGCACTTGAGGGTGTTGCAACCTTCCTTTATTACTTTGAATAAGTAGAGATAAACTCTTATAAATACGCATAAGCGGGCATAAACGATTTGTATTGTTTATGTCCGCTTATTGTTGTTTTATGTTATCAAAATACAACTTTAGCTATCTAATTAATGTTAAAAATCGGCTTATATCATTAACGATAAATATAAATTGTTGTATCTTTGCAGGACGAACAGATTATTTTCAGGTAACAATATAGTTTAAAGTTTACTTCAGGAGTTTGAAGTTATCAAAACATTTAAGGAAAAAATGGTATACGACCAACTAAAACTGCAGAGTCAACTCTGCTTCAGATTGTACACAGCAAGCCGCCTTGTTACTCAAACTTATTATCCATTGCTTGAGGATTTAGGTATTACCTATCCTCAATATCTTGTACTAATGGCTCTTTGGGAAGAAGACAATCAAAAGGTGATGGGACTTGCACACCGACTTTATCTTGACTCAAACACAATGACTCCACTTGTTCAGCGTATGGCTCAACTTGGATTGGTTAACCGTGTCAAGGGTGAAAAGGATGGAAGAGAAACCTATGTTTCGCTTACTGAGCATGGAAAGCAATTGCAAGAGAAGGCGAAGGATATCCCATCGTGCATGGTAGGGAAGTTGTTTGAGAACGAAGAAGAGCTGGCTAAGTTTAAGGATATAGCTGCAGATCTCGACCATCTTATTGCTCGTCTTTCAGGACAACGCTCTAAAGAGAAGGAGGAGGCAATGGCTAAGATGCGTGAAGAGCGCTTAGCTTCTAAAAGAAAAAGAAAGTAATTGCATATAAACTTTATCACATAAAGTAATGAAGGTGTACCAATAATAGGATGACTATTAGGGTACACCTTTATTAATTCATAATTCATAATTCAGAATTCATAATTATGATTACCGATATTAAGTGTGGTTTATCGCTACAACTAATGGGATAACTCGTCAACTACGAATTACGCAAATGACACGAATTACGTTGCAATAAGCATTAGCGTAATTAGTGAAATTCGTAGTCGGTAAAGGTGAGATAGAGGGCTAAAGCACATATCATAAAGTTCAATGTTCAAACCTCAAAGTTAATAGTTCAAAGGATAAAATAGTTTAAAGTAAATTTTCTCCTTTTCTTGCTCATTCTCCATATTTTTCATAATTTTGTAACGTGTCATAATATCATTGTTTTAAAATGATAAAGGCAGATGAAGGCACGGAATAAATGAAAGAAGAAGAATGAAGAAAATACTACTATTATTGACAGTGCTACTCTTTACAATGGGAGTACGTGCGCAAAAAGATATTGTTTCGATGGCTGATGCGATTAAAATCTTTCAAGCAAAGACACTACAAGTGGGTAAACAAGTGCTTGAGAAGCAAGGCTACAGCTATAAAGGAGTCTCATCGGACGAGTTTGGAAAGGACTATAACTGGGTGAAGAATATGAACCTAACCAGCGACTTCCTGCCAACTGCCATGGGACGTGGTAACTCCAGTATGGTACTCTTGGCACAAAATGGCAAGACGGTTTATATCTATGTCTTTAACCGTACTGCCTTTGCGGGCTTGCAGGCACAGGTGAAAGCGATGGGATATGACATGGGTAATGCTGTGAAGGGAGACAAGACTACGCTGATTTGTACGAAGGATAATCAGCCAACAATTAGCTTTCTGACCCTCCAGCAGCCACTTCCTTACTGTGTGCAGATTACCGAGTAAGCGAAAAAGACAATAAGATAAAAGGATAGAAAACGTAGATAATGAAGAAGAAACCAACCTATAAGGTACCCGTATCCATCTGTGCTATTGTGCTTGTGGTGGGTGCTATAGTACTTGCTGTTCTCATGGAAACACGTGAGATGGCTCCTCCTCGTAAGTATGAGGTGGATATGTCGGGTGAAGTTATCGGTATTGATAATGGTCCGAAGATTCCTGTATTGACAAAGGAAGAGGAGAAAGACGAAGAGGTGAAGGAGGAGAAGAAGACAGAAGCTCCAAAGAAAGAATCTTCTGAGTCGGAAGAGACAGCAGATCCAGAGAACCCTGTCATCGTTCCTAATGTTCCAGAAGGTCAGACTGAACCAGTTGTAAAGGCTCCTGTGCCTGAGATTAAAAAGCCTACGATTGACCAGATTGAGAATTAACGTGGGTGATATAGGTGTTGGGTGTTAAATGTTGGGTGTTGATGGTTTGTAAAAAGGGCTATATAACATCTTGATCAGGATAAAGACGGACAGCTTCACTGGTGTCGATGGTTTGTAAAAAGGGCTATATAACATCTCACATAGAATATCAAGTTATATGTACTTGGTATTTTTAAAAATAAGTTGCTGTCACTTTTAACATTTCGCGTAAATGAATGAAATGTTGGCACTTATGAGCCTAAAATGGCTGACAGGAGTGACAGCAAGTTTAATTTTACCAGCCATTAGCCCCAATGTAAAGCATATTGTTTTTGAATAGTTTTGTTTTATTGTCGGTATTTTGTCAGTCTTTCTATCTTGAAGTAATTCGCTACAGCGCTAATATAAAGACAATTAGTTCGTCCGACAATAAAACAAAACTTGTTTAAGTGCTCATCTTATTTACCTTAAAAGGGTAAACCTATTACCAATTAATATGGGTTATTCTGCCGTTCTTGATTGTTGCAGAGATAACATAACTGCGTTTTGACTTACCACCCTTGCGATCGATATCCAATGTAGCTGGTATCTTTAGGCGAATATCTGCACCCGCTTCATTACTCTTTTTGGTTACTTCAGTAGGCGAACCAAGGTGCCAGTTGATTGTCTTGACATCAGCTTGATAAAGTCGGTCGGTCATATAACGGCGAATATCCTTCACCGTAGCACCACCTGAACCAAGGAAGTTTAATGATGGCGCAACAGCACCAGAAATCTTATCCGTGCTTTTACTGTTGATACCTTGTAAGAGTTGGCGCACCGCAGCAACCGCTTTTGCTCTCTCACCATCCGTGACCTTTGCAACAGCTGACTCCTCAGCCTTCTCTGGTGTCAGAATATTCTTCAACTTCTCATCGGCTTCCTTACTATGAATGCCATTCGGATGCTGCGCCTTATAGCCAAGATAAGCATTCTCGTTGTTTTTAGCGACAGCTCCTGCCCAGTCTATCTCGTCAATCTTTGCTTCCAACTCACCACGATGTTTTGAGTCTGGATACTTAGCAATAAACTGCTGCAACACTTCTTTTGAGTTGCTGGTCAATGCCACAGAAAGGTCATTATCAGACTGTTGCATATTCTGAGTGGTAGTTGTCAGCACCTTTAGACGGGCTGATATACTATCACGATGTGCCTTAGAAGCAGATGGATTCTCCTTGAGAAAATTCTTTAGTACGGTTGGCTCGCTACTACTCATTGCTTGTGCGAAAGCCTCTTGCTCATTGTTAGCTTTGCTTGCGCCCACCCCTTGGTTGTAAAGGAAGAGCAATACGGCTGCAGTGATAGCAGCGATGAGCAGTGAGACAGCCAATGACAGATGATTATTCTTATCCGGAGTGCTTTCTTCCTCGTCCTCAGCTATAGCCTCGGCATTGGCAATCACCTCCTCGTCAGCATTATCATCCATGATGAAGTCGGCATCGACAGCCTCTTCCTCCGTGTTTGGCTCGTTGATTGTGTCTTGTGTCTTATCGTCGTAATTATCCGTTTCGTGTTCTTCCGTTTCCTCTACTGGGATGATTACATCATCGTTTCCTGTTGCTTTCTCCTTGTCAACTGACATGAGAACAACAGGCTCTTGCACCTTACTATCGTTCGTAGCCTCACTTGTGTGATGCTCTGCAGCCGTTACAGAACTCTCTACATGGTGTTCCGTATGATGACAGTTTGGACATGATGATTCCTCTTTGAGGTATAATTCACCGCAATGAGAACATTTAATGATATGTCCGGCAATCTCTACACCGCAGCTTGGGCATACGGGAGCCTTGTCGCTCACTTGATGGCCACATTCAGGGCATTTGATGATCATTTATCTAACGTAAGATTATATAGTAGTGTGGATAATTATCTATTTCCTTTTCTCTTGGTGTTAAAGCTAACGCTTTCGTCGGAATCGCAACTCACGCATACTGTGGTTACCCATCAGTCGAGACTTATCAACATATCCTCTCACACCGTTGATACGTCCCTTGCCAGTGTACTGCCAAGCAAAGATGTCTCTTCCATCGTTCAGCTCTGGCTCGCGTCCGTTATACTGTGCAATGAAAAGTTTATAGCCGTCGAGTGCACCGCTGAGATATCTGTTATAGAAGTTTGTATATGTGTAAACCAATGGTTTAACACCATATTCTTGTGTCATAAGTACGAGGAACCTCTGTAAACTATCGCGTAAAGCCTCCGTACTCAGTCCGCCGGTGGTCTCAATATCTACCATTGGGATGAGGTCTTGGTCTTGTGGACGACACTGCATGCGGAAGTTGCGCAACTGCTCCTCTTGTGGGATAGCAGGACGATAGAAGTGGTAAGAACCGACATTCATACCATAGCGTTGTGCTGCCTCGATATTCTCAAGGTAGCGTTGGTCAATACGTGAACCGCCCTCAGTGGCTTTTAAGTAAACGTAATTGAGCTTATGATTGCTGTTTTCAGCTACTGTTTCCCACCATACATCACCTTGGTAATGGCTCATGTCAAGCCCATGAACATGGCTGCAGGTGTCTTCGCATTGGATAGTATATTGTGCCTTTAGACCTGCAAAAGAGAATATGCAGGCGATGAGCATTATTATCTTTTTTAACTTCATAGATGCAAAGATAACATTTTAAGTTGAGATAGCAGTCTGAACAAAGTATAATTCTGTTGATTTTAGTATTTCTTAATTCATAAATCTTAGATTTATTGTGTCTTAATGTTAGTGCGTAGAGTGAAAAGAGGTTCTTCTGGAATGTGAAGTAATGCACTAAAAATCTTATGTATTATGGCACACAGAGTTATGGAGAGAACGGAGCTAAAGACTATGTCACAGAGGTGCCGATGGCACAAAGAGCGACGGAGGTGTAGCGTACAGATTCTTGATAACTCCTTTGGGATAAAGGTTTTGTGTGTAAGTCGTTAATAAAAGCGGCAAACAAACTTTGTTACTCCATGCATCTACGGTGGCTCCGTGCCTATCGTAGCTTTGTTTTCAATAATCCTCCGTATCCTCTGTTTCTCTGTGTGACATATTGTCAAAGTTCTAAACTTAGGGCGGTATCCTTATCATTCCCAATTTATGAAGACTATAAAAAAAGCGGATTGTTACTATGTCTATTCAGTGTTTCCTGTCGTTCAATACAATCAGATAGTTTTCTTGTGACAGGAAATTTGTCAATTATTTTCTAACGGCTCGAACGCAATTCATGCTCTTTTAGCTTCTTAAAGACGCCCTTTAGGCTTGCAAAAGATGCCCTTTAAGCCCCTTACTAACGCCCTTTAGAAGTCCAATTAAGCACCTCTTGTTTTACTCCTTTATAACTATTTGATTTACTGATGGTTGTAAACGTGGTGTTATTAGGTGTTTTCCGTCTTTTTAGGAGTAGTTTTCAATGAAATTATGTAAGTTTTTTTCAAGTCTTTATTGTTGTTTTTGCGGTGTTAAGCTGGAGCAGTTTTTAGTGTGAAAGGGTGGGCGAGATCGTTTGTTGGTAGTGTTTAGGATAGCTTGGGATAGCAAAAAAACAGGTCTTTTCGTTAAATGTGCGTACGTTTATCATACCACTTTAACGAAAGGACCTGAAAAGATGAGCCTTTTGTTAGCTTATTATGCTTCTGCAGCCTTCAGATACTGGTTGTAAAGCCACTGCTTTTGCTCGGCAATTGTGAGCTGACTGTTGTCGAGTTCGAGGGCATCATCAGCCTTGCGAAGCGGTGATGTCTCACGATGAGAGTCGATATAGTCACGCTCTTGCACATTCTTAAGGATGTCGGCAAAGTCTGCTTCCATTCCCTTCGCCTTCAACTCGTCGTAACGACGTTGCGCACGTACCTCTGCTGAAGCGGTAACGAAGATTTTAAGTTCAGCATTCGGGAATACCACCGTACCGATGTCGCGACCGTCCATAACGATTCCTTTCTCTGCTCCCATGCGCTGCTGCTGTTCGACAAGTGCCTTACGCACAAAGGCGAGTGTGGCGATAGGACTAACATGAGATGACACCTCCATCGTACGGATTTCGTTCTCAACATTCTCACCATTGAGATATGTGTCTGGACGCCCCGTCTCCTTATTGAGTTGGAAACTGATGTTGATATCCTTCATCTGTGCCTGCAACTCCTCTTCGCGGATGGTTCCGTCTGCGTTGAAGAGGTTATGACGTAGCGCATAGAGTGTAACGGAGCGATACATAGCACCCGTGTCTACATAGATATAGCCAATCTCTTTGGCAAGGTCTTTTGCCATTGTGCTCTTTCCACATGATGAAAAGCCGTCGATGGCGATAGTTATTTTCTTCATATCATTTTAAATTCATAATTCAAAATTCACAATTCATAATTATGATTACTGCTATAATTCATAATTTAGAATTCACAATGCATAATTATGATTACCGTTATAATTCATAATTTATAATTCATAATTTATAATTCATAATTTATAATTCATAATGCATAATTATGATTACCGTAAGTTGCTGTGTTTATTGCTATACGCAGTTTGTTAATTCATTATCATCCATAACTTAACAAATCATCAACACCCAACATCTAACACCCATCACCCATTATCCATAACTTAACAATTCATCAACACCCAACACCAAACACCCTACGTACATTCTCATTAGTTTGTCGGGCAAACTCAGCCTCGTCAATACCATAGCTGGCTGCAAGGGTGCGCATTACTTCTACGATGAAAGCACTCTCGTTACGCTTACCACGAT
>ERZ772948.555-NODE-555-length-24418-cov-4.926651_pt1 | contig 24418 bp, 27 predicted proteins | sample MGYA00511945_ERZ772948 | MGnify/ENA primary metagenome ERZ772948 (study PRJEB29015, sample SAMEA2737927) | human oral metagenome | biome: human oral; feature: human-associated habitat; material: dental | place: China | collected 2141 ... | reverse complement strand
CAGGAACTCCAGAACAACCAGGAACTCCAGAACAACCAGGAACTCCAGAACAACCGGGAACTCCTGAAACTCCAGAGAAACCTGAAACTCCAGAAAAACCAGGAACTCCTGAAACTCCAGAGAAACCTGAAACTCCAGCAAAACCAGTAGAGACTGATATAGAAGCTGGATTACCTAAAAATGTTAAATGGACTCGTACACAATTAACAGGTTGGGGGTTCAAATTAGGTAAAATCACAGGTAATTACGCAGTAGATGGTGATTTAGGTGTCTTCGAGACAGAAGATGAAATGGATGCAGCTTACAAAGCTGGGATTGCTAAGATTGACGATATGATAAAAAAACATGAGATGACTATTGATGAAGCTGAAAAAACACCTCATGGGTATTCTTGGTCATCAGTGGTAAAAGAAGATGGATCTGAAGGTTATAGAGCTAGTTTATATGGTAGCGATAGTGTGCCAAACGACAAAGCTCCTGAAACTCCAGAACAACCGGGAACTCCAGAACAACCAGTAGAGACTGATATAGAAGCTGGATTACCAAAAAATGCAAAATGGACTAGAACGCAATTACAAAAATGGGGATTTGGTATTGGTAAGATTACTGGTGACTACAAAGTTGATGGTGATTTAGGTGCTTTTGATACAGAAGATGAGCTTGATAAAGCATTTAAGAAAGGTAAAGAGGCTTTAAACAGAGCCCATCACGATGGTGCTATAAGTGAAGAAGTTTACAATAACGCTCCAAAGACTATGTTGAATGAGGTTGATCCGGGACCTGCTGGGTATAAAGGTAATTTATATGATGCAAATCAACTTGGTAATGATGGAAATCCAATGCCAGACTTAGATGATGAAGAATAAAATAGAAAATAAAGGTTAAGGGTAACTCCTTAACCTTTTTCTTAGAAGGTTTGATGGGTTGTTAAACCTTATTTTTATTTAATGGTAAGATATAATGAAAAATTATGAGCAAATAAATATTGATATTATTAAAAAACAATATAAGGATAAAAATATTAAATAATGACTAGTCTATTAAATCTGGTGTTAAATGGTGTTAATTCTACCAATATATATCAATATATATCAATATATATGTTTAATTAAAATTATAGAATATTGATTTAGTGGGGATATAGTCTGATACTAATACATAAAATAGTATATTATATTTCTCAAAACGTTAATATTGGTCTTATATACCAAATACGTCAAGACATCAAAGAACTTTCTTTGGTGTCTTTTTTTATGAAATTTTTTAATTTAGTTGAGAATAAATCACTTTGAATTTATTTGTATTTGTAAATATAAAACTTTAGATTATAAGAACAGAAAACAGCATAAAAATAAGAAAAATCACTAGTTTATAGTTGACTAATACTTAAATTAATGATAAACTATTATTTATGTAAAATAATAGCAGTGGATTAATTGTTATTGCCTCTATGTTATACATTTTCTAATGTGGCAACTCGTAGCCTATGCTGCTAGGCGAAGTTCCAGTTTTATAACATATACAACAACGATAATCGTGCTTTTTGTTTTACTCAAAATAAAAACAAAAAGAAAAAGGAGGAGCACAATAATGGCTCGTTTTACAGGTTCAACTTGGAAAAAATCTCGTCGTTTAGGAATTTCACTAAGCGGTACTGGTAAGGAGTTAGCAAAACGCCCTTACGCACCAGGACAACATGGTCCTAACTTAAGAAAAAAACTATCTGAGTATGGTTTGCAATTACAAGAGAAACAAAAACTTCGTTACCTACACGGTATGAATGAAAAACAATTCCGTAAATTATTCGATAAAGCTGGTAAATTACAAGGTCTACACGGTGAAAATTTCATGGCATTACTTGCTACACGTTTAGATTCAGTAGTTTATAGCTTAGGATTAGCAAGAACTAACCGTCAAGCTAGACAATTAGTTAACCACGGACATGTTCTTGTAGATGGTAAAAAAGTAGACATTGCTTCTTACGCTGTTAAACCAGGTCAAGTAGTTTCAGTAAGAGAAAAATCTAGAAACCTTGAAATCATTAAAGAAGCTGTAGAAGTAACTAACTTCGTACCTGAATACTTAACTTTTGATGCTGACAAATTAGAAGGATCATTAGTAAGACTTCCAGAAAGAAGTGAATTACACCCAGAAATCAACGAACAACTTATTGTTGAGTACTATAGCCGTTAATAAAAAAAACTTCACTGATAATTTTATATCAGTGAAGTTTTTTTTATACATATTATCTGTTGGCATTGCACAGAATACTAATGTATGAAATTGAGTATAGATTTTATATGATAGAATAAAAAAGAGGTTTATTATATCCATAATTAAGTTATTTATTGTAAAAAATAATAATTCTACTATTATAACACATTGCAAAAATTTGTATTATATAAATTAATACAAATTTGAAAAAAAATAAGGGATAAATAATAAAATTACTAAAAATTAATTTTCATATAATTTTCTAAAAAGGTATTAAAAGGGTGTTTAACTAAAAATAAATTTGTATATATTTAAATTATAAATATAGTAAAAAAACTGTTTTGTTGTGAAAGTCATCTGTTTTTCATTATTCTTTTCATTAAGAAAATTAAATAAAATTAATTATTGAAATATAGTAAAATAAAGGCTGAATCCTTGTAATACAGCGTGTTTAAAAATTGTAAAATAGTATTTAATCATAGAAAATACTTTCAATAAAACTTTCATTCGAAAACCGCTTTCATTATGAAACGATATATGTTATGATAATAGTACAGAAAAAAAATTAGGAGGTTAGGGAAATGATAATCGGAGTACCAACAGAAATAAAAAATAATGAAAGTAGGGTTTCAGCAATTCCGGGAGTTGTTGCTGAATTAGTGCACGATGGGCACACTGTATACGTAGAAAAAGGAGCAGGGCTTGCTTCTGGTATTTCAGATGCTGAATATGAAAAAGTAGGAGCTGTTTTATTAGATAAAGCAGAAGACGTATGGAACAAATCAGACTTAATTTACAAAGTTAAAGAACCAATTCCATCTGAGTATAAATACTTTAGAAAAGGATTAATTATTTATACATATTTACACCTAGCTGCTGCTGAAGAATTAACAAAAGCAATGGTAGAAGCAGGAACTATCGGTATTGCATTTGAAACAGTTAAAGTTGGTAGAACACTACCATTATTAAGACCTATGAGTGAAATTGCAGGACGTATGGCTATTCAAGAAGGTACTAGATTCTTATCAAAAGTACAAGGTGGTAAAGGTAAATTATTACAAGGTGTTCCAGGAGTTCAACCAGGACATGTTGTAGTTATTGGGGCCGGTGTAGCAGGAACAGCTGCGGCTACTGCAGCATCAGGATTAGGTGCTCGTGTAACTATGTTAGATGTAAACTTAGATCGTTTAACTGAATTATCACACATCTTTGGTGGTAAAGTAGAAACAGTTTACTCAAACAAATTAAACATTGCTAATGCAATTAAAACAGCTGATTTAGTAGTAAGTACAGTATTAATTCCAGGAGCAAAAGCACCTAAACTTGTTACTAAAGAAATGATTAAAGATATGCCAGATGGTGGTGTTATCGTGGACGTAGCGATTGACCAAGGTGGTACAACTGAATATACAGAAGGTCGTCCAACAAGCCATGACAATCCAATCTTCGTAGAAGAAGGAGTTCTTCACTACTCTGTAGCTAATATCCCAGGAGCAGTTGCACAAACAGCTACTTTTGCATTATGTAATGCTACTGCAAAATATGTTAAAGTTATCGCTAATTTAGGTGTTAAAGAAGCTGTTGCTAAATTCCCAGAATTAGTACCTGGTATTAACGTAGCTAACGGAAAAGTTACATTCAAAGCTATTGCAGATGACTTAGGATATGAATATACTCCAGTAGAAGAAGCACTATAGTATAATGTAACTACTATCTAACTAAAAATATAAATAGTTATGTTATTGAGGAAGTAGAAAACAATCTATATATATATTTTCTACTTCCTTTTTTGAAGCAATAATTATAGTCTTGACCATAAAATATTAATACTTTATCAAGATATTTATTATTTATATTTTTTATATAATAAAATTAAAATATTTTCTTTACTTTTTCCGTTTTCTATAATAAAATTATTAAGGTCAATAACACTATATATTGTGTTATTATTTTATTTTTACACAATATATGGAAAATATATAGGTTAAGGAGAGTTTTAAGAATGATAAAAGTTTATGGAAAAGAAAATTGTAGTAAATGTACATCTTTGAAAGGAATATTAACAGATAGAAATATTGAATTTGAATATATTGAAGATATGAAGACACTTATGATAGTTGCAAGTAAAGCAAGAATAATGAGTGCACCAGTGATAGAATACAATGATAATATATACACTATGGAAGCCTTTTTAAAGGTGATTTAATGGTTATGGAGAGAAGAAAAGTTATCAATAGAGATAACATAGTTGAAGACTTAAATATTGAAAAGATTAGAGAAAAACTGTTAAGAGCTTGTGATGGTTTAGAAGTGAATATGGTTGAGCTTGAAAGCAATATAGATTCAATTTATGAAGAAAATATTACAACTCAAAAAATACAAGCCTCTCTAATAAATACAGCAGTGGCTATGACAACATTTGAAGAAAGCGATTGGTCTTATGTTGCAGGAAGATTACTTATGATGGAAGCTGAAAGAGAAGTCTATCATTCAAGAGGATTTTCTTATGGAGATTTTTCTAAAACAATTAGAAAAATGACAGAACTTGGACTTTATGATGAAAGATTACTTTCATATACAGAAGAAGAATTGCATCAAATTACACAGTTAATTGATATAAATAGAGATATGGTTTATGACTATGCTGGTGCAAATATGTTTGTTAATAGATATTTAATTAAACATGATGGTAAGACTTATGAATTACCTCAAGAAACATTTATGACTATATCTATGATGTTGGCATTAAATGAAAAGGCAGGAGAAACAAGAGTAGAAATTGTAAAAGAGTTCTATAATGCATTATCTCTTAGAAAATTATCATTAGCAACACCAATACTTGCTAATTTGAGAATACCTCATGGTAACTTATCATCTTGCTTTATAACTGCAATAGATGATAATATAGAATCTATTTTCTATAATATTGATTCAATAGCAAGAATCAGTAAAAATGGTGGTGGAGTAGGAGTAAATGTCTCAAGAATAAGAGCAAAAGGCTCTATGGTAAATGGATATTACAATGCAAGTGGTGGAGTTGTTCCTTGGATAAGAATAATAAATGACACAGCTGTTGCAGTAAATCAACAAGGTAGAAGAGCAGGAGCAGTAACAGTTGCACTTGATACTTGGCATTTGGATATAGAAACTTTCTTAGAACTTCAAACAGAAAATGGAGACCAAAGAGGAAAGGCTTATGACATTTATCCACAAGTTGTATGTTCAAACTTATTTATGAAAAGAGTAAAAAATAATGAGACTTGGACTTTACTTGATCCATATGAAATAAGAAAAAAATATGGAATTGAACTTTGTGAGCTTTATGGCTATGAATTTGAAAATCTATATGAAAAGATAGAGAATGATCCTAACATAAAGTTAAAAAAGGTTTTAAGTGCCAAAGAGCTATTTAAAAGCATAATGAAAACTCAACTAGAAACAGGTATGCCATATATCTTCTTTAAAGATAGAGCAAACGAAGTAAATCACAATTCACATATGGGAATGATAGGGAATGGAAATCTATGTATGGAAAGTTTTTCAAACTTCAAGCCAACTATAAATTTTGTTGAAGAAGAAGAAGGAAACACTTCTATAAGAAGAAGTGAAATGGGAGAAATCCACACTTGTAATTTGATTTCTATAAACTTGGCAGAGCTTACTTCTGAAGAATTAGAAAAACATGTTGCCTTAGCTGTAAGAGCTTTGGATAATACAATAGATTTAACGGTAACACCATTAAAAGAATCAAATAAGCATAACTTACTATATAGAACAATAGGTGTAGGAGCTATGGGACTTGCTGACTACTTGGCAAGAGAATATATGATCTATGAAGAGTCTATCAATGAAATTAATGAGTTATTTGAAAGAATAGCCCTTTATTCAATAAAAGCTTCTGCACTCTTAGCAAAAGATAGAGGAGCATATAAGGCTTTTAAAGGATCTAAATGGGATCAAGCTATATTCTTTGGAAAGAAAAGAGAATGGTATGAAGCCAATTCTAAGTTTAAAGAGGAATGGAATGAAGCCTTTTATTTAGTTGAAACTAATGGATTAAGAAACGGAGAGCTAACAGCAATAGCACCTAATACTTCTACATCATTACTAATGGGGTCAACTGCCTCTGTAACTCCAACATTTTCAAGATTTTTTATTGAGAAAAATCAAAGAGGGGCAATACCAAGAACAGTTAAACATTTAAAAGACAGAGCTTGGTTCTATCCTGAATTTAAAAATGTAAATCCTATTAGTTATGTAAAAATAATGGCAAAAATAGGTTCTTGGGTAACACAAGGTGTGTCTATGGAAATGGTATTTGACTTAAATAAAGATATTAAAGCTAAAGATATATATGACACTTTAATAACTGCTTGGGAAGAAGGGTGTAAGAGTGTCTACTATATAAGGACAATACAAAAGAATACAAATAATATCTCAGATAAAGAGGAGTGTGAAAGCTGTAGTGGATAGAAAGAAATTATTTAATCCAGAAGGTGATGATACATTAAATGCAAGAAGAATAATAAAAGGGAATTCAACTAACCTTTTTAACTTAAATAATGTTAGATACCAATGGGCTAATCAACTATATAGAACTATGATGGCAAATTTCTGGATACCAGAAAAAGTTGATTTAACACAGGATAAAAATGACTATGAAAATTTAACTGTGCCTGAAAGAGAAGCTTATGATGGAATATTATCATTTTTAATTTTCTTAGATAGTATACAAACTAATAATATACCTAATATTTCAGACCATGTAACAGCACCAGAAGTGAATTTGTTACTTGCTATACAAACTTTCCAAGAAGCTATACACTCTCAATCTTATCAATATATAATAGAGTCTATACTTCCTAAACAAAGTAGAGATTTAATCTATGATAAATGGAGAGATGATAAGGTATTATTTGAAAGAAATAGTTTTATTGCAAAGATATATCAAGATTTCATAGATGAACAATCAGATGAAAATTTTGCTAAGGTTATAATAGCAAACTACTTATTAGAATCATTGTATTTCTATAATGGTTTTAACTTCTTCTATTTGCTTGCAAGTAGAAATAAGATGGTAGGAACTTCTGATATTATTAGACTTATCAATAGAGATGAGTTATCACATGTTGTACTTTTTAGAAGTATGGTTAAAGAAATAAAAAATGATTTCCCTAATTTCTTCTCAGCTGAAACAATATATTCTATGTTTAAAACTGCTGTTGAACAAGAAATTGCTTGGACAGAACATATAATTGGAAATAGAGTATTGGGAATAACTTCTCAAACAACAGAAGCTTATACAAAATGGCTTGCAAATGAAAGATTGAAATCATTAGGTTTGGAACCTTTATACTCTGGTTTCAATAAAAATCCATATAAACACTTAGAAAGATTTGCTGACACTGAGGGAGAAGGAAATGTTAAATCTAACTTCTTTGAAGGAACAGTTACAAGTTACAATATGAGTTCTTCTATTGATGGTTGGGAGGATTTCTAATGACTTTTGAAACTTTTGATGGAGATACTTTTGAGAATAAATTTGATCCAAAAAAAGAAGCTCAAAAATATCAGTTATGGGGCTATGTTGAAGGGGTACAAATTTATATTAAATCAGAGACAATTGGTAATGTAATTATTAAATCAGAAAAAACAATTACTGAAGATAATGAGAAATTTAAGGTGCATGAACTTGTAGGTGTTGTAGAAGGACATGATAATAATAAATATTATGCAGAAATTTTTGTATATGAATTATTAGATAATCCTTTTAAAGAAAAGCAACCAGATGTTGCATATTTAAAAAAATATAAAAAAGCAGGTAGAAAGCTGGAACTATCTACCCACATAAAATATTATACAAGACTATCAAAGATTAATAGTTATATAGATATTTTTAGATAATAATAATAAAATTATTACTATCATAGCGATTAGAAATAAAAATTGTTTCACTCTTTCACCTCCTTTTTAAAAGAGATTAGGAGGAACTGAAAGAAAAGCAAGTAAATTATATCATTGATTTTATTTTTTTTCTATGTTATAATTAATTAGCGAAAGAAATAAAAATTTAAAAGAAAAGCAAAATAGCACTTACTGGAATAGGTGCTATTTTTATTTTCTATAAAGTTTGTTTTATTCTATAATCTAATTCTGAAAAGTCAATAATTCTAGCTTGTCTATGAATTTCTTTTCCGTTATAAAATAATAGAACTACTGGTACTGTATATAAGTTTAATTGTCCTACTGCCTCAGGTATTTCATCAGCTTGGATATAGTAAGAAGTATAATTATTTTTATCTGCTATTTCTTTAACCTTTGGAAAATCTGCTACACAGACAGAACAACCTTCACTTTTTATATATAACAAAAATTTTTCTTCATTTTTAATTTTTTCTAACAAATCATCATAAGTTTTAATTTTTTCCATAATAAATTTATCCTCTTTTTATTTAATTGCTCTAGTCATAATAAATGTTGGAATATTCATCTCATGAAGGTTTCCCTCTCCATCAGTATCATCTTCAATATTTGTTAAAATAAAACCTGCTTTTAATTGTCCTCCAATTTGTTCACTTAAATTATGTGAAAATTGGTAACCACAGTCTAATTTTTGTAAAAATTCTCTATGTTCTTCATTTTTTAAAGGATTAAATGGTATAGAAAAAACTACTCTTTCAAAATTTTCATCTAATATATAGTTGACTATTGTGTCCAGTCCACAAAGTAAAATTCCACCTTTTTTCAAGATTCTATAACATTCTTTAAAAACAGGCTCTACACTTTCAATATAACAATTACTTACTGGATGAAAAATTATATCAAAACTTTCATCTTCAAAAGGTAAAGGTTTTGTCATATCTGCTTTTACAATATTTACTTTGTAATTTTCTCTTTCAGCAACCATTTTTTCATTTGCTAATTGTTCATCTGAATAATCAAGCACAGTACACTCTGCCCCTAAAGCAGTAAATATAGGAATTTGTTGTCCTCCACCAGAAGCTAATCCTAATAATTTTTTACCTTTTAAATCTCCAAACCATTCATGAGGAACAAATTTTGCTGGTGTAAGTTTTACATCCCATTCTCCATTTAAAGCTTTGATATATTCTTCATGACTTATAGCTTTCCCCCACTCCCAATCTTCTTCCTTAATCCATCTGTCTATTGTTGCTGCATTAATATCTTGGTAACTCATTTTATTTTTTCCTCCTAGAATAGAATTATTATAAATCAATCCAGAATCTTTTCTTATTCTCGCCATCAGCACTTCTAATATCTTCAAATTTAGCATTAGCTGATAAAATAACCTTTTCACTGGCAATATTATCTTCATCACAAGTGATAAGGACTTTTTTCATTTTTAAATCCCTACATTTTCCTAAGGCAAGTTTTAACATTTGTTTGGCATAACCCTTATTTCTTTCAGTCTTTCTAACACTATATCCAATATTTCCACCAACCTGAGTTAAATATTCGTTTAAATAATGTCTAATATCAATCATTCCAACGATATAATTATCTTTTTCTCTTACTCCTAAATATGTTGATGAAGGAACAAGTCCTTCAGGGACTGTGTCTTCACTACTTCTCTTTTTTAATTCTTCAAGCCAATCTTCAATGGAAGAAAGTCTATCTAAACCAGCTGAACCATTTATAATAGGGCTTTCTGCTAAGGATTCTTCCTTATATTTAATAATTTCATCAGAATAAGATAAGTCAGGTTTTACTAAAATAATTTTTTCCATAATGACCTCCTTAATTTATTAATCTAAATATAACATAAATTGAGAAAAAAATAAAATTATGTTAATATATTTTTAACTTATAATCAATTTTTAAGGAGGATTTTTATGAGAAAAAATTTTAATAAAAAGACAGTATTATTACCTTTACCAGTGTATATTATAGGAACTTATGATGAAAATGGAAAAGCTAATGCTATGAATTTAGCTTGGGGAGTACAATGTGGTTATCATGAAGTTTCATTGAGCATAGCAAGAGAACATAAGACAACAGAAAATATATTATTAAAGAAAGCCTTTACAATAAGTTTAGCAACTAAAGCTACAAAAGATATTGCAGATTATTTTGGAATAGTATCAGGCAATAAAGTTGATAAAATTGAAAAATCAGGAGTACATATTGTAAAGAGTAAAAATATCGATGCACCTATTATAGATGAATTTCCATTGACACTTGAATGTAAAGTTATAGATATTCAAGAAGAATTAGGAGACTATAGAGTAGTTGCAGAAATTGTAAATACATTAGCAGATGAGAGAGTTCTAAACGAAAAAGGTGAAATAGATGTAGATAAATTAGAGCTTATAACTTTTGATTCACTAACAAATTCATATCGTATACTTGGAGAAAAAGTAGGACAAGCATTTAAAGATGGAGCAAAAATAAAATAAATGAAAGATAATAGATTATTTAGAATACTATATTATATTTTAGAAAAAGAAAAAGTTACAGCAAATGAGCTTGCAGATAAGTTTGAAGTATCAGTTAGAACAATATATAGAGATATTGATTCTATTAGTAGTGTAGGAGTTCCAATTTTTACTACTCAAGGAAAAGGTGGAGGCATAAAAATTGATAATGAATATATCTTAAATAAGTCTTTATTTGATACAAATGAAAAAGAAGAAATAATAGCTGCACTTCAAGGGTTAGAAAAGACAAACGAAGCATATAAAAGTGAACTTATAACAAAATTGTCTACTTTATTTAAAATAAAAAATTCTAATTGGATAGAAATTGATTTTACAAGTTGGGGAAGCAATAATACATATCAAGATTTATTCAATGCTTTAAAAACTGCAATTATAAATAAAAATATAATTTCCTTTTCTTATATTAGTAGTAAAGGAGAGAAAATAAATCGTAAAGTAAAACCAATTAGACTTTTATTTAAAGAGCAAGATTGGTATTTATATGCCTTTTGCTTACTGAGAAATGATTTTAGATATTTTAAACTTTCTAGAATAAAAGATTTAGAAGTTTTAGCAATAAACTATGAAGATAATTTTGAAAATGAAGTCCTAAAAAAAGAGCTTAAATATGAAAATATAGTTAATATAAAACTAAAATTTAATAAAAGTGTTGCATTTAGAGTTTATGATGAATTTAAAGCTATTGAAGAAGATGAGAAGGGGAATTTATATGTGGAAATGAAAATTCCAAATAACTATAAGCTATATAATTATATTTTTTCTTTTGGTGCTAATGTTGAAATATTGGAGCCTAAAGAGATTAGAAATCAATTAAAAAATATGATAAATAAGATAGCTAAAAAATATATATAACTTGACAGATGATGTCATGTTTATCTTTGTATAATATAAAAAATGTACAAGGAGGATAGAATAGTTATGAAATATGAATGGAGAAAAGAAGAAAAGAAATTTTATGGTGCAAAAGAAAAAGCAGAAATCTTAGAAATCCCAAAACAGTAATTTATTATGATAGATGGGATTGGTAATCCAAATGAAACAAATTTTTCTAATAAAGTATCGGTATTATATTCACTTGCATATTCAATAAAAATGCTATATAAAAATATGATGAAAGAAGAAAAAGATACTAAAATAAAAGATTTCACAGTGTACCCATTAGAAGGTATTTGGAAAAAGTTAGAAGAAGAAAAATTAGATAAGAGTAAGTTAAAGTATACAATAATGATTAAACAACCAGATTTTATTACTTCAAAAAATTTTAATGATGCATTGGAAGCTGTAAAAAAGAAGAAACCGAGTATTTTATATGATAAAATATATTTTGACAGCTTAGAAGAAGGCAAATCAATTCAAATTTTACATGTAGGAAGTTATGATGATGAACCAATATCGTTTGGGAAAATGGAAGAGTTAATGAATGAATTAAATTTAGTTAGGGCCAGTGATTATCATAGAGAAATATATCTAAATAACAAAAACAGAACTTCAACAGATAAATTAAAGACAATTTTAAGATATTCTATAAAATAATAAATTTAACTCCTGTTTATTTTCATTATAATCAAATTATATTTAATCTCAAAAAATACTTTATAATAGAAATTTTTTATATTATAAAATTGTGATACAATAGAATATAAATAACTTTTAAAGGGGAGTTGGTGAAATGGAAGCAAAAAAAGAGTTTTTAAGAATGATAAATGAATGCGAAGAAATAGCCTTAGCAACAAGTATTCATGATTTTCCTAATGTTAGAATAGTGAATTATTATTATGATGAAAAAAATAATGTTATGTACTTTGCAACTTATACTGGTAGAGAAAAGATAAGTGAATTTTGGAAAAATAATAATGTTTCATTTACAACTATACCTATGAATAGAGGAAAAAGAGAACATATAAGAGCAAGAGGACATGTAAGAGAAAGTAAAAAGTCTATACTGGATTTAAGAGAAGAATTTTCTAATAAAATGGCAGATTTTGCTGAAATTATAGATAAATATTCTAATGATTTAAAAGTATATGAAATTAGATTTTCTGAAGTTACTGTAACTCTTGATAGCAGATACTATGAAAAAGTAAGTTTATAAATTATAGGATAAAAATTTTATTGACAATTAGAAAAAGATAACCTATAATGTTCACTATAAAAATAAAAAGGAGATAAGATATTTATGTTAGGATTTATTAATTACAAAATAACTATATTAAGCCCCATAGTTCCCTAAGAGGGATTTGTATTTAGTTTATTCTGACCTAGATGCAAGTCCAATTTGTTATGTAAATATTTTGGACTGTGTCTATGGGAAATAATTTTAAATATTTTATTATTTATAATATTAACCATTAGGACAATTTCTTAATGGTTTTTTTATTTCATAATGTCCAAAATATTATTGATTAAAAGGTATTATGAAATTAATTTTAGGGAGGTTATTTTTAAATGGCAAGTTATGAAATTTTTATTACATTTGGAATTTATTTAGTATTTTTAATGGCAATAGGGGTGTATTTTTATTCCAAAACCACCACTCACGAATCTTATGTTTTAGGAGATAGAGGAGTTGGGTATTGGGTAACAGCAATGTCAGCACAAGCAAGTGATATGAGTGGTTGGCTACTTTTAGGATTACCAGGTGCAGTATATATGAGTGGGCTTACAGAGATTTGGGTAGTTATTGGTTTAGCACTGGGAACTTATCTTAACTGGAAATTTGTTGCACCAGCTTTAAGAATACAAACTGAAAAATATAATTCACTTACTATACCTTCATTTATCTCACAAAAATTGAATGATAATAAGGGATATATAAGAACATTTTCAGCAATAGTAATTTTATTTTTCTTTACTATATACTCAGCTTCAGGTTTAGTAGCAAGTGGAAAATTATTTGATTCATTACTTGGGATTGACTATAAATGGGGAGTTCTAATAGGTGGAGGAACAATAATTGTCTATACATTTTTAGGTGGATATTTAGCAACTTGTTGGACAGATTTCTTCCAAGGATGTTTGATGTTCTTTGCAATAATCGTTGTTCCAGTGGCTGCATACTACAGTGGTGGTGGAATTGATGGAATCAGCACAGCAATGGAAGCTAAGGATATTTCTTTAAATATTTTTAAATATTCTAAAGTTTTAAGTCTGCCAGTTATTATATCTGGTTTAGGTTGGGGACTTGGATATTTTGGGCAACCTCATATAATTGTAAGATTTATGAGTATTGATAGTGCAGATGAGTTATGGAAATCAAGACTTATAGCTATGATTTGGGTATTTATTTCTCTTTTAGGAGCAATAGCAGTCGGTATTACAGGAATAGGAGTTTTCACAGATGTTTCTCAAATGGGTGGAGATGCTGAAAAGGTATTTATATTCTTAATTCATAAGTTATTCAATCCTTGGATGGCAGGAATATTATTTGCAGCAATTTTATCTGCAATAATGTCAACAATATCTTCTCAACTTTTAGTATCATCAAATACTTTAACAGAAGATTTCTATAAGTATATAGTTAAAAGAGAAAAGTCTCATAAAGAAATGATTTGGGTAGGAAGAATTTGTGTTATTGTTATTTTCGCTATAGCAAGTGTACTTGCTATGAATCCAAGTTCTAAGGTTTTAGAATTAGTTTCTTATGCTTGGGCAGGTTTTGGAGGAGTGTTCTCACCAGTAATTCTATTTACATTATATAAGAAGAATTTACATTGGAAAACTGTTTTAGTTTCTATGATAATAGCAACAATAACTGTTATAGCTTGGAAAACAATTGGTTTAGGAAATGTAATTTATGAAATGGTACCATCATTTGTAATTAACTGTATTTCTATTTACTTATTAGAAAAATTTAGAGTGTTTGAAGATAAGAAAGTGAAAGTATTAGTGAAATAAAAAATATTAAAGGGATTGAACTTTTAAAGTGCAATCCCCTATTTTTATTGATATCTTTTACTAATATCTTTTAATATATACCTTATAAAGTTCTTTGATTTCATTCTCTTTTTAAATAGAATAAAAACTTCAGGTACTAAATCTATAACAGTATCAATAATTTTTTGGTATTTACTAAATCTACCTGTTAATAACTTCATTTCATTTATTAGCCAAGACATCAAAATTAAATTTAAAATTCTAATAAAACTAACTCCAAAATTTATAAGCCCTTCTTGTGTTATATAGAAGTTATAAAACTTAAATAAAACTTTTCCTTGTTGCCCATAATAAAGTTGAATTAAAAAAGTGGACAAGTAAAAAAACAGTAACACTTTAAGTTGTTTACTATGTTTTTTTAAATTTTTATTTAATATAAGATTTAAAATAAGGACTACAATTAAAATTGTAGAAAGTATAATCAAATTGCTGGTAAAAATATTTACCAGCAATAATATAAATAAACTACTTTTTAATAACATCTACTCCACCCATATAAGGAATTAATATCTTAGGAACTAAGAAAGAACCATCTTCTTGTTGATAGTTTTCCATAATAGCAACCAATGTTCTACCTACTGCAAGCCCTGAACCATTTAAAGTATGACAGAATTCGCTTCCATTAGGTACTCTATATTTTAATCCCATTCTTCTAGCTTGGAAAGCTTCGCAGTTTGAACAAGAAGAAATTTCTCTATATTTATTTTGAGATGGTAACCATACTTCTAAGTCATAAGTTTTAGCAGCACTGAAACCTAAGTCCCCAGAACAAAGTTGAATTACACGATAAGGTAATTCCAATCTTTGTAAGATAGTTTCAGCATTGTTTACCATTTTTTCAAGTTCATCATAAGAAGATTCAGCATCAGTTATTTTAACCATTTCTACCTTGTTGAATTGGTGTAATCTTATTAAACCTTTTACATCTTTTCCATAAGAACCAGCTTCTCTTCTAAAACAAGGAGAATAAGCAGTGTAGTATTTAGGTAATTCAGCTTGTTCTAAAATTTCTTTTCTATGGATATTTGTCATAGTAATTTCAGAAGTAGAAATTAAATACATATCATCAGTTGTCTTATACATATCTTCTTCAAATTTTGGAAGTTGTCCTGTTCCTTCACAAACTTCTGGTTTAACCATAAATGGGGTTATATGTTCAGTATAACCTTCTTCCAAAGTATGAACATCAAGCATAAAGTTAATTAAAGCTCTTTCTAATCTTGCAGCTGCTCCTCTGTATAGAACAAATCTTGAACCACTTAATTTTGCTCCTCTTTCAAAATCTAATATTCCTAAATCTTCTCCAATATCCCAGTGTGATTTTGGCTCAAAGTCAAATTTCTTAGGTACTCCCCATTTTCTGATTTCAAGGTTATGTTCTTCATCAGGACCAATAGGAGTTGATGAGTGGTATACATTAGGTATATTTAATTGTATATCTTTAATTTTTTCATCTATTTCAACAAGTTCAGCATCTAAGTCTTTTATTTTTGCAGAAACTTCTCCCATTTTTTCTATTATATGGTTAGCATCTTTCTTTTCTTTCTTTAAATTTGCAATTTCTGCTGAAGCATTATTTCTTTCTCTTTTTAAATTTTCAACTTCGGATAAAACTTCTCTTCTCTTTGAATCTAATTCAACAAAAGCATCCATATCAACATTGCTATTTCTGTTTTTTAGCATCTCTTTAAGCATTTCAACATTTTCACGCATAAATTTTAATTCTAGCATAATCATCACTCCTTAAAAGAACATTCAATATCTATGTAATTACATATAAATATATCATTTTATATATATTAATTCAACAAAAAATAAATATTTTTTCTATCTTTTTAACATTTTAGTTGCAAGTTCTAACATATGAATAGCAGTTCCACTACTAGAAGTCATCATATCATAGATACCATCTTCTGTTAAAACATGGGCACTTTCTACATTTGGAAGCAAATCTTTTTCAAAATCTTCCTTATCCTTTACCCAATTATTACTATAATAATATTTTATAAGTTCATCATAATTTTTGGAGTCTTTTTCTAATTTATCTAAGATAGCTTCTAACTCTTCTAATAATTTTGAAGAATTAGAAAGAATTTTTTCCATTTTTTCTATTCTTTCTTTTTGTTTCATATTTTTACCTCACTTTATTTTTTACTCTATTATATATCATTTTTTTTAGAAGCTACAATATTTTTTTTATAAAAATGGTATAATACTAAAGAGGTGATAATATGTTAATTGATTTTAATAAAATTAAAGAAATATGCATTTCAAAAATGAATGATGGAGTTGGGGATATAAATGCAAAAATGTATAATGATGATAATTATCGTATTATTTTTACAAAAATTCCAGTAGGAAGTTCAATAGGAAAACATACACAAACTTCAGGAGATGATATAAATTATATTATCAGTGGAATAGGAAAAGCTGTTTGTGATGGGGTTGAAGAAGTACTTATACCAGAAAGTTGTCATATTTGTTTTAAAGGTTCAGAACATAGTATTATAAATACAGGAAGTGAAGATTTAGTAATATTGACTATTGTTGTGAAAAAATAAGAGAGGTAGTTTAAATTGTGAATTTTTTAATGATAAAAGATAATGAATATAAAAAATGGTTAGAAGAGTTAAGTAAATTATATAAAAGTAGGCAAATAAAAGCGGCTATTTCTGTAAATAAAGAAATGTTAATATTTTATTGGACACTTGGAAAAGATATTGTAAAATTAAAAGCAGAGAGTAAATGCGGAAGTGGATTTTATGAAAATTTAAGTTTAGATTTACAAAAAATAATTCCAAATACAAAAGGTTTCTCAGTTACAAATTTAAAATATATGAAGAAATTTTATAGTTTGTATTCCTTTTAAATCATCCACAAGTTGTGGATGATTTAAAAAAGAATGAATATAGCAATATTTTTAATATTCCTTGGGGGCACCATAGATATATTATGGATAAATGTGAAAATAATGTGAAAAAAGCAATATTTTTTATAAATAAAATAATAGAAAATGGTTGGTCAAGGGCAGTATTACTTAATTTTTTAGATACAAATTTATATGAAAGACAAGGAACAGCTATAAATAATTTCCAAGAAAGTTTACCAAATGTTCAAAGTGATTTAGCAAAAGAAATTACAAAAGATCCATATAATTTTGATTTTATTTCTATAAGAGAAGGATATAATGAAAAAGAATTAAAAGATGCATTAATGGATAATATTCAAAAATTTTTATTAGAACTAGGAACTGGTTTTGCATTTGTTGGAAGAGAATATAGATTGGTAGTAGGAAAAACTGAAGAATTTATTGATATGTTATTCTATCATATAAAATTACATTGTTATATAGTAATAGAAGTAAAAATATCAGCATTTAAACCAGCAGATATTGGGCAATTAGGAACTTATATAACATCAGTAAATCATATACTAAAGGAAGAAAACGATAGACCAACAATAGGCTTGTTAATTTGTAAAACAAAAGATAATATACTTGCAAAATATGCATCTGAAAGTTCTAAAGAACCAATAGGAATATCTGAATACCAACTATCTAAACTTTTACCTGATAACTTTAAAGGAACATTACCTAGTATAGAAGAAATAGAAGAAGAATTAAAATAAAAAATTAATAAAAAAGTAAGAGAAGTAAAATACTTCTCTTTTTTCTTTGTAATACAATAAAAAAAATTTTTAAAAAAAATAGTTGACAAAAATAATTTTATATAGTATATTGTCAATATAAAAATTTAGCACTCTATAAAAGTGAGTGCTAATAAAAAAGTAAGAGGTGAGATTATGAGGATTTCTGAAAGAGAAAAACTTGTTCTCAATGCTATTGTAGATTATTATCTTACGGTTGGGGACACAATAGGTTCCAGAACATTGGTAAAAAAATATGGAATAGAACTCTCATCTGCTACAATACGTAATGTTATGGCTGACTTGGAGGATATGGGATTTATTGAAAAAACTCATACTTCATCAGGGCGTATTCCAACAGATATGGGATACAAATATTACCTAACAGAGCTTCTAAAAGTAGAAAAGATAACACAGGAAGAGATAGAAAATATAAGCAATGTGTATAATCGTAGAGTTGATGAATTAGAAAATATTTTGAAAAAAACCTCTACTCTACTTTCAAAGCTAACTAATTATGCAGGTATAGCTGTTGAGCCAAAGCCTGATAATAAAAAAGTTAGCAGGGTGGAGCTCGTTTATATAGATGAATATTTAATTATGGCAATCATTGTTATGGATGATAGAAGAGTTAAGACAAAAAATATTCACTTACCTTATCCAATTACAAAAGAAGAAGTTGAAAAGAAGGCAGATGAATTAAATGCTAAGATTAGAAACAATGAAATTGCTATAAATGATATAGAGAAGTTTTTTACAGAAAGTACAGATATAGTTTATGAATATGATGATGAAGATGAACTTAGTAAGTACTTTATAAATAATCTTCCAAGTATGTTAAAAAATGAAAACATTGCTGGAGTTACAGATGTAATTGAATTTTTCAACGAAAGAAAAGATATAAGAGAATTATTTGAAAAACTTATAGAGCAAAAAGCACAGGAAAATTCAAAATCTAATGTAAACGTAATCCTTGGAGATGAGTTAGGTATAAAAGAATTAGAAGATTTTAGCTTTGTCTATTCCATATATGATATAGGTGGAGCCCAAGGAATAATTGGAGTTATGGGACCTAAGAGAATGGCATATTCTAAAACAATGGGGCTTATAAACCATGTAAGTAGAGAAGTAAATAAATTAATTAATTCAATGGAAAAAGATAAAAATAAAAGAGTTTAGGAGGCTTTCAATGAAAGATAAAGATATTAAAGAGGAAGTTCTAAAGGAGGAAGTAAACAAAGAAGTTAATGAGGAAATAAAAAATGAAGAAGTAAAAGAAGAAACTCATGAGCATGAACATAAACATGGTGGACACACTTGTTGTGGAAAACACGGACATAAACATAATGATGAAGAAATAGGAAAACTAAAAGCTGAAATAGAAGAATGGAAAAATAGTTTTCTAAGAAAACAAGCTGAATTTCAAAATTTTACTAAAAGAAAAGAAAAAGAAGTTGAAGAACTTAAAAAATTCTCTTCTGAAAAAATTATCACTCAATTTTTAGGAAGTTTGGATAATTTTGAAAGAGCTATTGAATCTTCTATTGAAAGCAAAGATTTTGATTCACTATTAAAAGGAATTGAAATGATAGTGAGAAATTTAAAAGATATTATGTCAGCTGAAGGTGTAGAAGAAATAAAAGCAGAAGGAGCCTTTAATCCAGAATATCACCATGCAGTTGGTATTGAAGTAAGTGAGGATAAAAAAGAAGATGAAATTATAAAAGTATTACAAAAAGGTTATATGATGAAAGGTAAAGTTATCAGACCAGCAATGGTTATAGTATGTAAAAAATAAATAAATAAATAAATTATAGATAGATTATAGGAGGATAAAATGAGTAAAATAATAGGAATTGATTTAGGAACAACAAACTCTTGTGTGGCAGTAATGGAAGGTGGAAATGTAACAATAATACCAAACTCTGAAGGAGCAAGAACAACTCCATCAGTTGTAAATATTAAAGATAATGGAGAAGTCGTTGTAGGAGAAATAGCAAAAAGACAAGCTGTAACAAATCCTACTTCAACAGTAAGCTCAATCAAAACTCATATGGGTTCTGATTATAAAGTAGAAATTTTTGGAAAGAAATATACTCCACAAGAAATTTCTGCAATGATATTAAGAAAATTAAAGAAAGATGCTGAAGCATACTTAGGTGAAGAAGTTAAAGAAGCAGTTATTACAGTACCAGCTTACTTTACTGATTCTCAAAGACAAGCTACAAAAGATGCTGGGGTAATAGCAGGATTAGATGTAAAAAGAATTATAAATGAACCAACTGCTGCTGCTCTTGCTTATGGACTTGAAAAGAAAAAAGAAGAAAAAGTATTAGTATTTGACCTTGGTGGAGGAACATTTGACGTATCTGTACTTGAAATATCAGATGGTGTTATAGAAGTTATATCAACAGCAGGAAACAACCACTTAGGTGGAGATGATTTTGATAATGAAGTTATAAATTGGTTAGTTACAGAATTTAAGAAAGAAACAGGTCTTGATTTATCAAATGATAAAATGGCTTACCAAAGATTAAAAGATGCAGCTGAAAAAGCTAAAAAAGAATTATCAACATTAATGGAAACTTCAATTTCATTACCATTCATAACTATGGATGCAACAGGACCTAAACACTTAGAAATGAAATTGACAAGAGCAAAATTTGATGATTTAACAAAACATCTTGTTGAAGCAACTCAAGGGCCAACAAAAACAGCATTAAAAGATGCAAATCTTGATACAAAAGATATAGATGAAATCTTACTTGTTGGAGGTTCTACAAGAATACCAGCAGTTCAAGAATGGGTTGAAAACTTCTTTGGAAAGAAACCTAATAAAGGAATAAATCCTGATGAAGTTGTTGCTGCTGGTGCTGCAATACAAGGTGGAGTATTAATGGGAGATGTTAAAGATGTATTACTTCTTGATGTAACTCCATTATCATTAGGAATTGAAACAGCTGGTGGAGTATTTACAAAGATGATAGAAAAGAATACTACTATCCCAGTTAAGAAATCACAAGTATATTCTACTTATTCTGATAATCAAACAGCAGTTACTATAAATGTATTACAAGGGGAAAGATCAAGAGCTACTGATAACCATAAGTTAGGGGAATTTAACCTTGAAGGTATCCCTGCTGCTCCAAGAGGTGTACCTCAAATAGAAGTTACATTTGATATAGATGCTAATGGTATCGTTCATGTATCTGCAAAAGATTTAGGAACAGGAAAAGAAAATAAAGTAACTATTTCTGGTTCAAGTAACCTTTCTAAAGAAGAAATTGAAAGAATGACTAAGGAAGCTGAAGCTCATGCTGAAGAAGATAAGAAATTCCAAGAATTAGTAGAAGCAAGAAATAGAGCAGACCAATTAATCTCTGCTACTGAAAAGACTTTAAAAGAAAATCCTGATAAAGTAAGTGAAGGAGATAAGAAAAATATAGAAGCTGCTATTGAAGAATTAAAGAAAGTTAAAGATGGTGATGATAAATCTGCAATAGATTCTGCTTTGGAAAAATTATCACAAGCTGCTAATAAATTTGCAGAAGAACTTTATAAGAATGCACAAGCTCAACAACAAGCAGGTGCTCAAGCTAATACAGATTCAAATGAAAATAAAAAAGATGACGATGTAGCAGAAGCAGAAGTTGTAGACTAATAAAATATAAAGGGACTGCTACTTAGCAGTCCCCATTATAGTTTTAGTTATAAGGAGAAAGGTATGAAAAATATTAAAGGGATTTCATTTTTATACAATAAAGAAATAGGTTATTTAGAAATAATTGAAGAAAAAGATGGTATAAGTGAAATTAGCTTTTTAGGTAATATAGATATTGAAACAAGGAAAAATCTATATAGTATTTTTAATGAATCTCCTTTAACAAAAAAATGTAGTCAACAATTAGAAGAATATTTTAATGGAAAAAGAAAAGAATTTAATATTAAATTAGATATTAAAGGAACTGAATTTCAAAAACAATGTTGGAATTCATTGTTAAAAATTCCTTATGGAGAAACTATTTCATATAGTAATGAAGCTAAAATGATAGGAAATGATAAGGCAGTTAGAGCTGTTGGTTCAGCCAATGGTAAAAATTGTATTCCAATAATTATTCCTTGTCACAGAATTATATCAAAAGATGGTAAACTTGGTGGATATAGTGGTGGTGAAGGTGGAAATAAAGGTTTTGAGATAAAAAAATATTTATTAGAGCTTGAAAAAAAGTTTAAATAAACATATAATAGCTAATTGAATATTAAATTAAGAGGTGGAGGAAGATTATGGCAAAAAGAGACTATTATGAAGTCCTTGGTGTAGATAAAAACGCAAGTGAAGATGATATAAAAAAGGCATTTAAAAAAGCAGCAATGAAGTATCACCCTGATAGATTTGCAAATGCTTCAGATGCTGAGAAAAAAGAAGCAGAAGAAAAATTTAAAGAAGTAAATGAGGCTTATCAAGTTCTTTCTGATAGCAAAAGAAAACAACAGTATGATCAATTTGGACATGCTGCTTTTGAGCCAGGTGGAGCTGGTTTCAGTGACTTTGATCCTAACAGTTTTGATTTTGGTGATATTTTTAGTAATATTTTTGGTGGTGGAAGTAGAGGTTTTAGTGGCTTTGAAGGATTTAGTGATTTTGGTGGTTCTTCAAGAAGAAGCTATGTTGAACCTGGAAATGATTTAAGATATAATCTTGAAATTACTTTGGAAGAAGCTGCAAAAGGGGTAGAAAAAACTATTAAATACAAAAGAACTGGAAAATGTGAATATTGTCATGGAACAGGTGCAGAAGATGATAAAATGAAAACTTGTCCTACTTGTAATGGACAAGGAACAATCAGAACTCAACAAAGAACTATATTAGGTGTAATGCAATCACAAACAGTTTGTCCTGACTGTCATGGTACAGGAAAAGTTCCTGAAAAGAAATGTAAACATTGTCATGGAACAGGAACTGCAAAAGAAACTGTTGAAAAGAAAATTAATGTACCAGCAGGTATAGATGATGAGCAAAAATTGAAATATGCAGGTTTAGGTGAAGCTAGTCAAAGTGGTGGACCTAATGGTGATTTATATGTAGTTATTAGAATTAAATCTCATGATATTTTTGTAAGACAAGGGGAAAATTTATATTGTGAAGTTCCAATTTCTTATGCAACAGCTGTTCTAGGTGGTAAAGTAGAGGTTCCTACTTTAAATGGAAAGAAGACTGTGAAAGTGCCAGAAGGAACAGAAAGTGGAAAATTACTTAAAATCACTGGAGAAGGAATAAAATCTCTTAGAGGTTATGGAAAAGGAGACATAATTGTTAAATTTACAATAGAAACTCCAAAGAAATTAACTGATAAACAAAAAGAATTATTACAAAAATTTGAAGAAAGTTTAAGTGATAAAAATTATGAACAAAAAACAAGTTTTATAAAAAAAGTAAAAAAATTCTTTAAAGATGTAATTGACTGAATCAAATCAAAAGGAGGTTCATTATGGCTAAGCCATTGATTGTTTATTATTCCTTAGGCGGAAAAACAAAGAAAGTTGTTGATATATTACAAAAGTTTACTAATGCAGATATATATGAAATAGAGTTAGAAAAACCTTATACAAAACTAACAGCATATACAATAGGATTAGGACATTGTAAAACTGGATATGAGCCTCCAATAAAAAATGGGATTGATTTATCTGCTTATAATAAAATTTTTATAGGTGGACCAGCTTGGTGGTTCACCTATGCACCCCCTATTAATTCTTTTATAAAGAAATATGATTTAACAGATAAAATTGTTTATCCTTTTGGAACTGCTACAAGCAATTTTGGTAGTTATTTTGAAAAATTTAATAAAGAGTGTAAAGCAAAAGAAATCAAAAAGCCATTAAAAATTTTAAGATCTACACTTAATAAAGGTTTAGAAGAAGCAGTTAAATTATGGATAGATGAAGAATATAATAAGTAAATTGATAAAAGGTTATATGTATAAAGAATATTATGTATAACCTTTTTTATTTTCTAATAAAAAATATAATTTGAATTATAATAATTTATATTATGTAAAATTAAAAAAGCTACACCGAAGTGTAGTTGATTGTTTTAAAGATGGTGGTTGGGGAAGGATTCGAACCTTCGAAGGCTGAGCCGGCAGATTTACAGTCTGATCCCTTTG
>ERZ772948.554-NODE-554-length-24449-cov-7.553866_pt1 | contig 24449 bp, 26 predicted proteins | sample MGYA00511945_ERZ772948 | MGnify/ENA primary metagenome ERZ772948 (study PRJEB29015, sample SAMEA2737927) | human oral metagenome | biome: human oral; feature: human-associated habitat; material: dental | place: China | collected 2141 ... | reverse complement strand
CAGAGCACCTGACTCTTAATCAGGGTGTCCAGGGTTCGAGTCCCTGAGGGGGTACTGCGCACGAGTCGCGGATCGGCCGCAGGAACGCGCCTTCGGCCTCGCGCTCGCTGAGGCGGGCGGCCTGTGGGCTGCGAGGAATCGGTCTTCTGCAGCACCTCCGCTCGCCGGCGGTACGGGGATGCACCCGTCGCCCGCAGCGCCCGCCCGTGCGCCGGTCGCAGGCACCGCAGTCGTTCTCTGCAGTCCCGACCATCGGGTGCTCGCCGCCGCTCGGCTCGCGCGACGGCGCCCCGCAGCTGCACACAGCCGGGCCGCAGGATCCACCTGCACTCCGTCCGGCGTCGAGGAGCCCGCACAAGGGCTATGAGGAGAAGGAGAAAAGATGAGCACGCACACCATCACGACCGCCCCGGCTCGCCGCGAGGCCGCCGAGCGCGAGCTCACGGCCGCCCGTGCCGAGCTGAGCTCGCTGAGCGCCGCCGTGTCGCCCTCGCGCTTCGAGCGCGCTCTCGAACGCGTCCAGGCCGCCCAAGAGGCACTGGCGCCGGCGGCCTGAGAGAGTCACAATCGAAGTCCGGTCCCGGATCACGGCAATGAGCGGGACCGCCCGGCGCGCCGAACTGTGCCGGGCGGTCCCGCTCTCTCCGCGAGCTCGCCGGAAGCCTGTCAAGCCCGCAAGAGGAGGACGCATGCCTCGGCTCGCCACCGGCGACAAGGCCCCCGACTTCGCCCTACCCGACGCGGCCGGCACCGAGGTCTCCCTGGCCGCCCTCAGACACGACGCCGAGCACGGCGTCGTCGTCTACTTCTACCCCAGGGCCTCCACGCCCGGCTGCACCAAGGAGGCCTGCGACTTCCGTGACTCCCTGAAGGCCTGGGCGGCCGCCGGCTACGCCGTCGTCGGAATCTCTCCGGACTCCCCGGAGGCGCTGGCCCGCTTCGCGCGCAAGCAGTCGCTGCCCTTCCCGCTGCTGTCCGACACCGACCACCGGGTCATGGAGGCCTGGGGCGCCTGGGGCGAGAAGAAGAGCTACGGGCGCACCAGCACCGGCGCCATCCGCTCCACCGTCGTGGTGGGCCCCGACGGCGCCGTGCGGCTGGCCCGCTACAACGTCAGGGCCACCGGTCACGTCGAGCGCCTGCGCAAGGAACTGGGCATCGACTGAGTCGGCTGAGTCGCGGGAGGCCTCCCTCACTCCCCGGGGTAGACGACCCCGATCTGGCGGCGCACCTCGTCCATGATCTCCATGACCTCGAGGGTCGCCGCCCACGGCAGGGTCGCCGACTCGGTCGCGCCCGCGGCCAGACAGCGGGCGGCCTCAGCGGCCTCGAACTGGAAGCCGCCGGGGACCCTCCCGTCCCAGGCGGCCCGGCGACCCCCGTCGTCGTTCCAGACGACCCGCACCGTAGTGGGGGCGTAGAACCGCCCGGCCAGCGCGATCCTGGCTCGCGAGCCGATGATCTCCGCACTCGTGCCCGAGGCCGCGCTCATGCCGGAGGCCGCCGCGGCGGTGGCCCCCGGATAGACCAGTCCGACGACCTCGTCGAGGTCGACGCCGGCCTCGCTCAGCCGGCCGACAACGGCCACTCGCAGGGGCACCCCGAGCACCGAGTGCACCAGGCTCAGCGGGTAGACGCCCAGGTCCAGCAGGGCGCCGCCGGCGAGGTCGGGACGCGTAAGGCGCTCAACATGCAGCAGCGACTGAAAGTGGTCGGCGCGCACGTGCTCGATGGCGCCCAGCGCGCCGCAGACCGCGAGCGCGCGCACCAGGGCCTGGCCGGGCAGGAAGCGCATCCACATGGCCTCCATGGCGAACAGGCCCCGGTGCCGCGCGGCGCCGAGGACGCGGCGGGCCTCGACGGCGCTGCGGGCGAAGGCCTTCTCCACCAGGACGGGCTTGCCCGCCTCCAGGGCCAGGAGCGCGTGGTCGGCGTGGAAGGCGTGCGGCGTGGCGACGTAGACGGCGTCGACGTCGGGGTCGGAGACGAGGTCCTCGTAGGAGCCGTGGGCGCGAACGGCCTCGCCCTTGCCCGCACCCGGATGGGCCTCGATGAGGGACCGGGCCCTGGCGGCGTCACGGCTTCCGACGGCGGTGACGAGACCGGAGGAGTAGGCGGGCACGTCACGGGCGAAGGTGCCGGCGATGTGGCCGGCGCCCAGGATCCCCCAGCGCAGCACCGGGGCGTCCTGCGGCTCGGGGACCGCCCGGGCGAGGTCGAACGAGTCCCCGGCCTCGGCCAGGGCGGCCACGATCTCGCCGGGCAGGGCCGGGAGCAGCTCGGTGGTACGGGTGCCGGGTGCGGGGGAGTCGGTGCGTGCCATGCGCCCAGCGTATGCAGGCGCTCAGGCGGCCGCGAGACCCTGCGACAGGGTCGCCGGCAGACCGCGCGAGCACCGCAGGCCCTTGAGGCGGTAGGGTGAGTCGCGCAGCGCGAGTGGCGGAACTGGTAGACGCGCCAGATTTAGGTTCTGGTGCCTTCGGGCGTGAGGGTTCGAGTCCCTTCTTGCGCACCACGACGCTCCTATACGAACACGCACTATGCGAGATCGTGTCGGGGGCCGTCTCAGACGACGAAGCGCGCTCACCCTCAGGGGTGGGCGTTTTTCGTTGGGATGAGGCGGTGTAGAGGCTGTGAGGACTCCCGGGGCCGCCTGCGGCGTCGTAGCTCGAGCCATCATCGCTAGTAACAGCCTGGGTGTATTGCTGGGCGGCGTGGTGCAGGCCGTGGCTGGTCAGTTGGTCGAAGGGCCAGGCCAGGTAGCCGGCGGCGCTGGTTCGGCTGCTGGAGTCGCGGATCAGGAGGGGTGGTCGGGCCGGTGGTTCGGTCTGGGGCTCATCATCCACAGCAGCGGCTGGAGCCTCAGAACGGTCCCCATCCCCACTGCTCACACGCCCAGCGGTCCCTGCGACTTCTCCCTTGGCCCGATCCGTGGACTCTTGGGCTGTACTGCCCCTGGGGTCCTGCTCGGCGCTGTCCTCCGTAGGATTCTGTCCGCCTGGCAGGATGACTCGTCCGTCCTCATCTACTGCTGGGTTGACCAGCACGCGTTCGAAGAAGACGGTGTTGAGGAGTTTCTTGAGGTGGTTGGGGGCTGTTTGGTAGAGGCGGTGGCAGTCCTGGAGGAGGTCGAGGGCTTGGGTCAGGTGCTGGCGGACCTGGTGGGTGTCGGCGTGGTAGCCGTTCAGGTGGTGCTGGATGGCGGTGAGTTCGCGGGTGAGGCGGTCCTGTTCTTCTTTGAGTAGTTCCAGGGGGATGGCGCCTTCGTAGTGGGCTTGGAGGAGTCGGCGGCGCTGGTCCTCCAGGTTGGTGCGTCGGGTGGTCAGGGAGCGGATGTCGTGGGCTTTGTGGGTCTCGATGTGCTCCAGTTCGGCCAGCAGGTGGCGTTCGATGTCCTTGCGGTCCTCGTGAGAGAGGTGGATCTGCTGGTAGAGCTCGGCGACCTGGTCTTCCACCTTCTCGATGAGGACGGCGCGGAAGGTGCAGTCGTGGGTGCGGTGTCTGCGGGAGCAGACGAAGTAGGGGTAGATGGTCCCGCGGCTGTTCTTGGCGTTCTGGACCAGGAGGCGGGCGCCGCACAGGCCGCAGGCGATGGTGGTCTTGAGGTGGTGGTTGTGGATGCGTTGTCTTTCGCCGTTGCGGTGGGAGTCCAGGATGTCCTGGACTTTCTGCCAGGTGGTGGTATCGACCAAGGATTGGTGGCGTCCGGGGTATTCGACTCCCTGGAAGGTGACAATGCCCTTGTAGTAGGGGTGGCGCAGCAGGGTGTGCAGTCGTCCTTTGGTGATGGGCTTGGCCGGCTTGGTGGGGGTGGGTGGCAGGTCCAGTCCCAGGCCCGCCAGGTGTGTCGCCAGCTGCGATACCGTCCAGTTGCCGGTCGCGTACTCTGTGAAGGCCAGGCGGATCAGGGGTGCGCGCTCCTCGTCGAGGGCGACGGTGCGGATCTCGCGGCCGTGTTCGTCTTTGGTGCGGACGTTGACGTAGCCCAGGGGTGCTTTGCCCAGTGTCCCGCCGTTTCTGGCTTTCTCGCTCATCCCCTTGAGGACCTCGTTGGCCAGGTTGCGGCTGTAGAACTCGGCGATGGAGCTCATGATGCCGTGCAGGAGCATGCCGCCAGGCGTCTGGTCGATGTTCTCGCTGGTCGACACCAGCCGCACACCCGCCTCCTCGAACGCCCGGTTGATCTCCACATCATCCGCCCTATTGCGGGCGAGCCGGTCGAGCTTGTGGACGATGACGTAGTCGATGCCGCCGTCCTGTTTGAGGTAGGTCAGCATCTTCTGCAGCTCAGGGCGGTTGGCGGATCGGGCGGACTCACCGCGGTCGGCGAACTCCTTGACCACCAGCGCACCCATGGACTGGGCCTTGCGCTTGTTGGCCTCCCGTTGAGCAGGCAAGGAGAAGCCCTCCTCGCTGCCGCCGCGCTGGGCCTGCTCACGAGTGGAGACACGGATGTATGACACCGCCCGCTTGGGAGTGAGCTGGGCGGCCATGGCGGCCAGAGGATCTGGAGATGGCGGTACGGCAGGGCTGGCGTCATACGACGCCCCTGAGTGCGTGGCGGGTGCGGTGCGGTAGCTCATGACTGCCTCCAGCCGTCGTCTGGCTGCTCTTGTGGCGGTTGGCCGTCAACGGTGACGAGCCTGGTGTGGTAGTGATTCAGGATCTCGCTGACAGACAGGGCTTCCTCGGCGTCGAGGGCAGCTGGCGGCCAGGTGGTGGTGAGCAGGTAGCGGACGCAGGAGTCCTCGGCGGCGTGTAGCGCCATGTCCAGACCGTTGGTGCGTTGGCCCAGGTCGTGGAACTCGGTGACGACCTCCAGGCCGGCAGCCTGGCAGTAGCGCCGCAGCGCGGCGTTCTGCTGGGTGATCTCGGCCGGGTGCTGGCCGTGGGTGTAGATGATGACGCCATCTTCGATGGCGGGCTTGGTTGGTGTGGTTCTGGGCATGGGTTGCTCCTCCCCTCGGTGTTTCTTAGTTAATGGCACAAGGACTGGGTGTTGTACTGCCTCTGTTTCTATTGACGCTCAGTTGGTGCGAAGAGTCAAGTCAAAATATTGATCGGTTATAGATGAGTCTTTCCTTTCGTTTGTTGCTGGTGGTCTGGCGGTGATTTCATGGCCCTTGCTGGATCAGTCTGGCCAGCTCTTCAGCGCTGGTAATGATCTTGAACAGTCCCGGGGTCAAGTACTGGTCGGCGGCGATCTGCTCCGCTAGACGGGCAGCGCGTCGCAAGCTGTTCATGATCCAAATGACTTGGGGGTAGTAGCCGGTGCTGGCTTGTTCGGTATCGGTGTTCAGGTGGTCTTGGTAGTCGTGGCACTTGGTTAGCAATCTGGCGGGGTTCTCGGTGTTCAGGTCGATTTCGCACAGCCAGTGGTCTTCCTCGTTGGCGGCGGTGGTGGTGATAGCTTCCAGGTCGGGTTTGAGCCAGCGTTTTCCGCCACCGGGCAGTAGCCAGTGGCGCCAGCAGTCCGGTTCGGTGCGTAGCAGGCTGAGGTGTCCGCCGGTGTCGTGGGCGGCTCTCTCGATAACCAAGCGCGCTTCGGTGATGACCAGGGTGTGAGCCAGGAAGGCATGTGAGGGCTCAGTGGTGCGGTGCCGGGTGGTGCGCTCTGGGGCTACCAGGCGGTGGCCGGGCTCACGTAGGTGCCAGATGTAGCCGGTGGAACCGGCCCTGACCCCGCCGATACGACGTTCAAGGTGGTCCACCAGTCCCAGGTGGCGGTGGCGGTTCAGGCGGCGGGTGGTCTGCCGCAGGGCTGAGCGTGCGCTGGCGTAGGCAGTAGCAAGCCGACTGATGTCGCTGAGTTGGCGGGTGGTAGCGTAACGGTGCGTTCTCAGCAGACTCAGCAGCCGGTGGTCGATGTGGTCGAGTTGATCGGCGATCATCTCCAGCTGGCGGCGTCCGAGGCGATGCGGACTACCAGTCGTGCTGGTCTGGTTGGTGATCATGGGCATTTCTCCTTCCTTTTGGCTGCGATGGGTTGTGTCAGCCGGATACGGCTGGTAGTCATCTCCGGTAATCGCTGGCGAGCGGTGTGGTAGCGCCGGAAGGTTGGGGTTGCTGACTGCGGCGGTGCGTCGGGCGGTTCGTCTAGCGATACGATGTCAGCAGCTACCCCATTCCGGCTTCGGTCAGGTGGTTCATCTGCTCTCGGTTCCCCGCTTTGTCTTGGGTCGGCGACCGATCGTCACGCTGCCAGTAGTGTTTGACGAGGCTGTCGTTCTAATTGCTGGAGTACTGTCGTTAGTACCGGTCGGTACTGTGGTGTCTGTAGTGGTCGTAGGAGTCGAGGTCAGTCCGAGGCGCTTGAGTAGTTGCTCTTCGACTTGGCGAGCCTCTTGGCCGTAGCGAGCGGCGCTGGCAGCGCGTAGGGACGCTGGGTCGCCGGTGGCTGGCGACATGGGCAGAGTTCGAGCCTGACACCAGGGGTTGATGTGTCCGTGGTGGATGGTGCGGGCGTAGATGCTGTAGCGCGGCAGTAATTGGAAGTCGGTGGCTTCCAGTTCGGGCGCTAGGCGGGCGATCTCGGAGGCATCGGCGGCCGATGATCCGAAGATGATCTTGTTATGGGCGTTGGTGTCGATGGCGGCCTTGAGCCGGGATGGTAGTTGGGCGCGGTACTGGTGGGCCAGGTGGAAGGCTACTCCCAGGGAGCGGGATTGCGTCAGGGCGTCAGCCAAGTCGGTGGGTAGCGTTAGGTAATCCTGGACTTCGTCGATGAACACGCTGATGATGTGGCGTCGCTCCGGTGGTAGAGCGGCCCGGGACAGGATCAGTGGCCACAGTTGCCCAACGATCAGGCTGCCCAGTAGTCTGGCGGACTCTGATCCAAGGATACCCTTGTTCAAGGAGACCAGAACAATGCGGCGCTTGATCAAAAGATCGGCCAGATCGAAGGATGGGGTCGTCTGGCCAAGAGTAGCGCGTAAGTGAGGCCGGATGAGGAACGGCTGGAGTTTGTTGAGTACTGGCGCGATCCATTGCAGCCGTTGGGCCTCGGAGAGCGACTGATATTTACTCCAGAACTGTCCGGTCCCCAGCGGATCTGGCGCGTTGGCGATGATGCGGCAGCGGAAGGCCGGATTGGTCAGTAATAGCGGCAAGTCCACCAGAGTGGCACCGGGCGTGCGGGCCAGTGTCAGCAGGCTAGCGGTGAGGATCTCCTCAGTGCGCACACCCCAGGCGTCAGCGAACAGGTTCTTGAAGGTCGCCAGTACAGTGTCGGCGATCACTTCCGGCACTTGCTCTCTGCTACGCGGACTGGTGGCTAGCGGATTGAGTCCGATGGGTGTTGGACTGGTTGGGTCGATGACCACTACGTCGCCGGTCCGCTGCTCGGGTATGCGCGCTAGCAGATCATTGACCAGGTCGGTCTTGGGATCGATGAGCAGCACTCCGCGGCCAGCGTCGATATCGTTCAAGGCCAAGCGGCCCAGAACAGTGGACTTGCCCGCCCCAGTGGGACCGAGTAGCACTGTGTGCAGTAGCGCATCGCGTATCGAGATGCCAAGCCGCTGGTCTGCTTGGTCGCCCAGGCCACGGGCGAAGACACGCTGTCGGTCTCGCTGTTCAGGCAGCGGAAGAGATCTGGGGTGAGCGTTCGGCATAGCCGGAAGTCTTGCCTGCCCGATTGGCCAGCCGCTCAAACAGAGGACTTCAGTGGCATCCAGGGTCAGCGGGTAGTGCCAGGGACGGCGTGCCTGGTTGAGCTTGCTGGGATTGTCGGGACGGGCATGCAACCGTACCCCAGCGCTCTCGGCTACTCGCAGCCCACCGAGCAAACCCTGAAGCAACAGCCGGCATCGCGCAGGTGTGACGGCCTTGACTCCCAAGCGCAGGCAGACCCCAGACCGATGTTTACCAGCGTGAGATCGGGCTCGCCGTTGGTGCTCGCGACTAGCTGCAGAGGTCGAGGTGATACCGAGGAGCTCCAGCCAACCTTCGGGCTGCGGTTTGCTATTCAGCGTGGGTTGGTAGCGGGAGCCGATGTGAAGCTGAACGACCAGTTCCTCCTCATCCTCGGTGGCGGCCATCGCGGCCAGTACTGCCCTGGCGACAGACTCTAATCGCTCCACCGATAACGGCAGGCCAGCTCGGCGTACACTCAGGCGCAAGGATTGAGTTACCGACTTTCGCTCAATGGCGGTTGCTACGACACGAGTACCAGGAAGTAGTTCACGGACGATGCCAAGGTGCCTCAGGTTGGTCGCGCCCAGCAGGTAGCGCACTCGCCCTGAAGTGGCACGAGCTTCCAGTATCAGGCGTCCCAGAGAGGCATCCACGACGATCCGTTCCAATAGGCCAGTAGCGGCCGCCACGTCTAGCGGCAGAGCAAACCGCAGCCGCTGCCACATCAGTGGGTACTTGCTGCTATAGTTCATGGCTCCTCACTTTCTACCTGGATCTGTGGGTTTGTTCTCTTGGCCGGAATCTCGGTCGGCGTGAATGTCGCGGAGTCGTTCGCCGCGACGTCCGTGGCGATGTCTTGAGATAGGATGGCCAGCAGCACTCTGGCCAACGCCTGGTGATCCAGCATGCTGCGGTGTATCGGCATCACCCGCACCCGCCGTGAGGCTGATGGGCGTCCACCCGGATGGCGACGCTGCCGGCGGCTCATGGCCGACCTCGCTTGCGTCTCACCAGGAGCTGCGACTGCGCCACCAGACAAACGCGCCGGCGATGATTGCGACCACGACGAGCCCGCCGCCGAGCCACATCCACGCATTTTTCAGTACGCAAGCGATCCACTTCAGTCCGATCCCGGCCAAGGCGAGCCCGCCGCCGGCGCGAAGCAGGCTCGTAGACGGGGAGCGTCTCGAATTGGTCATAGTCGTCGACTCCTCTCGTAAGATGCCCGTTCATGATTGTTCTCCTTGAAAGTCATGCGATCGTGCCGGATCGATGATTGTGGCTGAGGCCTTACCATCGACGGGCGCCTCGGTGATTGGTATTACCCACTGGCTGTAGCGCGGCACCGAGTACCCGGGAATGCGAATGTCCGCCTCGACCTCATCACCCCATATCGCCCACTGACGATTGGATTCCGGACGACGACGAGCGAATAGTTCCAAGTACGGTCCACTGCTCACCCGCTCAATAATGGCGAACTGCTCGGCTGGCTTGCGGGAATGCTCCGTTACCGGCGCATTGAACCACGTCGGTTGTGAACGCGAATTCAACGGTGCGTTACCCCGTGTACAGAACAGCAACTGCTCGGTGGCGTTGCGTAGCTGGTAGCGACCGCAGACACCCAAGCGGAACTTCACCCACGTCAAGGGGCTACGTACCGTAAAGCCCCAGGCCGCCGCCGTCTCATACGCCCGCGGCAGCAGGGCGTTGGTCGTCCACAGCCACAGATGGGAGTCTGACGCCGCCAACGACCCCACAGGCAAGGCCTGAATCTGATCCAGGCTCATGGTGCGGTAGTGGCGCTCGCCACCCTGAGCCGGCCAGGGCGGATCCGCCAGGATGGTGCGGAAGCCGCCAGCGGGTACACCGGCCAGTCGGTTCGTGTTGCGCGTTTCTGAGATGCTCATTTCTCTGCTCCTTTCGCGTTAGGTGCTTTGCCCTATATGTTGCACACCACTACGTCTTCAGCAAGGTCTCGAAGGACGCAATCCTGAGCGACACGTCAGGTAAAACCTAAGACACCAACAGCTTCACCATCGGAAAGCGAAGGATGGCCGTCTATAGGACCTATTTAGTGGCCACGAGGATGTCCGCTGTCTTTTTAACAACGACCAACGCCATGATGAGAGCCGTCTGGGCCGTTATCACTCTCCATACCATCGTGCTGCCTGCTGTATGGCGCGGGCGGCCTGTAGGGCGGCGTGGTCCTGCTGCCATTTGAGGTAGGCGGCGCGGCGGGCGATGTGCCGGCACTCCTGCGTTCGATCGGCGTGGATAGTGGGCAGATGGAGCGGCTGCACCGGCCTGGTCGGTGGTCTGTCGTCTCTTTTCTGCCGGATTGATCTTCGCTGGGCCCGCAGCAGCAGAGTCAAGGCGGCCAGACTCAGTACCGTAATGGTGACCAAGACGACGAGGGCGATGATGTTGGTGCTGGCGTTCATAATGGTGTTAGCCCTTCAGAACTCGGCGATGTCTTCGGCAGTGCTCAGGGCGTAAGCCCTGATGATGGCCTGGTAGTAGGGGTCCCCGGCCGGGGCGATCTGGTGGGCCTGCTCGGCCAGGCCGACCAGAGCAGCGGTGTTGTTCAGGGCGCCGGCAGCCAGGACAGCGCGGGCCTGGTCTTTGATGTGAGCCACCTCGGCCCGGCCGAGGACAGCGTCGGCGTGGCGGCGGGCGGCACGGGCCACCGCCCGGGAGGAAGGGCCGAAGGACGCCAGGCCGGTGGCGTAGGAGTCGGACTCAGGATCCGGGGCCTGGGGGATGAGATTGATGGACATGAGGGCGGGCTCCTTTCGGTGCTCCGTCCGGCCGCCGGGGAGCCGCCTGGTGCGCTCCCTGGTGGTTGATAAAGGCCGATTCGGACGGAATCAAGGTAAACCGTTGGAATCCCGAGGCAAAGCATAAGCGTGATAACATCGGGCAGTACGCGGAATGCCCCTGGGTCCGGCGTCCCGATTCCGTGGCGCTCGGCTCGGGACGAGCCGTTGAGACCTCCGTGGGAGGGACGGTGCGGGGGAGCGCCTCCGGCCCTCCCCTTCCGTTCAGGAGTACGACGACGAGGCCGGTCCGGTTGGGAGTCGGATCCCTGGGCCGGCAGTGCCGGGCGGCATGATGGACAGTCGGATGAGCGCGAGGAGGGCGATCGGGAATGGCCGTGGAGGAGATGACAGGCAGCGGTGCCCAGGACACCGGTGCCGGGGCGCGGTCCACCGCCCCGGGGCAGGACAAGCCGGACGCAGGGCCAGCTACCGCTCCTGTGCGGCGCTACCCCGACTACCTCATGGACTTCCCGCCCGACCTGTCTCCGGAACAGGTCCGGCGCTGGCGACAGTTCTTCGACCTGCGCGAGGACATCCTGCTAGACTACGGTTACCAGACCGCCCGGGCGTACTGGGGCGACCTGCAGGACATCTTCGAGTGGGCCGTCGCCCGCGACAAGGACGTCCTAGACCTCACCGACCGCGACCTGCGCCAGTACCGCGCCCTGCTGCGCAGACGCAAGTACAGCGAGAACACCATCCGACGACGGATGGTGGCCTGGAGGAAGATGGAGGAGAGGATGAAGGAGGAGTGAGAGACGGAGTCTGGTTGTAGTCTGAAGCCTTGCATGCGGCACTTCGAGTACCACATGGACTTGGCGAAGAAAAGTCTCAATTGTGAGACTGTTGAATGTACGACAGGGTCGAAAGCAATGCCGACAACCACAGGGCGATGTGATGTTGCTCACTTTTCTGACCTTCGACGGATGTTCTGGCCTATTGTTCCTTTGTGGCACGCACATTGTTGACAATTCCTGGCTCTAGGGCAGCTTCCCTGCGGCGATGGAGACGGTTGCCTGGGCCGCCGATCATCGGCATTTTCACTGTGTCCTAGGCGCTTAGCATGCGAGTTGAGTGGTAGCCACTCGCCCGTTTACTATCCCTTGTGGGACACGCAGTTGTCACGGGACGGTCGCATGCACCAATGATGAGTAGGTAGGTCATGCGATCCCACGAGCGAAGCGAAAAACATCAAATTTGATTATTAGAGGCGATTATTATACAATTGAAATTGTATGAAAGAACATTTAGGAACTTCCAGTACTGGAGAGATTGAAGAATACTCACAGGAGGAAAGACCCATGATGGGCGAGACAGAAATGCTTGCACTTGCGACGGAGACTATTCCTTTTGATTATCCCGCCACTCCCTACAGGACGATGCACCCTGATACGGTGAACCCAGCAGACATTGCGAGCATGAATGATGAGGAGTTTAACGACTTCTTAGTGGCTCTCAACCTGATTGAGGATTATCGCACTATCCCTAAGAGTGCTCGACCATCGTCACGTATGGCGTAGTCTTGTTTGTTGCAATTGTGGGCTCTTACATGATGAAGTAGATGATTTGATGAGTGATTCAAGATACCTTCTTGCAGATGACGACGATTACTCGAGAGCGCTTGACGAACTCATCAGTGCGGAAGGTGTCTTAATATATTGCGGAGCCGGTCTGTCGTATCCTCTTACCGGGTTGACGTGGAATCGTCTAATTTTGGATATGTTTGAAAATCTTAGATTCGAACTAAAACAAAACCTGCTTGAATTCAATGAATCAGCAGATGTCTACGAGACGATAAAGAAACGGTTTTCCATAAATTCAAACACTCCGCGTGAAAATGCGACTATTGTTGCAACATACATTGAATCTCTAGTGAAAACTAGTTACGGCGGTTTTGACTATTATGATAAATTGGCCGACCTCATCGGTAAATCTATTTATCGAAGGTTGTCCCGTCAGCGACCCCAAACTGAGTCTGAAGCCCGCCGTCACGTTGAGAATCTCCTGTTTGAACATGTTACTTCTCTGGTCGTATGTCTTCTTCTGAAAGAAACTAAAGTTCGGATCGTAACAACGAATTATGACACATATTTGGAAGAAACTCTGCGATTTGTTACAAATATTTTGAGCAATGACAGAGCTAATAACTATTCCGTAAAAGTATATGGCAGTGAGCGCTGCCCCAACTTTTCTAAATTGAACTCTACCACGGTTCCTATCGTATACCTTCATGGTCGCATTGCACGAGACCTCAAGAACAGAAATAATGACAGCAACTGCAAGAATACTCCTTTTAGTCAGTTAGTGTTTTCTGAAAAAGAATATTATCATCGTCAACGCGCAACGGCCAAAGTCATGGCAACGGTCGCTAAAGGAATGGACTGCACTTTGATTGTAGGTTCATCGCTAAATGATCCTCCTCTATTAGAGTGGCTTCATTCTAATAGTACCGTAGGTGTTCCTTCTGTGACACCCAACGAGAACACTAAGACGCGGAACGGAAAACATGGAACAAGCGTCCTGGTTGTGCAAGCAGTTGAACAAGATAGTTACGCGAGCGAGGCTTTAACCGATGAAGATAGAACTTCTATCATGCAAATGGCTCGGACGCGCTACAAAACACTAGGAGTAAGGTATTTCATTCCAGTTAGATGTTTCGCTGATCTCTCCTATTTGATCCGAGATGCGATAATAGGAATGAGCAGTTCAGCTGGTTCAATAAGTGGGCTATCGGCCACTCATCATGAACTCACGATGTGGACAACCAACGCATCAGCCAGTCTTGATGATGGGGCCCGGGTTTGTAAAATTCACGATCAGTTATTTGAGAATGTTGAGATTGTGCAGAATCTCATTTCAGAACTTATTCTGAATAGATTCGTAGAGACCAGACATCAGTTTCCGCTAATAGTGCGACTTGAGTACTGGATAAGAGGCGTTTCTCCGCATCGTGGGGATCCAGAGTATCTCGTGAAGGTAGCGGATTCAGCGGGAGTATTTCTTGATCATCGAATTCGCAGAAGTGAGAGTTTTTTTCGGCGATGTCCTTCACGTTCAGCCGCCCTGCGGTCGATTCAATTCGATGCATCCGAGCTCACAACTTTGAATAAATTGGGCCAGCATGATCATGCCTCCAGATGGCAAGCGTTTTACGCAGCTCCGGTTCGAAGCCTGGTAGGAAATGCAGAACTTTATTTACCGGTCACCACCGGCGCATTGGTGGCTGCAATTCAGCTCGAAGAGTCCAAACATAGATTCATCTCCCGGAAGATGCGCATGGAGTTCGCCGAAATAGTGGCAAAAGCAGCTAAAAGGCTTGAGTCTGGCGACATGAACAAGACTGAACGCAATGTGTTCGTTAGACTTGATAAGTGTTTTCGTAACATTGCAATCAGGGTTCGAAATAACTATATAGAATAAACGCTACCGTCATTCGTGTCAATCATACCTCCGTCCAGTACTCCTTGTTCTGAATTCGTCTAGTTTGCTTGGGTTCGGGTGTTGCCACGAACGCGCAATATGCGCTAAAATTACGGTATAACTTATGATCTGAGAAGAAAGGAGGAGTTTCCGTCATGTCCGATATCGTGTCATCCGCTAGTACTCTTGAGCGGCCTGCGCTGTTGCGGCAGGTCGAGATTCCTCCAACCGACCCCGAGCATTACATCACCGGCTTGTACGCCTTGAACGTGCAGGCCCCGGAGGAAACCAGTGGGGACTGGCACGATGTCTTTCACTGGCAAGAAGGCTATGACAATCCGTCCCAGGTCACCTTGGGCGGCAGCACGGAGATTGATACCACTCCCATCTACAGCGGTTGGGGCGTGTACGAGGGCAAAGACCGTCTGCTGGCGATGGGGCTTGCCGTGCCGTCGGAAGCCCATGAGGTTTATCTGGCTAACCATACCCGGGCCATCTTGGACTTGCTGTACCGCTCGCTGACCCGCTGGGGACGCGTCCTCAACCTGACTGGTGCCGCCACCGACTGGCTGGACACCTATGAGCAAGGAGTCTTCCTGCTGGAGCAGGCTGAGCAGCTGGCGCCTCACTTCTCGGAAGCGGCGCAGGATGAGTTGAGGAGGTGGATCGAGGGAGAAGCAGCCGAGTTGAGGGCGGTGTATGGACGATGATCCATACCGATTACCACCATCTGAAGAACGCCCGCTTGATGACGCCCTGTTCGAGGTGCAACCGCTCAGCCCGGAGCAAAAGCGCCATATCGACCTGATGCGCCACATCGCCCAGGAGGTCACAGCGCGCACCGGCGATAACTTCGTCCTCAAGGGCGGTACCGCTCTGCTGTTGTCCTATGGTCTGCCGCGCTTCTCCACCGACCTGGACTTCGACGGCCGGCGCACCAGCGTTGACCTGTCCACCGCTCTGCGTGCAGGCGCCGAGGCTGCTGGAATGCCGATACATAACCTTCGCACCGCCAAGAACACCTGGGCGGTACGCCGCCACATGGTGCACTACCGCGACGATGCCATGAAGCCGCTCAAGGTCGAGGTCTCCTACCGTCAGGCCGACCAGATCGACGAGGCTGAGGTCACGGTCATCGACGGTATCCGCACTTACACGATCGACAAGCTCGCCTCGCTGAAGATCGACGCCCTGGTCAACCGCATCAAGGCCCGCGACATCTTCGACACCAGCTACCTGCTCGCCAAGTACCCGGAGACCATCACCGACACCGATCTACAGCGCATCGACCAACTCATAGACGTAATCGGTCTCAACGACTTGGAATCAATCATGCTCGACGATGACATCCTCAAACGCTTCGACCTAACCGACATCGCCGTACGACTGGTAGACAACACCTTGAAGATGAGACGACGACGAGGATTATAGAGGCTCCACGAGTACCGGACTTTACGGCATGAGTCTTCTCTTAACCTTTCAGACTCCATATCTCTCCAAGCAGAGCATGCCATTCTGTCGTTGTGACGGCACGGATACCCTCATTTGTTGCCCGCCTAACTAACCTTTTATCGTTTGTAACAAGTGTTGCGTAGTACCACTTCGCGGCAAGAGCCTGCCGCGCATCGGCACGATCATCAACCTTCAACCTGGTAAGGAGTTCGTAATCCTCCTTACTAACTGGATACGTTTCACCAGGGTAAGTTGGCCGCCCATGCTTAGATCCCTCAGATATAAGCACAGCTGGCACGCCAACATTTTTCGGCTTTAATGCCTCGATAGTTGCTCTCAATTGTGCTCGTCGTGTATTGTTCGGAACCGCGTCAATGTCTTGAAGCGTCAAATTCGTCACATATACGATAATTTGGTGGCCGAAGACGAGCCTGGTGACCAGTTTAGCGAATTGCTGATCATCCAGCAATGGGTCTATAGCACAGCCTTCCAACAGGAATGCTGGAGCGTCAAAATTATTCCTCATGTTCGACATATGATTTGAATGCTTTTTCAAGGTATTATAAAAATTGAAGTGCGCGCGTGGTGTGTGAAGTGTTTGCCGCCTACCCAAGCAAGTCTCTAACCTCCATGCCTAATTTTTCCGCCATCCTCTCCACGCTCTTCAGCGTCAGGTTGCGCTCTCCGCGCTCCACGCCGCCCATGTAGGTGCGGTGGACTCCCAGTACCTCGGCGAAGGCCTCCTGGCTGAGTCCCCTCTCCATGCGGTAGGCACGAAGGTTCCTGCCCACTGCCTTCTGGAGGTCACCTACAGCCACGCCTCCAAGAGTGATCTAGCGCTACTTTCAAGTCTACAGACTTATGAGTAGCATGGGAGGGTTGGGGTCATCTGTCAAACGACTCTCTGTGCCGTCGTTGATGTCTGCTGCAGTGCCGGTCAAGCTTCCATTAGGACTGTAGGTGATGCGCGGGAGCTTCCCGAGGCTCGACCTCAGCGACCTAGGGTGGCTGTACGGGCGACGCGGACTTGCTTCTCTGTACACTTATGAGTAGCATCAAGGGCAACAACCGGGCTACGCGGGAGGTGACTGCTATGCAGGGCGGCGGAGACTGAAGTAGACGAAGCTTCAATGGCTCAGGCTGCCTCGCGACGACTCTCGTCGCGAGGCAGTTCTGCGTTCAGTGTCCAGGTTGCCGAAAAGCCGCTCTTCGGCAGCAACCATCCGGGTACGTCCACCGAAACGACCTTGCCTGCTATGGCCGCTGGCGATCTAGTGATTTGTGCTGCGCGGCTGGTGGCTACGGTGTCACTGATGGTCAGGTGAGCGATATCGGTGTTGGTGTAGTCGATGCTTAGAGACAGTCTGCGGCACGGCTGGGGTAGTTCAAAATACAGGCGGTGTCCCCATTTTGGTGTTACGACTCGGAACACCTGCCGAACCCGCACTGACTTGCCACTGCACGCTGCGGCATCGAGCTGGGCGCTGTAGGTTTGTCCGGTCTTGCGGGTGCTGCGACGGATGGTCTGCGGGCGCCCATCAACGGTCAGCTCTAGGAGTTCGTACGACTCGCGGCTGGCAGCATCGACGCCTGGGCGGTTCTGCATCAGCCACGGTGACGTAGCTGGGATATCCAAAAGAAGTTCACGGTATTCTTGCCGGTCTGACACGCACGCGAATCGACGCACACTACCGCTCGGAACAGTGGTGTACTCCCATTCCACAGTAACGTCGAAGAGAGGAGTACCGAAGGTACTCCTCTCTAGTATACTAGAGAGGAGTACCGAAGGTACTCCTCTCTAGTATACTAGAGAGTCGAACGCGAACCTCGACATTATACCAACGCTCGGCCGCGCGGACGGCTTGGTCTCGGATGTCAGCGTAGATTTCACGAGCGAACTGCTCGTCACCCAGGCGCAGCGACATAACGTTGGCAGCGATATCGTCCAGCAGATCAGGGTTGGACACTCGTTTCAAATCCTCTGGATGGATAGCGAAACCCTCGATCACAGCATCGCGCATCGCCGGCGCCTGTTCGTGAATGATCTGGCGGAACTGCTCGACGGTAGCCTCCTCCTGTTCCTTGCGGAAGCTGTACTCGAAGAGCGTGGATAGTAGGCCGGCGCCGAACAAAGTGCCGCCGAGCTCGCCCAGCGGGATGGAGTGCAGCCACTCCCAGTCACCGAGTTTAAGATGCTCAATCCAGCCATTCAACATCATCAGCAGGATGCCGGCAAGCGTCAGGGAGATTGCGAGCAGCGCGGCTTTGAGTTTGCGGAGGCGATGGTTCAGATCTGTGGTTTTTCTTCGCGTCATTGCTATCTAATATTGTAGCAAACGTAAGCGCGATTGAATAGTTGAATGTTGTTTGTGGCCGGCGGTTGAGATTACTTTGTCAGCTACTTATTGACAATATGCGCCATGACGTGCACGTCCATGTATTGTCCGTTGCAGAGATATCGTTTCCTGAGCGTGCCCTCGCGGACGAAACCAAGTTTGCCGAAGAGTTCAAGCGATGCGATGTTGTCTTCAAGTATCCATGCTTCCAGGCGCCGCAGCCCTAGGTGGTCAGTCGCCCAGGTGATGATCCATTCAGCTCCGGCTCTGCCGTATCCGTGACGGCGATCTTCAGAACGCCAGATACAGATGCCGACCTGCGCGTGGAGGTTGCGCCAGTCGATGGAATGAATAGAGACTTCTCCCACTAGGCGATTCTCAGTAGTCAGGATGAAGGTGTAGGCGGTAGCAGGTTGCGGGCCAGCGGTATCGGCGATCTTGCGATGAAGTTCGGCGCTGCTACGAGGGCGCCAGTACGGCGGGCCATACTGGGCTAGTTCCTGCCAGTCCGAACAGGCGTCAAGGATAGCCGGGATGTGATGCTCGGCGAGAGCCCGAAGGGCGATAGTCACTCAGCATCCCTCCCTACCGTACTCTTTCGACCGTACCCCATGCTACTCATAAGTCTGTAGACTTGAAAGTAGCGCTAGATCACTCTTGGAGGCGTGGCTGTAGGTGACCTCCAGAAGGCAGTGGGCAGGAACCTTCGTGCCTACCGCATGGAGAGGGGACTCAGCCAGGAGGCCTTCGCCGAGGTACTGGGAGTCCACCGCACCTACATGGGCGGCGTGGAGCGAGGAGAGGATGGGACATTCTTCCAGGGCAAGGCCTTGAGTGTCCTACGCAGGGTCTTCTGGTTGTCCTTGACCGTCAGCGCGTAGTGACCACCACGCTGAGTGATCCACTGGGCGGTCTCCACCTGGGTGCGCCGTGGCGTCAGTTGTCACCACTGCTCCGCCTGGGTCGAGGGGCTCAAGCAGCCGCCTGAGCGCGGGGACCTCTGGTTGGATTTGTCCGCCACCCGCCTCTGGGACAGCACAGCGCCCGTGGCGTGGTCCAGGGCCGACAGCGAGATGAGGCGCAGGCGCATCGCTGGCGGGCGCGGGCGCCGCGCATGATCTTACCGTCCACGGCGATCACCCTGCGTCCCCAGGTGGTGCCGGTACGTGTGCACAACCATGACGCCAAGTGGGCGTCGAGGCCTGCGGGGTCCATATCCTGGAGCACCCTACGGATCGTTGACTCCGACGCAAGAGCCCGCCCCTCTGGTAGGCCCAGAGCCTCCAGCTCAGCAGCGGCCAGGTCGGTGGCGCGCTCCCATATCGCCGTCAGACTCCGGCAGCTGGCAAGCCCTCGATAGGTACCGTGCGGCACATGCCAAGCTGACCGGAGCCGTAGATACGCTGTTCAGGTAACATTCAGCCATGGTGACAGTGAACCTTGAGCAGCATGCGTGGGAAGTCGGCGACGAGCTCGGTACTGGTGGGTATGGAACGGTGCGAGAGGCGCGGCGGGACGGCGTCGAGCATGCGGTGGCGAAGTTCGCCCCGATTGAGCCTGGCGCACAGCGCGAACTCCTGATCGGAGCCTCTACAAACCTACCTCACGTCGTGCCCGTGCTGGACAGTGGTGAGCATGACGGCAAGTACGTCCTGATCATGCCGCGTGCCGAGTATTCTCTCTGCCAGTACGTTACAGATAATGTCTTGAATCTCGAGGAGAAGATTGCCATCCTCGCCGATGTCGCGCACGGGCTGAATGAGATTGAACAAGCAGGTCTGGTTCATCGTGACCTGAAGCCAGATAACGTGCTCTATACGGACGGCGTCTGGCAGCTATGCGACTTTGGCATCGCCCGCTATCGAAACGCCTCAACGGATCCTGCGACGCGCAAGTCTAGCTTCACCGCGCTGTACGCGGCTCCAGAGCAGTGGCGAAGTGAACGGGCAACTTCAGCCACCGACATGTACGCCTTCGGAGTCATGGCTTATGAACTGCTAGAAGGCCACCTGCCGTTCCAGGGACAGACCCCCGAAACACTACGAGAGCAGCACCTTCACACCGCTCCGCCGAATTTGAGCATCGAGGCGCCTCGACTACAGGTCATGATCAGGGAGTGTCTCAACAAAGCGGCCGGAGCGCGCCCCACCGCCGATTGGGTTCTGCGGCAACTTGCCCACGCCACAGACGCTCCTGCAAGTCCTGGCATACAGCAACTGCAGCAAGTCTCGCAGCAGTATTCGGCTCAGCGCTCGCAGGCACTAGCCGAAGATGAGCAGCGCAGGACGTTACTGGAACGACGCAAGGAACTATTCCAAGACGCATGCCGATCGTTCGAGCATTTCCGATCCACGCTACAGAACACAATCGTCGATAACACGCGTCTCGCAAAGATCGAAGAACGGAGTGAGCAGACAAATCTCGGCGACAAGATCACGATCTCGATCGTGACATTGGTTGCGGCTCGTCTCAAGTTTGTGGGGCCGCGAATAATTCAGCCGGAGCGATGGAGCGGGCCATTCGAGGTGATTGCTTGCGCTAGTATCGAGTTGCTTCAAACGTCGACTCACAACGACTATCCTGGTCGTTCACATTCCCTATGGTACTGCGACGCACTGCAGGAGGGACGGTTTGAATGGTTTGAACTTGCGTTTATGGATTCTCCACTATTCGGTGGCCGGCGACGTATGGAGCCATATGCTGCGCAGCCAGAAGGGATCTCGATCGCGTTTGACAGAGTAATTGGTGCTACTCAACTTGCCTGGCCCCTCGAACAACCTGACCGCGCAGACCCGAAAGAATTTGTTGGTCGTTGGATTGGCTGGTTCGCAGAAGCGAGCGATTCCAAGCTGTTTAAGCCATCGACCATGCCGGAGAAGCCTGTAGAGCGCAACTGGCGGGAATGAAAAGTATCACAAGCACCCCTACTACGAATTTCAGTGAATGTTATACATCACGCCAACTTCGACTACTTCAATTTTCTATAGAGACACGGAATGACAGTAGATTCTATCCTTGGGCTTACTGGTACCATCCTGTCCGTCGTTTCGTTGACTTGGCAAGTACGTTCATGGCGTGCTTCTGGAGCGCGACTGAAGGTGTCCTGCGTCTCCAGTTTTCCGCTGGGGGACGTAGTACCTGAGATGGAGCTACTCGGTATTAAAATTACTAACTCTGGTCGTTCTAGCACCATCGTCAATTATGTCGCGTTCAAACTTCCTGACGGTAAAGCCCTTCAAATACTAAATGATGAGGTCGGCGCAGTTACATTACCATACGAGATCCGTCCGGGCGAAGTGATTGCGATCCATTGTGTTCCATTTCAACTTAAGGAGTCGTTGCAGAAGCAAGGATATCCACGCAATACGCGCATCGTCCCAAGGGTATCGTCAGGTCACGGTGATGCTACGGGGAAGGCTATTCGACTTGATTAAATTATTACTGCATACACTGAGGTTTTCTCGCCGGGGGTGGTGGTATTGGTGGCCTGGGAGCTGGGATGGCTGAGAAGGGGGATGGGGCTGGGTGTGTCGGAGCGGGGTGCGCGCGGAGCCGCATCAATAAGGATCGGCGATGGTCTATGACCTTGACACCGACCCGTATCTTGACCTCGCCACTGGCGTGACGTACAACCGGCTAGGCATAACCGATCCTGGCGCACTATTTTAGTGAGAAGAGAAAGAGATAGAATCATGAACAATCAAGAGTATCATGATGTTGAGCAACGACTTCTTCAAGAAGAGGTCATCTTGTAGTTGATTATAGTCAAGAGGTATACTTATTTATATGAAACCCGTATCTGATCCAGAACCTTCTCGTAAGCTTATCCGCAACTCCACAGCTGAATTCCTGATCTTCACCGCACAGGACGCCGGTGCAAGCATCGAGGCCCGCTACGAGGACGAGACAGTCTGGCTGACTCAGAAGCTTATGGCCGAGCTGTTCGGAGTGGACGTGCGCACTATCAGCGAGCACCTGGGCAACGTCTACAGCTCCGGCGAATTGGAGCGTGAGGCAACTATCCGGAAATTCCGGATAGTTCGGTCTGAGGGGTCGCGCCAGGTGACGCGCAGCCTCGACCACTACAACCTCGATGCCATCATCTCGGTGGGCTACCGCGTCAACTCGGTACGCGCCACCCAGTTCCGCCAGTGGGCCACCAGCGTGCTGCGCGACTTCGCTATCCGCGGCTACGTCATCGACCGCCAGCGTATGGAGAACGGAACCTTCCTCGGCGAGGACTACTTCGAGCGCCTGCTCGACGAGATTCGCGAGATCCGCCTGTCCGAGCGCCGTTTCTACCAGAAGGTCACCGACATCTACGCCACCAGCGTCGACTACAACAAGGACGCCCCGACCACCAAGCGCTTCTTCGCCACCGTCCAGAACAAGCTCCACTACGCCGTCCACGGCCACACTGCCGCCGAGCTCATCCAGTCTCGTGCCAGGGCCGACCAGCCCCACATGGGCCTGACCAGCTGGGCGAACAGCCCCGACGGCAAGATCCTGCGCGGCGACGTGACCATCGGCAAGAACTACCTTACCCGCGACGAGCTCGAAGACCTCGGCCGCCTGGTCAACGCCTTTCTTGATCTGGCCGAGTCCCGTGCCCGCCGTCAGATCCCCATGACGATGGAGGACTGGGCCACACGCCTTGACGCCTTCCTCGACCTGGACGACCGCCAGATCCTCGACAGCGCAGGCCACATCTCCAAAGCCCAAGCCGACGATCATGCTCTGAGTGAGTTCGAGAAGTTTCGCATTATCCAAGACCGCAATTACGTCAGTGACTTTGATCGCTTAGAAAAACAAGCAAGCACGAGGGACAGAGACGACAGTGAAAAGCAATAAAGCAGCAAAGCGAGAATCAACATACCTAATTCTGTCCCAAGTGCGAGAATCTTTTGGGAGAGTTGTCTATAGCCATAAAGTGCACGAAAAGCAAGCAGATATTTGTTTCTGTAAACATAGATGGCAGCAAGGTATTCTCATCGGGCTCACCGCAATTGGTTCCGTGACGTTTCTTACTGAAGTAGTCAGTCAATTTGCAAACCGAACACTAGCGAGTTTGACAACGTCGCTGGTGGCGCTCCTCGTCACGTGGGCAAGTCTCGGAGCAAAGACCTTCAACTATTCCGAAGAAGCCGAAGCACATCGCACTACCGCTTCACAACTTTGGAGTGTTCGCGAGTCGTACATCTCATTAATTACTGACTTGATGTCTGGCGACGTTTCCAGTTCAGACGCACAGGCTCGTCGCGACGACTTGCAGGAAAGAGCGTACGCTATATATTCAACTGCCCCAAGAACAAGCGACCGCGCTTTTAAGCGAGCGCAACAGGGCCTTAAAAGTAATGAAGAAATGACATTCAGCCCTTGCGAAATCGATCTATTCTTACCGAAAGCACTCCGATTGAGCGAGAACGAGGTTAGTCGTGGAAACCGCTGAGTTGTTTGCCAAGGCAATCTCGAACCTCAAGGTAGGGGATACAGTACTTACTATTAATGCTCGCAGGGATGAGATCACGAAGGTACTAAACAAGAGCTTTCGGTCAAAGGAGGGTTGCACAGACTACAAGCTGATGGTTGGATCATTTGGCAGACACACAGCAGTCAAAGGTGTATCCGACCTCGACATGATTTTTATTCTACCTCCTGACATACGCACCTCTTACAGCGACGAGAATGGGCCGCGACGAATTCTTGAGCGCGTTAGAGATGTTCTTAAAGATCGCTACCCAAAAACAGAAGTGGCCGTCGACCAGTGTGTTGTCCGAGTGCAGTTTGTTAATAACGCCTTCAAATTTGAAGTGCAACCAGCGTTCGAGAACCAAGACAAGAGTTTTAGCTACCCCGATACGATTGCTAAGCGCTGGAAAGTCACTAAACCGCGCGATGAAATCGTCGCCACTAAGGAGTGTAATGATCTCACATCGTCACATATGCGCCACCTAGCAAGAATGGTACGGGCCTGGAAGAACACCCATGGATTAAATATGGGCGGCCTCCTCATCGACACCTTGGTGTATAGATTCTTTGAAGGTAACCGAGACTACGACCACACCGGATTCGATTCTTTCCATCTAATGGTCCGAGACTTTTTCTGCTTTCTCAAGGACGAGCCCGAGCAAGATTACTACCACGCATTAGGCAGCAGCCAGCAGGTGAAAGTGCGGCGCAAGTTTCAACCGAAAGCCAAGAAGGCCTACAACTGCTGCGTTGCCGCTATTGAAGGCGACGGCGTTTCGGCAGCTGAGAAATGGCGGAAGGTTTTCGGTAGTGCCGTACCTCACACGGCAAATACGAAGGCGTCTTCGATTGACGACACTGAAGAGTTCATCGAAAACTTGTACCCCGTTGACATAACGGCTACCGTGCACATCGACTGTAAAGTAACGCAAGATGGTTGGAGGCCAACCACCCTTCGTGAAATGCTGCGCACTCACGCCCCACTAAAGGCTGAGAAAGAGTTAAAGTTTTGGATTACCTCTTGCTCAGCCGCGGAGCCTTATGAAGTGAGATGGAAAGTGTTAAATCGTGGCAATGAAGCTCAGCAACGAAAAGCTACCCGGGGGCAAATCATAGAATCAAGCAGCCATAACGAGCGCATCGAGCATTCTGACTTCCGAGGTAACCACGTCGTGGAGTGTTACATCATCAAGGATGGGGTTGTAGTTGCCCGAGACTGCATCGATGTGCCGATCACTACCAACCGGGCACAGAAGCGGTAGTTAGACGTATAGCGCCACTCATCATGTGATGTGTTCTATTCTCAGTGATGGGCTTT
>ERZ772948.553-NODE-553-length-24456-cov-27.151592_pt1 | contig 24456 bp, 19 predicted proteins | sample MGYA00511945_ERZ772948 | MGnify/ENA primary metagenome ERZ772948 (study PRJEB29015, sample SAMEA2737927) | human oral metagenome | biome: human oral; feature: human-associated habitat; material: dental | place: China | collected 2141 ... | reverse complement strand
GGGCGATTGACAACAGAAACTTGCGTCAATACTTCCCACACATCAGATATATAAAGCCAATCCCGCGAAAGCCAGGGCCCTTCCGTATAAAATAATAAAGGAGGAGCCGTCTGACGCACCCGAGGGCACGACAAACAGTCCCTCGTGGCAGGCGAATCCAAGGGATATTTTGCATCAAAATATCCCATTATCGCCCTTGCGCGGCAATGTTGTCGTTTCCTTTTCAAGGGAGCGTGGTTTTCTGCAGGAAACCGCGTTCGGAAGGGAGGCTCCGGCATTTCTGCCGAAACCCTGTGCACGGCAGGGATCACTCCCTGCGGCGCAGGCGCAGCATCATAGGCATCGCCCTTAGATGCTTTTGCTCGGAAACCGAGAGGTACAATGTACCTCTATACCTATGTAATTAATAACAGTTTAACAGAGTGAAAACAGCCTGTCAATATGCGAAAATTATTCTCATCACATGTTTGAGTTATACTTGTTTATTATAGTTATAGAGTGATCCATTCGTGGTGTATGGATGCTGTATCTGCAGTTAAGGAAGCACTGATAAATTCGGCACAGCCATCTTAGGGAAGTACCGAGAGACTGTTTTATCAGCGATTCCTTAATTCGATCAAAAAGGGGCGCATCCCTCTGGCATCGGTGATGATGCACATGGGGAGATGCGTCCCTCGCTGTTATTTCTTTCGGCGCAGTTCCTGCCGTATGGCATCGCGCTCTTTCTCTGTCATGGTGTTTGCGCGGATCACGGCGCGGTGCCCCTCGCGGCTGCTCTCCGTGATGAGTGCGCTATTCCCGTCGTAGGCGAGGATCTCGTAGGTGCTGATGGCGTCCTTTTTCGGGCTGAGCACGCGCCGCTGCATGGTGTAGCCGAGGTGCTCGTAGTCCGCATTCTTCATCGCCTCAGCGAACTGCGCCCGACCGAGGTTGTTGTAGAGAATGAGCTGCCAGTAGGAGACGGAGCCGTCGGCATTGCGCTTCATGAGGCTGCGGTCAAAGAACCAGCCGCGCCGCTCGTCGCCCTCGATGAAGACCCAGTCGCCGTCCTTCAGCGTGACGGGCTCGATCGCCGTCTCTTTGCCGTATGCCTCGCGCTTTGCTGCATCAGCAGCGGCAGCGGCATGCTTTTTCTCAGCTTTTTTATCCGCGGCATCTGTCTTCTTTGCAGGCTCTGCGGACACGGCGGAATGCCCTGCGCCGTCCGTCGCTGCGGCGGCCGGCTCCTTTTCCTTCGCGGGTTCTTTGACAAGAACGGCTTCGGCCGTCCCTTCCCCATCAGCCGTTTCTTCTGCCGTCTTCGTCTTCGTCTTTGCCTCCGCATCTCTCGCCGAGGCGGCATTGGTCTGCGGTGTCTGCTCTGCTGGAGGGTTCTCTGTGCCGAGCTCATCCATCTCCGCATCGAAGGCATCTTCCTGCGTGCGCTGTTCCGATGCCGCACGGTCCTTTGCCGCGGGCTCCGCCGTGGTCTGCGCCCTGTCTGTCGTCTTTTCCGTATCCACTGTCTCCTTCGCATCCTTTGCGGCAGATGCGGTGCGCTGTTCTGACGCGACAGCTTCTCCATGAGACTCCTCTGCCGCCATGACGGCATGGATCTCCGTCTCCTTCTCGGCGGCCGTCCCGCTGACGGGGAGGAGGAGGATTCCTGCGGCGAGCAGGCAGGTGATGGATTGCATAGTGTCTCCTTTGCTTACAAATACGAGGTCGGGTTGACGGGCTGTCCGCTGAGGCGCACCTCGTAGTGCAGATGCGGTCCTGTGGAGTGCCCCGTCGAGCCGACATAGGCGATGATCTGTCCGCGCCGCACGCGCTGTCCTGCGGTCACCACGACCGCCGAGGCATGTCCGTAGCGTGTCGAGACGCCGCTCCCGTGATCGATGTCGACCATGTTGCCATAGCCGCCCGCGTTCCAGCCCGCGATGGTCACGACGCCGTCTGCCGTCGCAACGATGGGCGTGCCCATCTCGGCGGCGATGTCGATGCCCTGATGGAACTCTGCGCCGTTCCAGCGCAGTCCATACCCTGAACTGATGAAGCCGTCCGTCGGCCAGCCTGTCGGGGTGGTGACGGGTGTATCGTCACCCAGGAAGGAGGATGCCCCCGGCACATCCTTCTGCATCATGACGGCAAGCTGTCCGATGGAGGTGCGGCGCACTGCGGTGCGTTCCTCTAGCATCGTGAGTGCCTCGCTGACCTCATCCGTCGTGAGTGCGTGCGGTGCGCCGCCCGTCGGTGCCGGTGCGGCATCTCCTTCCTGTACCGCGCTGTCCGTCTCCGCCGGCGGTGCGCCGACGAGTGCGCGCAGCCCGTCCTCCGTACGCTGAATGGCATCGACCTCCTGCCCAAGCGCGGAGGCCTTTTTCGCGATCTGGCGGATCTGCTCCTGCTGGATGCGGTTCGCCTCGCGCAGCTGTGCCGTCTCCTCCTCCTGGAGGTAGGCATGCGTGAGGGTGTAGATGGAGAAAATCGAGCCGACAGCGACGAGTGCCGCCCCCGCGCCCACGCCCACGGCGAGCAGGCGCAGGGCGCGCAGCGAGAGGCGCACGGTGTGCGTCGTGTCCGTTTCCCGATCCACCAGCTGCAGTTTATAGCGTGATTGTTCTTCGCTCAACGCGTCCCCCTCTTCCCATCGAGATGTTCCTGTCCGATCCCTATTTCCCTATTTCCCTATCCTATCCGAAGAATATGAAAACCTGCTGTGACACAGCAGGTTTTTGTCCGTTGATATCTTCTCAGTACTGGATGGGCAGCGGTTTTGCCATGGCTTCCTTCAGTACGTCCTTTTCCTCGTCGCTCAGCGGGTAGTCCGACGATCCGTTTTTGATCGGTTTGATGTAGCTGCGCGAGTCCTCGCGGGCAAAGATACTGGAAAAAATGACGCCGTCGTTGTTTGCATCGAGCAGAGCAACCGCATAGCTGAGATCGCCGCCCATGTCCTCAAAGGCGCGGAACCGCACGGAGGCGACGCGCACGAGCGACTGGCGGATGAACTGTCGGATTAGTTCGTTCTCCTCGAGGATGCGTGCGTTCGTTGCCGCGACCTCCTCCACCGTGCGCACGTGCTGGATCAGCATCCCCTCGAGATCGTCCTTGCTCGAGCCGCGCATCATCGCGCGGTAGCGGCTGCTCATCGTCGAGAGCCGTACCATGACGTAGATGACGAGGATGAGCAGGACGAAGATCAGGAGCAGCGCGGTGAGCAGGAGGGCTGCATCATGTGCTTCGATCGACTTCACTAGATTACTAAAAAACAAGTTCTCTCTTCCCTTCTTTCCTCCGTCCCCCATGGGGCGGAGGCGGATGTGCCCCAGAGGGCGGCAGACGGCACGCCGCACATCCTATACGGTGAATTTCTGCGTGGAGAATGCGCGCAGTGCCGCACGCTTGTCCTCTTTTGCCACGCCGTCTGCCGATACGGTCAGGAGCGACAGCAGTCGCTCCAGATCCTCGGCGGAGAAGTAGCTGATTTCGAGCCGCCCCTTCCCCTCCTCGCGTCCCGTCTGGATGCGTACCTTCGTGCCGAGGCTGCGCGTCAGGCGCTCCTCTGCCTCACGGACGAAGAGGTCTGGCTTTTTCTCTGGCTTTGGCGGCGCTGATTTTTTCAGTGCGTTCGGATCCTTCGCCAGGCGTTTGACGAGCGCCTCGACGCCGCGCGCCGAGAGCTCGTGCTCCTGGATGTACTCTGCCGCCTCACGCTGCAGCGCGGCGGTCTCGAGCGCGAGGAGCGGACGTGCCTGCCCCATGGAGAGAACGCCGTTCGCGATGAATGCCTGCACCTCTTTCGCGAGGCGCAGGAGGCGGACGCTGTTCGCGATTGCCGAGCGGCTGCGTGCGACGCGGCGCGCGAGCTGTTCCTGTGAGAGTTTGAACTCGGTGAGGAGCCGCTGATAGGCGTGTGCCTCCTCGATTGGGTTGAGATCCTCACGCTGGAGGTTCTCGATGAGTGCCATCTCTGCCATCTCCGCGTCGTTCGCCGTGCGGAAAAATGCAGGAACGGTCGTGAGCCCTGCCATCTTGGCGGCGCGCAGACGCCGCTCGCCCGCGATGAGCTCGTACTTGCCCGCGCCAATGTCGCGGACGGTGACGGGCTGGAGGATGCCGTGCTGTGCAATGGACTCGCGCAGCTCCTCGAGTGCCGCCTCGTCGAACTCGCGGCGCGGCTGAAAGCGGTTGGGCTGGATCACGTCAATGGAGAGCTCCGCCGGGACGCCCGCGGAGGCTGCAGCGGTTTCTGTCTTTTCCTCCGGCGGCGGGTCGGTCGGCAGGGTGAGCGCGTCTTTTCCGAGTCCGAGTGCGCCGAGCCCACGCCCGAGGCCGCCTGTTTTAGCCTTCTTCACGCCGTATGACCTCCCTTGCGAGTGCAATATACATCTCCGCCCCGCGCGATGTGATGTCGTACGAGGTGATCGGCTGCCCGAAGGAGGGTGCCTCCGAGAGTCGGACGTTGCGCGGAATCATCGTCTGATAGAGCGCGTCGCCAAAGACGTCGCGCACCTCGTCGACGACCTGCCCCGCGATGCGCGTCCGCGAGTCGTACATCGTCATCACGACGCCCTGGACACGCAGTTTCGGATTGGCGCGCTCCTTGACAAGGCTGATGGTTTTCATCAGCTGCGCCACGCCCTCGAGGGCAAAGAACTCACACTGGATGGGGATGAGGACGGCGTGTGCCGCCGTCAGTGCATTCAATGTCAGAAAGCCGAGGGAGGGCGGGCAGTCGATAAAGATGTAGTCGTAGTCGGTCAGCACCTCGGCGATCGCCTTGCGCAGGCGTGTCTCACGATGTTCCAGCGACGCCAGTTCCACCTCGGCGCCCGCAAGCTCCACATTGGCGGGAACGACGTCGACGAGGTAGTCCGACTCGATGATGACCTCGCGCATGTGCTTTCCGTCGATCAGGACGCGATAGGTCGTCGCGGGGAGGGTGCTCTTGTCGATGCCAAAGGCACTGGTCGCATTTCCCTGCGGGTCGATGTCGATGAGCAGAACGCGCCGTTTCGCACGCGCGACGGCGGCGGCGAGATTGACCGCCGTCGTCGTTTTGCCGACGCCGCCCTTTTGACTGGCAACCGCAATGATCTTTGCCACGGGATCATCCTTTCTACGGGTGCTGTGGTGGATGTTCTAGAAAAGTACCTTTGCGAGGTGCAGGTACTCGGGATCGAGTTTTTTCTTGTTGTTGACGGCGTCGTAGAGGTTGACGGAGACGACGTGTCCCTTGTGGTAGCCGAACACAATGCCCGAGAGCCCCGAGATGAGTGCGAGTGCAGCCTGCTCGCCGAGCTGGCTGGCGCGTACGCGGTCGATAACTGTCGGCGATCCGCCGCGCTGGATATGTCCAAGGACGGAAACACGCGTCTCGATGTCCGTATGCTGTGCGATGTAGTCGCAGACATCCTGCCCCTTTGCCGCGCCCTCGGCGACAACGATGAGGATGTAGCGCTTGCCGTGCTCGTATGCGTTGGTGAGATCGCTGACGATCTCTGCGAGGTCGAACTTCTCCTCGGGGACAAGGATGTACTCCGCACCGCCCGAAATGCCCGAGACAAGAGCGAGCCAGCCCGAACCGCGTCCCATGACCTCGAGCACGATCACGCGGCGGTGTGCCGATGCTGTGTCGCGCAGCTTGTTGATCGCGTCGATGATCGTATTCGCCGCCGTGTCGCAGCCGATCGTATAGTCCATGCCCCAGACATCGTTGTCAATCGTGCCCGGCAGGCCGACGATGGGGAAGCCGAACTCCTCGGCGAGCAGCTGTGCGCCGCGCAGCGAACCGTCGCCGCCGATCACGCAGAGCCCCTCGATGCCGCGCTCGATGAGGTTCTCATGTCCGCGGCGGCGTCCCTCGGGCGTCGTCCACTCCTTGCAGCGCGCCGTCCCAAGGAAGGTGCCGCCGCGCTGGATGATGTCGCCCACATCCTTGGACTCAAGCTCCCACATATCCTCATCGAGGAGTCCCTGATAGCCATCGTTGATGCCCCACACACGGACGCCTTCATAGAGGGCTGTGCGCGCAACGGCACGCGCCGCCGCGTTCATTCCGGGGCTGTCTCCCCCGCTCGTCATGACTGCAATACTCTTTAACACAACGCATCCTCCCCCTGCCCATCATTTCCATGCGCTCCGTGCGCGGTCTTAGGGAATCGCTGATAAAATGAAGTCTGCCAGATTGGCGTAGATTTTTTGTCCGAACAAGGTGGAAAACCGGACGCATAGCAAAGGCTATGTGGAGGATTTTCCGCCGAAGTGCGGGCGAAAAAGATGCGTCAAGATGGTAGTGCTGAATTTATCAGTGCTTCCTTAGCTTTTTCTACCCTTTTATCATAGCACAAACGGCAAAAAAAATCCCCTCTTTTTTTTGAGGGGAATGAGGAAAATGTTTCACGTGAAACAATCTACTCATGCGCGAGATCGCGGAAGCGCGTGTATTCCTTCTGAAAATACATGCGCACGGTATCCGTCGCTCCGTTGCGGTGCTTGGCAATGCTCAGTTCTGTGATGTTTGCATTCTCTGTATCCTGATTGTAATAATCCTCGCGATACAGGAACATGACAATGTCCGCATCCTGCTCGATCGAGCCAGACTCGCGCAGATCGGAGAGCATGGGGCGTTTGTCCGAGCGCCCCTCGGTCGCGCGGGAGAGCTGCGAGAGAACGATGATGGGGACGTTCAACTCACGGGCAAGCACCTTCAGTGAGCGCGTCATCTCTGCCACAGCGAGGGTGCGGTTCTCCGCGCGCCCTGGCGCCTGGATGAGCTGAAGGTAGTCGATGGCGATGAGATCGAGTCCATGTTCCGCCTTGAGGCGGCGGGCACGCGTGCGGATATCGAGCACTGTCGTACTGCTCGTATCATCGAAGTAGAGTTTTGTCTTCATGATGCGGTCAGCGACCTTGACGAGCCGCTCCCACTCCTCATCATCGAGCTCGCCGCGGGCAAGGCGCGTCGCGTCGATCTGCCCCTCAGCGCAGAAGATACGATGCATCAGCTGCTCGCGCGGCATCTCCAGAGAGAAGAAAGCGACGGTCCCACCCTGCAGGGCGACGTGCGTGGCGACATTCAGGACGAACGCCGTCTTACCCATGGCAGGGCGTGCCGCAACGATGATGAGATCTGAGGGCTGGAGACCGCGCGTCACACTGTCGAGTGTTGCGAGCCCCGTCGAGAGCCCCGTGATACCCCCCTTTGCCTTGGCGAGTTCACTTACGCGATCCACGGCGTCAAAGACGACCTCCTTCGCAGAGATAAACGCCCCCGTTGTCTGTCCTCCTGCGATCGCAAGGATCTTGCGCTCTGCATCGTCGAGCTGCTCGGCGATATCCTCGCTCGCCTCATACGCTGCCCCCGCAATCTCCGTGCTCGCGTCAATCAGTGCGCGCAGGACAGCCTTCTCCTTGACGATCTTTGCATAGTGTGCGAGGTTCGCCGTGCTCGGCACGGTGTTCGTCAGATTGGCGAGAAACGAGATTCCTCCCACCTGTTCGAGCAGTCCCGACTTTTTCAGCGACTCGGTCACGGTCACGATATCTACAGGCTCACCGTTGCGCAGAAGCAGCTCCATCGCCTCAAAGACGGCACGATGTGCCTGACGATAGAAGTCCTCTGCATGGAGCAGCTCCACAGCCTGCGACACCGCCGCAGGTTTCAGCATCATCGAGCCGAGCACCGAAAGTTCCGCCTCGATGCTCTGCGGCGGCACACGTCCTTCCGGCATATTATACTCCTTTTCGTATCATCATCCACATGAGGGAGGGATTCAACGCGACCCTCCGTCATGCTCTGCATTCTCTTTCCACTTCTCATCGGCGAACAGCACGCCAAAGGCCTCCTCAGCACTCTTGAGGCGGTAGATCTTCAGCCTCAGATGATCCTCGGGGATGTCCTTCTTGTTCTCCCATGGGATGATGAGAGTTGAGATCCCCGCCTGTCGTGCGCCGTATGCCTTTTCAAAGACGCCGCCCACCGGGCGGATCTCCCCCTGCAGAGAGATTTCCCCCGTGACTGCCACATTCTGCCGGACTGCCGCACCGGTCACAGCACTGACAATCGCCGTCAGGATGGCCGTGCCCGCACTCGGACCGTCGATATTGCCGCCGCCAATGATGTTGACGTGGAGGTCATAGTCATGTAGGTCACGTCCCGTCAGGCGACGCATGACTGACGCCGCATTGAACACAGAGTCCTTTGCCATGCTGCCTGCTGTCTCGTTGAAGCGCACAGTTCCTTTACCCTTTTCTACCGCAGGGAAAGCGACGGCCTCAATCTCGATGATCGAGCCGAGGAAGCCCGCCACACCGAGGCCGAACACCCTACCCACGGCAGGTGTATTCGAGGCCTTCTTTTTCCCAAAGGGATAGAGGCGGCTCACCTGAACGACCTCATAGATGTCTTCTTTTGTCACAGGGATACACGGAGGATCTGTTTCACGTGAAACATTTTCCACTTTCTTCCCATCGTCTTGTGTGGAGGAAGGCTCCATGCCGAGGAGTTCTTTTTCTTCCGCGATGGATGTTTCACGTGAAACATCTACATTCGCATCTCCCTGCGTCTCATGTTGTTCCACAGAGGATGTTGGCTCGATTGTTTCACGTGAAACAATACGCTCCACCTCTGCATCATCCATGCGGTTCAGTGCGAGGCTATAGGCATCGGCGAGGATGTTAATCGCCTTGCGCCCCTCAATCGTGTATGTGCTGATGAGCTCCGCTGTGCGGGGGGCGAGCGCGACGTGGAGGCGCTGCGCCGCATTCTCCACAATCGTGCGGATATGCGCCGGTGTCAGCGGCTCAAAGTAGATCTCCGCGCAGCGCGAGCGCAAGGCAGGGTTGATGTGATCCGGCTCGCGTGTCGTTGCCCCAATAAGTACGAAGTCTGCCGGCGCGCCCTCCTCAAAAAGTTTGCGGATGTACGGAGGGACACGCTTGTCATCGGGGTCGTAGTACGCCGATTCAAAGTAGGCGCGTTTGTCCTCGAGTACCTTGAGCAGCTTGTTCTGAAGCATCTCATCCATCTCACCGATCTCGTCGATAAAGAGGATACCACCGTGTGCATCGGTCACCAGCCCTGGTTTTGGCTCGGGAACGCCACTGTCGGCAAGGTTCTTCTGCGCGCCCTGGTAGATGGGGTCATGCACCGAGCCGAGCAGAGGATTCGTCATGTCGCGCGGGTCCCAGCGCAGCGTTGTGCCGTCTGTCTCAACAAAGGGCGCAGTCTCTGCAAAAGGCGATACCGCACGTTTCTTCGCCGCCTCGAGAACAAGGCGTGCCGCTGTCGTCTTGCCGACGCCGGGCGGTCCGTAGAGCAGGAGATGCTGGGGGTAGGGTGAGGAGAGCTTTGCCATAAGGGAGCGCACGGCACGCTCCTGCCCGACGATCTCATCGAACGTCTTTGGGCGCAGGAGCTCCATCACCGACTGTGTGAGATGCACCTTTTCCAGCGTCTCAAGCGCCTCACGCTTTTTCTTGTCATGCGGAGACTCTGCGCCGGGGCTCTCCTCCGAGATTACCTGACGGCGGATGTCGTCCACATACTCCTCATGATCCTTTTCGAGCTTTTCATTCACCTTGCGCTCGATGCGATCCTCCAGATCGCGCCGTGCGAGGATGCCCGCGACCTGCTCCGTCATGCGCGAAAGGATCTCGGGCAGCTCTATCTCCGCGGGCGGGGGAGAGAGCAGCGGATCCTCCTCAAGAATGCGCATGAGTGCGAGGACGCGCTCACGGCGATCCTCCGAGCGCATGAGTGCCATTGCATTCATCTTGCCCGCTTGGATGACTAGGCGCTCCGTTCCCATCGTATCGGCGAGCATGCGAAAGATCGTCGCGATCTCCTCGTCGATCTGCGCGTCCCGTGAGAGCTTCGGATGCTCCTTCCCCGCGTCCTTGCCGCCGAATAAATCCTTAAAAAAAGACATAGTCCTCCTTTTGAGAAGGGCTGATGAGACATGCTCATCAGCCCGCTGTATTGTATTCAATCAATATGAGTGCATCGTTCATCAATATTTGCGCAGAGCACGCAGCGATTACTCTTTGCGCACGTGAATCTTGATCGTGGTGGCAATGTTCGGATGCACCTTGACGACGGCCTCATAGATCCCCTCGCCCGTCACCTCTCCATTGATCGAGATCTTGCGGCGATCCACGTCGATGTTCTGCTTCTTCAGCGCCTCCGCGACATCCTTGCCCGTCACCGCACCAAAGAGCCGTCCGTTCTCGCCGATGCGTACGGGGATCTCCACCGCAACCTTTTCGAGCTGTGCGGCCATGAGCTTTGCCTCATCGACCTCCATTGCGTTCTTGCGCGCCTTTGCACCCGCCTGTGCCTTTGCCACGTTCACGTTCGACGTGTTTGCGGGCAGCGCGAGCTTCCTCGGCAGGAGGAAATTACGGCCGTAGCCGTCCGCCACCTCCACGATCTCGCCCTTTTTTCCGATATTCTTTACATCAGCCTGCAGTATGACTTTCACGTTGGTCACTCTCCTCTATATATGCCTTTGCTTTTTCTACCACCTGTGCGCGCACCTCATCCAACGGGACGCCCTTGACCTGTGCGCCTGCGACATTGGCGTGTCCGCCGCCGCCGAACGCCTCCATGATGACCTGCACATTCATCTCTCCCGACGAGCGTGCACTGATGCCCACCACGTCGCTCGCGAGCGGGAACACATAGATGCTCATGCGCACGCCATCGACGCGGAGCATGCCGTCCGCCGCCTGTGCGGCGATGATCTGCCCGTTTGGCAGGAGATCGGGGAGGCTCCCCACGATCAGCCCGCCCGGGTAGTAGACAGCGTTTGCCTTCGCCCGTGCGAGCGATACCGTCGTCTCGTAGTCGCTCTGGAAGAGCGTGCGGACGAGTACGGGATCCGCGCCGGCGCGACGCAGGTATGCCGCCGCATCAAAGGTGCGCACGCCCGCACCGACGCTGAAATTCTTCGTATCCACCACGACACCCGAGTAGAGCGCCGTTGCATCGAGGCGCGTCGGGCGGACGTTGTCGCCGAAGTACATGAGCAGCTCCGTCACGAGCTCGCTCGCCGAGCTGGACGCCGTCTCGATGTAGACGAGCAGCGGGTTCTTGACGAAATGCTCGCTGCGGCGGTGATGGTCGATGACGACGACCTTCGGAATGCGTTCGAGCAGGGCAGGGTCGGCGAGGATGTGCGGGATATGCGCGTCCACCACGACGAGCAGGGAGGACAGTGACGGCGTCTCCGTGATATCGCCGGGACGGAGGAAGAGTCCCTCGTAGGCCTCATCCTTGCGCACGAGATCCACGATGCGGTCAATGCCCTCATTCATCTCGCTGAGGACGATGTGTACCTTCCTCCCGAGAGAGCGTGCCATGCACGCGACGCCCATCGCCGCACCGAACGCATCGTAGTCCTCGTTGTGGTGTCCCATGACGTACACCTCGTCCGAGTTCTCCATAATATCGCGCAGTGCGTGCGCCACGACGCGTGCCTTGACGCGCGTGTGCTTCTCGACTGCCTTTGCCTTGCCGCCGAAGAACTGCGTCTTGCCGCTGATGTCGAGCGCCACCTGATCACCGCCACGCCCGAGGGCAAGGTCGAGCTTTGCCTCCGCTTCCTCACCGAGCTCGCGCAGGGTCTGCTCGGCGGCGAGGGAAAGGCCGATGGAGAGCGTCACAGGCATGCCCTTCGTGTTGATGATCTTGCGTACCTGATCGAGGATGTCGAACTTCTCCGCGATGGCGTGGTCGAGTGACCTGCGGTCCAGCAGCGCCACGTACTCACCGTCGGAGATGCTGCGCAGAAAGCCACCGAGCCCGCCGACCCAGCCATCGATCTTTTCGCGGACGGCGAGGAGGAGCATGGACTTTTCCGTCTCGCTCTGTCCCTGCATGATCTCATCATAGTTGTCGATCTGGATGTAGAGGAGGGCGGTACGGCTCCCGTAGTAGCGCTTCTCGAGCGCCGCATACTCCGTCTCGTCCTCGACGTAGAGCGCAATCAGCGGCTCACTATGGTACGATTCCGCGACCATGCGGTGATAGACGCGATAGGAGTGTCCCGCGTGGGAGAAGCGGTGCTCTCCCTCCGTCCCCCAGATGGACTCAAGGTTAAAATGCGGCCAGAAATCCGCGACCGCCGTACCGGGCTCGGGCATCTCGCCGAGCGCATCACCGAGCTGGTGATTGCACCACTCCAGATGCCCCTCCTGATTCACAAGGAGGATCGCCTGCGGGAGACGATCCACGGCGTAGTTCATAACGTCGTTCACATTACGGATGATGCCCATACAGTAGCGTTCAAATCGCCGTTCCCTGTCACGACACCGTTCCCACGCAAACGCAGCCAGCACCGCCCATAGGAGGAGGGCCGCCGCACCGACAAACGTGCTGTAGCAGAACGTCACGAGCGCAAGCGCAAGCATGACGATCAGATGGATCGTCAGATCGACCCACGCGGATAAGTTCCGCGGCATAGTATCACCTTCTTTACGTTATTTTATCTATATCGAATATGTATTTTCATCGCATATACAGTATATATAAGCCATTAGCATTATTGCCGTTCACAAATGCGTCGGCGATAGTCGTAGACCATATCGAAAAGCCCCGTCCACGAGATGATCTGTGTCATCACGCCGTTGACGAGAATGAACACGTAGATGAGAGCGCGCACAAAGGGCGAGACGCGGAAGCGCAGGAGCAAGAAATGCAGGAGTGCAAGGCCCTGCACGAGCCCTGCGAGAAACGCAATCACATAGCCGTTGAGCGCCACCTGATAGAGCAGCACGTTCTCGCGCGTCGAGCCCCAGTAGATACCGATCAGAGAGAAGGCAAAGAGATAGGGGAAAACGACGGGCAGATGCCACTGGGCAAACGGTGGAAGCGCCGTGACGGCGACACCCATGCGGCGCAGCACCTTGCGCATGACAGAATAGCAGACGCCCACCTCGATCAGCGCACTGCCCACGAAGAGCGCAGGCAGCATCAGGAGAAAGAGCTCCAGCACCTCGCTCGCCGCCGCGCGCGTCTCCTCGATCTGTACCTCGGTCATGCCGAGCGAGCGGTAGATCCCGAGCGTCTCATCCATCGCCTGCTGCATGACGGCAGGATCCATCGCAAACGGATTGATGCCGAAGAGCAGGAGGATGAGCAGGCCTGCCGCCGCCTTTCCGAGGAGCGAGGCGAGCGTGCCGCCCACGAGTGCACGCAGGGTGCCGCCCTGACGGCGCAGGAGCAGCCCGAGGGCAAGCCCCGTCGGCGCAAAGGAGAGGACAAACGTCGCCCCCGCCACGGGGGTGGCAAAGAGCATCGTGAGGAGGAGTGCCGCCACGGCCGCGAGCGCGCCGAACCGCCCCCCCGCGCGCACCGTCACGAGCGCGATAAACACGGGCCAGAGCATTCCCATCATCATGGTCAACATGGGCAGATAGATCGCCGCGAGCGCATAGACCACGGCGGCGGCAGTCATGACCCCTGCCGTGGCAGTGGGGCGTGCAGCATGCTCGTTCATTCTGTATCCTTTCAGCGGAGGGATCCCCCGCACTGCCATTCAGGAAGCACGGATAAATGCAGCGCCAATCCGAGGGCTGTTTTATCAGCGATTCCTTCATTCTCTTATCGCAGGAAAGTATTCCCCATTATAACAGATTTCCGCCGCGCTGTCACCGTGTCCGCAAAGCCAAGGGAAATCTCCGCCTCACTCCCCCATAATGCCCGCCATGCGCAGGAGATACTGCGCGTTCGTCGTGTGGCAGCGCCCCGCGCGCATTTTGAAGTCAAAGAGGATCTTATCCCCCTCGTAGTGCTCCTCAAAATGCGCATTCGTCACGGGGATGCCCTCGCGGCCAAGATCACAGAGCTCAAAGTCGTGCGTCGTCACCACCGTGATCGCGTGCGGCAGCGTCAGGCGACGGATCGCCTCGCGCGCACCGACAATGCGGTCGGCAGAGTTCGTCCCGCGGAAAATCTCATCAATCAAGATCAGCATCGGCTTGCCGCGCTTGCTGTAGACCATCATCTTCTTGATGCGCAGCAGCTCCGCATAGAACGTCGAAATCCCGCCCGCGAGATCGTCGCTGATCTGAATCGACGTATAGACCGCCATCGGCGTGAGCGTAAAGGAGCGCGCACATACCGGCGCACCCGCATACGCGAGGACAGCATTCGCGCCGAGGCAGCGCATATAGGTCGTCTTGCCGGACATATTCGACCCCGTGATGACGAGCGTCCCCGCCGTGAGCTGCGCGTCGTTCGGCGTCGCCGTCTCCTCCGTCAGGAGCAGCAGCGTCGCGTCCTCCGCCATGAGCTGCGGCGCGCCCTCCTCCGCAAAGCGCGGAAACGCGTGCACCTCGCGCGTATGCCCGACGCGTGCGAGCGAGAGCAGCACCTCCGTCTCCGCCCACACCTTCAGCCAGTCGGAAGCCGCCGCACCGTAGCCCTTGCGCCAGTGGGAAAAATACGCCATGCAGTGAAAATCCCAGAGCAGAATCCCATTTGCCAGAATAAAGAAAAAGAAATTGCGCCGCATCGCCGCGCAGTCGGCGAGAATCGTCAGGCGGCTCAGCCCGATGGTCGCGCGCACGGGCGCAAAGAGCGGCGACAGAATCGCGTGGAACGCAGCACTGCGCAGCGGGGCGCGCTCGAGCGCACGAAAGATCCGCCCATAGAGCCGCAGCGCACTCGCCATGTGGCCGAGCGGTGCGAGCTCGCGCTGCGTCCGCGAGAAAAACGCCATCGCCATCGTGAGATTGAACGTAAAGAGCGCAATCGGAATCGCCCAGCTGCCGCCAAAGAAAATCGCCCAAAACAGCGACCAGACGCAGGCATTGGCAAGAACGATGCCAATGCAGGAAATGAGCTTCAGCGACCCCTTGAGCGGCTGCGCGAGCTCCTTGGCAAGCGCACGCGTATCATGCGCATCGGGCAGGAGTGCACCGCGCGCCTCCAGCTCCAGAGCGAGGAGCGGATGGGCGAGCAGCTCCGTCACCGCCGCCTGCCGCCGCCGCGTCCGCGTGAGATCCTGCGGCGTCGCCGAGAGCGCAGCGGCGAGACGGTCACGCCCCATGCGCGTATGCGCTGCGCAGAGATACTGATAGAGCGACGCCGCGCCGAAAATGTGCAGATCCCGATCGGGCGGACATTTCTCGCGCAGATAGGCAGCGCCGTCCACGGGCGACTTCTTCCAGCTCCCATCAAAGCGCGCGAGATACTCCCCCACCACGCCGAGATACGCCTGCGTAAAGATGCGGCGCCGCTCAAGCCGCCGATGCCGGAGCACGAGCACCGCAAAGAGCAGCAGGAAAAACCCGCCGAGCATCAGCTCCTCCACCGAGCCGCGGTCATAGCCGTGAACGAGGGCGACAAGCATCAGCGGAAACACCGCCGTACGCGCGAGAATGAACCGCGTCCGCCACGTATCCTGCGTATGCGCATGGGCGAGAGCATGCTCGCGTACATTTTCATAAAAGTCCTTCTTCATAAGGAACTCCTTAAGGGAATCCACAATTCTGGGCAACATTCATAAGGAAACACTGATAAAATGAGGTCTGCCAGATTGGCGTAGATTTTTTCGTCCGAACGAGGTGGAAAACCGGACGCAGAGTGGTGCTCTGTGGAGGATTTTCCGCCGAAGTGCGGGCAAAAAAGATGCGTCAAGATGGTTGTACCGAATTTATCAGTGCTTCCTTAACAGTCATATTATATCATAACGATAATAGGAATGTAGACAGTTTCTGCCAAAACTGTTAGAATACTTATCAAAGGAGGGATGTGCATGGTACAGGACCCATCGGACGCCATACGGCGCATCGAGGCGGACATCCGCACCCTCGACGCACGGATGCTCCGCGCATCGGGTGACCTCGACTACGAAACCTGCCGCTGCGAAAAACGCGCCCTCGAAACCGCCCTCCATGCCCTGCGCAAACAGAGGGAAAGCGGTGCAGATGCAGCATTCAGCCAAAATTCAGCATCATCGGATAGGATAAAAGGCAAATAGTCAAAGCAGAGAAAGGAAAATACTATGTCACAGCGTATGACCACGGACGAAGTCCTCAAAGAATACGGCGTCCCCCAGCTGCGTCTCGACGTACACGCGACGCGCAGCGACCTCCTGAAGCTCCGCGAAAAGCTCATGGCGATCCGCGACCTCTCCGACGGGCGCGAGCAGGGCTACCTCGACATCAATTGCAAGCTCTACATCGACGTGGACGACATCGACCGCTACCTCTCAGGCGAGCTCGACACCGTCGGCGAGATCTACGCCTTCCCCGAGGACATCAAGTCCTATCAGGAGTAAGGCATCTTCGTGTGCTCCTCGCAGAACACCTCGTTACGCAAGCGGTCGTCAAGGTATAAATCTGCGTTCTTCAATCCGGTTACGAATACCGGGGCTATCCCCGTATCGAATGATATATGAAGGAGAATATGGAATGAAACTAAAGAAACTCATCGCTGCGGCAATGGTCGGCTCGCTGGCCTTTACCGCACCCATCATCGTCCCGAACGCCGTGCAGAGTACGCTCGGTGCACAGGCAGAGGCCGCCAAGGGCGGCGCGCGCATCTCACCGAAGGCGACGCCCAAGGCCGCACCGAAGGCATCCGAGGGACAGAGCAGCAGCGGCAAATCCGTCTCGGGGAACGGCAACAGCTACGCCCCCTCGAAGAACGCGAACCAGCTGGAAAAGAATGCCCCCGCGGCAAACAGCAAGGCGAATGCAGCAAACGCCGCGACCCCCGCTAAGAGCAGCACAGGCTGGGGGAATACCCTGCGCAACATCGGCCTCCTCGCGGGCGGCATGATGCTCGGCGGGCTCCTCGCGAGCCTCCTCGGCGGCATGGGCAGCGGCCTCCTCGCCGACATCCTCGGCGTCCTTGTGAACGTCGCCATCGCCGTCGTCGCCTTCATGGTGCTGCGCTGGCTCTGGAACCGCTTCCGCTCCCGCAAGGAGGAGGAGAACGTCTACCAGCGTGCAGAGCAGCCGCGCGCGGCCGCACTGCAGCCGCCCATCACGGACATCCGTCCGCAGGGCAGCGCACCGCAGAACGCCGCGCCGATGGACGTCACGCCGCCGACCTCGGCACTCGATGCCGGCGACAGCCCGCGTGCCATCGCCGACCGCTATCGCAGCCGCTGAGATACACAGAGAAACGTGGGACACTGCACGAAGCTCCGGCTTCGTACAGTGTCCCTTTTCTTATGCCCATACACTTACTGAAGAATCCCATCAGAGAGATTTCCCACCCTGTAAAAACACAAAAGCAAATCAGTAAAACAATATAGATAAATTCCATAAAATATCGATAAATAACTATAAATTAAAATCAATAACTTCAAAATGGAGTATTTTACACCTCAAAAGGCAGGAATTCGTATGGGAAAAACCCTCTAACCCCGCGTCATTTCTGACGCTTTGCCTTTTCTTACAAGCTGGACGCACCAGTACGCCAGCGAAATCCTCTGCATTGGACAACCTATCGCATTTCCCTCCCCTTTCTCTTGAAAAAAACATCATTTTCGTCCATAATAGAAGCGAACGGAGCATAAAGGAAGCAGCATTTTCTTTATTCGCCCTCCGCATACAACATACACGGTACATTTCCGCAGCACTCACGCGCGCAGCTAGGGAATCACTGATAAAATGAGGTCTGCCAGATTGGCGTAGTTTTTTTCGTCCGAACGAGGTGGAAAACCGGACGCAGAGTGGTGCTCTGTGGAGGATTTTCCGCCGAAGTGCGGGCAAAAAAGATGCGTCAAGATGGTTGTGCCGAATTTATCAGTGCTTCCCTAACTGTCCGCGTGAGGCTCGCATCAATCGTAAAAGAATCACAAAGGAGCAACAACTATGAAATCATCCACCCTTGCCGCCGTTGACACGCTCATCGCACGCTATCCCGCACTCGAGGCCTGCGGTACAGACATCCGCGCCGCCATCAAGGCACTCTGCACATCCTACCACGCAGGCGGCAAGCTCATTGTCTGCGGCAACGGCGGCTCTGCGGCAGATGCCGAGCACATCGTCGGTGAGCTGATGAAGGGCTTTCTCCTGCCGCGTCACCTCGACGAGGACATCCTCGCAAAACTCCACGAAGCGTGCGACGCCGCTGACCCCTTGACCGTCGACTATTTCATGCGGCACCTGCAGGGTGCACTCCCCGCCATCTCCCTCCCGTCCCAGCTCGCGATCAGCACAGCGTTCGCGAACGATCAGGCACCCGATCTCACCTTTGCCCAGCAGGTACTCGGACTCGGGCGCGCGGGCGACGTCCTCCTCGGCATCACCACCTCGGGCAACTCGAAGAACGTCCTCTACGCCTTTCGCATGGCAAAGGCACTCGGCATGACCTCCATCGCCCTCACGGGCGCATCGGGCGGCAAATGCGCGTCGGGCTTCGCCGACATCGTCATCAAAGCCCCCGAGGAGGAAACGCACAAGATCCAAGAGTACCACCTCCCCATCTACCACACCCTCTGCATCGCCGTCGAGGAGGAATTCTTTGGCGCGGAGTGAGGATGTGTCGCTCGCGGTGCAGGCTGATGTCTATGGATAAAAAGGTGTAGCCGCTCATGGCGCCCCTTCCACCGCAAGCGGTCCCCCTCCCCCGCTCCGGCGGAGGGAGGCTTTGGGGGCGTTCGTGGCGTAGTAGTATCCCCAAAGCAAACCTTAGTGGAACAAGTGAAGATAAGCGCACGTTCTGCCCCCTGCGAATTTCGTCGTTCAAGCGAAGCGCGTTTCGGAATTCGCAGGTATTTAGGCAGATAAGTGCGCGATCACTTGTGGAACGAGGCGTTTGCGTGGGGATACTCACGCATAATGTATAATGCATAATATATACCCCCACAAACACACAATCATACGCAAAGGAGGAATCCCCATGCCACTGACCTCTGACGACTTCAAGAAGCTCGCGAACGGCAGCGACATCCGCGGCGTCGCCGTCCCCGGCGTGCCCGGCGAACCTGTCACCCTCACCCCCGAGGCAGCAAACCGCATCGCTGCCGGCTTCGTCCGTTTCCTCAGCGAAAAGACGGGCAAAAGCCCCGCAGAGCTGCAGATCGCCGTCGGCCATGACTCGCGCATCTCCGCGCTCGCCATCAAGGACAGCGTCCTCACGGGACTCACCTACACGGGCGCGCACGGCATCGACTGCGTCCTCGCCTCCACCCCCGCCATGTTCATGGCGACCATCTTCGAAGACACGGCGGCGGACGGCTCGATCATGATTACCGCGAGCCACCTCCCATACAACCGCAACGGACTGAAATTCTTCACCGCCGCGGGCGGCGCAGACAAGGCGGACATAGAGAAGATCCTCACCTATGCCGCCGAGGCACCCGAGGCGCACGGTACCCTCGAGCACGTCCTGAAGTTCGACCTCATCGGGCGCTACAGCGAACACCTCACGAAGAAAATCCGCGACGCGTTCGGCGGCGCAGAACGTCCGCTCGAGGGGATGCACATCGTCGTCGATGCGGGCAACGGCGCGGGCGGCTTCTTCGCGGGGCGCATCCTCACCCCGCTCGGCGCGGACACGACGGGCAGCCAGTTTCTTGACCCGGACGGGCACTTCCCGAACCACATTCCGAACCCCGAGAACGCCGATGCCATGCGCGCCATCAAGGACGCCGTGGTGAAGAACCATGCCGACCTTGGACTCATCTTCGACACCGACGTGGACCGCATGAGCGCCGTCCTCGCCGACGGCACGGACGTGAGCCGCAACGCCCTCATTGCCATGATGGCCGCTATCCTCGCGCCCGACTACCCCGGCTCCACCATCATCACCGACTCCGTCACCTCCGACGGGCTGCACGACTTCCTCGAGGATCACCTCCATCTGAAGCACCTGCGCTACATGCGCGGCTACAAGAACGTCATCAACGAGTGCATCCGCCGCAACGAGGCGGGCGAAACCTCCCCGCTCGCCATCGAGACCTCAGGGCATGGCGCGCTCAGCGAGAACTACTACCTCGACGACGGTGCCTACCTCGCGGTAAAGCTTCTCATCGCAGCGGCAAAGGCACACGCCGAGGGCAAAACCCTCAGCGACCTCATCAAGGATCTGCGCCATCCCGCCGAGGCACGCGAGATCCGCATCAAGATCACGGGCATGGGCGACGTCAAGGCATACGGAAAGGACGTCCTTGCCGCATTCGAGCAGCGCGCCAAAGACAAGGGGCTCAGGATCGCCGCTCCCTCCTATGAGGGCGTGCGCCTCATCTTCCCGAGCGGCTGGGCGCTGCTGCGCATGTCGCTGCACGATCCGAACATGCCGCTCAACATCGAGGCGGACGCAGCGGGCGGCGCGGACAGGATCGAGCACGAGGTCAGGGAGCTCCTCGCGGGATTCGACGCGCTCGACCTCTCCCGCTTTCACGCATAGAACACATCCATGTCAGCCGCCCACGTGAGGGAAAGGCACAAGAGACTGTCGTACGAGGTGGACACCTTCATATCGCAGTCTCTTTTCTCTTGGTAAACGTACGACCTGCTCTTTTCTCATTTTTCCCAACACGCACCCGTATTTTATGATATAATGCAGTGGTATATTGATATTTATTTCATTTATCCCTTATTGGAGAACAACACAGGAGAAATGAACCCCTATGAAGGAAGCCGTACAGCACGCGCTGAAGAATGCCATTGGACTGGCTGCGTTCGCCGCAATCATCGGGTCCATGGCCTTTGCCTGGCAGCTGCTCAATACCATGCCGTATACTGATCTGGCTCGCTCGTACGCCCTCGTCGGCAAGGATCTCACACATAACGACATCCTTGGTTTTCACGCGGCGGAGCATGACTGGCAGCCCTATACGTCCCCCGTGCCGCCCCTTTCCGACGATGTGAAGGCGGTCTATCTCTCGTGGGAGATCCCGCAGGATATACCTCTCTCCATTGATCACATCCTCGCGGCGACGACGAATCAGAACCTCTGCGTCTACCTCGATGACCGTCTGATCTACACCACCGGTCAATGGGACGGTTTCCACAACCCCTATGGGCGCACCCTGCACTTCATCGACGCGAAGCAGTCCCTCGCGGGGAAACGCATCACTTTCCTCCTGCATACGGACTATGCCCGGTGGCTTGGCAGCGTAGACTATTTCTTCATTGGCAGCGAGCTGACCCTCTTCCAGAAAATCAGCATCAGCGATGCCATCTACACGGCGAGCCTTGCCATCGCCGCTGCACTCATCGCCTTCCTCGTCATGGATATCATCTGGCGCGGTTATATCCGACGACGGCATCTGCAGCTTTACCTCATTGCCTTCCTCCTGAGCATCATCTTTTGGGCGACGGGCACCTCCTCACTCTTCCCCCGACTCTTCGGCACGACGCAGGTCTGGGCGGAGCTCCACTTCATCATGCTCTACCTCATGCCGATGCTTTTCATCAAAATCATCAAACACATCAGTCCGCCGAACTACAAGCATTCTCTGACCGGCATCTTTGGTCTCTACGGCGCACTCTTCGCCGTCGCAACGGCGGCGGAGGCACTCGGGCTGAACGGCTATATGAATATGCTCTTTGCCTTCTACCCCATCCTCGCCGTCACCTTCCTCTACCCCATCTTCGTTCTCCTGGGCACCTCATGGGCAAAGCATCCCGCCTGCCGCTACGGAGTGATCGCAGCGGTCTCGCTGATGATCTTTGTCGCGATCGATGCCCTCCATTTCGAGTATCATCTCTTCACCTCGACACTCTCAGCAACCGTTTTCTCGATCTATGCCATCATCCCATTCGTCTTCTACCTCATCCGCGAGCAGATGATGCAGGAGGCGCAGCTCATCCGAGAAAACAACGCCCTCGTGCAGGAGCTGCAGGTATCGCAGGACGAGGCAAAGCACGACTTTCTCACGGGCGCATTCAATCGTTTGCAGCTCGAACCAAGTTATGAGCGGTTCGCCTCATTCGCACACGAGAAGGGCTTCTCCTTCTCCTACGCCATCTTCGACATCGACCACTTCAAGGAGGTCAACGACACGCGCGGCCACCTCGGCGGCGACGATGCGCTGCGCGGCGTCGCCGAGATCGTACAGGAGAAGATCGACCGCCGCCACATTTTCATCCGCTACGGCGGCGACGAGTTCATCCTCCTCGCCCTCCATCACGACCTCACACAGATGGCAGAGTTCTGCGAATCCCTGCGCTGTGCCGTCGCAGAGACCATGGACGGCATCACGATGAGCTTCGGCGTCTCCACATGGCACGGTGCAGATGACTCGATGCACAGCCTCATGGAGCGTGCTGACCGTGCGCTCTACTGCTCCAAGGAAAAGGGACGCAACAGCGTCTCCACCGAGAGCGAGGCAGCGTGCTGCGATATCTGTGCGAACGCGAATGCGGAGCACCATCGCTGACGAGTAATATAAAGGCAGCGCTGATAAAATAAGGTCTGCCGGATTGACGCAGATTTGTCCGAACGCGGCGAACGCCGATGATACCAGCGCATCAGAGGACTGCTGTGCGAAGCGCAAAACTTCGCGCAGCGCCTTTTTTGTATCCCTTCCACTGTATACTTAGATCACTGATGCTGCGGGAATCGTCTTTTCTATTGTTTCATCGCACCTAAATATGCTATAATGTTAGAAAATCCACACAAATTCCTACGAAAGTCCTTCTCTCCCCCAGAAGGAAGGTGCTCCCCATGATGAGACTCCGCACATTCCTGCAGGACAATGCCGCTGCTCTCCTCTGCACGGTAGCGCTCGCCGCCATTTGCATCATTTCATGGCGTCTCCTCGCAGCGCCCCCCGACCGTCAGCTCCCCCCCCACGTATGCCCTCGCGGACACGACCTCCCCGATGCTTCGCGATTTTCGCGCTGACGCGCTCGACTGGCAGTCCTATGACTACCCCGTCCCGCCGCCGCTGCCAACGGATGCATCGGCGGTCTATCTTTCGTGGGAGATCCCGTATTCCTCGCGATTCATGAACTGCAACCTGCTCTTTACCACGACGAATCAGGATATCGCCGTCTACCTCGACGACGACTTCCTCTACCGCTACGGTGACTGGTCGGGGCGCACGGAGACGCGCGGCCGCACGATCCACTATATACCGCTCGACAACAAGGCGGCAGGACGGCGGCTCACGATCCTCCTGCACACGACGGATATGGGGCGGCGTGGGAGCATCGACGACTTTGAGATCGACACGACAACGCAGTTCATGAAGAACATCTCCTTTGCCGACGCGATCTACATCTCGGCGCTCTCCATCGCCCTCGCGATGATCGCGTTCCTCAGCCTCAACCTCTCGTGGCGCGCCCTGCAGGACATCCATCGCCGCGCACTCATCTACCTCATCGCCTTCCTCGCTGCATTCGCCCTGTGGACGACGGGCAACACCTCTCTCTTCCCGCGTCTCTTCGGGATGCCCGCACTCTGGTGGGAGCTCCATCTCGCGATGATCTATGCGCTGCCGGTCTGCTGGGCACTCGTCGTGCGCGAGATCGTCGCTCCGCAGTACCACGCGCGCGTAAAGAACATCCTGCACATCTTCGTCGGCATCTTCGCAGCGGCCACCCTCGCCGAACTCATCGGACGAAACGCATACAGCAGCATGCTCCCGTTCTACAATGTCCTGATCTTTTCGTCAGACCTCATCCTCATCCATGCACTCGTCCGCTCCCACTGGGCATACCACCCCGCGTGCCGCTACGCCGCCTTTGGGCTGATCGCCTTCGTCGCGCTCTCCATCTTTGACGTACTGCACTGGGAGCACCATCTCTTCACGGGGATTCTCTCCATGGCCGTGTTCTCTGTCTACGCCATGGTTCCGCTCATCCTCCACCTCATCCGCATCCAGATGATGGAGGAGGCGACACTCGAGCGCCAGAACGAGCGCCTCTCACAGGAGCTCGCCGCCTCGCAAGACGCCGCCAAGCGCGACTTCCTTACGGGCTGCTACAACCGCCATCAGCTTGACGTGGGCTTTGCGCAATTCTCTACCCTCGCGCACGAGCGCGGGTTTAGGTTCTCCCTTGCCCTCTTTGACATTGACCATTTCAAACAGGTCAACGACACGCACGGGCACCTCGCAGGCGATCAGGTGCTCAGAGACATCGCCGCCATCATCCACGATGAGATCGACCGTCGCCACATCTTCATCCGCTACGGCGGCGACGAGTTCATCCTCCTCGGCCTGCACTACGACCTCGAGGCGATGACCGCGTTCTGCGAGAGACTGCGCGCCATCCTTGAGGAGCGCATGGGCGGCGTCACGCTCAGCTTTGGCATCTCCACATGGCACGGGGGATGCGACTCCCTCCCCGGGCTCATCGCGCGCGCCGACCGCGCCCTCTACCGCTCCAAGGAAAAGGGGCGCAACGCCGTCTCCGACGAGAGCGAGATCGATGCGGCTTAGGGGTATGCGTTCGCCGCCAAGTCAAATGCTGCCGACAAGGGGGCTGTTGCACGAAGCTGCAAACTTCGTGCAACAGCCCCTTCTTTGTGCCCCTTCCACCGCTTGCGCGGTCCCC
>ERZ772948.552-NODE-552-length-24512-cov-7.110970_pt1 | contig 24512 bp, 20 predicted proteins | sample MGYA00511945_ERZ772948 | MGnify/ENA primary metagenome ERZ772948 (study PRJEB29015, sample SAMEA2737927) | human oral metagenome | biome: human oral; feature: human-associated habitat; material: dental | place: China | collected 2141 ... | reverse complement strand
ATGTTTATCAATGCCCAACTTGTAGCTTTGCGTGCGATTTTGCAGGCGCGCTGCTTGCAAATGTGCCGACCCCGGATCCCAAATTTGATGCGAACTAACCATGTAACCAAATCCCTTTCCGATAGGTCCTGCAAGCGTAACGTCAACAGCTTGGCGGCCAAATTGGTTGAGTTGATAGTTCACTGTGCCCCCAATCGTTTGAGAAGAGCGGCGATGATGACTCGTCACAGCATAGCCAACAGCACCATATTGCAGCGCTGTTTCCGACAAACTCATCACGCCCATGCGGCCGAAAGAGGCACCACCAAACCACGAAAAATAGGGCATGTCGGGCCATGTGCTATAAGAAACCGGGAGATTATCCTCGAAAATAGTGGCCGAAAGCGATGAAGGCAAACCGATATTAATTTGCCTTGGTTGGTCGGCACTTGATGCATTGAGCATCACATTGCGATTTTTCACCTCTTTATGTTGCTCGGTTGAGTCTTTCTTTGTCACTTCCTGAGCATACGAAGCAACGGGCAATACGCTGCTCATGAGCAGGAATGCCATTAATTTCTTTGCGTTCATTGTTTATATATCACTTAGGTTGGTAATCTTATTTCTGTGTCAATACGTTGAGTTTCACCTGCGGTGCCAACACATTGTGCACCTTATGCTTCATTGCTTTCACTTTCAACGAAGCACTTTCCTTGATGTCTCGGCTCGAAGTTCCTACCTTAAAGGTATAGATTCCGGCATCAACCACCCAGGCACTTTGGCTCGTAACGAACGACGCTAAATCAGCTTTCTTCACCTCCATCGTGAGGGTTTCGTGCTCATTGGGTTGCAAAATGCGGGTCTTTGCAAAGGCTTTCAACTCTTGTTCTGGCTTTTCTACCGTGCCGCGAGGTGCTGAAACATAAACCTCTGCCACTTCTTTTCCAGCACGATTGCCTGTGTTTGTAATGGTTATATTCACCAAAATACGATCGCCTTTGTCGGTCAATTTCAAGTCTTTATAGCCGAAAGTGGTGTACGAAAGACCATAACCAAACGGATAAGAAACCGGCTTTTTAAAGGTGTCATAGTAGCGATAGCCCACGTAAATATCCTCTTCGTAATTGGTATAACCCACGTTTTTCACGTTCACATCCTTCGAAGCGTCGCGGTTATAAGTATCAATGTCATACCCAACCGTGTGTGCCGGGAAGTTTTTTGTCGACGGATCGTCGTTGATATCAATAGGCCACGACATCGGAAGTTTGCCCGATGGCGTTGAAACGCCCATCAAAAGGTCGGCAATAGAGTTGCCAATCTCCTGCCCACATTGCCAAGGAAGCAAGATAGCATCGGGCAGATCTTTCCACGAAGCAGTCTCCATCACACCACCAACGTTGAGCACAACAACCACTTTCTTGCCTGCTTGATGATAGGCTTTGCACACCTTTTGCAACAAATCCCGCTCCTTTTGCGTAAGATTATAGTGCGATTCGGTGCGGTCTTTCCCCTCACCCGACACACGAGAAAGCGTGATAATCGCCACATCATTCTGTGCAACTTGTTCGGGAGTAACGTCTAATTCCATCTCTTCGGGCAGCACAAGCGCACGCAAATCCAATGGTCCGGGCTTGGGATTCTTCTTATAATATTCATCCAAATAGGGACTATACTGATTGATAACCGTCTCGTCTACGTGGCAACCTGCATTGCGCATACCTTCAACCAATGAGATAGTGTAGGCTCTATTGACGTTTCCTGAACCGGTTCCGCCGGCAATCAGGTCATAACTTGCATTGCCATAGAGCGCCACATGCTTCACGTTTGTGAGGGGAAGCGCATGCTTGTTCAACAACAAGACCGTGCCTTCTGCCGCTGCCTGACGCGTAACTTGCGCGTGTTTCACTAAATCTGGCTGATTGTTATAGGCGTAACCCGCAAATCTTCTCGTCTTAACAACCAACTCAAGCACGCGCCGAACGCAAGTATCCAAGTATTTAATATCGAGTTTTCCACTGTTCACTGCCGCCACAATCTCTTTCGAATCTTGTTCCGTTCCGGGCTCAATCAAGTCGTTTCCGGCAATTATATTGGCCACGCGATCGGCCTTTTTACCCCGTCGAACAGGGTCCATTCCACCAAACCAATCGGTCATTACGAGTCCTTTAAAGCCCCATTCGTCACGCAAAATAGTTGTTAAGAGGTCGCGACGTTCACTTGTCATCGTGCCGTTTACCAAGTTATAGCTCGACATAACGGTCCAAGGCTGTGCCTTTTCAACGCAGATTTGGAAATTCTTAAGATAGAGTTCACGTGCGGCTCTTTGGCTAACGTGCACATCATTTCCCATGCGTTGTGTCTCCTGATTATTGAAAGCGAAGTGCTTAATAGATGTCCCGATGCCTAAATCCTGCACACCTTTCACATACGCAGCAGCAATATTGCCCGACAAAACGGGGTCTTCACTGTAATATTCAAAGTTCCTTCCGCATAAAGGATTGCGCATTAATCCAAGCGCAGGAGCTAATTGTACTTCCACACCATAGTCTCTATCTTCCTCTCCCATGGCGTTTCCTACTTGCTGAACAAGTTGCAAATTCCACGTACTCGACAACGAAGTGCCGATTGGAAAGTGTGTAGCATAATAATAATGGTGATCAAATTGACGTTGCGTATTGATGCGAACGCCGGCCGGTCCATCGGCCAAAACAATGGCAGGAATACCTAATCGTGGAATAGGTTTGGTGGTTCCGGCTGCACCTGGAACGATACTTGCAGTCGAACCGATAACAGGTTTATCGGAGAAACCGCCCATACCGACACCCACCACGAGATTGGCTTTCTCTTCAAGTGTCATTGCCTTGAGCACTTCTTCAATGTTGTCGGCTCTTAATTGCGGAGCCTTTTGTGCCATGAGTGCGCCCGAACAAATCAGCGCGGCACAGGTGAGTAGTAATGATTTCATCTTATTTAAAATATAGAAGTTAATATGCTGAAAAAAGTTTGTGCTTGCAAATATAACAGAATATCAAATACACCCCACCCGCGAGTAAAGCAAAAGAGTAAGTTCTTAAAACGCATTATTCATTGAAAATCAAAAGATTAACCTTTCAAAAAAATATAAAAAAGTAAGTTTTTCGCTTCTGCTTTTTAAGCCTTTCAATCTACTCTGAAAGGTAAAAAACAGCAAATCCTCATAAGATGGGACAAGAAAAAATAGCAAAATCTTATTCCATCAATTACCATTTATCCTCCATTACATATAAATATGTATATTCACAATTTTGTGAATACATTGAAAGACATTGTCTTTGCATCAAAAAATAATTGCATGCAAGTAATCTTTAAGCAAGCCTATTTAATGGAATTATATAAAACTGGCAAAGCACAAGATAAGAAACATCGTTATCAACAAGACATTATTAGGAAATATATGAAAGTAATCGACTTGATGATTGTCTCTGACAACGTGCTTAGTCTCACGAAATATGGTGCGCTTCATGATGAATATCTGCATGGGAATAAAGAAGGACTATCTTCTGTTCGAGTGAACAATAAATAAAGAATAGAATTTGAGGAAGCAACAGAAGATGGCGAGACAATAGCTTCTATCTGCAATATTACAGACTTATCGAATCATTATAAATAAGCAAATATGGAAAAAAATAAATGGATGGCTAATAAGATAGCGCCTCTACACCCCACCCATCCGGGAGAAATCATAAAGGACGAGATTATATTTCGTGGTATTTCTCAACGCCAACTGGCTATAGAAATCGGTATTTCTTATACACAACTCAATGAACTTTTGAATGGCAAACGCCCTATCAATACACAAACCGCCTTGCTTATAGCCAAGGCTTTGGACATTGATGCCGAGCCATTACTCAGATTACAGACAAGATATGACATCGTAATGTCTCAGCGCAACCATTTATTTATGGCACGTATGGCTAAAATTCGTAAGATTGCTGCCATTCTTTAAGCCCACAATTAACCATAAAAGAGCTTTCATCAGCGCTCAAATGGGCTTTCATCAGCCACTCCCTTATGGTCATAAAGATGGCAAACGGCCTCATCAAAAGCCTTTTCTCCAATGGCAGAAAAGCGTCGCATCTTGAGCCGATAGTTATAAACCGTTTGCGAAGAGAGGTGCAAAAAGGCAGCAATCCTCACGCTGTCGGTCACACCTAAAACCATTAGTGCATACACTCTGAGTGCCGTTGTGAGATTTTCCCGCTGTTCGTCAAACCTATTTTCAACCTTAATGAGCCTGTTGATGCGCCGAATGTAATCGGGATACATGCGCAAAAAAGCATGGTCAAAATGCGTATAGAACTGTTTAAGCTGCTCTTCGATGTATTCATGCGAGTCGAACATGCGCATCACCTTATTGATTTGATGAACCTTCAGCAGATTAACCACTTCCTTTTATTTTCTTTTTTTTCAAATTTTTCCATATTCTACCATTTTTATTTTTTATTTTTTCTATAACAATACTTTTATCTAATACTAAAAAATTTTGTTCCTACTACTATTTTCATTAATAGGGGAATTCTCCTATTTCGTTTCCTTCAGAAAATTCCCCTAATTTCTAATTATTCAAATTAATATTCGTGTGTTGGTGAAATAATAATATTTTTGTATCTCTTGAAATCTGTCAATACTTCTGCAATTCCTGTTACTACAGCATGAATCGCATCATCTCCAACAGTTACCTTTAACAGTAATTCCTTTTCAATTCTTTCTTTCAAGATTTTTATACCTGCTCCACCACCAGATAAATAAATTCCTGTTTCATAAATATCCGCTGCGACTTCAGGCTCTATTTCTTCTATTGTAAGTCTTACTTCATCAATAATTGCGTCAATATGTCTTGTAATTGCTCCATTTATAGCAGAAGCCTTGATTTTCATGCTTTTTGGCAATCCAACTCCTAGTTCACGTCCTCTTATTTCATATTCCAATTCAGGATCATCTTGACTTATTGTATTTATTTTTAATTCTTCTGCTGTTCTTTCACCAATCAGCAAATTATACTCATCTTTTACAAATTCCATAATATCTTCATTTAAATGATCTCCAGCAATTTTTACTGACTTAGATAATGCCGCTCCACCTGATACAATAAATGCAATTTCAGTAGTTCCTCCACCTATATCAACAATTAAATGTCCCTTTGGCTCAAATAAATCAATTCCAACACCAATTGCAGCCGCTATTGGTTCTTCAATTAGATAAACTTCTTTTGCTCCAGCATCTTTTACAACTTCAATTACTGCTCTTCTTTCCACTTGTGTAACTCCGCTCGGAACACAAATAATTACTCTTGAACTTTGGAATTTATCCTTCTTTATTCTATGTAAAAATTCTTCAAGCATTCTTTCAGTAACTTCATAATTTGAAATTACTCCATTTTTTAATGGACGGATAATTTCAGTATGCTTAGCTGTTCTTCCAATAATTTCCTTTGCCTTTTCTCCAATGTGTTCCAGCTCTTCAGTTTTTTTATTGATAGCCACATAAGTTGGCTCATCCACTTGAATTCCTTCACCCTTTACATACATGACAGTATTTGCTGTTCCTAAATCAATAGCTATATCACGTGTAGTCTTTGGCGCTATATTTGTCTTAAACAAGTCAAAAAATTTCATCTATTCTATCTCCTTCATTTTTTTATTTTTTTAAAAAACATTTATTAAATTATTATAGCTTTAAAGTATTTTACCATTTTTTTTGAATATACTCAAGCAACTTTAAGGGGTAATTTGCTATAATATTAATTAATATTGCAAAATACATATTTTTTTAATCATTTTCATCAATATTATCAGTTATTATTTGATCGTCATAACTTATAATTCCATGGTCCTTTAATTGGTCATAAATTCTCGAAGCTCTATTAAATCCAACTTTCAGCTTACGTTGAAGCAGCGAAATTGAAACTTTATTTTCCTGTCTTATAATATTTACTGCATTTTCAAAATAAGGATCAGTGTCATCTTCAATTTCTTCTTCAGGTTCCTTCAAAATTTCATTTTTATATTTTACCTTTTTAGCAGATTTCAACGTATCGGTCAAGTTCTTAACCTCTTCATCAGAAATATATGCCCCTTGTATTCTTTCCATTTTTGAAGATCCATTGGCAAGCAGCAGCATATCCCCCTGTCCTAAAAGTTTTTCTGCCCCAGCCGAATCAAGTATTGTTCTCGAATCAATCTGTGATCTTAATGCAAAGGAAATTCTGCTTGGCAAGTTAGCCTTTATCATTCCCGTTATAACATCTGTAGATGGCCGCTGTGTCGCAACAACTAGATGTATTCCAACTGCCCTTGCCTTTTGCGCAATTCTTGCAATTGATTCTTCCACGCTTCCAGAAGCAACCATCATAAGATCCGCCAACTCATCAATTATTATAACGATATAAGGCATTTTTTCCACAAAGCTCAACGAATTGTAGCTTTTTATATTTCTTACTCCATTTTCCATAAGTTTCTTATATCTGTTTTCCATTTCATTAACTGCCCATTTTAAAGCTATTGCAGCCTGCTCTGGATCTATAATTACTGGCACTAAAAGATGCGGAATATCGTTATATGGCATAAGTTCCACCATTTTAGGATCAACCATTATAAATTTTACTTCCTTGTCGGATTTTTTTGAAATCAATGTTGAAATTAAAGTGTTCACACAAACCGACTTCCCAGAACCTGTTTGCCCTGCAATAAGCAAATGCGGCATTTTAGCAATATCTATAAACTTATCTCGCCCAACAATATCTTTTCCTAATATTACCTTTAATTCCCCGCTGTCAAGTTCCTTATTTTTTATAATATTTGAAAAATGCACAGGCTCCTTTATTTTATTCGGAGTTTCAATTCCAATTGTATTTTTTCCAGGAATTGGTGCTTCTATACGAATACTTTCTGCCGCAAGATTCATTGCAATGTCATCTGAAAGTCCTGTTACCTTGCTTACTTTTATACCCTTTGGAATTATAATTTCATATCTCGTAATAGTTGGTCCATATTCATAATTTACAACTTTCGCATCAACTCCAAATTCCTTTAGCACGTTTTCCAGATGATTCACATTTTCTCTTATACTTTTTTCAATTTCCTGTTTTTTCTCAAGATCCATCGGTTTTGATTTAAAAATTTCCGCAATGGATTTTTTCACAATATCGTCATATCCTTGATTGCTGTCAAACATCGCATTAACTTTTCTCAATTCCTCTTCAAGTTCTTTTCCCTTTGAGTTGTTGCTTTCAAAAGCCTCAAGCTTTGGGAACTGCTGAAAATTTGGATCCGCATTTACAGAATTTATTTCTTCTCTTTTTAAAGGTGTTACAATTTCCAGTTTTGTTTCCTTTTTGCTGCCTTCATCTCTTTTACTTTCATTATTATTATTTTCATTTACGCTTTCGATCTCAATTTCCCTCTCGCTTCCAGCTTCCTTTTCTTCTGCAACATTTTGCTTTTCAGCATTTAAAATGTTTTCACCACTATTTTCAGTTTTTTCTACAGTTTCTGCTTTTCTATTTTCTAGCGGTTTTACAACTGTATCCAGTACATCTTCTTTTTTTCTTTTTTCCTTTTCCTTTAATTTTTCTCTTCTTATGCTTTCATCCTTTTCAAAATTTCCCTTTTCCTTCTCCTCAAAAATTTCAATCCATTCCTTCTCCTTTTCTGCAAGCTCTTCCTTAGAATAAACTTCTGTTTTCTGCAAAAAATTTTCCTTAGGCTTTTTCGCAATTTCAAAACTTAATTTTTCATTTCTGGATTGTATTATTTTTGCCTTTAACATTTCCTTCTGATAACGTTTATAATCTGTTTTTTTCAAATTTTCAGCATATTTTTTTGCCGCCAGCTTTCTTTTTTTCTCCTTATACTCATCGCTTTTGTAATATTTTATTATTTCCCTCAAAACTTCATATCCAAGTTCAATAAGATCTCTAATTAACCATACCACAAAAAACAATGACAATATTAAAAGAATAAAAAACATCCATTGAAAATGCAGCACCTTGAAAAACGGCATTGACAGCAATGCTCCTAAAATTCCTCCGCTTTCACGGTTAAACCCTATTTCCAAAAGCTGTCTGCCCGCTTCAGTAAAGTTTCCCGACAAGGGTTTTCCATGAACAACAGAACTTCTTATCAAAATCATTCCCCAGCTTAAAAATAGTCCCGCTAATGCCGCAGCCTTTCCTTGTGTCAAATTAATCCCAATTTTTTCATAGAAAAACAGAATTATTCCATACAGCATAGACATTATTGCAATAAACCACGTCATTTTTCCAAAAAATAGCGTAATTCCACTTAATATAAGTGAAAATATATTTTCACCAATATTATCACTGAGCATTTTTGATTTATTTGCCAACAGCAATACCAATATAATCCCAGCAACAAACCAGATTATACCTTCAACTTTTCTTCTACTCATCTTAATTATCCTTTCTAAAAATTCTATCTAAATTTAATAAATTCCAAATCTAAAATTCCTAATCAATTTTACCATATAACAAACCTATTCTCAAAGCTATCTAAAAATTATATAAAATAAATAAAACTCAAAATTTAGATTGGAATAGAATAGTCATCGGTTTTAAAGTGACTTTTCTACATTATACTATATTTTTTCAATTTTGTCATTTTCTATTTCCTTAAAAAATAAACTTAGAATACAAAAACAAAATTTAGCAAAAAAAATATAATTTTTTTCATTTAGGCACTTGTTAATTGAAATAAATGTGGTAAAATTAATATAGAGTAGAAAAATTTATTGATTCAATAAATTAAATTTTAAATCAATATCTATCCTGCTTAAATCCATTTTTGATCAAAAAAATTTTATCAAATTGGATAAAAAATAATAAATTAAATTTTTTAAATAAAACTTTAGGAGGAATATCATGGACTACATGAAAAAATACGAATATTGGCTAAATTCAGATGCCATTGACGAAAAAGACAGAGAAGAATTGAAAAGCATTGCAGGGAATGAAAAAGAAATAGAAGATAGATTTTTCAAAGATTTGAGTTTTGGAACTGGTGGAATTAGAGGAGTTCGTGGAATTGGAACTAATAGAATGAATAAATATGTAATTAGAAAAGTAACTCAAGGACTTGCAAATTATATGTTGAGTTTTGATGAAAAAGCGGCAAAAGAAAAAGGAATCATAATTGCTCATGACTGTAGAATAGGTTCGAGAGAGTATGCACTAAATACTGCAAGAGTAATGGCTGCAAATGGAATTAAAGCATATATTTATGAAAGTTTACGTTCAACTCCTGAATTGTCATTTGGTGTAAGATATAAAGGATGTATGTCAGGAATTGTTGTTACAGCTTCTCATAATCCTGCAGAATACAATGGATATAAAGTTTATTGGGATGATGGAGCACAAGTTGTTGACCCACATGCACCAGCAATTGTTGATGAAGTAAATAAAATTTCTACATTGGAAGAAATAAAAGTTATTTCTGAAGAAGAAGGAAGAGAAAAAGGATTAATTATTCAACTTGATCATAAAATTGATGATGACTATATAGCAGCGATTAAAAAACAAACTATACATACAGATATTCCAGGAAAAGAAGATTTCAAGATTGTTTATACTCCGCTTCATGGAACTGGTGGAAGACCAATGAAGAGAATTTTATCTGATTTTGGATACAATTTTGAAGTTGTAAAAGAACAAATTGAACCAGATGGAAACTTCCCAACAGTAGTTTATGCAAACCCAGAAGAAGTGGCAGCATTTAAATTGGGAACAAAATTAGGAAATGAAATTGGAGCACAATTAATTTTGGCAAATGACCCAGATGCTGATAGAATCGGTATTGCGATAAGAGATGACAAAAATGAATGGTATTATCCAAACGGAAACCAAGTAGGATTATTGTTATTGCAATATTTATTGAATTACAAAAAAGATATTCCAGCTGATGCACAAGTTATTACAACAGTTGTTTCTACACCAATGATTGACGTTGTTGCACCTGCTAAAAATGTTGGAGTTATGAAAACATTGACTGGATTCAAATATATCGGACAAAAAATTAGACAATTTGAAAATAAAGAATTAAAAGGATCATATTTATTTGGATTTGAAGAAAGTTACGGATATTTGATTGGAACTCATGCAAGAGATAAAGATGCGTTGGTAACTTCAATGGTTATTTCTGAAATGGCAACTTATTACCACTCAAAAGGAACTTCTATTTACAAAGAATTGCAAAAATTATATGAAAAATTCGGATATTATTTAGAAGGAATTAAATCAGTAACATTGAAAGGTAAAGACGGAATTGAACAAATGGCAGCATTGATGTCTAACTTGAGAGAAAATGTTAAAGATGAATTGCTTGGTAAGAAAATTAAAATTAAAAGAGATTTCTTCTCACACAAAGAACATAACTTGGAAACTGGAGAAGAAAAAGAAATTAATTTACCAAAAGAAAATGTATTACAATTCGTGCTTGAAGACAATACATTTATTACAGCAAGACCATCTGGAACTGAACCAAAAATTAAATTCTATTTCAGCGTAAATGCAGATTCTAACGAAAATGTCAAAGCTAAACTTGATAAAACAATGGAAGAATTTTCTAAATTTATTGGATTATAATTTTTTGAAGTAAATATTTTGAGAAATTTGATAGACTTAGAGAAAATAAAAATTGTATACAAAGTTTATAAAATTGAGTAAAAATTGAATTGAATAAATAGATGAAAACAGGGAAATTTCTTGTAGCGAGAATGATTTTCCTGTTTTTTTTATTTGTAATGGAAAATATTTTTGAAAAATGTACCATAAGTTACACGTTTTAGAAATAAAAACATGATAGAATAAAAGAAAGTTTTATAGTCAAATATTTTTTAAACAAAATTAATTTATGATAGTTTTAAAATTGAATTTAGAAAAAACGAAATATGAGGTGATATGTTTTATGGAAAAAGCAAATATGAAGGATCATTTGAATATAAATTTTGATTTGATTGAGAAAATGACGAAAATTAAGAAAAATTATATAGAAGGAAATGTTGATGTAGAGACTACAAGAAAATTGATAAGGGAGACTTTTAAAGATAAAAAGATAACTCCTGCTGAGTTTGCCTATTCTGAGCAGAAAATAAAAGATTTAGGATTTGATGATGCGACTGTCCATGATAAGATGAATGATGTGCTTGATTTGTTTGATGAAATTATTGAAAGAGAGGACTCTTCATTGCCTGAGGGACATCCGATAAAAACTTATTTGAAGGAAAATGAAGTGGCTAGAAAGCTGATTGCTGAAATGAAGGAAGAATTGAATAAGAAATTTATAAAAAATAGATGGCTGGAGTTTTACGATAAACTTTATACATTTAATTTGACACATTTGGCTAGAAAACAGCATCAATTATTTTCAATATTAGAAAGAAAAGGATTTGACAGACCGTCTAGAATAATGTGGACTTTTGATAATGCGGTTAGGGATAATATAAGTGAGGCTAGAAAACTGTTAATGGAAGATAAAATGGAAGAATTTTATGCGAAACAGGAAATTGCTTGGGAATTGACGTTGGATATAATGCATAAGGAAGAAGAAATCTTATTTCCAACTTCACTTAAAATGATTACTGAGGAAGAATTTAGGAATATGAGAAGTGGAGATGATGAGATAGGATATTTCTTGATTGATAAGCCTAAAGGATTTTTGCCTGAGAAAAAAGAAGAAAAAGCTGAGGAAAATGAAAATTTGAATGAAAATATGTCTCAAACAGGTAATTTTATGAATGATTTAGCTGGGCTTCTTTCAAAATATAATATGAATACAGGTGGAGGAAAGTCTGATGTGTTAGATGTTAAGCAAGGAAAACTTACTTTGGAGCAAATAAATTTGATTTTTCAACATATGCCAGTAGATTTGTCTTTTGTAGATGAGAATGAGATTGTTAAGTTTTACACTGATACAAAACATAGAATTTTTCCTAGAAGTGCAGGAGTTATAGGAAGAGATGTTAAAAACTGTCATCCGAGAGAAAGTGTCGCTTCGGTTTTGGAAATAATTGATGCATTTAGAAATAATGAGCAAGATGAAGTTGACTTTTGGCTTGAAATGAATGGGAAATTTATTTATATTTATTATGTTGCTGTGAGAGATGAAAATGGTACATTTAAAGGGGTTCTTGAGATGATGCAAGATGTTACGAGAATAAGAAGTCTTGAAGGAAAGAGAACGCTTGTAACTTGGGAAAAACCTAAAAAATCTGAAATTAATCAAGAGAATGAAAAAGATTTTGAAGAAAACAAAAATCCTTATGGACTAACAGAAAATACAGTAATAGGAGAAATAATAGATAAATATCCCTACATAAGAGAATTTATGCCAACATTATCGCCTACATACAAGAAACTGCTTGATCCAATTCAATATATGATAATGTCTAAAGTTGCGACACTTGATATGATTTCAATGCGTGGTGGGTTTCCTTTAGACGAATTGATAGAAAAAATTTCTGATGAAATTAGAAGAAATGAAGCTGAAAAATAATTATTATAGATAAATTGCTAAGTAATAGTAAAAGATTTTTGTTTTTAGAATAGAAATCAGAATATTTAGATAAATTTTTAGAATAAATTTTAAAAAAGTTGTGGAACTTGCTAAAAAAGTTGTAAAGATAACAGGAATTTTATTATTTGTACAATTTAATTTGGCAGTTCCATTTTTTATTTTTAAAATTGGTAGAATAAAAAAATATTTGACTAACATAAATTTTTGATATAAAATATTATTGTTATCAAAATAATTTATAGAAAGGGAAAACGGATGTTGTTACATTATTTTATCGCAGGTGGAATATTTATGTGGGGAATACTGCTGGCTTCTATTTGTGGAGTTGCAGTAATTTTAGAAAAATTATGGATTTTTTCTACGAAAGAGAGGGAATTTACAAAAGAGTATAGGAAACAGCTGTTTAAAGCGTTGAAAACAGAAAGTAGGGAAAAGATTATCGAAATTGTAAAACCAAAAAGAGATTCGGTTTCTAGAATTGTTACAAAAACGATGGAAAATATAGATTTGGATTTGGATAAGATTGAGGAATCAGAGAGGGAGTATCTTGAAGAAATAATAAGGGAAGCTGTTTTGGCACAAGCAGGGAAATTGGAAAAAGGAATATGGCTTTTAGGAGCAGTTGTAAATACGGCACCTCAGTTGGGGCTTCTTGGGACAGTAACGGGAATGATAACATCGTTTTCGGCGTTATCTGCGAGTGCTGAAAGTTCAAAAATAGTTGCAGCTGGAATATCTGAGGCACTGTATACTACGGCGTTTGGTCTAATTGTAGCGATACCTTCTTTAATTTTTTATAATTACTTTAATAGAAGAATAGATGCAATAGCGTTGGAAATGGAGAGGACAGCTTTGCATATTATGGGAAGAGTGAAAAAATAGAATTATAAAGTATTGAAAGGAATAAAAAATGAAATTTTCTAATAGAAGAAGTAGGCAGAATGTAGAAATATCAATGCTTAATCTTATTGATGTCATATTTATGTTATTAATATTTTTTATGATTGCCACAGCATTTAATAAATATTCACAATTTCAACTTTCTGTTCCAAAATCAGATGCTAAATTTGATAAGAAGGAAGAAACGAAGGCAGAAATAATAGTAAATAGAAATAAGAAATATTTTTTAAAGATGGGTAATGATATTAAAGAAATTTCAGAAGAGAATATTCACGGTGAAATTTTGAAATTACCTAAAGAAATGCTTGAAAATGTGACATTGACGGCGGATGAGCATCTTGAATATGGATATATTGTAGAAGTAATGTCGAAATTACGTAATGAAAATGTAAAAAATGTTAGTCTTAATATACAAAAAAATGATAAATAATAAAATAGAGAAAGGAGAGCGTGGCAAAAAATACTGATGTCATGCGAGAATAGAGTTTATGTTAAAAAAAATTACAATTTTAAGTTTAATTTTAGCTAGTTTATCTTTATATGCAGAGGGAAAATATGAAGGGAAACTTGAAAAAACAGTTGTGACAGCGACAGGATTTAGTGATAATGTTGATAATCAGATAAAAAATGTAACTATTATTACATCAGAGGATATTAAAGAAAAAGGATATAATACGGTAGAAGATATATTGAAACAGGCGCCAGGAATTAATATAACTCAAACTGGATTTGGTTCAGCAGTAGATATTAGAGGGCAAGGTAGATTTGGATTGGGGACAAGTGCGAATATTTCTAAAGCAGTTTCTTCGGTAAAAATACTTATTGATGGGGATGTTGCGATGGATACGATTGACACTTCTCATGCGTATATCCCTTTAAATACAATATCTATTAATGATGTAGAAAGAGTGGAAATAATAAATGGTGGAGGAACAGTTCTGTATGGGAGTGGAACTCGAGGTGGAGTTGTAAATATCATTACAAAAGATAGAACAAAAGAAGGAGCTTCTGGTAAAGTATATTATCAAAATAGTTCTTATGGGACAAATAAATTAGGATTTGATGCAGGAATCAATTACGGGAATAAAGTTATTATTGATTTAGGATATGAAAATGTTAATGGAAAAGGTTATAGAAGAGGTTCAAAAGAAGCAAATGAATATTTGAATGGGAGTTTGAAATATAATATAACAGATAATCATAGTTTGAAATTTAAAGCGTCGAGATATGATTCAGAAGAAACATTGGCGTCAGATTTAACAAAATCACAACTTTTGAGTGATAGAAGACAGCCTGGAATTTTGAGTGATATTGATGTTAATAGAAAAGAGTATAGCTTGGGATACGAAGGAAAAGTTACTGATAATTTGAAATTGTCATTGACAGGATATAAACAGGATACAAATAAAACTATGTATGGAATGCCTAAAACGAAATTTGAAGATAATAAAAAAGGAATTAATTTTAAGGGAAATTATGGACTTGAAAATGGGAATATAATTTTTGGATATAACTACATTAATCATAAGGGAAGTAGAGAACAAACTATATTTGGAACACCAATTATGAATGTTGATTTAGCGAAAGAAACGAATTCATTTTATTTGTTAGGGCGTCATAAAATTGTTGGTAATTTAGAAGGGACAGCAGGGTATAGATTTGAAAGAGCAGAATATAAAACAAATAGAGAAGTTCCGTCTACAAGAATGCCAGTACCCGGTGGAAGAGGATTTGTAACTATTCCAGCAAGAGAAATACATGGTTCGAGAAAAGATAGTAATAGTGCTTATGAAGTGGGGATTAATTACAAATATTCTGATACAGGAAATGTTTATGCGAAATATGAAAGAGGATTTAGATCACCAGCTGCAACAGAATTTGTTGATTATGCACCAGGAGCTAGAAATTATACTTTAAATAATTTAAAAACAGAAAAATTTAATACGTATGAAGTAGGATTTAAAGATATGTTGTGGAATTCATTTGTAAGCGCTACAGCGTTTCATACACGAACAAATAACGAAATATATTTGAATATGGATCACGGAGTGTTGGGAGGACCAAGTACAGCAAGATGGACATTCCATAATTTAAAAGCTACTGAAAGAACAGGTGTAGAGCTATTTTCTGAGCAATATTTAGGTAAATTAAGAATAAATGAATCGTTTACATATGTAAATGCCAAAATTAAGAAAGTTGGAGATGACGTATTAACTTCAACAACTTACAATTTCAAAGATGGGCAAAAAATACCAGGAGTTCCATCTACAAAGGTTACATTAGGACTTGATTATGAAATAGCAGATGGTTTGAGAACTACTGCTAACTTCAATTATTATTCAAGTTCAGTGGATACCTACAATGAAAAAATACCTTCATATTCTACAACAGATTTAGGATTGAAATATAAACACAAAAATGGATTTGGATTTAATGCAGGAGTAAAAAACGTATTTAACAAAAAATACAATATTGCGCAAGGAAAAGATCCTCTTACAGGAAATACAGTGTATTCACCAGCTGATGAACGAACTTATTACATCGGAGCAAGTTATGAGTTTTAGAAAAGTGAGCTTGTTTTATAAATTTGTTTAAAGCGTTAAAGAAAGGGAAAAAATGAAATTTTATATAATTTCAATTATTTTAAATGTTATGGTTTTATTTATTCCTATAGCATATTATGTTTCAAATAATAATGAAAAAGAAAATAAGAAAAATGAGCCAATAACGATAAATTTGAGTGAAAGTGTGTTTACAAATGTTTCAGAAGGAGTGGATAGAAATAAAAATAATGGAGAGGAGAATAAAAAATCTGTAAATAATGAGAGAGTGAAGGATGTTCATAATACTAAAAATATTAGAAATTCTGAGAAAATAGAAGTTTCACAAAATGACGAAATTTCAAACTCACGCTTTGAATCTAACTCAAAGAAAATTAGTAACTTGAATGATCAGAAGAAAAGTAAGCACACTGAAAAAATTTTGCAAGAAAATGAGGATGTGAAAGTAGTTTCAAAAGAAAAGGCGATAGATACAACATCATCACGTACAAATATTTCAAAAAGTGTTTCAAAAAATACTGTTGGAAATAATCAAAATGATTCTCATATTAATAAGACAAGAACTAATATTTTTAGTGAAGAAATTGGGAATCATGGAGATGGTGTTAATAAAAATGTTAAAAGTGATTCTTTTGTTAAGAAATTAGGTAATGACGGTAACAGTGGAAAAGATGGTAGTAACAGAGGAAATATTAATAGGAAAGCTGAAAATAGTGGTAGTTCAAAGGTAAGAAATTTAGAAAAAATTAGCAAAAAATCTAGCAAAAATGATGATAATGAACAGAAAAGAAATAATGAAAAAGATAAAGAAAAAAACATAAATGTTTGTAATGAGGGAAAAGATTTTACAGTTTCGTATAATCCGAATTTAAGTTATCCTATTGCAGCACGAAGGCTTGGGAATAAAGGAGTTGTTACTGTTTCAGTAAAATTTCATTTCAATAGTAGTGGTTCTGTTAGTGTAATTTCAGTATTAGGAGGAAATTCGATTTTTCAACAAGAAGCAAGAAAGGCTGCTAGTAAAATAAGAGTAAAAGTAAAAAATCCAGAAACTTTGAAATGTACAATATCAAAATCGTTTGAATTTGAACTTAAATAACTAAAAAGAAGGTTAGAGAGGGAGTTGTATTTCTCCCTTTTGTTTTATCTGAAATTTTGTAATTTTTATTAAAATATTAATGCAAAAAGTTTGAAATCACATCTTACATATGGTAAAATATATTAAGTAATTTAAAAAAGGTAAAAAAATAATGATTGAAGTAAAAAATATTAAAGCATCGAAAGAAAAAAATATTGATGCCATATATATCCATATTCCATTTTGTGATAAAAAGTGCGAATACTGCGACTTTTGCACATTTGTGAGAATGGAAAAGGAATATAGAAAATATACGGATTATTTGATTAAAGAAATTAGAATGTATCCAAAAATCAAATATGATACAATTTATTTTGGCGGAGGAACACCTTCTTTGCTGCCTGTTGAGATGATAAGCGAAATATTGGATGAACTTGACTGGTCTGAAAATGCTGAAATTACGCTGGAGTTGAATCCGACGGATGTGACTTTTGAAAAACTGAAAAAACTTAATAAAATTGGAATAAATAGGTTAAGTATCGGTATTCAGAGTTTTCAAGATCATGTTTTAAAATTTATTGGAAGGCAGCATAGTTCTGATGATGCAATAAATGTTTATAAAATGGCAAGAGAGGCAGGATTTTGCAATATTACGGTGGATTTAATGTTCGGAATTCCTAATCAAAGTCTTGAGGATTTGCAAAGGGATCTTGATATTTTGCGGGAATTAAAACCTGAAAATGTGTCGATTTATTCGCTTATTTGGGAAGAAGGAACGGTTTTTTGGAGCAAGTTGCAAAAGGGGATTTTATCCGAAATTGATCAGGATTTGGAAGCAGAAATGTATGAAAAAATTATTGATTTTTTTGGGGAAAATGGATATTGTCAGTATGAGATTTCTAATTTTGCAAGAATAGATGATGAAGATAAAGATGTTGAAATTAATGAAATAAAAAAATTTGAAGATTTAAGAAAATTGCAGAAAAATGCGGGAAGACATAATTTGAAATATTGGCGAAATCAGAAATTTATCGGCGTTGGAATGAGTGCTGCTAGTTATTTTGGCGATAATAGGCACAGCAATGTACGGACTTTTAAGAAATATTATAATCTGATTGATGATGGAAAATTGCCAATTGATGAAAATACGGTTGAAATTGTGGATGAAACTGAAAGCGAGAAGCTAAAAAAAATGTTGAATCTGCGGCTTATTCAAGAGGGAATTGAATATTTTGAAGATGAAAAGGTTGAAAAACTTATAGAAAGTGGATTACTGGAAAAATTTTTCCTGAAAAAAATAAATTTTACTGATGAAAAAAATAAAGAATTTCTCTATGTAAAACAAAAAAATACAAAAAATAATGGAGGTTTTGACAAAAAAATAGTGAAAAAAACTTGTGAGGCAAGAATTCGACTGACAAAAAAGGGAATGTTGCTAGCAAATGATGTATTTGTTGAATTTATTTAAAAAAAAGGTTATAATAGTGTAATTGTAAAAATATCATATTTGTTCTTATAAAAGATATACACAATAAATTGCTTTATATTAAAAGATTTCAAATATATCTCAAATACAACAAGTCAAAACAGTAAGGAGCAGGAATGGAACTGAACAGTGTAAAAATTCAGCAGAATTATAAAAAAATTTTGGAAGATATAAAAAAATATTCTCCCTATCCTGAAAAAGTTAAAATTCTGTTTGTAAGCAAGTATCTTAATGTAGAGGAACATAAGACTCTAATTGAAATGGGCTATGATTACTTTGGTGAAAATCGGGCTCAGCTTTATCGGGATAAGCTGAATGAATTTTCAGATGAAAAATATAAAAATATTAAATGGGACTTTATTGGAAGGTTGCAAAAAAATAAAATAAAGTATATAATTAATAGTGTAAATTTAATACATTCAATTGATTCTTATGAACTTTTAAAAGAAATAAATAAAAAAGCTATTGAAAATGACAGAATTATAAATGGATTAATTGAAATTAACGTTTCAAAGGAAGAATCAAAAACAGGAGTTTACATTGAAGATTTTAAAGAAGATAGCGAGAAATATTTTTCTATGAGTAATGTAAGAATAATAGGCTTTATGACAATGGCTCCGTTTGAGGCAAGCAAAGAAGAAATAAATGATTATTTTTCAAATATGAGAAATCTGAAGGAAGAATATCAGGAAAAATATGATTATATTACAACTCTTTCTATGGGAATGTCAAATGACTATATAGAAGCATTAAAAAATGGTGCAACTATAATTAGAATAGGAAGTAAATTATTTGAATAGGAGGTTATGCTTTGGGACTTAAAAAAAAATTAATGGAATTTTTTGGCGATGACATTGAAGATGATGATGATGACGAATTATCTGAAGAATTGTCAGAAAATGAAAAAAAAGAAGTGGCAACAGAGCAGCCACAACAAAATCAGCAGTCTAAAGTTCAGCACAAAACAACAGCAACAGCCCGTGTAGAACCAGAAAAACAGCCTGAAGAAAAAAAGGGGATAGGAAGCCTTTTTGGGGTAGGAAAAAAGGAGGAAATTACAAAAATGCCAACATCTAAAGTAAATGTCTCGATTATTAGACCAAAAGTTTTTGAAGATTCTAGATTAATTGCAGATGCAATAAAAGAAAATAAAATTGTAACATTCAGTTTGGAATTTCTAGAATATGAAGTAGGACAAAGGGTAATAGATTTTGTAAGTGGAGCCGCTTATGCAATGAGTGCACATTTGTCAAAAGTTACCGATAAAGTTTTAACTTCTATTCCAATGGAAATTGATTACGAAGATATTGATGCTTCATTAGGAGAAGATGAAGGAGACGGTACTTACTTATAATCAAATATCAAAAGTTAAGTTTTGGAATTTAACTGCTTTTTTTGAGTTTTTCTCATTTAAAGCAGTATTTTTTAATAATTTAAAAATATAAATATAAAAAATGGAGAGTGAGTAATGGGAATAATTTTTACAATAATAATTTTAGGAATAATAGTATTTATACATGAACTAGGGCATTTTGCTACAGCCAAATATTTTGGAATGCCTGTTACAGAATTTGCAATTGGGATGGGGCCAAAAATTTTTTCAGTAAAAAAGAAGGAAACAGTTTATTCAATTAGAATTTTACCATTGGGAGGATTTGTCAATATTGAAGGAATGCAGCCTGAAAAGTTTGACTTGGAAGCATTTAAGAAGGAAAAAATGGATGAAATTATTGAAAAATTGAAAGGTGAAAAAAATAATGAGAATGAAATTAAAGATGAAGAATTTATTAGTGAAGTGGAAAAAAGATTAGATACGGCTGTAAAGCAAGAATTGAAAAGGCAGGAAAATATTCAGAAAAATGGATTTTTTACAAAATCTCCATTTAGCAGATTTATTGTGCTAATTGCAGGAGTTGTAATGAATTTTATTTCCGCTTTGATTGCCTTATACATAATGCTTTCTATTGCAGGAACTGTACCTCCTCAATATTCACAGGCAATAGTTGGAGGAATTGAGCAAAATTCAAAAGCAAATGGAAAATTGAAAGTAAATGACAAAATTTTGGCAGTTAATGGTAAAAATATAAAAAACTGGACTGAGATGACAAAAAAAATTGGTGAAATCAGTCAAAGTTATAAAAATGAAGATGTTGTTTTAAAAATATTGAGAAATAACAAGGAAATTACTGAAAATGTAAAATTGACTTATAGTGAAAAAACTAAGGGGAATATCCTTGGAATTCATTTACTAAGTCAAAAATCAACATTTGGAGAAAGAATAAAAATAAGTTTTATTATGTTCGGAGATTACTTTAAAATGACGCTTGACGGTGTTAAAATGCTCGTGACAGGGAAAGTAGCAATGAAGGAGATGACAGGTCCTGTAGGGCTTCCTAAAGTCATTGGAGAGGCTTATGGGCAAGGAGGTCTGTTTGCTATGCTTGGTGTCTTTATTTTAATTTCCATAAATATCGGAATTATGAACTTGCTGCCAATTCCTGCACTTGATGGAGGAAGATTAATTTTTATAATTCCTGAATTTTTTGGAATTAAAATTAATAAAAAAATTGAAGAAAAGGTTCATTTTATTGGAATGATATTTTTGCTTGTATTAATGCTTATTATTGTATTTTTCGATGTTACAAAATACTTTTAAAAAAGTTTAATTAATTTAAAAATCTTGTATTTTAGCCTTTTACAAAAGACTATTAAAAAAGTGAAAAAGGAGAAGCAGAATAAATGGTAGATTTTATGCAAAAAACAAGAAGACTTATGAAACTTTCCTCTGTAATTGCCAAATATGGATTTGATGAATTGTTTAAAAGGGGGGAACTGGAAAGATATATTCCTAAAAATGTAAAACGAAAATACAGTGACAAAATTAATGAAATAAATTCCTGTACTTTTTATGAGCGAATAAGAATGGCAATTGAAGAAATGGGTCCTGTGTATGTGAAATTTGGGCAAATGTTAAGCAATAGAAAGGATATTTTGCCTGAAGAAATGATCATAGAGCTTCAAAAATTGCAGGATAATGTAGAAGTTGAAAAAGTTGATGTAAGAAATAAAATGAATCTGGAACTTGGGATTGAAATAGATGCCTATTTTGAGGAAATAGAAGAAGAACCGATGGCATCAGCTTCAATTGGACAAGTATTTAAAGGCAGATTAAAAAATGAAGAAAAGGTCGTTGTAAAAATACAGCGGGAAAATATAAAGCCTGTTGTGGAAATTGATTTGGAAATTATGAAAAATCTTGCAAAAACTTTGGAAAATTATTATGAAGATATAAAAAAAATGAATATTGGAAATATTGTGGAAAGTTTTGAGAAAATGCTGAATGAGGAACTTTCCTTAAATAATGAACTTCGTAATATGCAGCGATTTGCAAATAACTTTAAAGAGGATGACAGAATCCACGTGCCAGCTGTGTACAAGCAGCTTTCCAACGATCGTATTCTCACAATGGAAATGATAGAAGGCTTTAAAATTACCGACAAGGAAAAAATAATAAAAATAGGGCAGGATCCTAAAAAAATAGCTAGAATTGGACTTGACCTTTATTTAATGCAATTTTTGAAGTACGGATTTTTTCATGCTGATCCTCATCCTGGAAATATTTTTTTAAAGGAAAATGGGCAAATTGTATTTATTGATTTTGGGGCAATGGGAAAACTTTATCCAAATGAGCGGGAATTTTTAATTAACTTGATTATTTATTCACTAAAAAAAGATGTGAAAAAAATGGTTGAAACAATACAGGAATTAGCAATTAAATTTGAAGTGCCAGATGAAAGGAAATTTGAGAGGGAACTTTACGAGATAATCGAAATGATTGATGAAAATTCACTAGAAAATATAGATATTGTTACAATTTTTGAAAAAGCGAGAAAAATATTCAGTGATAATCAAATTTTACTTTCAGAAGATATTTATTTGCTGATAAAGGGAATTGGGCAAATTGAAGGAATTGGACGGCATTTAGATCCAAATCTTAACATTAATGAAGTTATGCAGCCATATATGGACAAAATTGCAAAGGAGAGAATAAATCCGATTAATATTTTTAAAAAGGAAACAAGAAAACTGGAAACTTTTTCTGAAAACTGGCTAACTTTGCCGACAGATTTAAAAACAATTTTGGAAAAAATTCAAAAAAATGAACTGAAACATAGGCATGAAATAATTGGATTTGAGAAATTTCAAAAAACTTTTGAGGAACTAGTTTTGGCGATTATCATCTCATCACTGTTTGTTGGATCATCAATACTGGCTTTGGCAAATATCCCGCCAAAAATTTTTGGGATTTCTGGATTAGGATTATTGGGATTTATTATTGCTGGAATTATGGGAATAAATTTATTTTTGAAAAGTAAAAAATAAGTGACAGCACAATAAAAACTATTTTAAAAGGAGTAAAATGTATAAAAACAAGATATGAAAGGATCGATAATTATGGAAAATAATGTATTACTTGCAACATTTAAGAATCAGTTAAGCGCATTTGAAGCATTGGCGGATATAAAAGAAAAATATGTTGGGGAAAATTATATAATTACACAGGCGGCTGTTGTAAAAAAAGAAAGTGATAAATTATCCTTTAAAGATGGATTTGAAGTAAATAAAAATGGGAATATTGGATTTTTAAACGGTGGTCTGCTTGGAAGCTTCATCGGAATTATTGGAGGACCATTAGGTGTTATTTTTGGAGGAACTATCGGAGCTTTAATAGGCGGAAGCCATGGTGAAAAGGCTGATAAAAAAGTAGTTGGTATCTTTGAAGATGTGTCAAAATATTTGGTAAATGACCATTATGCCTTAATTTTGCTAACATCTGAATCAAACACTTCTGAACTTGATAACTTTTTGAATAAATATGAAACAGAAACTATTTTAAGAAAAGATGCAAAAATTGTAAGAAAAGATTTGGAATTGGCGGAAGAATATGAAAGAAAATTAAGAACAGATATTGAATATAAAGAACTAAAGGAAAAATTTGAAAATAAATCTAAAGAAATAAAAGACAATTTAGATGATTTTTCAGAAAAAGTAAAGGTTAATGCAGAAGCATTTACTGAAGATTTAACAAAATTTGTATTAGATTTAAAAAATAAATTTAAAAAATAGAAAATATATTTTGGTTTATTTTATGGCAAGGGGTCAAGGCCCCTTTTTATAATAAATCCGTTACCTAATGAAAGAGATTTTATTTCCTCTTTTTTAAAACTACTTAATCAATCAGAATTTATCAAAAAAACACGACTAAAATTTTTGATTAAAATTAGTACAACAGCCATTATTCCAATATTCGCAATAAATGGCAAAAATGGATTAAATGCCAGTAAATGCCCAGATAAAAAAGAACCGACAGCATTTCCAAGCGAATCTGCTGCAGACACTACTCCTAGAATTTTACCTTGATTTTCAACATATCTTCTAGCAATAATCGTATTTCCAAGAGAACGTACTATTTCATAGGTCATTGTATAAGCAGCCATTATAAAATATGGCGTCGTTCCTGACTTTACTCTAAAAAATATAAATGACATCAATATTATACCAGTAAAAATCATAACTTTATGAATAATTTTTTCTTTAAATCTCTTTAATAACTTTTCTAGAAAAAATGCCGTCCCTAAAAATGCCAAAAGTGATGAACACATTACAAAAGTTCCGATTGTATCTGCCGAAACCTTTTCGTAAAATTTAAAAAAATAATTTAACGCGCTCGCATAAGAATAAATCCCAATTCCAGATAAAAAAATTATAAGACAGAAAAATTTTGAAAATCCATCAAGTTCCTTTATATATCTAAAAGTCGAAAACGGATTTAAACTCTTATTATCTTTAATGTTTGACATATTTACTGGTTCTTTTACAATTTCTCTCCTGAACCTCCCACGACTAAAGTCACAGGGTTCTAAAATCTTTAAAAACATTTA
>ERZ772948.549-NODE-549-length-24546-cov-4.620105_pt1 | contig 24546 bp, 25 predicted proteins | sample MGYA00511945_ERZ772948 | MGnify/ENA primary metagenome ERZ772948 (study PRJEB29015, sample SAMEA2737927) | human oral metagenome | biome: human oral; feature: human-associated habitat; material: dental | place: China | collected 2141 ... | reverse complement strand
TCTATTCGCTGTATGATTATGATTACGGAACAGCTGGCGGATGCCTTGGCGTGCATTGTGGTCATTATCTTACACCGTTTGTTATAGGCGCTAATGCGTTGCCAGACTTACCGGATTATCTAAAAGACCTTACGCCAGAACAAGCCGAAGAGAACGCACATATCGAGGCTAAGCAAAGAGCTTTAGAACGTGCTATTAAGCATCATAAAGAGCGGTTGCATTACGCAAATACCATGAATGATGATGAGTTGATACAAGCCGAGCGGTTGAAAGTTAGAATGTATCAGACTAAAATCAGAAGTCTTGTGGATAACTATGAATTTCTAGCCAGAGATTATAGCAGAGAAAGAATATACGTATAAATGAGGTGTTGCCAGCAGCAATGCCTTTTTTGATGCTCTAAACCGTAAAAAATCCCATTTAATCCAAAGTACACTAAAAAAGTAAATAATATTTTGCTTGAGGTGGGAGTTATCCACCTAAAAAGAACTAGGAGGGTATAAATGGCATTTACGACAGAAAAACTACTCAAACTTGGATTGACAGAAGAACAGGCTAAAAATGTCTTTGCCTTGCGAGGAAAAGAGCTCAACGAGGACAAATCAGCCTTGGAAACTATCACCAAAGAGCGAGATAGTCTGAAAGACCAGTTGCAAAAAGCAGAGGAACAAGTTGAAAACTTAAAATCACTTGAGAGTATCAGCGCTGAACAAAAAGATGCGATTGATAAATTGCAAGCAGATTATGACAAGTATAAACAAGAAGCCGAAGCTGAACTTGCAAAAACAAACAAGGTGAACGCTATCAATCTTGCTTTGAAAGACACAAAGGCACACAATCCAGCAGCTTTGATGAAGTTTATTGATGTGGATGCTATTGAATTTGACGACAACGGCAAACCTAAACTTGATGAAGTTATCAATGGACTAAAAGAAAGTGATCCTTATCTTTTCCAAGCAGATGAAAGCAAACCAAATCCAACAATTGTACCCGGTGGCAATCCGGCTGCTGGTGCAGACAACCCAGAAGCAGCATTCGCAGCAGCTTTGGGATTAACACAATAAAGAGGAGGAATAAGTAGATGTCAATCAATTACATCACTAAACATGAGGGCGTTTTTGAAAAACGTCTTATGCAAGGGTCATTGACCTCTATCCTTGAAACACCACGTGTAAATTGGCTTGGCGCACGATCATTTGAATTGCCAACCATTTCTGTAACGGGTTATAAGGCACACACGCGCTCAAAAGGATACAATGCCGGAACTGTCTCAAACGACAAGAACGTTTATACACTTGGCTTTGACCGAGACGTTGAGTTCTTTGTAGATACAGCAGATGTCGATGAAACAAATCAAGAGCTTTCGATGGCGAATATTTCAAATACATTCATCACAGAGCACGCAACGCCAGAAGTGGATGCGTATCGCTTTTCTAAAATTGCAACTAACGCAATCACTAATAATCATTTCAAGCAAGAAGATGACTATTCAGAAGCCAATGTTTATTCACGTTTGAAAGCGGCTATTCTGCCAATCCGTAAATTTGGAGCAGGGAATATTGTCGTTTATGTTTCTAGCGAAATCATGGATTTCTTGGAACGCTCAAAAGATTTCACTCGCTCAATTGCGACAACATCACCACAAGGGATTGATACCCGTGTTACATCACTTGATGGAGTGCAACTTATCGAGGTTTGGGATGATGCACGTTTCAAAACTCAATTTGATTTCACTACTGGTTTTGTGAAAGCCAGTGGCGGTAAAGACATCAATTTCTTGATTGTTGCTAAACCAGCTGTAATTGCTAAAGCTAAATTTAACTCAATTTATCTTTTTGCACCTGGTCAACATACAGAGGGCGATGGCTATCTTTACCAAAACCGCTTATACCATGACCTTTTTGTCTTGAAATCTCAAGAAGATGGGGTTTATGTTTCTCATAAATCAGCATAGGAGGTATTAGATGAAACAGTATGTCAAAGAAAATCAAGTTTACAGCGTGCAAGAGGGGAGTGAGCTTGAGGTACAACTTATTGCAGATGGTTTTGAGGTGTTAGAGGAAGAAGAAAAGAAACCTAAAGCACCAAAGAAATCTAAAGGTGAGGATGAAGAATAATGGCTAATTATAAAGCAAATAAAAACCTCACTCTTAAAACACCCGGTATCTATGTGGCAGAGGGAGAAGTTGTTGAACTTGAGCCAACTTATGCTGAACAGGTCAATAAAGACCTCAAGCTAACATTTCCTGATGTTGATGCGGTTTTAGAGTTGGTGGAGGAAACAAAACCAGCCTCACGCAGTAAAAAAGCTGATACTAAAGCGTCAGAAGATGCAGCAAACGATAAATAAGGGGTGGCAACACCCTTATTTGTAAGGGAGGTTACTATGTCTTATTTAACAAAAGATGAGTTTGTTAAAGATTTAGGCTTTGATGATGTAACTGATTTTAAAAAGTTAGCTAAAAGAGCAGAAATTGCCATCGATCTTTATACTCAAGGCATATATCAACGATATATTGAGTTTGAGAAAGAGGCTGATTATCGCAAATCTGCTGTAAAACTAGCTATGGCTTTTCAGATTGCTTATTTAGATAGCTCTGGCATCATGACAGCCGATGACAAACAAACTATGTCAAGTGTTTCTATTGGCCGTACATCAATCAATTATGGCAATCAACACCGTATTTCAGCAGGTCAACAATTCAACCTTTGCTTGGACGCTGAAAACGTCCTAAAACAAGCTGGATTTAGCTTAATTGTGGGAGTTGATTATGATAGATAAACGCTTATTGCAAGATGCTGTTATTGTCCGAAAGGTTGCGGGCAAAAATGATTTTGGAGATATTGAGTATTCTGATCCACTGGATATTAAACCAGTACGGTTTGATAGGTCGGTGAGTGTCATAGGTACTAATAACTCTAAAACAAGGCAGAAAGCGGGTGTTATTTACGTGTATCCTAGATTTTCTAATGTGACAGTTGATGATAGTTGGCTGGGTGCGTTGGTAAATGATGGAGCGCGTGATTACACTATTACAGGTTATCAGCTCAATTACTTAAATAGCAAAATCTTTAGTTACGAGGTGGAGGTGGTCTGATGGCAGATGTCAGGGTGACCGTTGACCTCGGAGGAGTTGAAAAAAAGGTCTCTCCTCAAGCTATGAAACGAGGGAAGCTCGCCGCAGGCAGTGAGGCTTTGCTTATTATGGATAGCTCTGTACCTCTTAGAGCAGGCGGAGGGGCTTTGAGAGCCTCTGGTCGTGTAGAACCTAACGGAGATGCAAGCTATAACACAGTTTATGCTAGAGCGCAGTTTTACGGTACTAATGGGATTGTTGTTTTTAGGAAATACACAACCGCTGGTACTGGAAAGCGTTGGGATAAACCATTAAAAGCAAACATAGACAGACTGAAAAGAGCGGCTATTAAAGGAATGGGGCTATAAATGCAAGATAACAAGAACTTTCAGCAAGTGCTATTAGCACATATTAACAATATCCCAGTATTGCCACTAAAAGCACGCCTTGATTATTTCGAGGATGATAAAGATGACTTGGTTATCAATGCTTTATCTGGCGGCATTGTGGATAAAGAGTATATGGATGGTACTAGAGAGGTATCATTGCCGTTTGAAATTGCCATTAAGTGCAAGGAGAACAAAAAGGCTAGTGATACGCTTTGGTTTATCAATGGAGACTTGTCAGCACTCGATATTGATTTACCTAGCACCGACAACTCTTACACTTTCTTGTCGCTAAATGTCGGCAAACCGGGCATTAACGGCAAAGATGAACAAGGTTACTTTGTCTATTCTATGCAAGTGACCGCAAAACTAGAAATAACAGGAGGATAGATTTATGGCTCGTCAAAAAAATGCCAAACGTAAACACTTTGTCGCACCTTTTGACCCAGCAAAGCCCGATACAGTGCCAGAAGACAATGAATTTCTGCCGCTGGCAAAATACATCGAAAGTATCGAGGACGATACAGACGAAGAAACAGATGACAAAGGCTATTACGATGGAGATGGTACGTCAGAAGAAACCGTTACATCTGTAGCTGGAGCATATACTGCAAGTGGTATTTATGATGCAGAAGATAAGGCACAAGCTCTTATTGCTGGCATGAAATATAAAATCGGAGATGGTCGCCGGGTATGGCATCGTGTCATTGAGTCAAATGGCAAAAAGTCACTTACTCAAGTAGCGAATGTATCTGAAATCAAAGCCGGTTCAGGAGATGCGACAGACTACGAAGAATTCGGCTGCAAACTTAAGTGGATCAAATTGCCGATTGAAAAAGGCATTAGTGGTTAAAGGTTTCATTTAAAATGCGACCTTATCAATTACATTTTGGAGGATATTAAACATGTCAAAAATTTACAATTTAACAGGTAGTGATGAGACTATCACGTTCAATATTGGCGATTATTCGCTGGAATTTCATTCAAGTGATGAGAAGAGTAAAGCTGTTTCTGACAAGGCAATTGAGCTAAAAGAAAAAGCTGAAAACATCAGCGATGAAAATGAATGGGAAGCACGCAAAGAAATTAAAAACTTGCTGGATGAGTTCTTTGTGGTGATGTTTGGTGAAGAAGCGCCTCAAAAAATTTATCAAAGCGCTGGTGAAAATACCATCTCATACCTTAAAATCTTTTTACAAATCTCACAAGCTATTGAGACAGAGCAAGAGAAAAAAGCAAACGATGAAAATTTCAAGAAGTATCTTGCTGAATAATGTTTGATATTTCCAAAAAAATGGATGACAAGCTGATACTTAACGAAAAAGAGTATCAGCTTTTTTTATCATTTGACAGGGTATTGTGGGTCTTTGATATGTGGAGCAAACCGCATATCCCAGCACAATTAAAACCTAAATTAGCATTAGCTAAATTAACTGATGATGAGAGCTTTAAAGGCATGAAAGCGATGGAGGCTATGGAACTCTATCAAGAGGTTTTCGATAAGTATATCAAGGTTATTAAAGCTATTGATGAGGTTGATAGGTATGACATCGAGGGGAATGTACTACCTAAAAAACCAAAAGATGACCCGGAAAATGATGAAAAGCCCTTGTTTAATATCAAATATGATGGTGAGTACATTTTTTCATCGTTTATGCAAGCCTATCACATTGATTTGATTGAGGAGCGGGGGCGGTTGCATTGGCAAAAGTTTAATGCTCTTTTATCTGGATTACCAGATGGCACTAAATTTGTAGAAGTGATGAAAATTAGGGCGTGGAAACCCTCAAAAGGTGACACTCCAAAAGAAATACGAAGAATGCGTGAACTGCAAGAAGAATACGCATTACCAAATTAACGAAGAAAGGAGGTAGTTATGGCAGATGGAAAAGTAACCATCCAAGTCGATTTGGATGGTGCTAATGCTCAAAGTGGTATCAAAAGAATTAAAGGGCTTTTGCAAGGTTTAGGTGATATTTCAAAGAAGAGTCTAGGCAGTGGTATTAAGGGGACGCTCGCTTTTGGTGCTGCTTTTGGTGCTGCAAGTAAAGTGGTATCTACTGCAATGGGGGCTATTTCTAGCTCTATGAGTGGGGCAGTTAGTCGTGTTGATACCATGAACCGCTTTCCAAAAATGATGGAGGCAATGGGCTTTTCGGCTCAAGATGCCAAGAGTTCCATTGATGAACTTTCTAAGGGGATTGATGGACTGCCAACCGCTCTTGATGAGGTGGTAGGAACTACCCAACAGTTAGCCCTGATGAATGGTGACTTAAGTAAGTCAACCAAATTAACTTTAGCACTTAATGATGCCTTTCTAGCATCTGGATCATCATCAGCTGATGCAAGCCGTGGTTTAACTCAATTTAGCCAGATGATGTCATCAGGCAAGGTTGATATGCAATCGTGGAAAACCCTCATGGAAACCATGCCTTTAGGGTTGCAGAAAACAGCAGAGGCATTTGGTTTTGCTGGAGCATCTGCTAAAAATGACCTTTATGAGGCTCTGAAAAAAGGGACTATCACCTTTGACCAATTTTCGGATAAGTTGATTGAACTTGATGGCGGATTGAATGGCTTTGCACAATTAGCGCGTGTAAACTCAATTGGTATTGCAACATCATTCAAAAACATTAAAACAGCTGTAGTGCGTGGTGTCGCAAACATGATACAAGCCTTTGATAAAGCTGCTCAAGCGGCTGGACTAGGTGGCATTGCAGAGAACCTAAACAAGGTTAAATCTGCCGTTAGTGCAGCGTTTAACGCTATCAATGGGCAAATTGGGAAATTTGTAAATACTGCTGTATCAACTTTTAAGAAGATATTTAACAGCAAGAGCTTAGTGAGCTTAGAAACGGCTTTACACTCTGCTAAAACGGCTATTGAAGCAGTTAAAGACGCGTTAAGTGCTGGTATCAATAGCGGTGGGTGGATATTTACTGCACAGATAGCGGTTAAAACGGCTATTTCGGTGTTTTCTAACGCCTCGCTAGCTGTTGCTAAGTTTGTGAATGCTTTTGCGGAAACTGGCGCGATAGCTAATTTTCGGATGATGATCAACAACATTTTAGAAACTGTTCAAAGTGTTGTTAAGAAATTCAATGATAGTGATATTGCAAGTGGATTAGGTACGGCCTTTGGAAACTTAGTTAAAACAGCCTCAAATGCTTTTGCGGAACTCGGTAAGAGCATCAATTGGGACAATGTGATTTCTCACCTTTCGACAGTCGCAATAAACCTTATGAACATGGCCTCTGCGGTTATTCCTGCCTTGACCAAAGGATTGGCTGCGGTTGTCAATATCGTCGCTGCTATCGGTAGTAGTAGCTCATTCCAATTATTATTAAAAGGCATTGAATTAGCTGTACAAGGTATTTCTAAACTTGTACAGGGTATAGCTGATTTCTTTGCTAAAACGAATGGCGCAGCTGTCGATACAGGGGTTATCTTTGCTGGCTTAGCGGCATTAGTCGCTAAAGTCTTTGGCGGTGGCATAAGGAACTCTATTGGCATAGTAAAAGGGGCGATTAGTGGATTATTGTCTCATATCCCTATAATTGGTCGTTTATTCAAGTCAAGCGGCAATGTTGCTCAACAAGCTATGGGAAAAGCTGCTGGGGCAACTGGTAAGAGCGTTTCAAAAATAGCTCAAATTATAAACAGTCTAGGGAACATCTTGAAGTCTGCCGGGCAAGCCATTTCAACAGCCTTTCGAGGCATAGGATCAAGTATAGCAACTGTCTTAAAAGGCTTGGGATCAAGTATTTCAAGTATTTTCCAATCTTTGGGTGCTGGGATAGCCACAGCAGCAAAGGGAATAGGTACAGGTCTTTCAACTGCTTTCCAAGGTATTGGTAAAGCTATATCTATGATGAACCCTGCAACAGTATTAGCTATAGCGGCTGCTATCTTAGCGGTAGGTGCTGCATTTGCTTTAGCGGGCAGTCAAGGCGAGGGTATCAAAGTGATGCTTGAGGGATTTGGCTCATTGATTGAATCTGTTGGTGCTGCCATTTCTAATTTTGTAAGCACAGTTATTTTATCATTTGCTCAAGCGTTGGCGATTGTTATTCCGTCATTAGCTAAGCTCTCGCCCTTAGTAACAGCGGTAGGTCAAGCGTTTGCTACAGTTATTACTGCCATTGGTGGAGTAGCCCCTCAATTGGGTGTGCTAATCGCTTCAATTGGTAGTGCTGTGTCTGAAATTATCGGGGCTGTATCTAACTTAGTGACAGCCTTTGCACCTATAGTTGAAATAATGGCGAATACTTTTGTCCGCGTCGTAGAAGTGGTTATGTCCGCTGTGCCTCAAATCATTTCAGCTTTGACGCCGTTAGCACAAATATTCTCAACAACTTTCATCGAAATTACTCGGATTGTGTCACAAGCTATTGTCCAAATCGTACAGGCGTTAGCGCCATTTATTCCGGCTATAAGCGAGATGGTTACTGCTTTAGCTCCTGTATTGCAATCACTCGTAGACGCTTTTAACAACTTAATCAGTCAGATAAGACCAATAATTGATAGCATAACTAATCTATTTAAAACATTAGGAGAACAGATCAGAAATATCCTTGACGGCGCTAAGGGCGTTATAGAAAGTTTCGGCGGAGCGGTTCGAAACATCTTAGATGGTATAGCTGGAATCTTTGACTCAATCGGAAATGCTGCTTTAAATGCTGGTAAAGGTTTTAAAGAACTTGCTAAAGGCGTTGTGATGATTACTAACACCAATTTGGCAGATATGGCAGCATCTCTTGCGGCTGTGGCGGTTGGAGTTGGTAAGATTACAGCGCAAAGTGGAGGCATGGCAAGTGCTGGGGCTGGTATAAAGTCACTAGGTCAAGGCTTGGTGATGGTACAAGCAAGCGGAGCAGTTGCCGCAAGTGTTTTGCAAACTCTCGCTAGTGCTGTCCCTGCCATTTCGTCGAGCATTACAGGTCTTGCACCAGCCATGACGCAAGCAAGCGCAGCCATGACAGCTTTTGCTGGTGGAGCAATTGCTTCTCTGGTTGGTCTTAGTGTCGCGTCTAACTCAGTGACTGCATTTAATGTCAGTCTAACTATGCTTTACAGTGCAATTACAAACGCTGGCGGAGCAGTCATCGCATTTGGTAGCAATGTAACTATGATGTCAACTGCTATGTCTACGGTAGCGGCATCAGCTTATCAAGTGACTACTGCTATCTATCAAATGCAAACTGCTATGTATCAGACATCTAGCGCAACTTTATCAGTTGGGCAAGCTCTATCATCTCTAAGAGCGATAGCTGCTGCTAGTATGTCCGGTATGGTCTCTGCGATTGGGGCATCTATGGCGCAAGCTGTCTCTATAATGCAGTCAAGTATGCAACAGATGGTATCTGTGGTAAGGCAGTCAGCAACACAGATGACGCAAGCAGGTCAACAAGCGGGGCAGGGCGTTTCTAACGGTGTGACAAACGGTATCCGTGCAGGTATCGGATCAGCTACGGCTGCAATGTCCGCTATGGTCAACGCAATCCGTTCAACAGCAATGGCAGGAGCTGGAGCAATGCGTGGCGTAGGTGCTATGATTGGTCAAGGCTTGGCTCAGGGGATGTATTCAGCCTTAGGAGCGGTTACGGCTGCGGCTGATGCTCTTGTAGCACAAGCAGAACGTGCAGCACAAGCTAAAGCTAAAATCCACTCACCATCAAGATTATTCCGCGATAATGTCGGTCGCTTTATCTCGCAAGGGATAGCGGTTGGTATTATGGCTGATGCTTATAAGGTAGATGATGCAATAGGTGGTATGTATGACCAAATTCAAGCATTTAGTTTTAAAGCAGAGGATGTGATTGGCGTTGGTAAATCTAAGCTCTCTAAAGTTGTACAGGTAAAATCTGACCTCGAAAATGCAATAAAAGCGACTGTTGAGGTTGCTAAAGAGAAATCTAACGACCTGATGGGAAAGGCGCTTGATGTTGCAGAAGAGGCGGTTAAGCGACCGGTTAGCTTAATTGTGAAAGATGAAGAAGTTGCTCGTACAACAGGAGATGCCATGACTGCTTACCAAACCAAACAAACAATACGAGATAACAGAATGAGAGGAATACTGACATGACAAAAGAGATGACATTCGACGGAGTTGATATGTCGCGCTTTTTCCGAATTACAAACATTATTCGCCCAGTAGGAAACAAAAGGAGCATCACAACTGATGATGCTCCCAGCTTGGGCGTTAATGTTCAGCAAGTAAAGCGTGGTGCGAAAGAGCATACTATTAAATTTGACATGAAAACCATGACAGCAATGGAAATGGAGCGCCTCAAACACGAACTAGCTGGTGTCCTGAATGTGTTAGAACCGGTAAAAATCATATATGGAGATGAACCGGATAAGTATTATATGGGTCTACCTGTTGATGATATAACGCCTGACAACATCACAAGATGGTTTCAGCGGTCAGAGTTTAAAATTCTCATTCCGGACGGAATTGCTCATTCTACTGCTTACAAGCGATTTGACAATCCAAAAGTAGAAACAGACAAGATTGTTTTTGATTTGGTTAATAACGGGAATGTGGATGCTGAACCTATTATCACCATCAAGCACAATGCAGAAAATGGCTATATAGGCGTTGTTAATGCTAAAGGCGCTCTTGAGGTTGGCAATCGGGAAGAAGTGGACACAGAGCAGTATAAACAGTCTGAAATCCTATTTGATTACGTTACTAACAATGGCATTGTCAAGGGGTTGCAACAAGGACAAAAGAATGCAGCTATTTTGAATGATTTGAGTCAAAATCTCAATGGCATTTTGGGGATTGATAATACGTGGGGGCGACCGCACATAGCTCTCACAAATCGTGGTAGTGGTACACGACCAAACAACGCAGGCTCTGTTAGTTGGGAAATTCCTCTTGATAGCAGTAAGCAACACGGCGCGCTTAATGAGTATATTTGGTGGAGACAGATTTTTTGGCTCGGTTCTGCTAATCAACTTGGATTTATCAAGATTGCTATTTCGGATACAGAGGGGCAATTTTTATATGGGGTAGAAACCATCAAACGTGCTAACGGTCTTGATGTTGAATACAACTTTTTAGCATCCAATGGTAAAGGTGGGTATAACCTTATCAAACAATGGGTATTTAAAGGAACGCACGAGGAAACAGCTAATCCATTCAACGAGCCACGCGGTTGGTCGGATTTACTTAGACGCGATGACATGGTTCAAGTGTATTGGTGGGGCTCATATCCACAATTCCATATCCCAGAAATTAAAGGGAAAAAGTCGGCTAAAATTCATGTAGCTTTAGGCACATTTGGTAACAGGCCACAAGTTACTCACATGTACCTTGATGATATTGTGTACCGCAAGGACTTTGTGACAGGCATCAGAGATATTCCAAATCGCTATCGAATGGGTTCTGTTGTCGTTCTAAATAGCGAAAATGACACGGTTACAGTAGATGGCATAGAAAAAGCGGGGGATATTGTGGACGCTCCAACATTCCTAAGAATACCGCCCGGAAAATCACAACTTGAGATGTATTTTTCAAGTTTTATCAAGAAAACACCAACAATCACAGTCAATTTTGAAGAAAGGCATTTGTAATGTTATTAACCATTCACGATGCGAACTTACAAAAAGTCGCATTTATTGATAACGATAAGCAAGGAACTCTAAATTATTATGATGACGTTTGGACAAGAAACCTTGAAACAGGCTCATCAACCTTTGAATTTAGTGTGTTTAAAAAAGCTATTCAGTCTGATACGGCATTACATAAAACTTACAACGCTTTGAACGAAAAAGCCTTTATTTCATTCAAGTATCATGGCAAAAGCTATGTGTTTAGTGTGATGACGGTTGAAGAAAACGAGGACACCATCAAATGTTATTGTGAGAACCTCAATTTAGAGCTTATCAATGAGTATGCTAATCCATACAAGGCAACAAAAGCCATGTCTTTTGTTGAGTACTGTAATGCAATGGATTTGTTAAATTTTACCCATTTAACAGTTGGCATCAATGAAATATCAGATAAGAAGCTCACGCTTGAGTGGGAGGGACAAGATACAAAGCTCGCTCGCTTATTGAGCCTTGCTACTAAGTTTGATGCAGAGATTGATTTTGATACTCAATTAAATCCAGATAGCACTATCAAGAGTTTTAAAGTCAATGTCTATCACGAACATGATGATGAACATCAGGGTGTTGGTCGTGTGAGAAATGATGTCCAATTGGTTTATGGCAAAAACCTCAAATCAATCACCAGAAAGATTGATAAGACAGGTATTTATACAATGGTTGTGCCAACCGGCAAACGCACGGTTAAAAATGGTAAGGGTGAAGAGGTTGAGGAGATTGTAACCATTGGTAGCTTAAAACCTACCTACTCTGAAAACAACAAAGATGGAGTCCGTGAATTTTATCAAAGCGGAAATGCCCTTTATGCTCCTATCGCTGCTCAAATGTATCCATCCACATTTACCACTGGCACGCAAGCTGATCAATGGATCAGAAAAGATTTAGAAGTTGATAGCGATAACCCAACAGTCATTCGAGCTGCTGGTATAAGAAATCTAAAGAAAAACGCATATCCGGCGCTGTCTTATATTGTTGATGGCTTTCTTGATGTTGAAATCGGGGATACTATCAAAATTTATGATGATGCTTTTGCACCTGCTTTGCTTGTGTTAGCGAGGGTATCAGAGCAGAAAATCAGTTTTTCAAATCCCGCTAATAACAAAACTGTCTTTGCCAATTTTAAGGAATTGGAACGGAACTTATCAGCTGGCATACAAGCAGCCTTTGAACGACTTTTCGAGGCATCTAAGCCTTATCTTATCAAGTTATCAACGGATAATGGTGTGATGTTTAAGAATAACACCGGCCAGACAATCATCGCCCCTACACTTTATAAGGGGGGAAAAGTCATCAGCAATGATGTGACTTGGCGCTGGTCACTTAATGGCAATGTCACAACTGGCATGACTTACACTGTAAAAGGCTCTGACGTGACTAATACAGTTACTCTGACCGTTGCGGCATACATTGGTAATAATGAGGTCGCAGTTGATGAGATTACTCTTGTCAATGTGACCGATGGTAAAGACGGTGCCCAAGGTATTCCTGGGAAACCAGGGGCAGATGGTAGAACTCCATACTTTCACCGTGCATGGGCTAACTCTGCTGATGGCAGAGATAGTTTTAGTACCTCGGATAGTACCAACAAACGCTATCTAGGTACGCTAACAGACTTTACTGAGGCAGACAGTCAAGACCCTAGTCAATACAAGTGGACAGCCCTGTTTGACAATGTTATAGGTGGAAATCGCAACTACTTTAAAAACAGCAGAACTCAACGGATAAACACAGGAGGGACTGGAACCTATGACATGAGAACATACATTGTTGATGACTTCTGGAAAAACCCAGATAGGCTAAAACCTAATTATGTCCGCATTTCTTTTGAAATCTCCTTGTCTCCCGCTTTGTCTAAAGATACACAGGTTGCTGTGCACTTTTCAGCCACCCCTTGGTATAGTAATAGGCTCACGCTTAAAGCGGGAATTACCACCCCGCAAAAATTTGAGTTTGTTATTGATTTGTCAAAAGCTAACGAGACCTATAAGACAGATAATGTCTTTGTCCGTTTTGGCACTAATCACGGTTTTCCAGCTAACCTTACAGTCACGCTAGATAATGCCATGTTATCTATAGGTACTAACTTCTTAGGATATGTAAAAGCTATTGAGGATGTTGAGGGTGACATTAACTCCAAGGCTGACCAAGTCCTAACCCAGGAACAGCTAAATGCACTTGCTGAAAAGTCGCAGATACATGATGTGGAGTTAAAAGCTAAAGCATCTATGGAGGCACTTAGCGACTTAGAGAAAGCGTATAACTCGTTTGTGAAAGCCAATGATGCAAGCAAAGCAAAAGCAGAGGCGGATTTGGCGGAAGCGGGTAGACGGATTGAGCTTTTAGTAACTCAATTCGGAAGTTTGAAAGAATTAAAAACCTTTATTGATACTTACATGTCAAGCTCGAACGAGGGACTGATTATTGGTAAAAATGATGCTAGCTCTACTATTAAAGTATCTAGTGATAGGATTTCCATGTTTTCGGCAGGTAAAGAAGTTATGTATATCAGTCAAGGTGTAATACATATTGACAACGGTATTTTCACAGCGTCTGTACAAATTGGACGTTTTAGAACCGAACAATACCATCTTAATCCAGATGTCAATGTTATAAGGTATGTAGGAGGTCGTTAATGGCAAGAAGTAATTTCAGCGGCGCATGGGGGCATAACTTACAGTTAGAGGTCTTCTCGGCGTGGAACGCCCCAAATATCGAAGGCAACTTTTCAACAGTTAATGTGCAAGTGCGGTTAATTGCGAACGGTTATGCGGCTCTTTGGGGAGCGACAGGCAAGCTCTTGTCACTCAACGTTGGTGGTATCCGCGAGGATGCAAGAGTGGACATGTCTATTTCGCAGGGACAGGTTAAGTCTTTATGGGCTAAAGATTATCGAGTTAATCATAATCCAGACGGAACTAAAAGCATTACTATCTCTGCTACTTTGCATGCTGACATAAGTAACTATGGTTCGGCAACTGTGAGCTTTAACCTCCCACTATCTAATATTCCACGAGCCAGCACAGGCTCATCCGCAAATGGTGTGATAGGACAGCCTATCACGCTCAACATCTCCCGTCATAGCAGCTCGTTTAAGCATGCTATCTGGGTTAGATTTGGAAACTATGACAAAAAAATAGCTGGCGATAACATCGATACATCGTTTACATGGACGCCTGAAATGTCGATGTGCAATGAGATGCCAGACACAAGTACAGGAAGCGGCACGTTGACCTATATCACATATAATAATAGCCGAGAAATCGGCAGGAACACTCAACCGGTCACATTGGCTGTACCGGATAATGTCAAGCCAACTTTAGCAAGTCTCACACTAACTGACACCAACGGCGTTGTCAAAGGGTTATTAAGCGGTAATAATTTTTTACAGATTATGTCTAATATTCAAGTAACTTTTAATGGTGCTGCGGGGATATATGGCTCTAGCATTAAAGGTTATAGGGCTGAAATTGTAAATAAAAATTTAGTCACTAACTCAAATAATGGCACGTTAGGTATGATGGATTTCAGCGGATCAGCAACTATAAGAGCTAGCGTATTTGATAGTCGTGGTAGGCAATCAGATACTAAAGATATTACTATCAATGTTATTGAATATTTTTCTCCCGTTTTAAGTTTTACGGCATTTAGAACTAGAGAAAACCCTAACATTATACAAGTTGTTAGAAATGCCAAAATAGCCCCTATAACCTTAGCGGGTAAACAAAAGAATGTAATGAGCCTTAATTTTAAAGTATCTCAATTAGGCAGTAATCAATTTACGAATGATAACGGTAGTGCCTCTGGTACATTTACGACTCAATCAGCTCTAACAAATTCAGCTGCCAATTTGGCCGGCAATTATCGAGCGGATAAGTCATTTGATGTGATATGTGTATTATCAGATAAATTTACTTCTGTGGAATTTAAAGCACCAACAGTTACATCCGAAGACGTAATAATTGGCTATGACAAAGATGGACATGTTGGCATTGGTAAAATTCCAGAATTGGGGAAAGCTGGCTCTTTGGATGTTAAAGGGGATATTTACGCTGGCAATAAGCCAATTCAACAACTTCAATTATCTGAAAACAATGGAAGTGCAATTGAAGTGAAAGGAGATTGGAATGATGTTGTAAAGACTGGCTTTTTCATGGGAGCAAACCTAAAAAATGCGCCAAATTTTAAAGATATGAGTCCGTGGGTATATGTTAAAACGACGCGACACAATGATAAGTATATTTTACAAGAGGCCATTGACTTTGGTGGGGTTTTCTCGGCTTACCGCGTTAAAATCAACAATGCTTGGCATTCTTGGCATTATTATGCTATGGCCGATAATCAAAATCTAAAATTTCAAGATTGGACTTCAATGGGTTTAACTGGCTGTTATTATAAGCGTCAGGGCGATATTGTAACCTTACGTATAAACGTTAAAGGATCGGGAAATGGCAACTTGGCAATCGGTACTATCCCAAAAGAGTTACTACCAATTCCCGGAACGTCATCCATGCTAACTGTGAGTGTGTGGTCTATCGGAGGGTCGGAAGATAAGCATTTGCAAATCAATGAGGATGGAAGTGTGCATATTTTGAGAGCTGATGGTTATGACATTAGAACACAAATTCAATGGTCGATTTAACCGTAAAAAATCCTTATCAATAAGATAGATAATAAAAAATATAAAGGAGGAATGGACTATGTTAAAAGTCACTAAAACACGTCAAACAACAGCGGAATTTTTTGTAACAGCAGATGGACAAGAAAAACTTGTAAAAACTACTGTAATCAATACTGACCATGAGGCAGTATCAACTGTATATGAAACCTTACACGAGCCAGAGCTTTATGCTAAAAACCGAAAATCTATGCGAAAAGATGAACAAGAATTACGAGAACTGCGTTATTCCATCGAAGATGCAATTTTGGCAGAACTTGAAGAAGCAGGGAAAACAAAAAATCTAGAATAAGGGGGAATGTATGCCAGAAAAAGAGCTAATGCATTGGCTTATCACAGTTGTTTTTCCTGTACTCGTTACGGGTGCTAGTTTTTATGTAGCATCTAAAAACCGCACGGCAGACCTAGAACACAGGCTAACCGAGATTGAGGTCATCAATCGGCAGCAAGAAAAAACAATTGATAGTCACAATAGACGGCTTGATAAGCACGAAGAAGAGCAAAAAATCACGTTAGCTTTGGTTGAGCGCATTGATAGTCTTAGTCGTAATATTAGCGACTTAAAAAATGATATGAGCGAAATCAAGGACACCATTGGAAAATTATAAAGGAGGAAACACATGCAACAAATTTTAATTACAGCAGGGATTGTCGCTCCCATCATTTCAGCAATTGTAAATGTTGTTAAGACGCAATTCAATCTAAATGGAAAGCAAGTATCTACGTTGGCTCTTGGTTTGGGGATTGTTGTAGGTCTTGCGTACGCCGCAACTATCGCCCACGGGGACTATGCTGCGTATGGTTGGGGTGGGCTAATCGCTGGCTTGTCTGCCATTGGTTATTACGAATTGGCTTTTAAAAATAAAAAAGGAGAAGCAACGGATGACACAAAAAAAGAAAATTAAGCAGCTTTTAGCTCTTGTTACAATTGTTCTTGGTTTTATGCTTCCTACTGTTGCACAAGCAGCGGTAGGAGATCAAGGCGTTGACTGGTCTGTCTATCAGGGGACAAATGGCATCTTTGGTTATGGGCATGACAAGTTTGCTATTATCCAAATTGGCGGTATCAATGCCTATGGTATGTACGGACAGTCAACTTACGAAACGCAGGTAGCAAGCGCTATTGCACAAGGAAAACGTGCTCACACTTACGTTTGGTATGAAGTAGGTGGCAATGCTACTTTGGGTGAACAAGTGCTCAATACATTTCTTCCGCAGGTTCAAACACCGAAAGGGTCAATTGTAGCTCTGGACTATGAGAGCGGAGCGAGCGCTAGCAAAGAAGCTAATACAAACGCAATTTTGCACGGCATGCGCATGATTAAAGCAGCGGGTTACACTCCAATGTATTATTCATATAAACCTTACACGCTTGATCACGTTGATTATAATCGGATTTTGGCCGAATTTCCAAATTCTTTGTGGATTGGAGCTTATCCAGATTACAATGTGACGCCATCACCAAATTATAACTTTTTCCCATCTCTTCCGGGAATTGCTATCTTTCAATTTACGTCAACTTACATTACTGGTGGGCTTGACGGTAACGTGGATTTGACCGGTATCACAGATAACGGTTATGGTCGTAAGAATACACCTAAAACACAAACGCCAGCGATTAAAGAGGGCGAAAAAGCTGATAACACACCGAAAAGCGATATTAAAGTCGGCGACACAGTCAAGGTTAATTTCTCGGCTACCAACTGGGCGACAGGAGAAGGGATTCCTGATTGGGTTAAAGGTCGGTCTTATCAAGTAGCAGAGGTGAGCGGTGATAAGGTGTTGTTAGCAGGTATTAACTCTTGGATTTACAAACGAAATGCAGAGATTATCTCTACTACTAATAGCCAACCTGCATCAGCTCCAACTGTTCAGCAGTCTGGCTCATACACGGTACAGCAGGGAGATACGCTCTCTGAAATTGCTGCTCAATATGGCACGACGGTAGAAAACATCCAAGCACTAAATGGACTATCAAGCGACCTCATTTTTGCAGGCGTGACTTATAGAGTAAAATAAGACAAATTAAGCCCTTAGAAATTTTCTAGAGGCTTTTTATTTACCAAAAAGTATGAAATGTCCTGTATAAGGGCTATTTTTTAAAATTTCCGTCTCAAAGGAAATTTATATTTTTTGAATTTTTTTACGGATATACAAAGTGGAGGATAAAACAAATGGAAATTTTAAATGTAAAAGTCACAAAAGTTGAACGTACAGAACTAGGCTATGAGCATTGGGTGGAAGTCACTTACAAAGCTCCAATTTTGAACGATAGTTACACAGTCAAATTGTTGCTTTTAATGGACTTTGAAATCAAAGACAAAGAGGTAGTTGATTATCTGATAACAGAGTTTAGATACCGTGATTTAGTGTTGCATTCTTTGGAAATGTATAAGGGGCAAAAAAGGGGCAAAAGGAGTAAACTTTTGTGATTTTATAGACAGAAATTCAAAAAGTTATATCCTATTGAGTACCCATTTGATAGGTTTTTCAGCGTTTTTGTACCAATAGAAAAAGCGAGGTAAGATGTGTAGCATGACGGTATTTGGAATGAGCATTTGGAACCTGTCCGTTGTAGGATATTTTTCATGGGCTCATCTAGCAATGGGATATGTTCCTGGATTGATTACCGCTTTTCTCTTAGACCTTCTTGTGGCAGGACCAGTTGTGAAGGGAGTTGCTTTTAAATTTTTAACAGAACGCCATAAACCTTGGCAGAAGATCCTCGTTGTTTCAGGCGTTATGGTTCTGATTATGGTTTCACTGATGTCTCTTTATGGTATGCTTTTTAACGGCGTGCCGCTTTCAGTAACCAATTACCTTGGAGCTTGGTTGACCAATTTTATTGTAGCTTTTCCCTTGAATTTTCTGATTGTTGGACCAATTTCTCGCTTTATTTTGGGTCAACTGCAACAGCAACTTTTTTAATCTTGCTGACGATGAACGTTTGACAATTGGTTCATGGAAATTCTTTATGATATTTATTTAATGGTAAAAAATTTATGTTATAATAGATTTATAAAGGAGGGACAGAGAATGGCTAAACGATTGACAAGAGATGTGCGAAATAAGAAAATTGCGGGTGTCTGTGCAGGTATAGCAAATTATTTTGACATTGATCCTACCATTGTACGACTGATCTGGGGAGTAGCATTTTTTGTATATGGAATCGGTCTAATCCCTTATTTGATTTTGTGGTTTGTCTTGCCAGAAGATGATGGGAATGATGATGTGATATGGAAGTAAGCAATGTTGTTTCAAAAGTGGAAGCATGGAGCTTCTGCTTTTTTCTTGCATTGGATTAGTGTTCAATTTGTGGTATAATAAAATTTATGGCAAGTAAGAAAAATAGTAAAAAAGGTCGGACAACGAGACGACCTACAAAAGCAGAAATAGAGCGGCAGAAAGCCATTCGGAGGATGCTTGCAACTTTCGGTATCGCTTTTTTGCTTCTTTTTGCAGCCTTAAAATGGGGTGCCGTTGGAATCACTCTATATAACCTTATTCGATTGTTAGTAGGAAGTTTAGCCTATATGGCTATTATAGCCAGCCTCATTTACCTTTTCTTTTTTAAGTGGGTCAATAAGCATGAAGGCTATAAATCAGGCTTTTTCAGTATTTTTATTGGCTTGCTACTCATATTTCAAGCTTATTTTGTAAATGTTTTAAATTTAAAAGGACAGGTTCTAAGTACAACCTTGTCACGGATTTTAACGGATTTGACAGCTGTTAAAGTCAGTGCTTTTGCTGGTGGCGGTTTATTAGGAGCGACACTCTATACTCCTATAGCCTTTTTATTTTCAAATATTGGCACCTACTTTATCGGGCTTCTTTTAATATTGCTAGGAGCGCTACTCATTAGTCCGTATTCGATTTATGATATTTTTGAAAAAATAAGCGAAGCTTATCATGCATGGAATGAAAAGCGGGAAGCAAAGCGCCAGCAACGATTTGTGGAAAAAGAAGAAAAAGCTGCACAAGAAGCAATGAATGCTATTCAAGTAGAGCAAGACGAGCTACAAATTGATCCTGAAACGGAAGAAATTTTAGATGATGATGTTTTGGCGCACACTCCGATTCAGTTTGAAGAGGGAGAACCGGAAATCTACGATTATGATGAGGGTATAACTGAGAAATCACACGAAGAAAATCGGCAAGATAATAGGGATGAAGATGTGGAAGTCAATTTCACCCCAAAAGAAAGTTTCGATTACAAACTTCCAACAATCAATTTGTTTGCGCCAGACAAGCCTAAAAATCAATCCAAAGAAAAGAAAATTGTCCGCGAAAATATCAAGATTTTGGAAGAAACATTTGCTAGCTTTGGCATTCGTGCTAGCGTTGAACGTGCTGAAATCGGACCGTCTGTGACTAAGTACGAGGTCAAGCCAGCTGTCGGAGTGCGGGTCAATCGCATTTCCAATCTGGCTGACGACTTAGCTTTGGCTTTGGCAGCTAAAGATGTGCGAATTGAGGCACCTATTCCGGGCAAATCTCTAGTAGGAATTGAAGTTCCGAATTCCGAGATTGCGACGGTCACTTTCCGTGAGCTTTGGGAGCAGTCTAAGACAGACGACAAGAAATTACTTGAAATTCCTTTAGGAAAAGCTGTCAATGGCTCTGTTCGGACGTTTGATTTGGCAAAAATGCCTCATTTGTTAGTAGCAGGTTCGACTGGTTCAGGGAAATCCGTTGCAGTCAACGGTATTATTGCTAGTATTCTCATGAAAGCACGACCAGATGAAGTCAAGTTCATGATGGTCGATCCTAAAATGGTCGAATTGTCTGTCTATAATGATATTCCCCACTTACTGATCCCTGTTGTGACCAATCCTCGCAAAGCGAGTCGGGCTTTGCAAAAAGTGGTCGATGAAATGGAAAATCGCTATGAGCTCTTTTCTAAGGTTGGTGCTCGCAATATTGCTGGTTACAATGCCAAAGTAGCCGAGTACAATGCCAGTCAACCAGAATATAAACAAATTCCTCTTCCCTTGATTGTGGTCATTGTGGATGAGTTGGCAGACCTTATGATGGTAGCCAGCAAAGAAGTGGAAGATGCCATTATTCGCTTGGGACAAAAAGCTCGAGCAGCTGGTATTCATATGATTTTGGCCACTCAGCGACCGTCTGTTGATGTTATCTCTGGGCTCATCAAGGCCAATGTTCCTTCGCGGATTGCTTTTGCTGTCTCTAGCGGAACTGATAGCCGAACGATTCTAGATGAAAATGGTGCCGAGAAACTTTTGGGACGTGGGGATATGCTCTTTAAGCCGATTGATGAGAATCATCCTGTCCGTCTGCAAGGATCATTTATTTCCGATGAAGATGTAGAGCGCATTGTCACTTTTGTTAAGAATCAAGCAGAAGCAGATTATGATGATAATTTTGACCCAGGCGAAGTATCTGAGAATGACATGGATTCAGGTAGTGAGAGTGGACAAGGAGATCCACTCTTTGAGGAAGCCAAGGCTTTAGTCATCGAGACGCAAAGAGCGAGTGCTTCAATGCTCCAACGTCGATTGTCTGTCGGGTTTAATCGTGCGACTCGGCTCATGGAAGAGCTAGAAGCTGCGGGTGTCATCGGTCCAGCAGAAGGCACCAAGCCAAGAAAAGTTTTATTGAATAACTAAAACTAAATAGGTGTGGTTTAAAAAATGTAACATCCTTTCCCAACAAATTTCTGTTGGGATTTTTTTGTAGCTGTCCTATTTTAAAGTTTTGTAAAAAAGGTATGAAAAATCTCATGTTTTCCAGTTTTATGACTTTTCTATGACCTAAGGATAACTTTTTTGATAGAATACTAATATGATTTGTGAATGGAGGCTATATGTCAGAACAGATATACACAGGGCTTAGCCAACAAGAGGTTGAAGAACGAATTCAAAAAGGCTTAGTCAATAAAGTAACAGTTAGCACGGAAAAAACAACTTGGCAAATCATTCAGTCGAATGTGTTTACTTATTTTAATTTTATATTTTTTGTCCTTGCTATGTTGCTAGTTATTGTACAATCATGGAATAATTTACTTTTTTTACCTATTGTTATTATCAATTCTTTGATTGGAATTGTTCAAGAGCTTAGAGCGCGCAAAATATTGAGCAACATGCAGTTACTTCATCACTACACAGCGATTGCAGTGCGAGACGGTAAAGAAATCCAACTAGAGACAAAAGATTTAGTACAAGATGATATCGTTCTTTTCTTGGCAGGGGACCAAATCTATGCAGATGCTAAGATTGTATCAGGTGAATTGAAAGTCAATGAATCACAGTTGACAGGAGAAGCGGATGAAATAGCAAAGCAAATAAGTGATACAGTTATGTCAGGCAGTTTTGTCGTATCTGGTAAAGCCTATGCTCGCTTGGAAAAAGTAGGTGATGAATCCTATATCAATCAACTGACGTTGAAAGCAAAAGAAGTCTCTGGAAAAGAAGAATCTGAAATGGTACGTTCGGTCAATAATTTGGTTAAAGTGATTGGATTTTTGATTATTCCTTTAGGGCTTCTTCTATTTTTCCAAAGTTATGTGACCAATCACGAAAGTTTTCAAGTTAGTATTGTCTCCACGGTAGGAGCTATTATTGGGATGATTCCAGAAGGGCTTTATCTTTTGATGACTCTAGCGCTGGCTTTGGGAGCAGCTAGTCTAGCAAGACAGCAGGTTTTATTAAACAGTATGAAGGGGATTGAGTCTCTTTCTCGTGTAGATGTTTTGTGTGTAGATAAGACAGGAACCATTACGGAAAATACGATGAAAGTTGCACAAGTACTCTCTGTTCAGCAAGACAAGAATGCTTCGCAGGAAGCTCTTAAACAATATCTGGCAGCAAGTCCAGATGAAAATGAAACGATTGCAGCGATTCGAGACTTTTTTGTTTCAGAAGTAGTAGAAAAGGCTTGGACCGTAGTGAAAACCTTTCCGTTTAGTTCAAAGACCAAGTTTGGTGCTATTTCTTTCAAAGAAGGCAATTTTATTTTAGGTGCTCCAGAGTTTGTATTAAAAGAAAAGTTGGAAGAATATCGCAGCTATTTTCAACAATATGCAGAAAGCGGCTCACGCGTTCTTGTTTTTGCTGAATCAAAAGATCAGCCATTTACAGGTGATTTGACTCAAACAGTAGAACCCCTACTCTTCATCTTATTAGAAAATCCAATTCGAGAAAATGCAGCCGAGACCTTTTCATATTTTGATGTTCAAGGTGTGGAAGTCAAAGTTATTTCAGGAGATAATCCTGTCACAGTTGCTGCAGTGGCTACCAAAGCAGAGATTCCTCATGCTGAAAATTATGTAGACGCGCAAAGCTTGGATACTGATGAAAAAATCACTCAAGCAGTTGAAAAATATACGGTCTTTGGTCGAGTGACCCCTCAACAGAAACAAAAATTAGTTCAAGCACTTCAAGCTAATCAACATAAAGTTGCAATGACAGGTGACGGTGTAAATGATATTTTAGCAATGAAGACTGCAGATTGCAGCATTGCTATGGAATCTGGCAACGATGCTACCAAACAGATTGCACAAGTTGTTTTGCTGGATTCTGACTTTTCGCATATGCCGCATATTGTGACAGAAGGACGTAGGGTTGTCAATAACATTCAGCGTTCCGCTAGTTTATTTCTTGTGAAAAATATCTTTTCCATTTCACTAGCTATTTTGTCCAGTTTGTTTGCTTTTACCTATCCTTTGCAAGCATCACAAGTTTCCTTGATTAGTGCGTTCACTATTGGTATACCTGGATTTATGTTAGCTTTGGAGCCCAACAAGCAGCGCATTCGAGGGCGTTTCATCAGAACGGTTTTACAGAATGCGATACCAGCAGCTTTTGTTGATTTATTGGCCGTTTTGATTGTCATGGCTTGTGGTCGGATTTTTCGATTATCTACGCAAGAAGTGGCGACATCGTCTGTTATCTTATTAGCAGTAGTTGGTTTCATTATCATCATCAAGCTTATTCAGCCGCTCAATCGAATGAAAACCATTGTCGTACTCTTTAACATCATCGGCTTGTTGATTTCGGGCTTGTTATTTCACTCTATCTTTTTGTTATCCAAAATCTCACCGATTACCATTATCCTCACAGTTATTCTCTCCTTAATGTTAGAATCACTCATGAGACTGTTTCAATTCATAACAAATAAGTTATTTGCTCTATTTGATAAGTTCTCAACAAAATATTAAATATAAAAATATCGGAAGCAGATGAGTCTGTCCGATATTTTTTATTATTTTGTTAAAAATAAGCCAATCACCATGGCGAGGTAGAGAAAGAAGGTCAAAATAAAACCAGCTCGCCAGAAAAATTTAAAGAACTTAGGATAGTAAAAACTGCGTTTAACTCGAAGAAAGTAGATAGTAATGGCAATTGCTAAGGCAGAAAGGGCTAATGCTAATTCTGGTAAGAGACTGTGGTAGAAAGCTCTATCAGAGATGACATAGAATTCCAACACAAAAAGTGGAAAAGCCAAATCTGCAAAATTCAAGCCAAATCGTTTCAAGCGAAATAATTTAGTAATAATAATGGTCAAAATAATAGTTAAAAAGATAAATAAAATAGATGCGATTTTTAATAATGTCATACACATATTTTACCACAAAAATCGAGAAAGATAGAGAATTTTTTTAGTATTTTTTCTTGCAATTTAGTCGTTTTAGTGTATAATAGAAAGGTATGCAAGAAGCATACTTGTGGGAGGTAAAAATCTTACATTACCGCCAAAACCACAAAGGAGGATTTAAAAATGGCTAAAAAAGTCGAAAAACTTGTAAAATTGCAAATCCCTGCTGGTAAAG